>JAABUL010002271.1_pt1 | contig 32407 bp, 28 predicted proteins | sample 5559151 | NCBI WGS metagenome assembly JAABUL01 (sample SAMN10711876, study PRJNA513368) | rock metagenome | isolation source: Antarctica rocks | place: Antarctica: Victoria Land, Pudding Butte sud | reverse complement strand
ACCTCCTTGCTCGGAGACTCCTTAAGTCCCATCGCCTTGAAAAATTCCGGGAAGCTATTCACCGTGCGAATCTGTCGAATTTCTGCTGCCATCCTCTCGGCGGTACCTTTCGGTGGTGCGCCATGCGCATCGAACATCTCGTCGCGAATGGTGGATAGAGATTTACCCGGTATGCGTGCGGTTTTGTAGAACAGCGCGAGGAACATGAGAAGGCGGTATGAGACCTTGGATGCATTATTGTCAAAGGTGCGCTGCAAGCGATAGTCCGAGATAGCGGAGGGCTCTATGTAGCAGAGGTCGGGCATGTTTCCGCGATTAGGCTCGAGCATCCAGACGACATTCCTAAGGACGGCTTCTTTGATGATTGCCAGTGTCAAAGCTTCTGTCAGACCTTCATCGCTTATGAGAGCGGCGACAAGCAATTGGCCGAGATCTGGACAGTCTGTCTTTGACGTGGAGCCTTCCAAGAAGCGTTGGCAACGGCGATTGGCGTCACGAACCATTTGGTCTTGCTCTGTTGCCAGACATAGTAACAGATGGAAGAGGCCAAAGTAGGACTCTACAGCTTTCTCGGAAGCGTGTGTCAGAGTGCTTTTTGGACTACAGCCCCACGTTTTCTCTGCTTCGCAGCTGAGCTTGACGACGACGTTGTTCATGAAGCTGTAGATGGCGTTACTCTTGGACCTTACGATGTCGCTGGCGTCCCAGATGCTAACTGCCTTAGCAAGCTGTGACAGGGAGGTATCGGCATCCCCTTTAACCGATCTCCAGTGCCGGCGAGAGATCGGAAGTGGTAGCCAATATCCAAAGTCAAGGCCCTGAATTGATCGGCGGATCTTGAACTGTTCAAAAGCTTGTTGAGACAAGATGTCGAATTCGGACACTATGGTTCCGAGCTTGCCTTGTTGAAGGACACCGACACCGACGCCTAGCTTTGCGTTCAAAAAACCCTTCTTGAGGCAGAAACATTGGACTTCTCGCATGCGAATGGTATCATACGACGTCAAGAAATCTCCAATCTTGCTGCAGACCTTGCCGGCTGCCAATAGGTCTCCAGTATCCAGTTCGCCTAAGACGAGCAACAGAACCTCATCAGGAAGGGCTAATATGCGATCGATCAATCGGAGCTGTTGTTGCTTCGTCTGCTTGTGATCCTCAACATTCTCCATACTATCGTGGTCTCTCTTGCCGAGTACGACTGCACTGGTGCCTGCATCTCCATTCATACTAAAGTCGAGCGAGGACCTGCCTTGCCCGGCCAGAGGATCTGGGAGGACTTTATGACCTACAATCACAAAGCCCTTATCTAAGATCTTGAACCCTCCGAAACCGCAATTGGAGCAGCGGTATGTGGAATATCTGTCCATCTCGCGGCTATCTCGATTTCGGTCAGTATTGCTCGCCAACGCTGGATATTTTGTATAATTGGCCAGTTCTACCGAGTATCTACCCCCTTCTTGTTCAATTCGCTCGCTACTGAAGAAACTGAGGAGCTGTATAGCGATGGCTTTGAGAGTATATGCAGGCGTGTAGCCCTCTGTTGTGTTCAGAATTGAAGCACAAATGTAGGAGCCGTACACGTTTGGGTGATCAATCTTGGACTCGATAGTCACCGTTGGCGCTCTGAGAGGGTAGTCTTCGCCAAAGGTAATCGTAAGGTGAAGTGGCTCCTTCCTGTTCGGAGTCAAGATGAGACATGCCGTTTGGAGGTCGTCCTCCTGCATGCGTAGCACAATATTGGGGTAAGGATTCGCCTGCAATTCTCCGATGTCCTGAAGTAGGCGTCGGCGGAGAGCCATGTTGGCGATACCAGTACCCTTGAACAATATCGCTAATGATTTGAACGGTAGGCTAGCCTGATCGTGTAAGAGATGATAGCCACTGTAAAGGACGTTTGGATCCGGAGAGTAGCTGCGAGGCGGCTGTTTCGACGAAGTGTTGATTGATTTTGTTCCTTTTCGAAGGCACCAAGCCCAATCAAGGTCATTGTTCGAGGAGCTGCGAATCTTTCATTTGGGATGCTCGTGGGTGAATTGCAAACTTCGAACATTGCTTTAGAAATTCCAAGCGTGATCTTGCAAAACTTGAGACGTGAGAGAGGTTCTGGGTAGGAGGAACACCCAGAACTAAAGATGATTGAAATGGATGCTTTGCGTTTCGTGCAGTGGAGATATGGCAGGATGAGGCTATAAGAACGAGGCTACATGCAAATGCCAACTGAAGTGAAGCTTGAAGAAGAATGAGTCATAGTGTCTTAAAAGGGGAGATCTTCTGGTCTGACTGGACGCTTCATCCAGCGTCTGTGTAAAAGAAGGAAGGAACGCCTGCAATCATCCACTCGCCATTGATCAACACTGTTGGTCATCCAACTGGCTGTTGCCTAGGAGCCTACCAGCTTGAACGCTACACTGAATGAGTCATCACGCTACTCCGTACATGATTAAATCTAGCCCCTATTGCAGGGCAATGATATGGAGTCTCTGAATATCTAAGAAGCTTGGAATTCAATAGGTCTGCACAAAGAAATGAAGTCCTCAGACGTGCCAAGCTGTCGCCGCCCTAAAGTAAAGTAACCTTCCGCAGCTTCTACGGCTTGGCACGTGCAGTTGTCGCCAATTAGAGCGCGCTGAGATTGAAAGCCAGCTTAGTCATTGCCTTGGCATGGCCCAGACAGATAGTAGTAGTATGCGAGAACGTTCATGTCCGGACACGCGACAGGATGTCGATCAAAGCTGGTGAGACGCTGTATGTTCGGCTCTGATTTGCCAGACTGACGTCCGAAAGATGCTATTTGGGCACCCTCGCCTTCGACCACCCGCGGTCAGCCAACGCAGCTCTCTTGCGATCCCAAAGGCGAGCGTCTAGCCTACGCAGTGAGTTTCTTTGCATACAATGTTTCCAATTTGCTTCTCCATTGACTCAAGGTTTTATCTTCTAGTCTAACAAATCTGTTTTCCTGCGCTCAATCGACCACCCCTCCCAATCTACTCAATACACCTCCCACACGACTACTACAACAGTCGCCCGCTTCTCCCCTTCCGGCTATTATGTGGCTAGCGGTGATATCTCTGGCACAATCCGCGTCTGGGACTGTGTTGGCGAAGGTACCACCAAGGGCGAGTATTCCATCATTAGCGGCCGCATCAACGACCTAGCCTGGGATGGAGACAGCCAACGTATCATTGCTGTAGGCGACGGAAAGGAGAAGTTCGGACATTGCATTACAGCAGACAGCGGCAACACTGTGGGCGAGATCAGCGGACATAGCTCGCAGATCAATAGCGTGAGTGTGCGGCAGCAGAGACCGTTGAGAGCGGCGACGGGCAGTGATGATACTAGCTTAGCATTTTTCCACGGTGCACCTTTCAAGTTCAACACGAGTTTGAGGAAACATCAGAGATACATCTATGGGGTAGCGTTCAGCCCGGACGGAACACATTTGATTAGTGTGGGTGCGGACAAGAAGATCTGGCTTTACGATGGGAAGACTGGTGAGGAAAAACATCAGATTGGGGAGGACGAGCATACAGGGAGTATCTTCGCCGTTTCATGGGCGAAGGACTCCAAGAGGTTTGTGACATCGAGTGCGGATCAGACGGTCAAGATATGGGACGCAGAATCTGGGAAGGTAGTGCAGAGTTGGCGAATGGGTGAAGAAGGTAAAGTCAGTATACAAGATCATCAAGTCGGTGTAGTCTGGCCAGCAGGTCGATCAGACGGTTTGATCATAAGCTTGAACCTCGCCGGTGACCTCACATATCTTCAGGAAGGAAAGCCCGGAATATTGAGAGTCGTTCAAGGACACCAGAAGAACATCACAAGTATCGCTACCGATACGAAAGCAGAAGGCATTCTCAAAAATATCACCTCCCTCGTATCTGGCAGGGAGAAAGCCTCTGGTCTCACCTTGTTCACTGGTGATACAAGTGGCCGGATATGCGCATATGACAGTACCGGTGATGGCGAAATAATCGAAGGCGAAGCCCATAAGAATTACATCTCTGGACTCTCTTCATCCTCTGGCCGCATCTATAGCGTAGGCTGGGATGACACACTCCGCACCATCGACGCCTCCGCCAGAACTTTCACCGGCACCTCGACGAAAACAGATGGTCAACCTCGCGGCGTTGCCACCAATGCCACGTCCACCATAATCGCCACACACAAGGGCATCTCTATCCTCTCTCAGAAAGATAACAGCGTAGTCAAACACCTACCGACCTCCTACTCTCCCACGGTCATCGCAGCAAACTCGACCCATATCGCTGTCGGTGGCGACGACTCTGCACAACACATGTACGATTCCGATCTCAACGAAATGAAAACCATACCCCACCCATCCCAAGTCACCGCTCTATCCTTCTCTCCATCTTCAAACCATTATCTCGCCGTCGGATTTGCCTCCGGAAAAATCCTCGTCTACGAACCCAACAACCCGGAACCAGTGATCACACGCTGGAGTTCGCATACAGGACGTGTGACGAGTATTGACTGGGACGAGAGTGGAGAGAGAGCCGTGAGCGGATCGTTGGATACTAATATCTTTGTCTGGAGCGTGAAGAAGCCTGGGCAGAGAGTTAGTGTGGGGAGTGCGCATAAGGAGGGCGTTAATGGTGTTAGGTGGGCTGGAGAAGGCAGGGTAGTGAGTGTGGGTGGAGACGCGGCGGTTAAGTGTTGGAAGGTGGAGGGGGTGGAATGAGATGGTGGTGTCCAGATGATGATGTATGAAGATGAAGTATGATAAATGAATGAGCTGAGTCCAATTTGTTCACGAAAACCAGCGGCATTGTGTCAACAATCGTTGCCATCAGATATTGAAGGCCCAGGAAGGTGCTTGGCAGTTTGGAAGACTCGACCCGCTCCAATATCAATTGGGCTCTAAAAAAGGAGATCAGCGTGTCCATGGAATGACTCCAAAAAAGGCCGAAAAGATTGGCAAGCAATTTAATAAGGAAGGGTAGAGTTGGTTGGACTGATAGAACGCCTGAGAAGTGAAAAAATAACCCCAAGCTTTATTTTGAATTTGAACTTTCTTGCGTCTTAGAAGAGCGGCGCCTAGATATTCGAACATATGCTATGGTGCCGGATATGAACGTCAACCTTCAAGAGTCCTGAGACAAATCTCTACCATTCTTTAAGCCAGACATATAAACCCTAGCTCACATCTCTTTCTTTGAAGTGTTGTCCGTCCAAGGCCTGCTGCATGAGCTAGTCGAGACAACCTCCTGCTGCAGTAAGACAACCCTAGCCACAAGCCCACGTCCAGGACCTCCAACGTCCCAACAACCTCAGCCGCGAGTACTACACTAACCATCCATACCAAAGTCTCAAAACACAGCCCCCACCTTCCCCTTCTCTTTAAGCCACTTCTTCAAATTCCTCGCCTTCGCCTGCACCTCCAACACTTCCGGATGCCTATGCACACTCGGCACCAATCCCATCCCCACCGCCCTCCTTATCGCCTTTGCAATCTTCCTCTGATTGACGGCCCTGAGCCCCGTATCCTTCCTATGCCGTATCCGCCCCATATGAGTCATATACTCCGACATCATCGAGCAATTCTGCCCAACATCAGCCCCACCCTACCCATCCCCCCAAAAGGCCGCAACTCTCCCTATACCAACACCGAGATATGAACTGAAAAAGGATAAGAAGATACGCACCTTATACTCCATCAACGGATTAATCCCCAACATATCAAAAACATCCTTCCCCCCCGCCTTCCTCACCCTCCACTTGGCCATCTCCACCGAACTAAGATCATGCGGCGCATACACATCTCCCGGCTTCCATTTCCGAAACTGCTGCCGCTCCAAATCGCGCGCGCGCCCGCTCTTTTCGATTTCGGCAATGGCGCGCTGTTTGGCGTCGTATTGGGCGACGCGGGTGAAGGTTTCGCGGCGGTGTTGCTCGTCGACGACGGTGGAGGCGAGTTTGAAGGTGGCGTCGTTGTTGAGGCGGGCGCGGCGGGAGGAGGGGGGTTGGGGGGAGTAGTAGGGTGCTGGTTTGTTGGTTGGGGGGGAGGGTTGGGGTGGGGGGGTGGAGTTTAGGTGGTGGGGGAGGTGGGTTGTGAAGGGGCGGTAGGTGCAGGGTGCTTTGGTTAGTTTGGGTAGGAGATTTGTTATGTGTCGGGCTTCCATGTTGGCTTGAAAAATTAATCGACTGACTCTCTTCAATCTCCAAATGTCGTGATGCAGTTTCAGAAGCGCGCTACTCGGCACGGCGTCAAGGCGGCTCCTGGATGGCTAGCCGAGCTAGCATATCCGACGTTTGACAAGAAATCAAGGACCATCTGTACGGCCTTGCATGATAGGATGTGAAACATGAAGACCACTCAGCCGGGCTCTGGTAGCCAGCTTCCGTAGCATGGTCAATCAAAGCCTGATTGGCCGTTTCCGCTAGACATTCCTTAAAATCTGCAGCTGCTCCATACACCATATGTGCTAGACGTGTGCAGCTCCGACACTGTGCTCGCTTACTATCGATGCTGGAGGGGATGAAAGCGGAGCAGATGGCTTGGTGAGAGTAGATGCATTTCGTAGTGCTGACCTCAACTACCCTCTCCGCAAGCTTTTGCTTTTGATCTGCATTCGAAAATATAACGACGACATCGGGCGTGAGGAAATGCTAGCTACAGCGAGGCGAGATGATAGATTTTGCTCTAAAATAAGCTCAGAGAGCTTGGTGGTACGTTCGCTGTAGTGGTTATGGTTGCAGGCAGCCATGAACCGAGCTAGAAACTTGTTGCTGCCAGCAATACCGAGAGTGCTACTCGTGGTTGGGTTGGTATTGGATCGTATCCAAGCACACAGCGATCGGTGATTAACTGATATTCGCGCGATTCTATCTGTGCTTGTCTTGGATCCGTTGAAGATACAGGTGTCGGGACTCTGAGATTTGAGAAACAGCAGCTGCTGGACTTGATGCGCAGAAACCTTGAATCAGTGTTTTGCAATCCGAAATCTCAGCAATACCGGGCGATTAGCCAGACGAAAAGCTATCGGGAGATGATACAGTATAGCGAGCTGGGATTGGGGGTGTAACGAACCAATGCATAGGGAGTCTACTTTCCTCTGAAATATCTTGCTACAAGACGGTGACAAAGGCCTAGACATCAACTTTTCTTACCTACAGCGAACAATATCCATGACTTAGACATACAGCGTCTAGGTCGGTGCCTCTGAGGCTCTAGATTGATGACTCAATAGACAACTCCCGAATCGATATGGTAACCTGAAAGACCTCCAAACCGCCTTTATCTGAATCTACTGATCTAGCGACTTATTTTGAGGCTTCTGTTGGGTTACGTAGGGCTTCCAGCTTGGGGGCTAGCTCATACAGTTCGACGAAGGAGTTCAAGGTACGTTTTCTTCGGTGAAGGAATGGCGCGTTCTCCAACGTACGACCGGATGACTTTGAAACAGCAAAATGGTACAGGATACAAACATCACGGGCATAGTCGTTCTAGAGACACGCTCCCTTCTGACATAGGTTGTTAATTAAGGGAGCAATCGAGTTCTTCGAACATAGCTGGCCATCTACTACGATCCGACTTTCACCACAGTGTCCAAAACTTATGCCCATTCACCAGTCCACAACATTTGTGCGTATGTCAGCTTCCCTCCCCCTCCTACCGCGTTCACTACCCTTGAGGCTCTTTTTCCTCCTCTTCCAAGGTCCTTATCATTTCCGCTAGGAGTCCCATGTTTTTCCCCTTCGTGCCGGCCGCCTCGATCGCTTTTGCTTCTCGAGTCACTCCCAGGCTCTCTCACATGCCGGCCACGATCACTTACACCCCGTCGTACTTCTCCTTTACCCTCCCTTTCAGGTTCATCTTCAACGGGGACACTTACATACTGAGCTCGTACTTCTTCCAATCTCATAATATATGCGTCTTCTGCATCGAGGGCATGCTGGTACCACATTGCCATGTTAGCCTGAGCGCTAGCAGCATCAGGCCGATCGCGCGGCCCCCACTCGATGCAAGATATCAGTAGTGCTCTCAGGCCGTCGTGCAATTCGAATTTAGCAAGGTCCGCTTGCATGCCAGCAATCTTCTTCTTCGAGACCCTTTCTTTCCACCACGCCGTCTTCAAGCAGAACAATTGATACATACTAACCCCAAGACCAAAGATATCGATCTTACAATCGTATTGCCTTTGAACCCTGCCGTCGTAGATAAACCAAACTTCCGGCGCGCACCAACGTGGAGTGCCAATGTCCCTATCGGCAACGGAAGCCGCAGCAATCGCATGCCCAAAGTCAATGAAGCACGCCTGGGGCGGTTCGGGTAGTACCACGGCAAGATTATCCGGTTTGATATCCCGATGCATGATTCCGTTTCGATGCAGAAATACCAGACCGTCGAGCAATTGCAGGAAGATTGCAAGACGGCCCTTGAGCGAGACGTAGGTTCGGTTGAGACTGGGGTATACGAGTTTTGCGACTGTGCAGGTTGCTAGAGGGCTGGAGATGAAGTAGACCTCGTCTACACCGAAGGTGTCATAGCCCATGGAGGGATCGCTCTCGTTGGGGTCTATGATGTCAAGCAGTCGGCTAATTCCTGGCTAGTGCCTATCAGCATTCTGATCTTGGGACCGTGAGGAGAACATGATGTACGTGCAGAAGAGACCATCAGAATGCTTCTCGCTTGCAATGCGGGATGAGCTAGGAAACTGCGGAGAGCAGACAAATAACCAGGGGCACTCACGTGTTCACCTATCGCGTTCACCCTCTCGATCCTTTGTCTTTCCCTGACTAAAGTCTCTTTATTATAGCGCTTGAACTTCTTGACGGCAACGGTCCTCCCAGTATGTCTGTCATAACCCGCATACACCATACAAGTTGACCCCACCCCAATCGGATTCCTGACCACATATCGGTTCAATAGCCGGTCCGACAGAGACGGCACAAGCACCAAGCTCGAAGGCCGTTGATTAGCCTCCTCAGCATGATCAAGTCTATACTCATACTCCATGTATGAGTCTTGTCTTCTACAAGCCTGCGTGCGACTTCATGAAAGGCTTTCTTGGCGGCATCATTCGATGGAAGCAGCCGTGCGAATGGGGATGATTCTGATGGCGATACTGGAGTCGATGACGAATGTGATGTGGGAGGTGCTTCTCCCCATTCTCGCTCTGCCATCGAAGAAAAGGGGTGTAAGTTGCTGACCTCCGATCTAGCTTGTACACTTTCTTGCTCCTTGAAGCGGGAGATGAATTTATAATATATAAGCAGATCTGTTTCGCTCCTTGACCCGTATCATCTACACGAAAAGCATGAACAAAAAAGGAATAGATCGTCAAAGATACCATTGTTGCTATTGTCATCTGTGTATCATGCTTTATACTTTGGCAAACACAAATATGAGTATAAACATGGAATCAGAGGAACCCTGCAAGACAACGTCTTATCACGTATAGAGAAGCACGTGTCGCCATCGAGGGCTATTGGACAAGCAAAGAGAAAAGTGCAATCTCATCAGCAATACACTGCTGCCCCTTATCACCAAAAAATAATAAAACATACATCACCCAAAAAACCACTGCCACTCTTCCCACCTACATCACTCCCACATCCCCAATCCACATAAGCTGCCACATTCCAACCACCCCCCCTCCCCACTCCCCCATTAAAGATCCTCATCGCGCAGCAGTAACGCCCATCATCACCTCTACATCGACCCTCAATCCTATTGTCCAAAGCCAAAAAACAATCTCATAGCCAAAAATCCCGCCATAGTCTCATCTTCATAAAAGTGCGACATGCCAACAAAATAGCCCACAACTTGCAAATCTGGTACGCACAAGCCCATCACCCCCCCACCAAACCCCAAGCATCTCAGGCAACTATAGCGTCATCAACATCCGCCTTAGAACCACCTATCTATCTCTCACGACGCATCTGTAAACGCGCACACTGCTACTGCTCATCATATCGACTGATCCAACAACCCATATGACATCCCCACATCTCCCTAGACTTGCGATAACTACCTCTCCCCCCCATCTCAAAACCATAACTAATATCAACAAAAACACTCCTGCCTTCCAACCACAGAACCAAATAGCAATCCACATACATCCCCAACCAACAAAGTGCTCCATAGCTAGATACACATAGTGTGCACATGGAGTTATGATAGCTGTATTGAAGATCTGTGTTGGTGTTGGGGGTGGGCGTGGGGTTGAGTAGTAGGTATTTGTGTATTTAATACAGGTAGGGTGTTGATGGGGTTGGTGATGGTTGAGGATGGGTTTGGTGGGTATATAGGAGGAGGAGGTGTGATTGTTGGGTGATGAGGGTAGGATAGCGTAGGGGGGAGGGTTGGGAATTTTGGGAGTGGATGGATTTACCTAGATGGGAATTGGAGAAGGATCGGTTTGGGTAGTTCAACCACATACCCCGAGGAGGCCAAGAGTCCGCAAATTTGAAAACAGATCAAGAAGGGAAGGGAGGGCAAAACAAATAACCGACAGAAGTACAACATAACAAAGCAATGCGTGGATGTCCAGATCTAGATCTATAGAAGTGGACGCAAATCTCTGTCCTTCGAGAGCACAAGCACCGAAACCCTGACGCCTCCCAATACATTTCGCGATTCCCCCTCACGAACAAACCCAGGGTATCCTGAAGCACACACACAACATGATATTTCACTAAGAACTCTCATTGCTTGTCACTCTTTGATTCATCCATGCCGGCATCCAACTGCCCCTGTTCGCCTTCTTCCTAGCAGCGGCTGCAGCGGCATCCTCCTCCTTTGCTGGATTCTCTTGCACCAATCTTAAAGGCCTAAGCTTGCTTTGGGTCATCACTGCTCCAGTGTAATTGGTGCTACCCGCGCTGTTTCTAGGCGGGCTCTCCACACCACCACTCTGATCGCTGAAAGTGCTGTTCGAGCTACTTCCCGGTCGCCCATCTCGTGACAGCCGGCTGGAAGACGAGGCCCGAGTTGTTGCACTGGGGATTGCCTGTGTTGCGGCGGCTGCCACTTGTGGGAAAAATGATGTCCTGGTTGCCGTTGTGGCGCCTTGAGATATGCCAGGACTCATCAAGGGCCCGCCTGAGCCCGTGGAGGGAGGGCCTCGATACATCTGATTGACCAATGGTGCAGCACTGGGCATATCTGACTGTGTACGTTTATGCCCGCCTCCCCGGACGGACTGAGAGCGTCCCAGAGGTACACCAGGGGCTGTTGAATGGTCTTCGGTGGGCGGAGATGGAGCTGGAGCTGGTGTTGGAGCTGGGGTGAGCATCTGGCTCATCGGACGGGGACGCTTAGCAGGACCCGCAACTACAGAGCGTGCTCGCTGCAGGAACCCCGCAGGTCGTTCCTCATCCTTGGGTGGTGGTGGAGGCGGAAGTTCCTTATCTGTATCCGCAGTCTGTGGTCCAGGTGCGCCAGATATGAGATTTGGTGTCTTGTCTAGGATGTTCTCAAATTCTTTGTGTTGTAAAAGACGGCCAATGATACTTTCGATGTAAAGAGCTAGAGCTTTATTTTGGTCCTTTAGCGATTTGATTTCCGCTTCGTGTTGGCGGTTCTCATCAGTCTTGCCCTCCGTGGATTCTAACTCTTCTGAACCAAGCTCTTCTGCCAATGAGCCTAATTCGGACGACTGTTGCATGGTTTCTGTCTTGCTGAAATCCCCATTCAGAGTCTTTTCGCTCAACAGGAGCTGAAAACTTTCGTTGTCCTCCGTCAAGCGAGCAATGGTAATCTTCGCTTCCATCAGCTTTTTCTCCATCTCGTAGACCTGGCCACCTCCCATACTATCAATCTCCATAATCTTGATCTGGGCTTCAGCTAGCTCGAGCCGTAAAGACTTGATGACACGATCCTTTTGTGTAATGAGCTCCGAGTTGCCTTTTGAGTCGCGCCGTTGCTGCGTGGAAGGGGGAGCAAACTGTCCCAGCTCATTGCCTGAATTTGTTCGCGACAGGACTCTGCTTCCGTCGGCACTGCCCCGGGTCTCCCGCTGGGCCAATGTCTCTTTCAGTCGCTGATTTGCACCCTGCAGCTCCTCCACCTTCGCTTGCTGTTCCATCTTGTCATGCAGTATCGCGTTATGCTCGGTCTCGAAAAGATCCTCGGTTTCCCTTTTGTGCCGGGTCGCTGCTGCATAATCGCTTTCGAGCTCCTCTATCGTCGTGTTGCTTTGATGCAACCGATCTTCTAGCTGTCCTTGTTCCTGGTGACTCTCCTCTAATCGTGCCTGCAGGAGATTCAGTTGACGTTGATATTCTTCTGACGCTGTCTCCGCTTTTTGAACCCGGCTCTTGAGCTCCTCCATCAATGAGACATGTTCCGCTCTTGCATTTTCCTCGCCGGCTTCATCCGAGGCTGTTGTACCCGTGTTCAGAAAGCTTGTTTGCGGAGACCGTTGGTAAGGACTCCCTCGACCAGGCCTGGATAAACCTGCGCCGCCTCGCAACGAAGGCGATCTGCCTAAGCCGTTCATACTGGTAGAAGATTTTGAGGGCGAATTTCGAGATGTGGGTGTTGGTGAAGGCTTTGAACTTGGCCCATTTGCAGGCGTCTCTTTCTTCCGGAGGCCGGACATGGCCGTCTATCAATCACCGGCAACTGCGTATCTCAGGCCAGTAGGCATCGAGGGGTAGAAACGGCTACGTAGTCAGGTTGTCGGATTCGCGAACGCAGTCGTAATCCTAGGAAGATTCATCAAACAGCACGGTTGCTCCGTTGACCAAGCGCTGCTTATGTACTAACAAGATGACTTTCCACGACAAGGGAGCCACGAATAAGCCACTTCGCGTCAAGCTATCGAGAAGCCTTTTGAGCTGTCATCGACTCAATATCACATGGCGAGCACGCTTGCTCGTAAGTAACAAGAAGAAGGCGAGCAATGGGGAAGGCGCAGACGATACGCAGAATGGCTGACTATGTTTAGAAATGTTGGACTTTCCCAAGCCGGAAACATCAACGGTCGGCTTAGTCTTGCTGCAGGGCTGAATCGGATGATCTGCAGGGTCCCTCGGCCTTGGCGTAACGCTAGTGCTCACCCACACATCAATTTTGGGCTTGTCAAAATTCAGCATCAATACTGACAAGACCGGAGCGCAGTCACCCACTCCTTCTCATCAGATCCCGACGAGAACGCGCAACGATGGCACCCGCAAAGAAAAGCAAGAAAACAGCCGATAGCATCAATTCGCGTTTAGCCCTCGTGATGTACGTGCTGCGATCTCGAACCATCCACAAGCAGTTGGCTGACGTTGATCATCTTCAGGAAGTCCGGAAAGGGTACGAGTCTCACAATGCTGATGCTATTGTTACGAATACCGCTGTGTCACAGTCCAAATTGAATCAGAGACTGATTTCGCTGTCTCTGCAGTCACCTTGGGATACAAGTCCACCCTCAAGACGCTTCGATCTGGCAAGGCAAAGCTTGTGATCATTGCTGGAAACACTCCACCATTGCGAAAGTCCGAGCTTGAATACTACTCTATGCTGTCAAAGGTACTCCTCCATTGCTTCGGTCGTAAGAGCCATCCGAGAATGCTAATAGTTGTACAGACAAACGTTCATCACTTTGCAGGGAACAACGTGAGTCATTCTCTCCTATCTGTCGTACAACCCCCATACCGCTTCACTTCAGCAACCAGATTCTGGTCTATAGGACTTGCCCAACGAAGAGGTCTCGCCATGAGGCTTTGGAGGGTGCACGACTGTGCTGACATCTTCCCACAGATTGAGCTGGGTACTGCTTGCGGGAAACTCTACAGATGCTCCACTATGGCAGTGCTAGATGCTGGTGACTCGGACATCTTGACTGGAGCGGTAGCATAGACGTATCAATAGTAATGGAAGAACAATGAAGTCAACGCTGGCTCCGCAATATATGTAGCCATATGCATCCTGCCATTAATCTATTACTTGGAAATCATTTTCGCAACCATGATCTATCTACATCTTTCCTCCAAGCCACATAGAGTGCTTAGCACTGTTTACTGGCCGAACGTAAGATCCTTCCTAATATTCTGCAACAAGTGGTTTGAAAGCATTCGCCAAGCTGGGCCTGTATGAGTCAGGGCTAGGGCTTTCTAGCCACTAATGGCTTAGTGGCAAATGCTTTCAAATCAACCGAAGCGAATAATGACTCCAGATATTTGAACAGCCCACGAATTCTTGTCTCCCACAACCAACATCGTTCGCAAGAAGTGCATTATCACCTCACAATTCATTCAGATGGGGCGTCGTCCGGCGAGATGCTATCGCTACTGCAAGAACAAGGTCAGTGCAGCTTTTCCAGCGCAACAGAGATTCCACCTCTCTGGTTATTTGTGGCCCTTTGTGACATCTCCATGTTCGAGCACAACAGCCTCAGCAGTGTACTGACTGGGTACTTGTCTACAGCCATATCCCAAATCTCGCTTCAACCGTGGTGTGCCCGATCCCAAGATCCGTATCTTTGACCTTGGCCGTAAACGTGCGAATGTCGACGAATTCCCTCTCTGCATCCACATGGTTTCCAACGAATATGAGCAGCTATCCTCAGAAGCTCTTGAGGCTGCCCGCATTTGCGCCAACAAGTACGTCCACATACTACCGCAAGATTTCCAGACATCTGGCTAACATGTCGCCCGTCTTCAGATACCTCGTCAAAGTCGCTGGCAAAGAGAGTTTCCATCTCCGTGTCCGCGCCCACCCATACCACGTAGTCCGCATCAACAAGATGTTGTCATGCGCTGGTGCCGATAGACTGCAGACTGGTATGCGTGGCGCCTGGGGCAAGCCCAACGGAAGTGTTGCCCGTGTGAACATTGGCCAAATCTTGCTCTCCGTCCGGACTCGTGACAACCGTACGTCTTCTCGCTGGGCCACATATCCAGCAAATCAGCGCACAACTGCTAACATTATACTTCCAGACAAAGCCACAGCCATCGAAGCCCTCCGTCGCGCCCAGTACAAGTTCCCTGGCCGCCAAAAGATCATTGTCTCTAAGAATTGGGGCTTCACTCCTCTGCGTCGTGACGAGTACCAGGAGAAGCGTAGGGAAGGTAAGATCAGGATCGATGGTGCTTACGTCCAATTTCTGAGGAACAAGGGGCCTATCGAGCGCAATGTTGGGGTCTTCCCGGATGCATTCAAGACCGAGGAGGCTGAGGCTTAGACGGACATTGCAAGAGGACGGCGGGTTATTTTGCGTGTATGCTCACGATTACACGCGGATACCAGCAGAGGTAAACCATTGCCAAGCATCCAAGGAATATGATATTCAGCTCGGGTTTCGCAAAATACTGCCTTCGATATGCGGCAATCATATTGTGATAATCATCAAAACCCTCGCGCACCATCCATCGTGCCCCCCATCCCACCTCTACCCCTCCCACAGTCAACTGCCCATCCCAATTCATCCTCCACTGCATCCACCCCACACTACAACCTCCCCAACCAACTGATAACCTCCCATGTCCACAATCACCCCACAGAGCTCCCAACCGCTCTATACCAGATGCCGCCATACCCCTTGCAGCCCCTTCTCGAAACCAAACAGCTCTCGTTACTTATCCACCAGCCGCATCCTCGGCACCTCCATCTCATGTTGCTTATAGCGCCCGCCGTCGTCAGCATAGCCTTACGTGCGTCCGATTTCAGGGAGCTGAGAAATAACGTGACTTACGACGTCATCGATGGAAAGCCACTACCCCTCTAGCCTCAGTACTCATACTCTCTTCCCAGGTCGGCTTACTAATACATCGCTAGCCAATCAGGTACATGCATTATGACGTAGCCTCCCGGTACGGGTATGAGTACTGAGACTACTACCCCTCCACCCTTCCTGTATCAAAAGTCGTGTGCAGCTTTATCAATCATGATTTCCCGCAAATACCCTGGGAATACATCACATCTGCTTTAAAGTCATAGGAAAATATCTTGTTCAGCGCCTTGGCTCAGAAGACAATTAGTGTCACAGAGTTCAGCGACATTGGCTCTCGGCAACTACGAAGTGGCATAATCAGCAATGACTCTTGACCATATCCCAATAGTCACCCTTTTGGGGACGATACTGCTGCTTGTAGTCTCCAGGTTCCTGGTCCAATTCTACCGAGCGCGGGCCACATTCGCAAACCTCAAAAGTCAAGGATTGGTATGTTATGTCGACAGAACTCATGGAGATCTAGCAGCTCATATGTATTAAGCCCATGCCGCCGTGGCACCCAGTGTTTGGGCATCTTTACTTCTGCTATAAGATCACATCAGAGCTACCGAAAGATGCACATCCCCATTATCTTCCAGACATGATCCGGCGAGAGCTACCGTCTCTCGGTCCTATTTACTACCTGGATACCTGGCCGTTTGGTCCTCAAATGCTGATTGTAGCATCTACGAATGGACTATACCAGATCACACAGGAACATTCCCTCCCAAAGTATTCAGCTTTAAAGTATTTTCTTCAGCCTATAGCTGAGGGAATGGATCTGGTGACAATGGAAGGAGACGTGTGGAAAACCTGGAGGGGCATCTTTAATCCAGGCTTTAGCGCACATTATCTTGCGAGCTTGACGTCTGGTATAGTAGAAGAGACATCACAGTTCTGTGAGATCTTACAAAAGTTGTCGTTCGACCGTAGGCTATTCTACATGAAAGACTTGTCGGACAATCTGACAATGGACGTCATTGGGAGAGTCGTGATGTGAGATTGTTTGATGGGCTGATTACACACACTTGATAACGGTTTGACAGGAATGCCCAGCTCAACTCTCAGAGAAAGAGCAACTCTTTAGTCGATGGTCTACGTATGCAGGTCAAGTGGCTGACATTTGGACCTGATTCAAACCCCTTCAAGAGGTACAGTCCTGTACGGCCTCTCGTTTACTGGTACAATACCCGCCGAATGAACGGCTACATCAGTCAGAGAATTGACAGTCGTTTCCATGAGCTCCAAGACTGTGGAGAAAGTTCTACCAAAAGCAACAGATCAATTCTTGATCTAGTTCTCAATGCGTATCTCTCAGAAGACGCAGCCAGAGGAGGCCAGGAGATCGATAGGACGTTCAAAAAATTCACAATGAACCAACTGAAACTATTCCTCTTCTCTGGCCACGATACAACTAGTAGCACAGTGTGCTGGATTATCTATATTCTATCTACTGAGCCTTCAGTCCTGACCCGTGTGCGTGCGGAGCACACCTTGATCCTCGGGTCAGACCCTGCTCAAGTCAGGCCCCGCATTATCGCTGACCCTTCTCTTCTTAACCGGCTTCCCTACACTATGGCTGTAATTAAAGAGGTACTTCGCTTATTTCCTGCTGTGTCAGGTACACGGGCAGGCGAGCCCAATTTCAGCGTCATTGATGATGCGGGCCGCCGCTATCCCACGAACGGCTTCCTTGTCTGGGACAACCCCATAGTAATCCATCGAGACCCTACCTACTGGGAGAGACCGGATGATTTTTTGCCGGAACGATGGCTTGTAGCATCTGACGACGCTTTGCACCCTATCAAGGGAGCCTGGCGAGCGTTCTCACATGGACCAAGAAACTGCATTGGACAAGAGCTCGCCATGATTGAGATGAAGGTTATCATAGTCATGGTGGCTCGCACATTCGATTTTAGTCTAGCATATGAGGAATATGACGTTACGAATGGCACTAAGGGAAAGGCAACAGTGTATGGTGAGAGAGGGTATCAGATTCAGCGCGCTCAGCCGAGTGGTAATTTGCCTTGTTTTGTGGCTAAGTCTAAAGCCTAGGAGCATGGTAATCATTTGTAGCAAATGGCTTCAAACCCGACATGAGGGGCATTGTCATGAGGCTACTTGAGGGGTTACAGAAACAATGCCAATCTAACAGGACATCAGGATAACATCTGCTATCTCGAGTGTTCATCACCTCAACTAGCCATACTTCAAATTCTATGGGTTCTTTTGGGAGCACCAGCCATGGAACTTTGAATCAAGCAAACGCTATCGTACTCTGATGCTGTTTAACTACCGCACTTCAACAATCAGACATGTATATTTGGTTCAGGCTCGACCTTGCGTGCTTCGGATGTCAAGGGCCAACTATCGGAGCCCACACTTCTGTCCAAAGAATTGCTAGTTGTGGGCTCGGAATAGACTCGGCTTAGCCCTGTCAGTGTTGCAGATGGAATTGTCAGGTCGTCGAGTCTTTGGGCATTGCTGTCCTTAGGCTTCTTATACTTTCCAAGCAATCGGCCAGTCGAAGGGACCCAAGGGCTAGCTCTTTTATGGTCGAAGCCTGACTTTGGGGCAATGAAGATGGAGCGAAATGCGGTCAGCGACAACATTGTGACGGCAGTACATGCTTCGACTTGCTGCCACATGAAGATCCACGTATTGTCAAATTTGCCGCGATAATGTATGCCTGATACTCTAATGATAGCCATTATGACCATGCAGACGCTGAGGCATAGGAAGGTGGCGAGTCCAAGCTTTTGACTGGACCGTATCTGCACGCGCCAGAGTAACCATACTGGAATCGCGAGGACTGTGCTGAGAATTAGTTGATCATTTCTCTTGAACATCGTAGGGATGTACAAACTGAGTACATCCGTAAGCATGTCCAACACAATGGTAATTGCTCCGATTATCAGGGATCTATTGAGCGCGCTGAAGTCCGATGAACATTTGACTGCGAGGTCATTGTCAGAACAAGATAGCAGGGTAGATGATGTTGGGTCCCTTACCGGCCTCAGGACCCTGTTTGGAGCAAGCAATGAAACCGTCACAAACACAAAACACGAAAACTAAACCAGTGAACACGACAACCCCCTTCCAAAATCGAAACATCGGCGGGAGGCGATCCACGAGATGTCTGAAAAGTGACAGAAAGCCAAATTTCACAAGAAATATAGCTACCCACGAGATAGCGAGATAAGACCAGTCAATCCGTGATATCAGGTTTGCCTGATGTAGGATTTCAGCTTCATTGACACCAGCTGTGACCACTGCTGCGGGATCGAATATCAATTTTGCTCCGAAATAAATCGAGGGAGTGCCGTAATAGAGGACACCTGTTGCTGCGACAAGGAAAACGCAGGAAAAAAGCAGGAAAAAGTCATCAAGTCGAAGCGTTTTATGAAATCTTAGTCGAACAATGATGCGACCTGTAGCAGTGATCATTGCCACGCCAAAGCAGACACCAATCACAACCTGGTATCTGTCAGTAGTTTGCTCACAGTAGACAGTAGGTGTGGGGGAAAAGAACTTTGAATGCAGGCTCAGAGATTCTCCCATCTGGAAGTGCCATGATGAGTCGCCAAATCAGATTCTCGAGAATGTTTGTCAATAGTAAAGATTACTGGCTGCAAAGTGCGCGCCGCTAGCAGGGCTTTGGACATTCTTATGAATTCTTGCGACCGAGACGGACTGGTCGGTAGTTGATCGGGATCCTTTGAGAACTCTGTATCCCGATGACGAGACTGATTGTAGTAGGTCACGTCCATGCAAGGCTACCACAATGTGGAGGGTTGGAGGATGGTGACAACTGACACCTCTGTGAAGCTTTCAGGTTCCTATTTCCATTATGGGTTGCATACATTGAAGATCATTGGTGATGGATGTCTTGACGCCCCTTTTGCTGCTCCTTAGCGTGCTCACAGCTGAAAATGGCGGTGCGACCAATCCCACGCCAATCACCCGACTTTCGCACCAACTGGCTCTTCGATCAACATGGATCGACCACACCCAAACGGAGCATTAAAAATTTAGCCGAATGACCTGCATGATAGCAGATGTAAAATATTCACCGAGGGCATGGAGCCAATCGCTAGCTTCAAGACGGCCACAATGCCACATGATTGTTCGGGTAATATTACCTACTGGCGCTCGTTGTCCGCACATACGATTCCTTTTTCCGTTGCACAGCAGGTGAGCCTCATCAAAATTCAACTCCACCTTCTGTCCGTCCACACCATTCCTTTCTCCGGCGCGAAGTAAGGCTGTGTCAGGTTTCAGCTCAAGTCTGAATGCTCAGCCGCAACATGGAATTTGTGCCTACGTCAGACTACAGACAACCCATCCAAATCTGCGAGGAGGGGTGGACTTCAGGCTATAAAATGGTGCTTAAAGATCTCGAGAGAAACTCAGGAGTTCTAAGCTCTCAGACCTTGGACACTTTCTTAGACTGGATCGAGCCGAAGGTTGGTTCAAGATGCGGCAAAGTTATCAGTCTAATTCCTTCGATGGCAACAGCGCTCCCAACTTCTCCATATATTTCAGCACTTGGAATGGTAATTTCTCATCATACGGCCCGTCCAGGAATATACTCAACGACACATCGAAATTGCTTGCAGACCTCGCTCGCGATAACGAGTATAAAGCCTATCTTTTCCCCCTGGTCGTTTGCATGCCAGTCATTGTAGCCTACTTCATCTCTTGGCTCATTCCTTGGATCGTGTCCGGCCTATACCACGGAGTGAATCAACCACCACTAGCTCCGAACCGTGTTCCGATCCTTGGACATGCTCTGTCCTTCTTTTGGGATACAGGTTTTATCGGAAAATGTCAAAGGTAATATGGCGATCTACTACAAAAATGTAAAAGAATTCAAAAGATGAGCAAGCTAATCAGCTTGTTGTGGTAGAATCTTCAACCCAGGGGTTGTGAGGCTGCAACTTTTTACCACCCGTATCAATTTTGTGACCGGTTCTGATAACATCACTGCATTATGGCGATCCAAGGACCTGGACGCCAAAGCAGTGACATCATTCTCCCTGAAAGAGTTCTTCTCGACCCCGGACCGGTCTATGAAAGTCTATCTTGGTGACAGTTCAGGCGTCAACCCCAAACCGCATCCCAGCAGCAATTTAGCTGATGAGGATCGTTATTACTACCAGAATAGGAAGGCTATAGTGGGTTTCTTCAATGGCCCTGGCTTGAAGACTATGGGCAATCGTTTTGCAACCTTGCTTACGAAAGAGATTCATCGACTCTATGTTGACCATCAGTGGACGGAACACGCAGACCTTTATCAATTCATCCAGGGGCTTCTTATCGGTCCGGCAGTTGAGGCTATGTGTGGACCAGTCCTATTCAGCCAGAATCCAGCCTTTGGAGACGATTTTTGGCAGCTGGATCGCGACATTTTTTATTTCTTCAAGGCATACCCCAGATGGCTTATGCCGCGGGCGTACCAAAACCGAGCTAAACTTCTAAAAAATATGAAAGACTGGCACACATTCGCCCACGAAAACTTCGACAGCTCTCACATCGAGTCAGATGGCCATGATCAGTTCTATGGTTCGCCACTGATGAGAACCCGGCAAGGATATCTGTCAAAAATCAACGCCCTGGATGCTGACGCCATTGCTTCTCAGGACCTTGGTCTGCTTTGGGCGTAAGCATACTCCAAACTGTCTTATGAATTCCACTTCGATTATAGGCTAACTTGTCCAATATGAGCGTAGTGAAAATGCCAATTCCATTCCTGCCGTGTTTTGGATGATGTATGAAGCGCTGCAGAGACCACACATTTTATCGCAGGCACTAGAAGAAGTTGTCACCTCTCAATCTTGGTCGACTCTTGACAACAACCCAACGATGAATGCTGAGTCGCTCTGCAATATGCCGATCCTGCAATCTATGTATGCCGAAACACTCAGGCTATATACCTCCTTATTCTCTCTACGCAGCGCTCCTCATGGCGACTTTGATATCTGCAATTTCAAGATCCCCAGGAATGAATTGATAGCGGTTGATAGCCGCGTTGCTGCCATGGATTCGAGCTCTTGGAATACCGGATCTGACACTCTCGCCCGCGAAGACCTGCATCCCGTCGACAAGTTCTGGGCCGAGAGGTTCGTGGAATACCCAAACGACCCTTCAAGTGGACCTTTGCGCATCAATGCCTCGAGATCCAACGCCTTACGACCTGAAAGCACGTCAGCAGAATCCAGTCAAGGTCCTCGTTTCACAGCCGATGGTCTAGCGGGTGCATGGCTCCCCTATGGAGGCGGTAACAGGCAGTGCCCTGGCCGCCAATTTGCAAAGCAGGAGATTATATTGGGCTTTTCTATTATCTTTTCTATGCTTGAGATTGAGCTAGTGAACCATGTCACGCCTCAACGACCGGATCTGAAGTATTATGGCCTCGGGACCCTACCGCCCAAGGGCAAAGTATCATTCAGATTCAGGAAGCGGGCGCAGCTCTAACGTTGTAGCTATGACGCTGCGAATGATTAGCGCGGGACATCTTTGCTACTTATGTACCATCGATTCATGTATGAAAAGTCAAGTTTTGCGACGATGTTCTAGGCTTGATAGATTACCATCTGGGAAGCCCTTTCAGTCTGATACGCCGACAGCTTGATGCCCAATCTCCTTCACCTGCTTTCTCTGAGCTTATTGTATCGTTCGCTTCATGCTGTTCTTTATTTGTGACACGCAATACACTACTTAGTTCCGACAATCGCTACTATCGACATGCTCGATCCACAACATTTCAGATGGAGGCCAGGTACAAGATTCTTGGTGGATCTCCGACAAATATTTCAAGAGTGGAGATGCGATTCAGTAAGCACAGACACTCTGTGGCATTGCTCACACGTTCCCTTCCTTCAATAGTATTCAGCAGACACTTGATACAGTGACGGAAATTAACACTGTCAAGTATTCCCTTCGGGAACGGCGCTCTCAAGTGAAACGGATGCTTATAACAATTTATTGACAACAGAATTCGGATGACCAAACCCCCATCGCCTGACCCTGATGCAACTCCTCGAAATTCCTTTCCCACGACTCTACTTCAGTACGCCTTGCTTCAGCCTTCTACGGACTTGCGAACCCGTTCGGCCTTTTCTGATTGCCGATTCGAAAAAGCCACAGGACCAGATTCGGTATCGTAAGACGCTTCTTTAGCAATCTCCCGTTCCTTAGATATCTTAACGAGGTTCAGACGCTGCATACCAAGAGTCGCCATTATCGAGATACATATTGTCACAGTTGCGCATTTCATAATTGCAGAAATCGCCAGGCCGTAGGCTTGACGCAGACCATGCAATGCAGATGAGGAAGTGGTCAAAGAGTGGAGATCAAGTGCGCCTGACGCTACGACAGCCTTGGGAGAGACAGCATTCGTGAACTTCGGTATCTGGCTCAGGAGCTGGCTGACTAGAATGTTCTCGCCGATCGAGATGCCAATTGCTCTGCTACTTGTGAGCACAAGCGTGCAAAAACAGCTCTGGGCAGTCAGACTCACCCTCCTGCCAATGTAGCAAATGTTGCTATTGCTGCGAGATTAATTGAGTTATTTACGGATATCTTTAGACAGCATTTGGAGATGAGACTTGCCGTTTCCGATAAATATATCCTGTTCACTGTTTCCAAAGTCAGTGTATATCTAAAAACATCGAAGGACGTAGTACTCAGCAATAATCCCCTGGATAGCCGAGTATGGCATGTTTGTACACATACCATCCCCGAATCCTGCTATGACCATAAAAGCCGCCCATACTACCAGTTGTGTGGAACTGTCAAGCAGGATGAGAAGGCCTGTACCGATCGAACAGATGATGGTCCCAGCAAGCATGATTGGAAACTACTTGTAGCTTAGTCTCAGTCTGACACATATGATTGGACACCTACATAATGCCCGGTTTTAGTCGCGAGGCCACCGGCGATGACTGTTGCTATTACCTGAGATACTGCAAGGGCAAGAAACTCGACGCCACTTCGTAATGCGGAACCTCCCCGAGCTGCCTGGAAGTAAAAGGGGAGATAGTATAGTTTCTAAGATTGAAATTAGGAAAATGAGATTTGCTCAATTGTAGCTGCAGCTTGATCCCTTACGATGTTACTGGACATAGATATGAAGAACAGCGCAAAGGCTCCGAAGAGGACGGTCCGTATCTTCAAGATCCTTAGTGGTATTGTAGCTTTTTCGACGAGCCACCATTGAAGTATGCCAAAAGCGATGATCAAGAGGCCGAAACCTGACAGCAAGCCAATAATTTTACTCGAATGCCAGATATATCGACTGCCTCCCCATTGTAGGGCGAGAAATAGACAGCTGACAGCACTAAGCAGAAGAAGTATGCCCAATGGATCCAGAGATTTCAACCTTTCTACTATTGGCAATCTTTTGCTGGGCTGTTTGAACTTGAGTCGGAGACCAAAAAGTACCAAAACGAAGACGACAGCACCGATCGGTAGATTTCTTGACCTTCACTCAGCTGAGAAATCAGCATGCTGTCAGGACAGGATACTCACATCCAAAAACACCACCGCCAGCTTGCGTGGGAAGTTGAAGCGCCCCCCAAGACAGGGCTGAAGCTAGCAGATATTCCAAAGCAACTGACAACCAAGCCGATGTAAAGTGATCGCTTCTCGAGTGTAGCTATACAAGTAATAATGCTGATGCCGCCTTGGATGAGCAATGCAGCACCACTTCCTGCTATAGCTCTTCCTAGAATGAATGTCGCAGAGCTAGGTGCTGCTGCACACAATGTGGAACCAGCTGGTGAGATTCAGCACACTTTACTTGCGAAAAGGTTGAATGTAGCACCTTCAAAAACCAAAATGGCACTTAGGTATACGATCTTCGGATCAAACCACTTGAAAATCGTTCCTCCAGCAGGCTGGAGCGCCGTAATAGTAATCAGATACGCGGAACCGTACCAGCCAACGTCATCAAGAGCATCAAACTGTGACGAGATCTTTGGTATAGCTACAGAAATAATTGTAGTATCAATAGCCACCAGAAAAGTGCCCAAAAAGAGCGAGCATAGGATGATCACGAGTCTCCATCCTGTGGGATATTCGTAATCCGTTGCCATAGCGTTGCGAAGTTTCAATCAGTCATTAATGTACTTCTAGCCGAGAGTGAGTGTCTGTTTCTTGCAGGTTAGAAAACTCGTAAATAAACTTCTAGCCTTGGTGAATTGGGTGGTGATCTAGGTTAGACCATGGAAATCAAATTGTGGCATTGAAGCGTCGAAAATGCGAATCTCAGTGCGAAGTCAGATTCGAAAGATGTGGCATTAAGATCCATCAGCGAGAATGACACCTGTCAAGCAGCGGCACCTTTCCAGGACAAGAGATTTCTCCGCGCTCGAGGGAGATCGTCGTACATCGACTAAAGAGGCGGGATCCCCGTTGCGGTCCCTCTCCAGAAGTTCTTACTTGAGCTGCTATTCTGACGAGGCTGGAATCTTGTGGAGCTGCTGTACCCCTCTAGCCAATCATTTAGGAGAGTGACGTGAGGATCGAGACCCATGAAACGACTTAACCACATGTCGGCGTCAGCAGACTGGATCATCGATCATGCCACCATCGCAACCTAAGTATTCAGGATGGAAAAGACTGCCGATTCGAGAGACTGATACTACCTTACGTCTCAAGGTAGATAGATGTTAGCGCGACAGGGGTTCTATTGGTCAGAACTCAAATTCACCCCCAAAAGATGCCAAGACGCTAACAGCTAACATGCCGGATAGATACCAGGGTATGCCGCAGCACTGACTGATCTGACAAGGCAGAAACGTTTCAGCGGGCACTGGCTGCCGGTATCCCGGGCCGTTCCAGCCCTAGCTAGTGTATGGCTTATGGAGAGGCATGGCTCGCATGAAAGGCCTAATCGACTGTCGATCTCACCGTCAAATTCGAGATTGTAGCACGTAAGCTCTGCCGCATCTGTAATGAAAGTCCCATGCCTCATGCTAAAGTAGGGAGCTAAGAACTATGCCCCACCCATCAGCAGATCAGATACCGACCTCCGGCTCTTGCGGCAGCTGAGCTGCACAACGCAAGCTCAGCCTTGAATTCTTCCATTTATTCGGCATTGAATTCCCATTTGGTTTGGCTGCATGGTGATGTCGAGTACTTCAGTGAAGCCATGTCGTATCCGTATGTGATAGTCACTCAGGACCCTCGTGCAATGGCTCAAAGATGACCATGTTTACGTCTTGTAAGTTCCGGACCAACTTTGCTTGTCCCTCCTGACTTCCTTCCTTATCTGTCATCATATTCACCTAACTCGGAATTTTGGACCTGGCCTTCCGCTTGATTAGCCTTGAGCCTCTGGATCTAGCGTGCGTCGAATGAGGAACAGATGAGTCTGCGTACCTGGCCGTGAAAGTGTCTAAGTTCTACTACGTATGTTCGAGGTTGAAACCAAGGCAGGCAATCAAGCGTCCGGATGGTTGATGTTGGAGGCTCCCCCACAATCAGTATTTCCTGATATGAGTATTGCGATGTGCAGGCTTGGCTTCTTCGACTCGAGCAAGAACTATGAACATAGATAGAGCACCTTTTAAGATTGCTTTGCCTATTGTGTATTAGCGGTGACTGCGCTATCAATCATTGGGCAGGGGGGGTTGAGACACTACTACATCTGGTATGAGAATGATGCAGGTTTGTGTTGTAGTAAGGGTCGCTGCAAGCTCCCTAACCCTCGGCTGTATGAGAAAAGGTGGTCATCGGTATCAGACATCATACCAAATTACAGTGTAGTGTCCACAAAAGCAGTGTCTGGATCATAGCGATGATATGGTTTACCGATAAATGGTATTTTGATCAAATGAATTCCTTGCCAGCACTATTTGTCTTCGAGAGATCACGGTAAAAGCATGCATTTGAGAACAGTGCTTTGTTTATCCGCAGGAGCCACGATGGATGACGTGCTGGAGTTTTGTCACCATTGTGAGATGCCGTCCTTCACAACAATTTTGCCCACGTCGGTATTCCTCTTCCCCTCGACCACACTCCTGAGCATCTGCCCTCCAATGCTCGGATGTCCACAGCCCATCTCTTTCGCCTTCTCCTTCATGTTCCCCAAATCTGAAGCCAGAAAGCCAGGCCCCACAGAGCAGACCCTCACCCCATCCTCTTTCAATTTGTGATTCCAGTCCACCATCATCATATTGAGAGCGATCTTGCTGCAGCGGTAGCCAATAACCTCAAAATCCATCTCCTTAGGCCATCCGGCTGGCTGAGGTGGGGTAGGGAAATAGTTCTCGCTTGCCTTCGTGATGTTGGAGAGACCGGCGATGAAGATCAGACGAGGGTCGGCTGATTTGAGCAGGAGCGGCATGAATGTCCAAGTCATGACTTGTGTTCCTGCTACGTTCACATTGTAGGCCTGGTTGAAGGAATCACGAAGGGAAACATTGCCGCGCAGGAACTCGATATCGAAGGTTGCACGTGGAGGACGTCAGCTCTAGTGAAGGGTGAAGGGATAGCAAGAGGGTTGCATGCCAGCGTTGTTGATGAGAGCATCGACGCGCCCTGGGTCAGCTTCTACTTGCTTGAAAGCCTTCTCAATCGAGTCATCGCTGGTAAGATCGACTTGGACCAACTCAACGGTATTGCTTGACTGTGAACATTCTTTGCGGAGGTCTCAATCGCGGTTTGGCCCTTCTCTCTGGAGCGACTACCGAGGAGGACATGGTAGGCCTTGTTCGACTGCAGTAGCGCCTTGACCGTCTCATATCCGATACCATTGTTTCCACCAGTCACTAGAGCTATCGTTCGGGACGCCATGTCGCTGTATACTTCGAATCCTGAAGCTGCTGTATTCTGTGCCTCCGTTATCGAATGGCTTGAGTTGATCTGGGGCCTGGAGCGTCATGATGGGAACTTCCTCTCCTGATTTATATTAACGAGGTCCTGGGAGGACATGTACGCCCCTCGGAGGTCTCCACAAACGGAGGCAGGGAGTACACCCTAGGGGAGGACGCCATACAGATGGCTCCACAAATGGGGGCGGGGAGTACGCCCCAAAGGAGTACGCGCTGACGGGGTACGCCATATAGATTCCTCCACAAATAGAGGCGGGGAGCACACCCTAGGGGAGTATGCCATACTACAACATAGTCAGTCCTCATACCCTAGAAAGCGCGTTCCGCGTAGCGGGTAAATCTATGAGGTTAAAACGTTGCCAAGATGATGCAACTGACATCCGGAATTGTTTCCTTCGTGTGCAGGTAGGTAGCATCTGCGCTCCCTTATCACTTTCTTTTACGTTTCTAACCTCTTCTGTCTTCTTGTACTTCTCAGACCTGTGTCTTCAGCTTTCGTACTCCTTCACGAATCCAGACCCTCGCTAAACGGTCCGCCCAAAACGAGATCGACGCTCTAGAAGCGTTTAATCTGGGAATGAACTTGTTTCACAGGCGAAGTCTAACACTTCATTGAGATTTTCCGCTTCATTCCTGCTTATCAGTGCGTATCAAGTCTCATCTGCTTCCATTCAATAGCTGGCTCAATGGCGCCAACCATTGCGTTGGCCGTGCTCGCCGTCGTTGCTATCTATGCCCTGAAGATTTACTTACAATTCGCAAAGAATCTGCAAGCAGCAAAGGAATCTGGAATCGCCTACACCATCGTCCCTTTCTTTGCGTCCAACAGACTCTTTCAATTATCATGCATTGTCCTAATCCCATTAGCCCGAAGTCTCCCCAAGGCATGGACTGAACCGTGGTTCGACTTGACCTTGGAATGGGGCTGGCAACGGCGATACGAACCGTTCAAACGATTCGGAAGCGACACATTCATAGCGGTCAGCCCGGAACGAAATGTACTGTACACGGCAGACGCCGACGTGGTCAGCCAGATCACGACCAGAAGAAACGACTTTCCAAAGGCATTGGAGGTCTACGAATCGATCAAATTATATGGGAATAATGTGGTGACATCGGAGGGACAACTATGGAGGCATCATCGGAAAATCACGAGTCCACCCTTCACGGAGAAGAATAATCATCTGGTATGGGCGGAGACGCTGGACCAAGGCCAGGCAATGTTGAACGGTTGGCTAGGAGGCTCAAAGGACTCTGCGAACACCATATCCACGATCGCAGAAGATGCGATGCGACTGAGTCTCTATGTGATCAGCAGAGCTGGCTTTGGGGTTCGATTACAATGGCCTGGCACTGAAGTTCAGGGAAACGCGCACTCGGAGAAGGGAGAAGACGGGAGCATTTCGAGCTCTGGGGTCAGCGGAGATCATAGCATGAGCTATACCGATGCACTAGGGACTTGCTTACACAGTATTATTCTAATACTCGTCACGCCTCGATTCTTGCTAAGTGAGTACTCGTTGCGTTCTGCGGTTCTAAACTCCTCACTAACTGCGGCTACTACAGAGTATCTACCCTTCCAAACAACTAGTGAAGCGTACACATCCTACATCGAATGGGGAAAATATATGAACGAGATGTTCCTGGCCAAGAAGGCTGAGGTCTTGGCTGGGAACGAGGGCGATAAATTAGATCTTATGATCGCTCTCATCAAGGGCGCCGGCATCACTCCAGAAAATCTGGAGAAGGGAAAGGATGCTACACCGCAGTCTTTGACGGACGAAGAGATTCTCGGTAATGCTTTCGTATTCATTCTGGCTGGACACGAGACAACAGCAAATTCCATCCATTTCTGCCTAGTACTACTAGCCTTGAACATCCGCTCTCAGCGCCATCTCCAAGCCGACCTGGACGAAATCATCCACGGTCGCCCCCTCAGTCAATGGGACTATGATGAGATTGTACCGAAATTGTTCGGCAGCATGGCTGGCGCTGTCATGAACGAAGAGCTACGCCTACTCGCGCCAGTGGTGGGAGTTCCAAAGAGTACATCCAAAAACAGCCCTCAACCTCTCAATGTGGATGGCAAGAAGTGCACTGTTCCAGGGGATACTTACATCGCGCTTATCACACCAGCTGTGCACCGCAACCCCAATCAGTGGCCAGCTGGGCCGCCATCCGATCCAGAAAACCCTGCTCACCTGTATTCCAACACAGACAACGATCTCGAGGAGTTTAAACCCGAGCGTTGGCTTCTAGATAGTGAAGCCAAGAATGATGCCAGCATGCCAGATCAAAATGGAGACACGGAGGCCTCCCATCTTGGCGTAAATACAGCCGCAGATACATCAGCCGCTCTGTATCGCCCTCCCAAAGGCGCCTACATCCCGTTCAGCGAGGGCTATCGCTCCTGCATTGGCCGGCGGTTCGCCCAAGTGGAGATCCTTGCCGTCCTCGCTCTCATTTTTTCCCAATACAGCGTGGAATTGGCAGTCGACGCATACGCAAGTGACGAGCAAGTTGAGAAGATGAGTGTGCCCGAAAAGAGGAAGGTTTGGCAAAAGGCGAAGACCGAAGTGGATAGGCAAATGAGAGACGACATGGGATCCGTCATTACCCTTCAATTACGCAAAGGCGCTATTGGTTTGAGGTTTGTGAAGAGAGGGAATGAGAGGTTTGATTTCAAATAATGGAAGCACGCTACACCCCAGTCCAGAGATACCCGGATTCCGAAATACATCGCGTCTTCATTACAACGTAATGTGCATATCAACCATTTTCTATTAGCATGTTCATCGTCGCAAGCAAGTGTGAAAAGGCTCTCGGGGCAAATCCAGGGCTTTTGACCTATCTCGGGCTCCCTCAAGCAGTGAGCACAAGTCCCTCGATAGTCATGCTTATCAAGAAAGCCAATAATTCGCAAACCAGCTTTCACCATATCGGCTACCAGAATGCAAACCGTCAGCTTTTGACTCCTCCAAGCACAAATGTGTAGGTAGCAGACTTCCAAGGCAGCCATGTATGGGGACCAGAAGCAATTCTTGAAATGATGCTGTCTAATCTTCGAGCTAAAGCACCCTCCATTTTGGGATGCAGGTCGCCAGGCTGGGCTTCGGAACGATTTTCATCAAGGTGTCTGACTCCAAAGCTAGTGACGTTTCCTAGAGATCCTGGGAACCATTTTGCAATTTATGTTTGAATTTGCTAGTGTTCGCTTATGACTAGATGCAGGCTTTTTGACATCGTTGCAACGCTTGTGGACCGTGCTTAACAATTGCACAAACCTATTTGCCCTAATCACATTATTCAGAAACCACTTTACCAAGCATTGGAGTTTGATGTCCTACACACTGTCATATCTTGGTTGGTATGCCAGCTCACCCCCTGATTTTCCGAGACGCCTTACTCGGAAGAAGTCTCTCAAAACTCGCCTCTGCTCTTGATTTTTCTATGACTGCTTCATCATTATTATGGCTTCATTCGTTTCCTTCGCACCGCCTCCCGTCTATGGGCTACTACCTTCCCAGCATCATGGAGGTCATTTTGAAGTGCCTGTGCCGACGGACGATGAGGATAGCGGCTACGGAAGTGACGACTATGACTTCGTGCGACCATCACCCATTGATTCCCTCGGTTCTGGTGAGGGCATCAGTCGCCATGGTTTATCCGCGCTGGCCTTGCGTCAGAGACCTCCTCCATGCGCCCCTCCCATCAGGCACGTAACACCGGTTACCAGCCCGAACCGCGAGGACAGGCCAGATCTCCATGACGAAAATACTCCTCATTTACACAACCATGCGCACAAATCCCGCGTTCCCACTAGGCTACCTCCACTCAGCAACCCCGTCCAAAGCAACACCGATGATTTCTCGTCTACAACACCACCTCACCCCAACTCCCCAAAAACACACCCCCACCCCAAAACCCCATCAACAACAAGCCTTCCCTCCTCAACACCACCAATACACACACGCAACGCCTCAAACCAGACTCCAGATCAGGCCTGGCAGCCGAATGGCGAAAGGTGTACCAGGAGTCGAGGAGACTTGAGAGGCAGAGGGCTGTACTAGTGGCACGGCTGGATGTGGGGAGGGTAGCGTATAGACGAGACTTTATTGATCGGAGATGGGCCGCTGAGACTAGGGGTATGTCGTGTTCTGATGATGGTATGGATTTTGAAATAGGGGTGGACGCGGCTGAACGGACCAAACGATATAGGCGGGGGAGGAAAGTTTCTGGGGCGAATTGATCAGACGCGTGAGATGGAGAGTAAAGCGTGAATTTTGATAGTGGTTACGATTGATACGGATACTTCACAGACTGCCAGCTGCCGTCAGAGCGATGCATATAAAAACGAGGCTGGGTACGCTATCATTTCTCACATTGCGAATCTTAGTCCCTCATATGTCCCAGAGCGGAACGTATCATGCTCCTGATAATTCCATATGATATACGCTACTAACTTCACCTGCATGTTTGCGCTTTGGTCGGGTCCTGCAGTAGATGCCATTGAATTTGGAACACGTTTGAGGAAGGAAGATTTTCAACCCTCGTTATGCCTAACAATTGACTGCATTGGTCTATATCTTACCACTTTACGCTTTGTTGATTTATCTATCTATCTACCTATCTCTCCATCCATCTACCCCAATCAAGCAAGTAATACCAAATCCACACCATCTTCATCCATATCAAACCCACAATACCCCACAACCCCACAGCGCAAAAAGTGCCCCAACAAACAAGAAAAAGCCATTGCCAACCCCGTTCCAACCCGTGTGGTCAGAACCAACACCGACACCGCGCGCCGCGCCTATTCTCCTGCTTCTGCTGCCGCTACTCTTGGGCGCGGTCGTCGCTATCGATGTCGTAGATATTGCAGTGCTGGAGGTTGTAGGTGGA
>JAABUL010002264.1_pt1 | contig 32513 bp, 30 predicted proteins | sample 5559151 | NCBI WGS metagenome assembly JAABUL01 (sample SAMN10711876, study PRJNA513368) | rock metagenome | isolation source: Antarctica rocks | place: Antarctica: Victoria Land, Pudding Butte sud | reverse complement strand
AAACGAAGACGCCGACCCATGCACTCGTATCATCATGCACACACGGTACAGAAAGTGTTTCGCTTCGGCTTTGATGCTTCTTCTTGCCTCGCCCTGGGACATGTCCCATTTTTTTTCCAAACTCGCATATCACTGTCACTATGGGATGGAGAAAACCAAAGGCTATGGCGTTAGATCTCTGCGCTTGGATTATGTAATCTGATTCGATATGCAAACCTACTGCCTTCTCACGCCGAGCCCGTTGCTCTGCCTTTCTTTTTTCGGTCGCTTGACCGGCGGTGCTTCTTCTGGCTCGCTGGAGACGGCTGAGTCGATCGAGTCGACGTCTTCGTGGTTGACGTCGTCTTCCGAGGCTTCGTCGCCCGAGGCTTGGTCGGTCGAGGAAGCTTCGTCGTCGAGGAAGCCGGCTTCTTCGCTTCCGCTGGATTCGTCTTCGGAGTCGTTGATGACGCCGTTTGTTGTGATTGGCATCTCGTCATCCTCGTCGTCTTCGTCTTCGCTCTCGCTCTGGTCGGTATTTCCATGGTCCAGTGGGTCTACTGCTTTAGCTTTAGGCTTGGCTGGTATCGAGGATACGGCCTCCTCATCTTCAGAATCGGACTCTTCTTGGCCTTCGACGTAAATGACGCCCTCTTCGTCGTCATCATCGGCAGCATTAGCTAACCTTGACCTAGCCTGCATGCTTTTCCTTAGATTTGTCTGAGCCTCAAGCATATCCAGCTTGCCCTTCAATTTCAATAAGGCCTGGAGACTGTTTGCCCGATCATCCACTACGCGACGAAGTTCAGTGAGCTTTCTCATGACCTCAGGTTGACCGGCAATATAACCCCCGTGAGCAACTGCAGTCCATTGTATCCAGACCATCATTCCACCAGCTCGTCCTGGTCGGCTATACAGTCGCTCAGCCAACTTTTGGATCAATACGGCTGCAAGTGATGAGTCGAGCCGTTCAATAGTGGCGCGTACAGTGTTGAGATTCCTTTCGTGGAAGCAGGTTTCGAGAAGATTGACATCGTTCGTACGGAGAGACTGCGTCAAGACGGTGCTTAGGGTCATTCCAGACGGAGCGCTCAACTGTCTTTCGCCGATTGGCGTAAGAGCTTGCGCACTGGGATCCTCGAATGTAGCCTGAACATCAACAGGCCCAGGAGCATTTGCCCTAATGATATCACCAAAAGAAGGCTCTTCAGCCTCCTCGATCCGTTGTGATTCTTGTCCCCCTGCTACTGCCTCGGCGTTGTCATCTATGGACTCCGCATCCTTCATCTCCACATCCGCGTCACCTGCTTTTGCGTCATGTGAGATAGGTGACTTAGGTACTGGCAACATTTCTTCATCAAAGTCGCTGTCTTCCACACCACTTGAGATATCGATGATTTCTCGTTCGCTAGCAGTCCCGGGTAGATCTTCACCGTCTCCACCATTCGCGACTACTGCCTGCGATTCGTCAGCGTGGCTTTTGCCCATGTCTTTCACTCCATTCATCACAACAGCCCCAATGCCAGCGCCACTCTTGGCCTTCACGACCTCTTTCAGTCCTGTAAACAAGAGGTTCCCGTTCTTCTCATTTTGCCACTGTTGTCTGTCAAAGATGGGGTTGACGCCTCCTTCGACCCAAGCTATGACGATATCGCTGCCGTAGAACTCTGCATCGATCAAGGGAACGACGGTAGCGGACTTGTCAGGCCTCGCAACTCTTATCTGCGCTGCCGCCCTGCGTGTAATTTGCTTCCTATGAGATTTCAAACTTGCAGGATCCGTGACATTCGGTAAATCCCCAAATGTAAATGGCGCTGGGAAGATCTCGAGGGTTCCATCCTTGTTTATCGTAGCAAGTACCTCCTCTGGATGTGGTACTTCGTCCGATAGACGCCCAACGTATTCCCTCTCCGAGTAAAGTGCTAACGATAGCACCTCGTTCTCGGTACGAAGAGAACCGATGGATGCACTGGAACCTACGCGAAACACACTTATGAAATGGTCGAACTCTGCGGCCGTCAAGAACGAAGAAGCCTCGGAAGCTTTCGAGCTTGAAGTGGCAATCCTTCGTACAGGATTGGTAGAGGCAAAAAAGGATGGTGAATTTTCTGGGGCGTCGGGATTTATTATGTATGCTGTGTGAGAGGCGCAGATTGCGGATGGTCCTATGGGGCATAGAGTGTTTGCAGATTTTGGTACCATCATACTCCTAGAAATTGTTAGCAGTACGAAGTGATATTGCGAGCACGGTTGCCGGCTACCTCAAGACTTTTCCCTTCCGTAAATCCCATCGTATTACCTTCCCGTCTCCGCCAACGCTCCAACCTTCCCCAGATGTTCCAGCACTCGTGAACTTGAAATCTCTGATTCCTTGTGTATGTTCGCCCTCTAACACTCCTAATATCTTGCCCTCCGTGACAGAGTACATGTGAACCTTTGACTCGCTTGTTCCGAAAGCAACAACGACATCCCCAGCTGGCTCCTCGGACTTCGTGCCATTGGCCTGTTCCGATCGCTTCCTCTTCTTCTTAGACTCTTGATGATGGCGATCTCTCTTGTTCTCGCCATAGTAACCCCAATCCAAGCAATTGATTGTAGCTTTTGGTGCGGCTGCATATTCGGGGAACCGCAGCCGCCCCGTCGCAGTATCATGGATTCGAAGATGCTGTGAGTCGAGACCTTGGATAACGGATGCAAATAGCGAAAGCTGGAATTGGGACGGACAGAATAATGAGCGCAGTATTGAGGATTTGCTACCGGTTTGTGTTGTCGAGGATGATGCAGGTGCTGTCGCTGAGGATATGTGAGAGGCTGAGCTGCGGGACTTTTTGGTATTACCCATGTTGACGAGAGGTCACTGCGGCAGCAGTTTTAGGGCTGCATAGCGAACCGTATGGACAACATGGCACTCAGTCCGCTGGGGTTGTGCGTCTCAATCGCTGCGTCCAAGAGCTCTCCCGAACTTTTTTGGATATTTCAGTTTTGGTTTCTACGCTACTGTCGAAGTGGGGTTAGCGGCCCTTGATTGTGTTAAGCGAGCGTCGCACACTCAAGAGATTGTTTTTTCATCCAGATCCTCGCAACGTATCCACCAACAGCACTGATAGATACCCCACCACTCTCCATAATTCTCAGGTTCATCAACCACCGAGAAGATCTGATACTCGTGTTGCAATGTCTTCGTGAGTACACTGTTGCCATGAGCCGTCCTGTGTTTCGTTTGCTTCCAAAATCATACACCTTTCTTCCTTCTATTTCCGGGCTTTCGAACTCAACCAAAGTATATGTGCTCCATTAGAAAAACCATACTCAGTTTCTTTGGCCCTTGATCTAGCGACTATTCACTCATATCGAGATACCGTCCAGGATTTGTACAATCTTGAACGTGTCCAAAGTGAGCATTTACAGGTCACATGATCTGTTTGGCGAGCAACCTACAATAGGCTGCAAATCTCTGTGCTGTCGCGTGATCGAAGCCCGGGAAGTGGCCCAGGCGTCGGTTGTTTATTTTGTTCGAGCAAGAAACAGGTTGAGTCATCCATGGCGGGGTTTGATCGGAGCCAACGGAAGGTCAAAAGCTTGGTGCCTGTCGATCCCAAAGTCTCTCGGGAGTCTTGTCGTATCACCAATGTCGGATAAGAACAATATGTGTATTCTTGTACTGAAAGATAAAAGATGAGGGTGAGGATGGGGTGTGCGGTGTGCCGAGTTGTCGCACGGTTGTCGCCGTTGAGGCTCCCGATTGTTTTTTTGGGTTTGTTTTTTTTCCTTCTAGGCGTGATAGAAGGCAAGGGGCGCGAGACTGGCAACATCTGTCTTTTACAGACACGACAGGGTACGCGTAACAAGATAGGGGGGCAGCTGTAAACACCGACTAACCAGATCCAGCCGTCTCATGCATGCCAAGGCTCGATCCGACCAATCAGCCGCGCGTGTTATGCCGTGATCCATGCTGGTTCGCATTGCCACATAAGCCCATAAATTTGGATGCCCGTATATGACCTCGGCCCTCCCCCTCGACTTGGATTCGCACCCTACGGAAATCTGTTGATATATCGCGCCCGAACAAAACACATCATCGACCACATTATTATTTCCTAACCCCGTGACCTCGGACTACAGATCAGCCATCCATTCACAATCAACGTCACGTCCCCACACACATCTACCGTCCTCCGTACACACATCCATAAAGTTACCACCGTACGCTCTTCCCAAGAAACCCTTACTCGCTTAATCTCAATCCTGGTCGCTTTGACTAGCCTGACCTGGTGGATTATCAATATTATACGGAAGTACCTTGTTATTACCTTAAAGACACGATAATACATAGGTAGTCAACCCAAGTCGTCGCCGCCAATTTGAAGCTATTCGCAACAACCTGCCAAGCATCTACTTTAATCGAGGGTACATGCCTGTTTGAAGTAAGAACACAGAACACAGAACACATTAGTCGTCGCTTTCAGCAACAAATCCCATCACATCCGTGCCGTCAGATTCAAACAGCACTTGTGTTGCTGATGTATTTGTTTTTTTATTCACTTTGAAAGTTCAGAGGCTATTTATTCGCGCCGAAAGACCATTTTCATTTTCATTTTTGACTTTATAAGCTTCGGCTACCTCGATCGCGATATCCCTCCAAATTCACAGCGACGACAACAACAACAACAACAATAAAACCAACGTCAACCATCTTCCCCATCATCTCTTCTTACCTTATCCTGTCTTGCGCATATTAAATTCGAATACTGTTGGTTTGCGCCAAGCTGCGCCACGGTTACCTGTGCTCAATATATTGTGGGTGAAGTCGCGATCATGGCCACCGTGTCCGAGGCAGGTGGTAATGTCGTGGAGGCCAAGGGCCCACTGACACCACCTTCAGATCAGATGGATGTTGATATGGACAATCAAGGGTGAGTTCACTCACCTTTATACTCCTTCACCTTTCGCTCTTCGGTTCTGTCAGTTTTCCCATATTCATGACCACCTTCTTTCAGGGCGTTCTTATCGAATGGGCATATCAATAAAGACTCATCGCTCGACTCTGCTCCCCAAACCCTTAACTCAACTCAAGCCACCTCGGTAGATGATTCTGACCTACGTCCATCGAACGGTGTGAATGTGTTAGCGCATCAGTCAAACGGGGCTCACAACGCAGTGGATCTGCATACAAGTCTTTCAGGATCTACTGAGGCACTGACGATTATACCGCTATCAGAATCGTCTGTGCCCGAAGAGGTTACCCACCATCCGGCAACGCGCTTTGAAAATAGTGTCGTTGATCTGTCCTCGTACATAGTTCAACCACCCATTTCGGATGTTCGCGAAGCGACGCAACCCGTAAGCTTGGAGCAAATTGCAGAGATCAAGGAACAAAATCAGCATCAGGACCTTGACCACGACCCTCAACTAGCTAACGGCTTGGCGTTTGGCGCACCCGATCCCATCGAGAGGACGGCGGAGATAGAGCAGCCGGAGCGCACAACCGAAACAAAGGCTGTACCAGACCAGGAAGCACTTGCTCCTAGCAGTGAGAATCAGGTAGGAGCTGCAGTCGCAGATGAGGCGCCTATCTCTATTCCTACGCAAGATATACCTCACCATCCAGCGGTTCCTGTACCTGAGGGCGCGGAATTAGAGACTCCGCTTGACCCAGCCCCTTCGCCTGCGGTATCTCCCTCGCTTCTTCCAGAAGCTTCGTCACCAGTACCAAAACCAGAACATACGAACGATCAAGCGGTTTCTGAATCAGCTCCGCCACAAACTTCTCTACGCTCTAACTCTAAACCAAACTCTCCTTTACACGACCAGGATGCAGACGTAGCAGCGCCACCGCAAACGCCCTCGATGACTAATTCCATGGCTGAATCGCACTCCACCGATCATGTTATGCAAGACGCGCCTCCCTCTCCGGCAAAGGTGGGCCGCGAGCGCGAAGATGATGATGTGGAAGATGGACCAGCCCCGAAGCGGTCAAGAACTGAGGGTGGGTCTGCCGCACCGGAGTTCAAGGTTCCCAATCTTCCAGATATCAACACAAATGTCAACGGCAGGCCTTCCGCTGGCGGTCAAACGGCCTCTTCTAATCCCATGACGAAACCCCGACAGAAGCATGTTCTCAGGATGATACAGAACATAAAGCGTACTCAAAGCGCTGTGAACTTTAATCAGCCTGTTGACTTTGTCGCGTTGAAGATACCGACTTACCCAGAGATCATCAAGGAACCTATGGATCTTCGAACCATCGAGGAGAGAATAAAGGCCAACGAATACTCTTCGGTAGACGAGTTTGCTGCCGACTTCAACCGGATCATAGAGAATGCGAAAACCTTCAACGGACCCGAACATGCTGTCACAAAGAGTGCATACAATATCAAAGCCTCTTTCGATAAGCAGATGAGCAATTTGCCAGGGTCTGATATTGTTGAGTCAGCTCCAGCAGATAAGAAGAAAAAGCAGTCAACCTCGTTAGCAACGAAGGTGGCGCCGCCTCGAAGAGAGTCGAGGAGTTCTCTCCCTGGATCTGCGAAATCACCGATCGCGGGCTCCCCACAAACGTTCGCGCTTGGACCTCAAGGAGTACCGTTGATTCGTCGTGACTCCACTGTAGATGACGGGCGTCCTAAGCGCGAAATTCATCCTCCGGCTCCTCGCGATCTACCATATGCGAATCAAAAGCCAAGGAAGAAGAAGTACCAATGGGAGCTCAAGTTCTGTCAACATGTCATCGATGAGTTGACAAAACCAAGATACCAGGCAATAGCATTCCCTTTCCTTACAGCAGTTGATCCTGTTGCTCAAAACATTCCGAATTACCACAAAATAATCAAGAGTCCCATGGATCTTGGCACTGTACGCTCGAGGCTCACCCAAGGTCAATATGAGAATTCCAAGGAGTTTGAGGCGGACATACGTATGATCTTCCAGAACTGCTACAAGTTCAACGGGCCCGGTCATGCAGTTTCGCAGATGGCCAAACAACTTGAAGGGATATTCGATAGCCAATGGAAACAAAAAGGGAGTTGGATCGAAGCACATGCGCCAGGATCTGGTCCGCAATCCCCAGGTAGTTCTCCCGAATCCGATTCCGATAACGAGGATGAGGAAGAAGACGAGGAAGAGGACGTTGAAGACGCGAATATCCAACTCTCGAAACTACAACAGCAAATCGAAGCTATGTCCAAGCAAGTCGAGTTGATTCAAAAGAAAAAATCCCCTCCTGCACCTGGCAAGAAATCAGGTAAGGGCACGAAGCCAGAGAAGAAGGCAAGTAAGAAGGCCGGATCGATTTCAACGACCAAGGCTACAAAGGGCTCTACTTCTAAATCATCAAAGCCGTCCAAGCAGGAATATGTCACGTACGAGCAAAAGCAAGACATCTCCAACCGGATCAATATCCTGTCGGAGTCAAAAATGGCTACAGCGCTGAAGATCATTCGTGATAACATGCCCAATCTAAAGGTAAAGATACCACCATTTGTTAAGCGAATATATCTGCGAATTCGAATTGCAATTATACTGGCTCATGAACTTGACATTGACATTGAGGAACAACTACAGGGCGTCCAAGACGATGAGCTTGAACTGGACATTGATGAGCTCTCAAACGACGTGCTTCACAAGCTCCTACAATTCGTGCGCAAACACGCGCCTCGACCCGATGACTCCCCTCGTCGACCAGTCCCATCGGCTCCTAGCGCCGCGCCGGCTCGGAAGAAGAACAAGCCTATGAGCAAGCACGAGCAGGAGGCGCAGATTAAGGATATGCAGAAGAAGTTGCAAGCCTTCAAGGATCCTGGCTCGGATGAGGCTCCTGAACAGTGTAAGTATCGACATTTTCCATTGTGCTCTTGAGAGCGTGTGTGATGCTTATCACCGGATTAGATAACCCTACAAATAGAGCGAATGAATCAACTAGAGCGAACGAATCAAGTGGGGATGAGGAGGAGAGTGAGGAGAGTGAGGAAGAGTGATTGAGAACGTGCGCTCAGCTTTCACAGCCATCAATTTGACGAGGAGCACCCGCCCACAGCGCTGCACCTGCCGCGTCAGCAATTCTCTGTACATTATTTCGGGTATCCGACAGGACTTTGAGCTTTAGCGATTATCTTAGAATGCGCTTTCACTTTGATCCAAGGGGTTGGGAAGGGCAGGGACTACTAAGCTGGTCTTTGTCATTTCGGTCCTCTGCGGGCTGAGCAGGCTTCTGAACGAGAGCAGACTGTCATTACTTCTAGCCGTGCTTGGCTGAACGGGCTCTATGATCTTAGATTGTACATATAGTGAGCCTGGAAGTTAGTGAGAGAGGGAGAAATTTGGCATCGGCTATGATGAAGCTTCATTTGCAATAGCCTTCAATATCAGCCGTCAATGATTACGGGTTGCAATGATCGCTCTTGGACGAGGAGATGTTGCTAGATTGTAAAATGGATATCGTTGCACCAGGGATGCAAATTGGCCGAAATTCCCCATGACCATGAAGAAAAGAAACCTACTATATTGGCAGAGTCCGCGCCATGAATACTACCTGCAGAATACACCCAACAAGGAGCGCAAACACGTTTGGAGTATCTGGAAAGGATCAAGCAAACAGGTGTGAGAGATTACGAACGCTACGCTCAATGCATTGACTACCAATCTCCCCCCTCCCCCCCGCCTTTTCTTAAAAGAATGTCCTCCCCCCAACACCACCACCCACCCCTCCTCGTCGCCCTCTCCGGCCCTTCCTCCTCGGGCAAAACCACAATCGCCCACCTCCTCGCCCGCATCTTCTCCTCATCCCCTCCCCCCTCCCCCCCCTCCCCCACCTCCCCCGCCCCATCCCCACCACCCCCACAAATAACCACCCACCTCCTCCACGCCGACGACTTCTACCGCCCCGAATCCGCCCTCCCCTTCCGCAACGGCTTCCGCAACTGGGACTGCGTGGAGGCGCTCGACGTCCCTCGCCTGGAGCACGTACTCGGGGCGTTGAAGAGCGGGGATATTGCCATCGAGGAGGTGCTGCGCGGGTTGCCGACGCAGGGGGAGTGGGACGGTGGCTCTGCCGGCGAGGGAGAGGGCGGCGGGAACGGCGACGGCGTGCACAAAGTGCCTCCTCCTGCTGCTGCTCCAGCGGGTGCGGGTGCGGGTGCGGGGGTCGTGAGGGACGAAGTCGTCGCTCAGCTGCGCGCCTCCGCTCAAGCCTACCTCCGCCGCCACTTGCCCCCAGGCCACCACGCGATAATCGTAACCGATGGCTTCCTCCTCCTCGGGCGCTCCCTCCCGCGCCTCCGCGCCCTGTTCGGCACCAAGATCCTCCTGCGCGCGTCCTGCGCGGACGCCAAGGCGCGCCGGGAGCGGCGCAAGGCGTATGTGACGCTGGACGGGTTTTGGGAGGATCCGGAGGGGTATTTTGAGGGGGTGGTGTGGCCGGCGTGGGGGGAGGAGCATGGGTGGCTGTTTGAGGGGGGGGATGTGCAGGGGGAGCTGGATGAGGGGGTTTGTGGGAGGGAGGGGATTGCGGTTGCGGGGGTGGGGATGGGGTTGGAGGAGGTGGTGGGGTGGTGTGTGGGGGTTTTGAGGGGGGGGTTGGTTGGGGGTGAGGTGAGGTGATAGGAAACGTTCGATTCGGGAAGCCTGGAGGTATGATTTGCATCATACCTGACCCCTAATTAAGAATCTTCAAACCCATTCTCACCGATCCCTCTTAATTCTGCCCCAATCCCCCCCCCCCCGCCTCGGACTCCTTCCCAAAACCTCACTTCTACAGTACACAAGAAAAAGTCATCGGTGAAAAAAACTCCCCTCCTTCTCCGAGCACAAACTTTCCATTTCAGGAAAAACAGCAAAGCTACATATTCCCCGAACCAGCCGACTCCGCCCCTTCCCCTTCCCCACAATCTTCTCCGTCTCTTCGCTTTACCCCCCTTCCCTTCCCCGACTCGCCAACCCCCCACGTACATATCCCTAACCCACCTAGGTCATCTTCCCCCCCTTATCTTCTTCAACCCCCTCTACACCAACCCCACCCTTTCAACATGCATCCCAGACGCCGTCGCGACGGTGGTTGGTAAGGGGGATTTGTTGTTGTGCGGCAGGTGCGAACGGTTGGGAGGAAAGGAAAGGGGGTGGAAGGGTTGGAAGGGGGGAGCTGGTTGTGAGATCGTGCTGCGGTGGGGGTGGAGGGGGGTTAGCGTGGGTGGGATAGATATTTCCGAGGCGTTCTTGAACGGGACTTGTGTCATCTTGGTTCCTGGAGTTGGAAGTGAGAGGTTGAGGGGTTTGTAAGAGGATGGTGGGTGGAAGGTGGGTTTTAGAAGTGCCTTTTGCGGGGCGGGGGGGTAATATGGAGAGTTGAATTTAGAGACGGGTGGATGTTTTGAAGGGGATGATTTGGGTGGCTTCGACTGAGGAAATCCGGTTCAGCATGAGGATGGGGGGGGGAATACCATCAGGGGTCAGTGGTGTTTATTATACGTAGTTAACCGGCTTTGGTCGCTGGTTGGAACAGAGAGGGTGGGAAATAAACAGGGTCACAACTAGACAGGGTGGGAAATGAGAGGAGGAATGTCATGACTTAAGATCTTCCGAGGGCTATTGAATCACCACGAATCCATGATATCTTATTGTTTGCTATTTTTGTTACATCCGAGGGTATCATCCAAAACAGCTCCGGTCTAAGTTTTCTCCCATTGTAAGCCTACAACATGCTAGCGTAGATGACAGCTAGCAGGATCAGTACCCGATGCCAAAGATTTCCGCGCATGTGGTCCAACATGAGGTTGGAGAAATAGGGTTGTCGTTCGAGCGAGTGACGCAGACATCCAAGGGCCGCTTTCCGCTGGTGATAGAGCTCAGCAGTCCATGGGTATCGTTCAACGGCTAGCCGCAGCGTGGTATATTGGTCGGTGCCACTGACCGAGTTCTCGGAATTTGTCGGGTCGTACGAGTGCCCCAGCTTTTCCAAATATGGCTTAAATTTTGGCAGACCGCTCACGAAATGAAATTCTCCCCTTCATTGACAATGGTGGCACTCCTTCTTGCATCGATGAAGAGATCCTCACATTCCCCAACATCATCCACATCAATCTCCTTTCTTCCATTGACCCTCGCCAGTATACTTGCTGGCGTCAGTAGTTGCAGCGCATACCGCAAACTGACTTTGACACCATGTTCGGAAATTCTATCAAGTGCAGCTTCGGTAATCAATAGACCCTCCGTCTTTGTCCGTAGGCGTACAATTGTCTTGACCTCCTCTGGATTGTAGGCGTTGGTGGGAATAATGAGCAGCCGCGCGAGAAGATCTGGTGGAACACCGTGGGCTGCAACTATATCTTCTGTACCTCGAATGGTGCAGCGACCGCGATTTGAGGCGAGGATGACAATAGGCGAAATGGAGGATTCGAGGGCACGGTTGAGATAGGTGAAGCATTCAATGTCGAGCATATGTACCTGTTGACAATGATCAGTTGTTCATTTACCCTGCATAGCGGTTATAGCGTACCTCATCAATGAAGAGTACACCAGGCACAAGCTCTGCGACTCCTTGATCAATGTATCGGTTCACTACTTTGTTGATCTCTTGCCTTAGTTTCTCGGTGATTTCCGTTTTCTTTGGCTTCATCAGTTGGCCCATCATGCTCATTATGTCTTGTCCACCTTGTGGTCTCGCGTTCGCAATGTCGAGGTCATGTAACGTAACATCCTGAACTATCTCTTTCTTCTTGTGCACCTCGCCCTTGGGTATAGGCACGTACTCCTCTGCCTCTAAATCGAACTCTGTGGCATATGCATCTGATCTTCCCACTCGTTTGCAAGCTCCAGTATTGGCCTCGATATAGATTACATCCCCCACAGTAACTCGCTCTTTCTGGATTGCTTCATATATTGACGGGTCTAATCGTAGTTTCTTGGTGCCCTTATAAGATTTTAGACCGATGAGTAAATGACTTATGGTTTTCCCGTATCCACCGAGAGGATTCTCCGCCTCTTCTGGTGTGAGTTCTATGACTTCTCCTTCGTAGACTTCTTTTGTTTCCCGAACCCGCAACCCTAGTCTGTTGATTAGCCAGTCCTTTACAGCTGCAACATGGCAACCCACCAATAGCTCTTCGGAAGTTCTCCATCAACGCCTCTGTCTTCTTGACTTCTGTCGAGTATATCTCGCTTCCAACGATTGGGCAAAAAGGCACCTTTGTACCAAGCTCTTGTGAAACTGCCATTGCCAAAGCTGTTTTACCTGTTCCAGGCCCACCGGCTAGTAGAACAGCTCGTCCTGACATCTTTTTTGATTTGATAAGATCAACAACGACACCGCATGCCTGTCGACCACAGAAGGCCTCATCAGCCATATTCTCGCCACAAGATCTTTCTTGGGCTAGCATGGACGAACTTCTCTAGCAGTCACCTGCCCGACGAACCCAGCACCTGTTTTCTCTGCGTACCCATCATTCCGTAGGCCAAGCCCTTTGATATGTGTATGTGCGGCTGTGCGGTTTTCTCGCGAATTGCCCTTCACCTCGCTGATCTGCACCATTTTCGAATCCGTCGCTGGATGCTGTAGATTCCTGGAGATCCTTCAATAGATTGACAGCTAAATCTAAATACTGAAGGGTACAAGTGTTGTCACGCTTTCCAATTTTTTAGTAAAGATGGGTCAATGAAACGGGTGTGAAAGAAAGTCGGCTACCTTACTAAATGATTAATAGATCACGTGATAAGCCGCCGCGCTTAAGGTAAGCCTTAGAGGTTTTCACGAATCTCCAGAACAATAAAACAAATCATCTCAATTGCAGTACACAGAACAATGATATTCTATTACAACGGTCCTCTGTGCTGAGTGCCAACTGCAGGCATAGAGTGAACCATTATCCAGAAGTTTGCAAATTAACAATCGCTCTGCAGCGTCGTCAGGTCTTCAGGTCGACGTTCGAAATGACCGACCATATTTTTGTACTTTACAATGGCCGAGTCATGTATCAGCCCGGAATGACGACTCATTGCCTAAGATCGGGGAAGTAACACATGGAATGACCATCGATCACTCTCGCCATTTGGTAGGAACTTCAAAGGCGATATTATGGAGTATCAAGGATTCTTCTTGTTTCATTTCATGTCTATTCATTAGAATCTCGATCTATTTTTATTGTCTATTATTCTTTTGCGAGAAGAAAATCCTAACTCTTACATTCGTGTTCTTTCCCTCTACTCAAGCTCCCCTCTATTATCCAAGCCCCTCTCAATAGGAATAGCTATGGGGTTGTGAAGCGAGTGAATACCCCTTGAAAGCATTGCATAAAACCACTAACCGCATCACAACCCAACAATGCCCGTCACCGTCTCAGTGATTTCGGTCCCAAAGGTGGATTGGCTGCATTTCCAGCGGGAAAGCAGGATGTCCCGTTCTATTTCGTCTTATTCGACCTTGATTATGCGCCTTGCAGTCTCATTGATATTGGACTTGACAGTGAATGTAATCGAGCTTTAAGGCTTCTCCCATATGTCAGTATCTACTCTCAAGATAAGCCAGCGACAAGATGCAACTCACGATTGACATTCAACGGAAATGCCCAAACAGCAGCCGAAACTTGGGTCGGAATCTTAGGAGCACCAGCAGCAGAAACGGAGCCGCCGCCAGAAGGAGCGACAGAACCAGCCGTGAAGGGATTTACGCCTGTGGTTTGAGCAACACAGCCAGGACGTGGAATCGCCATTGCGCTACCAACACGCAAGGCTTTTCGATAGATCGAATTAGTTTCGCTTCGCTATCGGGCTGGTCTCATCGGGTCCGTTCGGGGGATAGTAAGGCCTTGGGAACATTGTGCTTTAGTCGAAGGTCGGTCGTTCGTAGGGAAATACCAGGGAAAGTAAGAATTGCGAGGAATGCTTTGCGATGCCAAACTACAATTCTCGACATACTTGCGGCTCTTATATATCTCGAAAAACAGTTCCTGGGAAACTGTCAGCTTAGACACCAACTTGCATAAAAGCTCCGCTTACGTTATCCCGCCTTGCAGATTTCAGGCGCATTATGTAGTAGGGTTACTTAGGCAAGGATTTGATATGTACAGAGTATGGATGATTAACTAACAGAGATCTGACCGCATATTGGTATGCCGGGAATGCCTTCCGGGCCGGGGAGCTTGGAACATGGTTCGGTGAGTTTTGACTCTAGGCACCCCAAGTCAAATTGGGATGTACTGTACACCGCGTTTCCAGTGTAGAACAGACATAGCGATTGAAGCGCTCTGTAAACCACCCGCGGTGAGGATTCCGTGACTCGGTGTCCAGATGGGATCGATGACTCTTGGTCGTGTCGTCGAGAATCTTCCATGTGGACCGTAGAGAATTAAGGCAAAGGTCCCACCTAGGTAGGTAAGAGGGACAAGGCTGTTGCGATGACGTATGCGAGAAGCAAGATGGAAGGAGTGTACTACGTGACGTAGTATTCACCGCGCTCATGCTGTAAGCAGCGTCGAGGTTTTGATTAGGTACGGCATGTCAACCCCGGAACGCAATGCCACAATCTAAGTTTACAGTATGTTCGGAACGTACGGTATCGGACAGGAGGGAAAGTGTGTAGAGGCTGGAATTTCCACACAGCAATATCAAGTCCACATACAGGAAAAGCAGCTATTCCGATTATCAAGCTCGTCGAGGTAAGGTAAAGAGCGTACCATTATAACTCATGTAATCTCCCTCAACCCAGATACCAACTCCCCCCTTCCTCTCCCCCTGACCCCTAACCCCCTCATCTCCACAACCCCTCCCCCTCCCCCCTAAATCGACATGAAAAAACTCTTCTCCCCCTCCTCCGGCACCACCATTGACCTTTTCAAAATCTCATCCGCGCAACTAACCCTGATCCTCTCCGGCGTTGCCGGACTCTGCAAACTCAGCACCTCACTAACCCCATACTGCGCCCTCGCCGCCTTCAACGCGTCCCTAATCGCAAAGAAGACACTGCTGCCCATAAACAGCGGCGGCTCGCCCACACCTCTTGATCTCTGAATCGTGCGCAGATTCTCCCACTTGACGTCTTTGAGAAGACTGACGTTGAACTGCTGCGGTATATCCCTAAAGCCAGGGATCTTATACGTCCCCGGTCCCCGCGTGAACAGCTGCCCCGAGGCGCGATGCCAGAGGCTCTCTTCTGTGGTGAACAAGCCCTGGCCCTGCACAAACGCGCCTTCGATCTGGCCGTAATCGATGGACGGGTTGATGGAGCGGCCGACGTCCATTTTGATATCGGCCCGAAGGCACGTCCAATCGCCCGTTAGCGTGTCGATTTCGACTTCGGCAGCGGTGACGCCCTGTGTGAAGTAGTAGTACATTTGACCTGTGTTGGGGCCCCAGACGTAGCCGATGTCTGGGGTTTTGTAGAAACCGTTGGCGGAGAGGTTGACGCGGTCGAAGTAGGCGGCTTCGGCGAGCTGTTTCATGCTTGCGTTGGGGCCAAACTTGGCTCTGTAAGGGGCAAGACGCGAGTTAAGTTGCTCGCAGGCGTTGAAGATGGCGTACCCGTTGAGATCGCTAGAAGCGGAAGCGGCAGTCGAAGAGGAATTGGGCACGGTGTTGGTGGCTGTTTCGGAGATGAAGACGTCGGAGAGGGGGATGTCAAGGGCTTGGGCGGCGATAATCGTCATTTTGGTGTGGAGGCCTTGGCCCATCTCGCAGCCGCCATGAGCGACAAGAACGGAGCCGTCATGGTAGATGTGGACAAGGGCGCCGGCTTGATTGAGGAATATTGCCGTAAAGGAGATGCCGAATTTTGTAGGAATGATGGCGAGTCCGCGTTTGTTCCATTTGTGTTTCGTATTGAAGTCTTCGACAGATTTTCTGCGCTCGGCGTAGTCGGCTTCGGAGAGGACTTGCTGGTACATGAGTGGAACGTGCCAATCTTTCAGCTCTTGATTGAAATGGGTGATCTCATGTGGTTTATACATGTTGATCTCACGAAGCTTTTCAACAGGCATCCCCAAATGGTCGGCGACTTCTGACATGTAAGTTTCTGCAATGAACATTCCCTGAGGGCCCCCAAATCCACGGAACGCTGTGTTCGAGACAGTGTTTGTCTTTGCAACTCGGCCGCGAATGTGAATATTTGGGAAGAGATAGCATCCATCAACATGAGACAATGACCTGTCAACGACAGCGCCACTCAGGTCCTGACTCCAACCAGCATTGCAAAAGAGATCTGCGTCAAGAGCCTGGAGCTTTCCGTCCTTGTTGACAGCCACTTTCCATCTTGCCAAGAATGGATGTCTTTGGCCAGATGTCATGATGTCTTCATCACGATTCAGCATGCAGCGTACGGGTCGCTTGGTCTTCTTTGCAGCAATAGCACATATGGCTGAAAGTTGTATAGACCTAGTCTCTTTCCCTCCAAACCCTCCACCAAGGCGTTTCACTTTCGATACAATTTTGTTAGCTTGGACGCCCGTAACTTTCGCGACATATGACTGCCTGCGTGGAAGATTAGTAGCAGACATGGACGCCTTTGGGGAAACTGAAACCTACGTCTCGGTAGGATTCTGTGTGCTACTCCATATTTCCATTTCTCCATCTTCGGGTTTGGGTATTACAACACATGCGTTTGTTTCAAGATAGAAATGTTCCTGTCCGCCCATGCGGACCACGCCACTAAATACTTGGTCAGCAGTCCGAAACGCACCCTCAGAATCCCCTTTATTGATGTAGCGGTAATGCGGGAAGTAGCTTTCTTGAGCAATCGCTTCTTCGATCGTAAATATAGCTGGCAAATCCTCATATTGCACTTTCACAGCCCTAGCACCTGCTTCGGCATGTTTAGCAGAATCGGCAAGAATCATACCAATTGGCTGTCCATGGCTGAATACTTCATCAATCGCGAAGAAAGTCTCGTCACAATTGGGAGCACCCCACCAGTTGGCCTCTGGATTTGGCAAATCATGACGATCGACCCAGTTCACGACGCCCGATAGCTCCATTGCTGGGGACACATCAACGTCCAGGATCTTTGCATGAGCCTTGCTTGACAGAACCATAACACCATAAAGCTCGTTTTTCTGTACCGGAATATCGTCTGTATACTGTGCTTCACCGGTACATTGCTTCAATGCTGCAAGATGCGGGTTAGCTTTACCCACAAGACGCTGCTGGTATGCTTCTGTTGCTTCGTGATCTTTCTTTCCTGTAGATATTGCGCGCTCAATCTCTCCTCGAACGTCTTCATCTATTCCCGATTGGTTGACCTTCAGCTCTGAAAGGACCTCATGATAGAACCTGTAAAAGAACCCCAGAGCAAGCGATTTCCGATAGGTAGCCATTCCACCAGGTACACCAAATCGTAGATCGAAATCTTCCCCCAAGGCATTCATGGTACCTTCCAGTGTCGCAGGATCGGTCCACTTTTTGCCATATAGATAGTCCATAGCCTCCTTAGCGGCAACAGTAGTTGGGGCCATGCCGCCATATATCAGATTTACACTCTCAATCTTATGACCCTCGTCCAAGGAGACACGCAGTGCCGCATTCACAATGGCTATATCGTCATCTTTTCGCTTAGCTTGCTTATAAGCACGTAGAAACTCTCCTTTCTCGCGAGCGACCGGTATTCGCAAGCTGGCAATAACGGCATCTGGCGGCAACGCAGTCAACCTGTAGCCCTTGAAAAACTCTGTCATCGGTATTTCCGTCTCCTTCTCTAGTGACTTCGCTACAAGTACAGTCTTTGTTGCAACGAACACTGGGTTAAGATCTGATATTGGTGATGCTGTAGCAAGGTTGCCAGCGGGTGTTCCAACATTCCGGATCTGTCGGCCAGCAAAATATCGAATCTGCTTATGGATTGCCTTGAATGGTTGTCCTCGGATAGGACCGTAATGCTCGACGGCTTTCATACAGATGTCCTCAAGGTCGGTTAGCACTACATTGCCACCAATCTCAACATGGTCTGCTTTCAAAGCATATTGGCGCAACTCAGCAATATCACCAACATACACTGACGCAGTATACTGCATCCCTTTGAACTTAATCTCAATTTGCGTCTCGGTACTGCCTCCGATGATCTTTGCCGACGGATGTGCGCTTTTAATCTTGAGTAATTGCTCTAGTGTCACCGGTCTGTACCACTTCTTGCGTTTGTTCCCGAACGCCAAAGGCTTGAACTCGTGCTTTCTTAGCGCAGGAGGGAATATCAGTTGCGTTTCTGGATCATACTCGATGAAGCCAGGCGGAGCGAATCGTTTGATAGGCTGATCTCCGTTCTCTCCATTTGCGCTCTTCATGCAGCATGCACCATTTGTGGTTCCACCGCCATTCTCCATACAACATCCCCCACCTCCATTGGCACTTGACTTACCACGGACACTCTTCGCACTGAAAGATTGAGCCGCGTCCAAGATCGGACGATAGCCTGTACATCGGCAGAGATTTCCATCGAAGGCTTCCTCGACTTCAGTTTCAGACGGGTTTGTATCATTGCGCAATAACGCATACAGGCTCTGTGATATCCATGAGCTCGATCATTATCCCGAACAACAATCCCATACCATTACTATCCCAGGTGTACAGAACCCGCATTGGCTACCGTTGCCTTTTGCTATACGTTCCTGTGCAGGATGTGGATTCTTAACGTTACCAATACCTTCTACTGTTATGACATGTTTACCATCAACACTGACAAGAGGAGCAAGACAAGCATTGACAGAGGCATGGTAGATTCTCTTTGTCGTCGGGTTGAGCTGTGATATCACCTGTGTAAAGCTGCATTAGGGCGTCCCTTGCACTATCACCTACCAAACATACTTACGACGGTACAGGCTCCACACCCTCCTTCTGCGCACCCAAGCTTGGTACCAGTCAGACCAATGCCTCTGAGGTACTCAAGTAGCGTAATCTCAGGATCAACAGACTCGTCAAGGACAACTTTCGTGCCATTGAGATAGAAGCGTAAGCCCGAATCATCAAAAGTCTCGGTGACAGCTTGTAGCGCAGATACAGAGGATTGAGACACAGCAGGCTCAGGCTCTATAATTCCTGGAGCCATTGCAGGCTATAAGGCGTGGACAGAAATTCAAGATACTGATAGTCACAAGCGATTGGGATCCCCCTATACGACAGACGCCTTAGATCAAAGGTACAGGTGCGAGAAGTCGGAATTCTACTATAGAAGTAGAAAGTGGTTGAGAGTAGAACAGTTACAGAATTGATTTGCTTCTTATCATGGCCTGCTTCGGAGTACTCCGCTCGGAACGCTAGCAAACATATGCCTCCTTCAAAAGATGACGAACAAACTGGAATTAATCTAGCACAGTGAACGGTGTCAATCATGAAGAGATCGTGGATTGTACGGGCTTCGTAGGGAGCGCGTCTCAAATGGGAAGACGTTATGTAGGTAGGTACTGAGTACAGGAAGAGGCGATAGGTAAGGCTTATACTCTTTACATAAGCGGGGGCGCTAAGCGAGCGGAGGTCCTATTGCGCTGTCAATTGAGATCGGATGTCATCGAACTTCAACAAATACAATGCCCCCACGATTACAACTATTTCGTTCAGGCCAAGCCTGCATTTCTCGACCGCTACTACCTCAAACGATTCGCCGTCAGGTTCCGCTATGTCTTCGCCTAGCTCAACAACGTTCCATCACTGCCGATGAAAAACCTCTTCCCAAAGCCGAACAACAAGGACCTGGGCCAAACCAGGAACAACTGCCACATGTTAGTGAAGAGGCAGCAATGACTGGAAAGATTACAGGCGAAGGTGGGCCAGATATAGAACACGGAACTCCTGTACAGGAGGTATGCAGAACCTGCGAAGCATTAGAAGGACCATACTGATGTCCTGTACCCAGATCCTAAAACGGGACAAGAAAGCCCAGGAGAAAGCTCCGAAAATCATTCAAGAAGAAGCAAAGCAGTCTTCTCCATCGGGGACTAGATCGTTCTCTACTTCCGCAAGGCGGTCCGCAGATGTTATGGCTGGTTCGCAGCAGTTTGGAATGGAGACGCAAGACGATGGTTTTGGGCTGCCAGCGTTGCCTTTACCGAGTACTGCCAACATGAAGTATCGATATGACCCTGTGGTCAAGCAAGTCACAAATCTATTGATGAGAGATGGCAAGCTGAGTGTTGCTCAGAGGGTACGCCCGTCAGTTCCTCGACCCTTCGCTTGTCAATTAATTGCTGTATTTGGCATAGATTCTATTGCTAACGCCCCAAGGATAGAACATGGCAATGATACTCGCACATCTCCGAACGGCGTCACCACCTGCTATCAACCCTGCTCGACCTTTAATTCCCGGCGCTCCTCCTGCATCTCATCTTCCGCTTAATCCTATTCTTTACCTTACACTTGCGATTGATTCAGTAGCACCCCTTCTTCGGATAAGATCACAGAAAGGCGCAGCAGGTGGAGGTATGGCATTACAGATTCCGGTACCAATGGGATTAAGGCAACGACGGCGACAAGCTGTCCAATGGATACTGGACGCGGCTAGCAAGCGAAGAACAAGGGGCAGTGGTAGGGGTCAGTTTGCCCAGAAGGTCGCGGAGGAACTTGTTTCCATCGTTGAGGGCAGGAGTGGCGTATGGGATCGTAGGGGTGGTGTTCATAAGCTTGGTGTCAGCGCTCGTGCTAATCTCTCGTATGGGCAACGGAGACGATGAAATGAGCTGTAAATATCATGAGTCTGCAGGGTATGCAAGGTCATCCAATCAGCCTTTGATGATGTCGTGATCCTGGTATTCATGCAGCCCTGGGGACCCTGCCCGAACATATCCCCGACACCACTCATTCGTGCTCTATCTATGTACGTTGTACAAGTTGTTAGATGCCCTGTACCGATTTGAGGTTTGGTGACGTTACCTATCTCAGCTTTACTCCGTACAGATCACCGCCTTCCATTCAAGAGTAGCCATGCTTCTAGACGGTTTCATCTTGAGGGTTATCATCGCCATACCTCTCTGACAACAACTTGAGGGGGGTTCCGCGGACGACACCCAAGCCAGGTCAAGTACCATGACTCATTCATAGTCTAATGCATACAAGAAGGTGGCCAGACAGACTCGCCCGCCTGCACTGACAGGCCTCCGAGTATAGCCGCTGCATCAATCGCTGAAGCGCCTGGCTAGCTTCTTGGTATACAGCATAGTCGCAACCTTCATTTCCGTCGTACGTATTCGAATACTCTACTCTAACCTACCCTACTCGTCAGCGTGTGAAAGGTCTCACATCCCTTCCATCGCAGGGCACTTCCCTAGCTTTCTACCTAGGCTCGGCCCCGCTGACAGACATCTGGTATGACAACGTCTCCCTAATGTGGCATGTTCTATTTCATCTATTCAACTTTCACTTAGAAACGTGCTGGTCAATTATAATGTTACGAGGGTGCAGCTCTATATAAGGGATCTGGTGGTGGCCTTCCAAAAGCCTTGGCAGGGCCGGAAACACGCATGGTAGAGCAAACAGCACTGTCAGATATCTTGGCCGCCGAAACTTCACAAACCAGCTACAGTAGCCACGGGTCTGGTTTGTGGTTTTCAGTATCAAAGCTGAGGAAAGGGTTATTACTCCATCCGTAAAAGTTCTATCTCCTGTTCAGCAATACAAATACGTTCTTAAGTACGTCAACTTGCAAACGGGAGAAAAGAAATATTGATTCTAGCGTTCCTCAACATGTCTCTCGAGAAAGCCCTAGATGATGAGCGGCGAGACGTGATAGACATATTGGAAGGGCGATCAAAGCAAAGCCCGGATTCAGCTAGCACACCGACTGGGATCTCGCATCCCCCGGTCAGGAGTATGCTTGATGTTGGCAATACGTCTGCTCTTCATGTGCCTGCTGTTGAGTTACAAGGAAACCGTCCAGAACCGAGCTCAGCAATAGCACCCTCAAATCCAGCAGTAAGAAGTATGTCGAATGCGAGCCCCCCAGCTTCCAGTCACACCATGCGTAAGCAGACCACATCCAAGACTTTCCATATGCCAGGCTTTAGTTCGCCACGGCCCGTTGAGCCTGATCGAGACAAGGGGATTGCAGACTCTAGTACAGACTATGACTCCAATATGGAGCCGAACGTACAGGGCCCGACTTCGCCCGGGCGAATGTTTCAGAACGGAAAGAAACAGCTGAGCATGAGATCTATGGCAGCAATTATGCAAGGACGACAGCTTTCGCAGTCGCCGGGCGGTGGATTTAGAGGTAGGCATAACTCGACCGCTGGGATCGTTGGAGGGAAGTCTAAATCACCGTCCTCTCGATTAAGCAATGGACCAGAATCACCTGAAGGGGCCTTCGTGCAGACTGCTGGGAAATCTATGCCAGAAGGTGGTAAGGTTATCGACATGAGAACTGCACGTCGCAGGCTATCTGACGCAACAACTGTCCGCTCTACCGGAGAGCGAGATCGATTGGATGATAACGAAATGCTGTCGTCCGAAGGGGAGCTTAGAATGCAGAAAGATAATTATCCAGACGAAGAAACTGGAGAGGCGGTTGAAACCAGCGATGAAGAACGTTACGGTGAAAGCTCCGCCGATGAAGCCCTCGGGTCTAAAAATAACCGCGGAAGGAGACGAGGTAGAAAGGGCTCAGCTGAAGAAGACTTGAATACCGAGGGAAGTGAAGCCGACAACATAGACATAAAGAAAGGACCCTTGGCCTCAAAATACAAAAACAAATCATCATTAGAGCCCACCCTCACAATCACCAGTCCCGGAGGCGAACGCCTATCATACAAAAGGTCAGGAGTACATCCCCACACTAACTACGACCAATCCGCCAGCAGAAATGCCAGCCCCACGACCTCGGACTCAGACGAGCTGAACGACATCAGACGCGCTCAAAGAATGCAGATCCGCTCTTCACCAGTCGATAGCTCCATCCCCCACCGAATGATCCGAACAATCATCCGGGGAGACTTTGCCAAAATGCAGGAAGAGGCCGAAGAAGGCTCGAGACGGCTGAGGACCTATCTCGTAGCTATCGACTTGAGCGGCGAAGCTGCTTACGCCCTGGAATGGACCATTGGCACCGTTCTCCGAGACGGCGACACCCTTCTAGCCGTCTACGCCGTCGACGAAGAAATCGGCACAGGCAAAACAGGAGACCCAGACGGCTTGCCGATTGGTGAGGGTGCAAAAGCAATGCAAGACACGACGGCCCTTGTCGAGAAAATGACGGCCGCCGCTCAAAGCGTTTCCCCCTCGTCTGCCCCATCTCCTCTATCGAACCCAGCACTCCTTCCTGGATCTAGTAAGGGCAGCGGAGCCGGTTCGACAGACTCTAGGTATATGTCCAAAGCGGAGCAAGAGCGTTTGCATGCTATAGAAGGGATATCTCAAACATGCATCAAGTTCCTCCGGAAAACGAAACTGCAGGTGCGTATCGCAGTCGAGGTAATCCACTGCAAGTCGCCCAAGTACATGATTACTGAAGCCGTAAGCCCCCCTTTCCCTTTTCCCTCTCCTCCCTTCCCTCCTCTCTCTACTCCCCTCACCTCCCTCCCCAGCCCCTTTAAACCCCAATTAATAACCTCACAGATCGACGGCCTCAACCCCACCCTCGTTATCCTCGGTTCGCGCGGCCGCAGTGCCCTCAAAGGCGTCTTGCTCGGCTCTTTCTCAAACTATCTCGTCACCAAATCCAGCGTGCCGGTTATGGTGGCAAGGAAGAGGCTCAGTGGGCGGAAGACGAAGAAGGGGGTGCCAAATGTGAGGCTGGCGAATAATCTGACGCCAATTCGGTTGAGTGAGGCCAAGATTGATTGAAATTGGGGGGTGGGAAGTGGTGGCGGGGAGGGATGTGGCGAGTTTTGGTCTGGGTTGCGTGGATAGCATGGTGGCGTTTGGGGCGTTGGACGGTAGATACCAACTCCCGGCAGAATTTATTTCCACAATACCCTTGTAGCCACGAAGGGCCTGCCGCAAGCATTACCTGCCGCCAAAGAACTATCCTCTCAATTAATCACTTTTGACTTTTGGAACATTTGCCCTCACTTTGCTATAAGCAGTATATCACCACACCACACCATCCCACCCAATCCAACCCCTTTTCTCCTCCCCTTCCCCCCCCCGCTCTCCCACCTACCACCCCCCTCATCCCATTCCCCCCCCCCCCCCCTTCCCACCCATCCTCAAAATTTCCACTCCTGCCACCCACCACCCACCACCCCTACCCCCTACCCCAACGCTCCCCACTACCATCGCACCAGCAACGACCATCATACCCGTAACAACCCAGGATTGGAGATTGGGGCAGGGGGTTTGGATTTCCGAGTGGAGGTTGGAGGTTGTGTGTGGGGGGTTGGAGGTTGTGTGGGATGTATGGAGGCCGTGTGGGGGGAAGGGTGAATGGGAGTGAAACCGGGAAGAGATAGCGAAAATGTATGGGTTGGGGAAGAGTGTGCCCTTGTGGAGGAAAAGACAGGGGGGGGATTTCCCGTTTCGAATATAATCGAGGAGAGATAAATGCTGAGATCGTGAGAGGGAAGCTTGATGGGAGTAGGGTATAGTAGGAGACTTTTTTTAAAGGAGCTGGGCGTGGGATTCAAGCGCTGCTGTGGAAGTTAGAGGCTGGCACGGTGATTTGGAGAAGCAGGTTTGAAACGGGCGAATGCAGAATGCCTTTTTAAATCCATGGGTGTGAGTATCTGCGGCAATATCCCAACCCACATGTTCTTGTGATGCCATGCCTTTCCAGCAACAAATGCTACCTTGTGGATATCACGCATTGGAAATGCTCAGAACCCCCTTACGCCCTACGCTTCGCTAAAATCATATCAACTATGCCTCCGAACGAGCAATGTACAATTCTTTTTGAGTACCTCAACGCTTCGAGCGCTTGGAGCTTTTGGCTTTGGGTGCTTTCTTCTTTGGAACGACCTCAGGCTCTGAAGTAGCGTCCATGTCTACGTCTTCTTCGGCGATAGGGGCTTTTGGCTTTTTTATGCGCGTGGACGATCTCTTGGTTGGTTCGTTCGCGTTTCCGCCCTTCTTGCCCTTTTTGCTTTCTGGCTTGCTCTTCTTTCCTTTTGTGATAGGCTCGGGCTTAGGCTCATCGACTTCACTATCATCCGCCAAATCCTCCTCAACCTCATCCTCTTCTTCAACCTTTACCTCTGCCTCCACCTCACCAGTTTTTCGTTTCTTCGCTCTCTCAGCGGTTTTCTGAAACGCCTCTTCAGACGGTTCATCATCCCTCGCTCTCTTTTTTCCTTTCTTCCCGTTGGCTGCGCCATCCTTTCCCCCAGTGTATTTAGCCTCTAGGTCATCTAGGAAGTTTGTCGCTTGGCCTTTGTGTCGTTGCTGGATCAGATCCGCGAGCGCGGATTCGCTGCCTTTCTTCCCAGATTTCGTGGATTTACTGTCGCCGTTGCCGAAGATTGACTCGTAGATGCCTGAATCTTTGGCGTGCTCTTCGGCCTCTTTGGCCTCCCTCTTAGCCCGTCGATGTCTCTCGTCTCTCGTCTTCTTGGTCTCTTTGGTATATGCGTCGTATGGCTCCACGCTCTTAGCCTCAATCGCCCTATCAATATAGCCACGGAACCGCTCCTCGTCATCCAAAGGATTACTCAGCATGACTGTCTTGAACAGCGCATTTAGCTTCCCCTTCGAAGCCGTATAAGCCTTCAACACATCCCGCTTTTCCTCCTCTGAATTTTGATAATTGGACTTCAAATCATCCAGTCTGGGCCCCGTCACAGCGTCCACCCATTGCGCTCGAAAGAAATCACTCCAGTTGAAGTCATCGTCGACGAGATCGAGAGATTCTGAGGTGTTGCCCGTGGTGTCATAGCGTTTACGTCTGCGCTCATCTGAGAGGATGGCGTAGGCGAAGGCGATTTCTTGGAATTTGGTGTGGGCTGTGTCTTTGGTAGAGGGAGAGGCCTTGTCTGCGGTTGCGTTAGCTTTGGCGAACTTGTGGTGATTTCAGTAAAGATGATGTGCACCTGGGTGATGTCGGAGGGCTAGTTTCTTGTAGGCCGACTTCACATCGCTGGGACTGGCGGTTGGTTGGATCTCAAGGATTTTGTAGGGGTTGATGTTGGTTGGGGGCTCTTCAGAGAAGTCCTCCATTTCGGGGCTGTAGTAAAGATAAGGATGATCCTTACAGGGAGGAGAGGCAGTGGATTGGCGTAAATGCAAGAGGTCTGAAAGCAGCTATTTCGTAGGGAGCGGAGGTCGAAAGGTCAACCCTAAGTCTAAAGAACGAACTCAGTGTCAAAGCTCAAGTGATACGATAGGGCTGAGTGACGCGACGTGTTTGGAGGTGAATGTTGTATCCATATGAAAACGAGAAGCAGTGCTTATGTATTATCTAGTTGGATGATTTGCATCGATTGAATGATTACGATTCCAGATGGTTCAGTGGATATTCAGCCTTTTCAACTTCTCAGGACCAGGCCTGAACGAAACTCTCCCGTTCTGACGTCTTCATTTGTTTATCTAACTTAGGCTTTTATGATAATGACTATGGGACAATAACGGTGGATAAAAACGGCGCAGCTGCCGGTTCGACCTCCTGTTAACACCGACAGAGTAACATCGGCTTCCGAGTACGTCGATTCCATCAATGACTACTTGTTGACGCCTTGACAAGTTCAGCAGAGCCTCGAAGGTGCTTTTCTGCGATGCGGAATCACTCCATGGTTAAGCATAGAGAAGAAGTCTAATTACTACTGTTCGGCTTTCTAAAAGTACTTCTTAAGAACAAGACTCTTTCACTGTCACTTCTCTCATTGTTGTAACACTCATCCTTACTATTCAGATTTCTATGCTACGTTTTGACTATATTCAAAGATAGTTCTGCTGAAAGCGATGCACAATACGCTACTTTCTGGGGAAGGACCTGCCAGAAATATCGAGGAATCGCCAAAAATGGCCCTGACGATCCTGAATGTTCTAAACCGGTTCCCCAAAAGAGCTTCTAAAATGACAAAGAGGAATATTTCCAGAGTTTCATGGAGAACAAGCGAGCATTTTTCCAGACTGTTTAGAAAGTTCCATAACCTCAGGAGGTTATAGAATACATGGCTGGGCCCGTTTTTACTTTTGCTTTCCTTCCCACTGACTATGGTAATGGGTGCCGTTCTCTTTCTCGTCCGTGGAGGGTGAGACGTGAGTGGTGCGTTTGATGAATTCATAGGTGTTACCGAAGTTAAAGGTTTCATTATTCGTATGACAAGTAGCAGGGGCACCCTACATTTCTGACACAAACCTTAGTACTGCCTCTCTTCGTCAAGTCTATCTAAGCTCTTCTGGTATCGTGAGACCTCCTCATCCAGCTTGCCTGATGGTGCTGCATGTACTTCGACTCGCAAAGCATCCGCAATGTCATGGCAAAGGTTGGCCGCCAGCGCTACTAACATGTTTTGTCGGATGTAAAGGACTGGAGTGGCCTAAACATTTCTCGAACTCGCCAACTCGGCCAGAGCATCAGACCTGTGGCTGTCTCTGGCCTTGTAAAGCGCGATGCAGTACACGAAGTATAAGTACCTCTTTGCAGTCCTGTTCATGTTCAGGAGACTAACTTCCCTCTATGGAGGTCTCGATTTTGCGGTCTTTGCCAAGTTCCGGTAGGTCCTTGTTCAACCATTTCTCTTTCCAAGTCATCACACGAATTCTTAACTCCGTCTCTTCCAAAGCGTTGGATAATGGCACAACGATGATAAGCCATTCGCCCAACATCTCCTAGACTATGTGCTGCATCAACAGCCCATTGCGGACAAGGAACCCTTCTCTTTCGTCCTGGTCGTGAGACTCTTGCACAAATATCAGGTTCGTTGTGGTTGGCCCGATACTCCAGGGCACAATATGTGCTGGTGTCCGGGCAGAGTACTGGGCATACCGACGACTCATTGGGCACCAAATGGCTTGCACTTTGGCAGACCTCCTTGATTTCGTGCAAAGACATTGGTTTTGTTTGCCCCAGGTTCCGCTAGTGCATTGTAGTTTTGACAAAGCGTGACTTTCCACTCTTTCTGATCGTCTGCTCTCTTTCTCAGTGACATCACATTGAACCTCTCAAACAAAAGCGTCATGAAAGCGGTTGTGCTTCGATCCAATTCGGCTTCTGTCAACGCCTTCCCAGTTTCCACGGCCTTGTCCAGGATATCCCGTTCAAAATCCATCTGACTCACATGCGACTGCTCTTTTTCTTCCATATAATAGATCATCCAGTGACTTCTGAGTATGTTTGATCCAATCTTCGTTGGCTTGATTATCTCTATGAAGACTCCATCCAGTGTATCGATACCAGACAGGACAAATCAGTCAAGAGACTGAAGGGTCAAAAAAACCACACGGATTTTTCTGCAGAATGAGTCAGTCCGTGGTAACGCTACTTCCCTTGAGTAGGTGACCAGAATGCTAGGTTCCTTTGGTAACCCCCACCTGGAAGACGCATCTATTACATGTGGAAAACCTCCAGAAATAGAATGTTCGCCTTACCTCGCAAGGATCACTCTGTGCTAGATGTAGGGTTAAGGGCAAGAGGTAAGGAAGTCATGTCTGCGATAACCTGTGAAATTCTGCGTCTCAGAATCTTCCAGATATCGACTTACGCTCCTCGCACTGCAGACAATCGCATCAAGAACGACCGAACAAAAATAGCCCTGGCAAATGCACTTCCAAATCTACCATTGGGTAAGACGATTACCGTACTGTCAACTTCCTACTCCATCACATCATCGTGGCTATTCAACCAGCCAATGTATTTCATAACTTGAGTTTCTTAAGATCGGCTTTGATATCGTAGGTAAATGAAACAAGCAGACATGTTATTTAGTCATTTGATTACAATGTTCACTGAATGGAGATAGATTATATTGGGAAAGTCGTTATGATCATTGCTTTTGAGTCCTTGTCTGTAGAGAGTGATAGGGATTGTGGTAGTTCAAGATAAGGAGTGTTCGAGACGTTGGGTGTTCGAAATAGTTGCATTCCATCACAACTCCTCTTCCTCATCTTCGTCGGTTGACTCATCCCTTTCCTCTTCAGCAACATCCGCCCAATCGATTTTCTCAATTGGCTCCTTCTCCCTATCCTCGTCCATCTCTTCATCCATGCCTTCATCCTCATCCGGTTCCTCGACTTCACTCTCGCCGTCTTCAACCCTCGCCCGCTCCTGGAAGTCACATCTCTCATTCTTCAGCCACCTCATCGTCGACCATCCCTTCTTCGAGAAAAGCCACAGCCGCATCACATCGTCTAAATTGGGCTCATTAGGCGCTTGACCAAAAGTGGGAAACCAGTCCTCCAGGTTCTTCCCTCCCCATTTCACTTCAGGCGCGATCGGAAGGCTGGTATCGGCCTCGCTGAAATATACATCGGTGCCCGTCGCAACGATCGCCAGGTAATCCTGTACTTTTGGAAGCAGCGCTTCGAGCGCTTTATTCGTTTTGACAAGGCGACGTACGTCCTGCAAGAGGCATGGGGCCTCGAACTCTGCGTCATAGCCCACGCCCCAGTCTGGTTGCAAAAAAAGCACCAGGGTCTTCAGGGCAGGGCAGTTGTCAAGCACCATCTGCAAGAAGCGCGCGATACTCTTGTCTATGCTCCGAACCTCCAACATTGGGGAGTACGAGTATCGTAGGATAATGTGTCTCATGTCCCCAAGATGGGGCTTGAAGACAGCATCAACTAGTTTCTTTCCATGCGACTCGATTTCGAATTGGAATTTGTTTTCATGGTAGAAAACCACGGAAGCCCCATTGTAGACTTCTTTGTTCACTCTCAGAATAGCTCGCTTGGTCTTCTGTAGTGTTGTGTTTGGCTCACGCTTCGGAATTAGCGGAAGATTGTACGGGGTATAGAGAGCATATCTGTAGATTCTCTGCTGTATCTCAGGTGGGAGGCCCATGAAGGAGGCTGGAGGTGGTTGGACTTGCTCGGCCTTGGCCGGGTTGGAGACTGCCGGTGTGCTCTCTGCTTGATTTGTGTTTGCTGGGACCGCGCTATTGGGAATGGTTTTGGCCGGCGCCTTCCCTTTTCTGCTGCCTTTGGGTGGCATTGTGTGAAGATTTTCAATGTAGTTGGTATTCTCGAGGGTTTGAAGGAGAAGAAGAAGAATGGATCGAGAACGAAAAAAAAAGCCCTCTTTAAGGAAATTCCTGACTATGACGATGATACCCCATTACCTAACAATGAGTATACCTATACCTGACAGTAGTGGCAGTGAAGTCTTCTCGCCTCGACAACGATATTTTACGCTCCGACATTAGGGTTTTGCACCCTGACAATGGGACTGCGAGAGGCGAACAAAGTGTTTGTTCGCGAAGCACCAAATTGGTGAAAATGAGTAATCCCTCCCCCAATACCTGGACAATGAGGAAATGGAGGAGTGCGATACAGATGCTTGCATTCTTAGTCTAAACCATTATTCTCGAGATCATTCATGCTCATGACTCTATATGGTGCAGATCTTGAGGGGGCGAAACAATAAGCTGCGTAAACTAACTTGATTTACGAGGTCTGAGTTCAGCCAAGTAGCAAGGGCCATTGACATCGTAGAGACAAGTCAAGGGACCCGGAACGAGAATGTACGGGCTTGACCAATGTCGGTGCCTTATTGATAATATGTGGTTTAGCAGACAGCCATTTGAGATCTTTATGGATATCTGGTCTCTTTAGGGAGTAATTAGCAATCCAACAGCGATAAATCTACCGCCAACAAACATAGCTAAACCAAACCTTGCCGTAATTTTAGGTCATCAAGCAGTGTGTAGAATTGAGGGATTGCTCACTCGATGGGACAATCATAGCATCTGTCCCCAGTTCCGCCAACACGAATTTCCTATGCAGTAAGTATACCATGAGAGTAGTGTTAAAATAGTGCTATACAAATACCGCTAAATTGAGCTTGCTTCGGGAGACACGTTACAGCTCTAGCCATGATGTAAGCCTGGAGACAGGCGAAATCCTAGAGCATCGCCAGTCTAACAACGACCAGCATTCTGGGAGCATGGAACCTTTCTATTGAGAGAGGTTTAAGAAGTTCCATTAACCGGCTTTGGCTTCCGGTTATTTGTGAGCTGGCCACCTCTAGAAGGTAGGGCAATAAGTGCAGGCGAAAGAACTAGAATCGGATTTACCGGAGTATTGTTCACAGTATTGGGATCCGGAAATTCTGCTGGACGAGTGAAATTATCGAAGGGAGAAGGCTCATCATAGGATTTCGCTTGCTCGAAGGCAATGGACCGGGTGTTCAGCCTAAGGGGCCCGGGTGGATCTGCGAGGTTAAAGAAGTCCTGGACTACCATTGCGATTGCCGCTATGGTGTAAGCGTCGGCTTTGTCGATAAGAGATCAGCTATACTGGTTATGATACCTATCGGAAGAGGGGAATACATACAAACATGCACCATGCCTGCGGTGTTGTACGTCTTGGCGCCATGGGCCACCACGGCAGGGCCGTATAGTTTCGGGTTCCCCTCTTGAGTGCCATCGGGGCTGTCGTAGACTAGAAGATACATTAGCATGCTAAACAACTGGGACAATCAGTGAATAGAATAATAACCATCTTACTCGGATAAGCATAGGTGCTTGTAAGGCCCACCCAGTGTAGAGACTCGTGGTAGTATATTCCTCCAGAGCAAAGCATGAAAGGTTCGACCTGAGTCCTGTCGTATGTGCCATCGTTGGCCTTGTGTAATGCAGTGAACAGGAGCTCCGTATCGTAGAATTTAGGACAAAAAACGATATAATGATTGTCCTGATATTTTAGTCAATTCTATTCTAGAGCGATATGCTTTAAGAGTCTAGTAACATACGTAGAAAACGCCTTTGTCAGTAAAGCTATATTGGGGAGTTTTAGTTTTGTTGACTGATGGTAGTTCGATAATAGACCAAGAAATGAGACGGACTCACGTGTAGGCGAAAGGAGAATTCGGCCCACGGCATTCATCACCGATATTTGGCGGTTCAGAGCACAAAATATATAGATTCTGGTTTATGGGAAGACCATTACCGCTATGAACCCCGAGTGCACCGTCGATATTATCTGAGCAGTTATCAGTTATGTCCCCGTTCAGAAGACAGTGCTTAAACAGTGAGAAACTCTTCACTCTAGATAATGAGGAAAGCGATGTATTTCAAGCCTTGATCACGAGAGTTTCGAGAACGCCAGGAAGAATGAAGCGAAAGCAGTTTGACTTTCGTAGTATAGATCGATCTTTAATATATGGATTGATTACACGATCGGGAAGCCACGTACTGCGCAGGATATCGTACCAAGACTGGTCCCAAAACGACATTTGGCTGGAATCTGTACCCATGTACAAGTCAACCGCTGCTTGTCCCTTTCCACGAGGTCTCCATTGACCCAGTGCATCTGCAACAACCAGAGCGTCAGCCCAGGCCTGAGCTTCAAAAAGTTTCTGGTCATGTGTGCAGTATTTCTCAAAGTAAGCGTGAGCTCCATTGAAAACTCGTTTCCGTGAGCTTCTCGATTTACTGGTGACCAAGAATTCTCATTAGTAGGGTGACCACTTCGTCAACTGCTCTGACTGGTCATGAGAGTCAGCGAGACCTTACCTTGTTGGTACACTCAAAACCACGGTCCAGAGTAGCATTGAA
>JAABUL010002263.1_pt1 | contig 32517 bp, 35 predicted proteins | sample 5559151 | NCBI WGS metagenome assembly JAABUL01 (sample SAMN10711876, study PRJNA513368) | rock metagenome | isolation source: Antarctica rocks | place: Antarctica: Victoria Land, Pudding Butte sud | reverse complement strand
CCCTTGAGAAGCTCTTGAACCCTCGGGGCTTGCCCCGGCGGTACACAGGGGAGGGGTGCTTCGTTCACCCGGTCAAACTTACACTCGCCCTTACGTCAGTAGGGCGCGGGGCTGTCAAGGAAGCCACCGGAAACCCGCTCTGGGCGTGAGCGGCGAACGTCATCAGGGCCGCCACGTCTGTGCGGCAAGGGCGAGCAGAGTGTCCGGTGCTCCGCTCGTGGCTCCCGCAGAAGCGGAGAAGCCCCGGGGCTTGCCCCGGCGGTCATTCACGGAGGGGCCGGGGGTAGGTTCCTAAGAGCGGGGGGCCTCTTCAATCTTTACTAGACACAGTCTACTCCACGCGCCCGAATAGCAGAGCGGCGTTGATGCCCCCGAAGCCGAATGAGTTGGACAGCACATAATCCACGCGCCGATGCAGGCCTTCCGTGCCCTGGATATAGCCCAGGTCGCAGGCGGGGTCGGGGTGCGTCAGGTTGAGGGTGGGGGGCAGCCAATCGTCACGCAGGGCCAGCAGGCTGATGGCGGCTTCCCATGCGCCGGTCGCCCCCAGCGCGTGGCCGTGGAAGCCTTTCGTGCCTGAGATGGGGATCGCGTAGGCCGCATCGCCCAATGCCAGCTTTAATGCCTGCGTTTCCGTGCTGTCGTTGAGCGCGGTGCTGGACCCATGCGCATTGATGTAGCCAAGCTGCGCAGGGGCAACACCCGCCTGCTCCAGGCACAAGGACAGGCAGCGGGCGGCCTGCACGCTGTCGGGCCGGGGCTGGGTCATGTGGAATGCATCGTTGGTGCAGGCGTGCGAGAGTATTTCCCCGTAGATGCTCGCCCCCCGTGCCTGCGCATGCTCCAAAGTTTCTAACGTGAGCATCGCCGCGCCTTCAGCCATGACAAACCCGTCCCGGCCCACGTCAAACGGGCGAGACGCCGTTTGCGGGTCGCTGTTGCGCTGGCTCATGGCCCGAATGAGCGCAAAGGCCCCAAAGCACAAAGGCGAGAGGGGAGCCTCCGACCCGCCCGCCAAAACCACGTCGGCCTGGCCTGTGCGGATCAAATCCACGGCCCGCCCAATGGCAATCGGGCTTGCGGCGCACGAGTCGCCGTTCGCCGTGGCCGGGCCGGTGACGCCCAGCTCAATGGCGACATTGCACGACCCGGCCCCATTAAACACGGACAGCGCGAGCATGGGATTGACGCCGCGCGGCCCCTGCGCCATAAACGCGGGGTATTGCTCCTCGGCGAACCCGACCCCGCCCAGGGCGGTACCCAGGCAGACACCCACCCGGTCACGGTCTTCCGTGCGCAGGTCTAAGTGCGCATCGGCGAGGGACATCTTGGCCGCCGCGACCGCAAACTGCGAGAACTTGTCCAGGCGCTTGAGCTTTTTGCCGTCCAAATAAGGGGCAGGGTCAAAGCCGCGCACTTGGGCGGCAATGTGCGTGACAAAGGGTGAGGGGTCAAACGCATCTAAAGGGCCGACAGCGGATTTCCCTGAACGCAGGCCCGCTCGCAGGCCGTCCACGCCGATGCCGATGGGGAAGATGATGCCGATGCCGGTGACGACCACGCGCCGTTCAGGTTGGTTCTTCACGATGCTGTTCCTTCTGCCGCGCTTTCCGCTTCGGCAATCTGCTTGATGGTCGCCAGTGTCCGGCCCGCGATACTCTGCACAAAGCCGCGCCCCACCAGGTCACGCGCGAACCAGCCGTTGAGCGCGGGCAGGGGATAAGCCAGGTCATGCCCGATACTCACCCGCACGCCGCGTCCCCAATTGTCGGGCGTCACTGTCCAAACCACCCACATTCCCTGAGCAATGCCGGCCAGATGCTTGAAGTAGATGCGTTTTGCCGCGCGGTCGCAGAGCTGCACGCTCTTCCATTTGACGGGAAACTTCAGGCCCGGCAGAGGGAAGCCCTCGCGGGTGGCCGCCATTTCCACCACTTTGCGCGTGCCGTCCGCGCTCTCGTCCAGCACGCGCACAAAGCGGTAATGAGGCAGGATGTCGGGCCAGTGTTGTATGTTGGCGGCTAAGTCAAAAATGCGCTCAATGGGAGCATTGATTGTAATAGTGTTTTCTGTATGCATAGACCAACTAGGAGAACGCGCGGGACACAGTGGGCGGCAAAAACAGGTCGCGTGGGTGGCTGATGTCGCCAATGGCCCGCAAGAGTGTTTGCGTCAGGGACGGCGCGTGGCGCAATGCGGTTCCTGCAAAGGCAAGCAAAGCCGGGGAATGCACCACGCGCTGCACGGCATCGCACAGCCGGTAGCGCGGCAAAAGCTCGCGGGCGCGGGCGGCATCGTAGCTGTGCAGGCCCTGCCGAGAAACATCCCCTGCTCTCAAGGCCCTGTCAATTGCCTGCGCCGCCAGCTCTGCGCCGCGCAGGGCAAAAAAGACCCCTTCGCCGGTAAACGGGTGGATAAAGGTCGCCGCATCGCCCACCAGCACTGCCCCGTCGCCGGTTGCACGGGTGGTATGGTGCCCAAAGCACGGCACAGAAAGCAGCGGGCCGACGGGGACTGCGTGCTGCCAGGCCTCGTATACGCGGGGAAAAGAGACGCGCAGGCGCTCGGCGAAATACTCTGCGCGCCGCCCGGCCAGGCGCGGGCCTTCGGACAGCGGCACGACGATGTTGACATTGCGCGTGCGTTCCAGGCCGCAGGGTGTTCCCACGCCGCAGCAGGCATGCCTGCCGTCCGAGGGCAGGTGCATGGTGACAACGCTTGATGTGTCGGCGGTGTCATTGGGATATTGAAAATGCCCGACCAGGGCAATATGCTGAAGCCGGGACACTGGGCGCACCACGCCCAGAGTGCGGGCCAGCAAGGAGCGCGTGCCGTCCGCGCCGACCGTCACGCGCGCCCGGCAGTCCCACTCGTCGCCGTGCTTGTCCTGCACGCGGACGCCGCTTATGCGCCCGTCTTGCTGCAAAACACTGCGCACGGAGACGTCTTCCAGCACGGTGACACCCGCCGTGCATGCCGCATTGCGCAGGACCGCATCGGTGACCGTGCGGGGGCAGGCAAACGCATTGGTTTCGCCTCCGAACGACCGCCCATCATGCGGAACAACCGTTTCGCGGCTGATGGGCACCGCCCCCTGCGCCTGCATCTGCGGCAGGACGCCCAGCGTGTCGCGCAATAACCCGACCGCCCCCGGCGTAAGATATTCGCCGCAGGGCTTTGGGCGCGGGGCCGCGTCCCGGTCAAACAGCACCACTTCATAGCCCCTGCGTGCCAAAAACAGGGCTGTCGCCGCCCCTGCCGGGCCGCCGCCGATCACCGCCACATCACACGTTTGCTTGCTCACGCACACTTGCCGATCTAGGGGCATGCCCCACCTCTTACATACCCATTCTCAGCGCGTTTCGTTCTTGTGCTGGACGAGGGCCATGCGAAAGTACCAGTGGCTGCGCACACGCACGTTCCGCGCGCCGCTTTCGCCCACCATTTTCTCGTACTCGCGGGGGGTAAAGGCCCGGCGGACACTGGCCGGGCCGTCGTGCCGGGTGAAGGGATGCGAGCGAATCACGCCCAGCCCAAACTGGATGCCGCGCAGGGTTAATTGGTCGCGGCGCAGGTCGCTCACCACAAAACCGCGCGTGGTGAGCGTGTCCATCGCCCGCAGTACTTGCACGGAGCCGTCAAACCCCAGATGGTGAAAAGCTAAGGCGCACAAGGCAATGTCAAACGAGCGGGGGGCAAATGGCAGGCGGAGCGCATCCGCCTGCACCAGCCTTGTTTCGGGGGATGCTGCCCGCGCGAGACGCAGCATGGCGGGCAGATTGTCCACGCCGACAATGGCGAGGGGCAGGCCGCGCTTTTTGCCCCATGCGTGCAGCGCGCGGGGAATGTCCGCCGACCCCGTCGCGATGTCCAATATGCGCACGGGCGTGCCGGGGGGGACATCCCGGAGCAGGCGCGCGATATGAGATACAACAGTGTGTGTCCCGCCGAACAGCCGATTGGTGCGCGCGACATCCCCCATAGACCGGGCAACATCGGCAAACGGCTGGGCCGGGTTGTCAATGTCTTCGGGTTCGTCCGTGCGGGGCAGGCTGTTCCAGCCCCGATCAAGCCATGGCATGCAGGGCCTCGTTCACGGCTGACGCTGTCTGGGCGAGGGCCTCGTCCGTGTGCGCCGTGCTGACAAAGGCGGCCTCAAACTGCGACGGCGCAAAGTAAACGCCCTGCGCCAGCAGCGCCCGGAAGAATGCGCCATAGCGGGCCGTGTCGCTGGTCTTGGCGGTGGCGAAGTCCACCACCTTGGTATCTGTGAAGAACAGGGTCATCATGGAACCCAATCTGTTTATTCTATGAGGGATGCCCAGCGATTGCGCTGTTTCTTTCGTTTGATGCGCCAGAATATGCATCTTGTGGTGCAGGTCGGCGTAGAGCGTGTCCTTTTGTTCTTCCAGCAGGGTGATTTGCGCCAGCCCCGCCGCGACCGCGAGAGGATTGCCCGACAAAGTCCCGGCCTGGTAAACCGGCCCGACGGGCGCGACCATGTCCATGATGTCGGCTCTGCCTCCATACGCCGCCAGGGGCAGGCCGCCGCCGATAATCTTGCCCAGACAGGTCAGGTCGGGCGTGACTTGAAACAACTCCTGCGCCCCGCCGAACGCCACCCGAAAGCCCGAGATTACCTCGTCAAACAGCAGCAATGCCCCGTCGGCTTGTGTCAGCTCCCGCAGCGCGTGCAGAAATCCAGGCCGGGGCGTCACCACCCCCATGTTGCCCGCGACCGGCTCCAGCATCACGCACGCCACCTCGCCGGGATACGCCCGCATGGCGGCCACAAACGCATCGGCATCGTTGTAAGGCAGCGTCAGCGTGTCCTGCGTGAGGGCCGGAGGCACGCCCGCCGAGTCCGGCAGGCCGAATGTTGTCAGGCCCGACCCCGCTTTGGCGAGAAAGCCGTCGGAATGCCCATGATAACACCCCTCAAACTTGATAATTTTGCTGCGCCCCGTAAAGCCGCGCGCCACCCGCACCGCGCTCATAACGGCTTCTGTCCCGCTGGATACCAATCGCACCTTGTCAATACCCGGCACCGCGCCGACAATTTTCTTGGCAAGACGCAGTTCGGCTTCTGTGCTTGCCCCGAACGATGTCCCCTTTTGCGCCGCTTCCGTGACTGCGCGTATGATCGCCGGGGGCGCGTGCCCAAAGATGAGTGGCCCCCAGGACATCACATGGTCCACATAGCGATTGCCGTCCACGTCAAAGATGTGTGGCCCTTCGCCCCGCTCCATAAACAGCGGGTCGCCGCCGACGCTCTTGAATGCCCGCACCGGCGAATTGACCCCGCCGGGAATAAACTGCTGGGCTTCGGCAAATAGGGCGGCGGAGCGCGGATGGGCGGAGATACTACTCATGCACCGAGTATACCCGCCCTGAGCGTTCTCGGTGAACGAAAGCGCTCCGTCGCCATCTCTCGCCTTCGTAAAAGCGTCCCTTCCCCGCTCGCACAGGGGAAGGGACGCCCACGCGCCGGCATTGCAAACTCATTTCCCCGGCTGTGCAAACCCGTACCAACGACGGAACAAATCCTTCCGTCGTTGGTACGCGCCGGCACATCCCATGCACACCCCAAAATAGCCCCCTAATAGGCAAACCAACGGCCCGCCACAACACCGTCAATATACCGCTACAATACCGCCATAATACCGGGTCAACTATTTACTCTCGCAAAGCACGCTGTAGGCAGCAAAAGTCCACGCCGCCACCGCCCCAAAATCGTGCTATAATCAAATGGGAGAACCCGACCTTTGCCGCATGATGCCCCCGAACAACCCGCCGATTTTGTCCATCACGCCTCGCCAATAACAGGCGGGCTTGGCCCCGCCGCCACGTCGCCGTCCCTGGCCGAGTTCAACGAAACACTCAAACGGCTCGTAGATCGCATCGCCAAGATTTTGCAGGCGGAAAAATGCGTCTTTCTGCTGCATGACCCCCACGAAGGCACGCTGTACGCCACCGAACCCGCGCAGGGCTTCACGCTGCCAGACCTGGACGCCCTCACGCAGCGCGTCTCCGAGGGCGGCTTTTCTGCCGAAGTGTTTCGCACCAACACGCCGGTCGTGCTCTACGATGCCGCCCACGACCCACGCGCCCAGGCCGACGGCCTCAGCGAACACGGCGTCCGCAATGCCGTGTCCGTGCCGCTCATTGTCCAAAAGCGCGACGAGGACAACCGCGTCTTAGACCGCACAACAGTCGGCGTGCTGCACGTCTTCAACAAAAAAGGCGGCGGGCAGTTCGCCCATGACGACGTGGTGCTGCTGCAAAGCATGGCCGTGCAGGGCGCGGCGGTTATCGCGCAGGCCCAGCTTTACCGCGAAGTTGTCCAGGAAAAACAAGAACTTATCCACACCATCGACAGCCTCTACGCCGGACTGCTTATGGTCGGCACGCACGGAAAATTGGTGCAGATCAACCCCAGTGCGCGCGACATTTTGGAGATCGACCCGCACGCCCCGCTGATTGGCCTCCCGTACCAGAGCGTCGTGCCCAGCGAGCGTGTCCGCGACCTGCTCGCCCGCGCGCTGGCCAAGCCCGCCGCCGAGCTTGCCGATGAGATTTCAGTTCCCGTCAAAGGCGCCGCCCCCGAGGACGAAACAAAGCAGCGCGTCTACCAAGTGCAGTGCGCGCCGGTGCGGGGCGAAGGGGACGCTTTGGCGGGCATTGTCGCCATCTTCAACGACATCACCGAGATACGCGGCGTGGAGCGCATGAAGACGGCGTTCATTTCCACCGTGTCCCACGAGCTGCGCACGCCTCTGACCAGCATCAAAGGCTTCATCTCAACGCTGCTGGCGGACACCGAAGGCTTCTACGACGAGGCCACGCGCCACGAGTTTTACGGCATTATTGACACCGAATGCGACCGCCTCACCCGCCTGATCAAAGACCTGCTGGACATCAGCCGCATTGAACAGGGCCGCTCGATGCAGTTCAACATAGAGCCGGTCAACATTGTGCGCCTGGCCGACAAAGTCCTCAGCGCGCAGCGGGCCTACGCCAAAAATCACACCCTCTCGCTGGACTTCGCCCCGGACTTCCCCTTGGTAGAGGCAGACCCGGACAAGATTGACCAAATACTCACAAACCTGGTCAACAACGCCATCAAATACTCGCCGCGCGGCGGGCACATCCGTATTATCGGCAGGCTGGGGGAGCCTGGCGAAGTCACCATCCGCGTGACCGATGAAGGCATGGGTATCGCCCGCGAGCATCTGCCCAAACTATTTGAGCGCTTCTACCGTGTTGACAACCGGGACAACCGGGAAATCGGCGGAACGGGGATTGGCTTGGCATTAGTAAAAGCCCTCACCGAGGCGCATCATGGCACGTCCACCGTGGACAGCGAGGTCGGCAAAGGGTCTGTGTTCACGCTCACCCTGCCCATTCATCAGCCAAAAGAGTTGGACTAGCCATGCCTGAGCCTCTGTTTATCGCCATTCGCCGCGACCCCGGCACGGAAGACCTGCCGCTGCCCGCCTACGCCACTGCGGGCGCGGCAGGCATGGACTTGCACGCTGCATTAGAGGCGCCGCTGGTGTTAAAACCCGGCGAACGGGCACTCATCCCCACGGGGATCGCGATTGCCCTGCCGCCGGGCTGCGAGGCGCAAGTGCGTCCACGCAGCGGCCTGGCCCTGCGGCACGGCCTCGGCATGGTCAATGCCCCCGGCACCATAGACAGCGATTACCGAGGCACCATTGGCGCGCTATTAATCAATCTGGGAACAGAGCCGATAGAACTCAGGCGAGGGGATAGAATAGCGCAGTTGGTAGTCGCCCCCGTCACGCGCGTGCAGTGGGACGACCGTGGGGAAGAGGCGCTTGAGGAAACGCCGCGCGGCGCAGGCGGCTTCGGGCACACGGGACACGAACACGGGGCAGATACTCTCATAACGCGGGGCGGGGCATGACCCGCGATCCCGACCCCACGCCGACGCCCTCCGACACGAGCGGGCTTTCTCGCGAGGCATACGCCCTGCTCGCCCAGGCCAATCTGTTGCGCATGCGCGGGCAATGGCAGGCCGCCACCGAAAAATGCATGCAGGTGATGACGCTCGCCCCGAACAACGCCTCCGCCCAAAGCCTGCTCGGCGACATCTACGACAACCAGGGCTTTCTAGACGATGCCATCCAGTGGTACCGCATGGCCCTGGACGTTCAGCCGGACAGCCCCGCCGACCGCCTCAAACTCTCCCGCCTGCTGGAAGCCAAAGCCCGGTATCTGCCCCCATCGGCTCCCGCCCCAGCCCTGGAACCCACCGCCGCCCCGCCCGCGCTCGCCGCCTCCGTGCTGCGCCGGTGGCAGGACGGCGCCGGCGACAAACCCGACATGCTGGTCAAATGGGCCGCCCTCGCCGCCGGGATATTGGTCGTGATGGTCGTGGTCATCGCCCTGGTGCAGATACAAACCGCCTCGCGCGTGCCTGTCCATGAAGTCAGCGCGCCCCCCGTCGTGCTGCCCGCGCTCGCCCCCCCGCCCAGCACAAATGCCGCTGCGGTTCCCAATACTTCGTCCCCTGAGCCGCCTTCGGCGACGCCGCACGACCCCGGCGAGGCCGACCTCTTGGCAAAGCTGCAAGCCGCCCCCGCGCTGTCCGCGCTGAGCATCACCGTCACCGATGCGCAGATTGACCCCCGCACAGGCCGCCTCGCCCTGACCTATTCCCTGCCGCCCCCCGCCGCCAATCCGATGCTGCGTGACACTCTCCTCCGCGCCGCCTTAGTCGTGGCGCAGGCAGGGCTGCAAAGCGCCGGTCCGCAGTCAACCCTCGTCACCCTGCGCGGCGTCGCCTCGCCGATCGCCCAAAGCGTGCCCGCCCTGCTGTGCATTGTGGATACCACCCGCGCCCAAGCCCTCTCGGTGGCCGGGCCGGGCGCACTCACCACCGCGCAGATTGCTGCGCTCTTCGCCGCCCCCTGGTTTGCGCCTGCCGTGCCTGCTTAGTTTGTTGCCGGCCTCAGCCTAAATCAAATCCCCCAGCAAATCAATGGCATCCTGCACCCCGGCGGCGAAGACTTGCAGCACCTGGTCCACCTGTGCCCGCGTGATAATCAGCGGCGGCTCAAACCGAATCACATTGGGGTTGTTGAGCGTATATGCCGCCACCACGCCCCGGTGAACCATCGTTCCAATCACCAATTTACCGATGTCGCTGTCCGTAAACTCCACGCCCAGCATCAGGCCCAGGCCCCGCGCGTCCGCAATCACCTGCGGGAACTGCGCCTGCACTCGCTTTAAACCCTCCAAAAAGTAGCCGCCCACATCCATCGCCCGCGCGGGCAGGTCTTCTTCCTGTGTCACTTGCAGGGCGGCCAGCCCCGCCGCGCACGCCAGCTCGCCCCCGCCGAACGTGCTGGTATGGATAAATGGGTTGGCCCGAAAGACTTTGTCCCAGATGGCGGGTGTCGCCATAAACGCCCCTACCGGCAGCACGCCGCCGCCCAAACACTTGGCGAGCGTCATAATGTCCGGCGCAATGCCCCAGTGCTCCACAGCAAACATTTTGCCGGTGCGCCCCAATCCCGTCTGCACCTCGTCGGCGATCATCAGGATATTGCGCGCATCACAGAGGCGGCGCACGGCGGGGAGATAGTCTGCCGACGGCACCTGGATGCCGCCTTCCCCCTGCACCGGCTCTAAGATAATGGCGGCTGTGTCGTCCGTGACAGCCTCGGCGAGCGCATCAATATCGTTCCACGCCACCTGGATAAAGCCGGGCAGCAAGGGCGCAAACGGCGTCTTGTACAAGTCGCGCCCCGTCGCCGACAGCGCGCCCATGGTCTTTCCATGGTAGCCGCCCTGCGCGGAGATAATCTGCGATTTGCCCGTCGCCATGCGGGCGATTTTGAGTGCCCCTTCCACCGCTTCCGCCCCGGAATTGCACATAAACGTATACTGCAAATCGCCGGGCGCGAGTGCCGCGAGCGCGGCAGCAAGATCGGCCAACGGCTTATTGAGAAACGTTTTGGACGACAAGGGCATGCGGTCCAGTTGGTCTTTGACTGCCTGCACCACTTTCGGGTGCCGATGCCCCAGCGAGAACACCCCATACCCGCCCAGGCAGTCTATGTAGCGATTGCCCTCCAAATCCGTAATCCAGATGCCGTCGGCTTGATGCTCAACATGGTCAAAGCCGCCGATCTTCAGCAGCGCAACCTGCGTAGGGTTGACAAACTGCTGATACTTCTCAATCACATCCTGCGTGACCAGGTCGGCATCCGGGTGCGCGGCGTTTGCGTGAGGACTGTCTAGGGGTGCGTTTTGCATGGAATTACTGTATCTTATCGGGGTGGTTTTTGTCAACACAGCACGGCCTGCGCGTCCTGCGCCTGGAAAATAGGTGCTGTGCGCCCAAAAAAAGACCTGCATCCCGATCCGCTTTCGCGGGGAATGCAGGCTCCGCCCCGGAGGACGGATCATGAAAAGGAGGACATGCGCACCTTTATCTACGCACCGTCTACCACAGAAGTTCCGAATTGAACAGACGTTTCGCAATTATTTTCGCCTTTGTTGATTGTCACCGCGCGTTAACCACAAACGCTTTGCGCGGCTTGACCCCGCGCGGCGGCGGCGGCCAAAATAAGGGTATGAACGCCGCCAAGCCGACTTCCACTGCGCCGGGCGTTCCGGCTTCCCCGTCCATTCCCCGGCCTCGGCAGATGCCGCTGCCGATTATTGCCTGGCTTATCGGCATCAACCTCCTCTGGGGCGGGTCGTCTCTCGCCGCCAAAATCGCTCTGGGCAGCCCGCAGCATCCCGGCCTGCCGCCGATGACACTGGCATTCGTTCGCTTTTCCCTGGCCGCTTTGGCGATGTATGCCGTCGCCAAACTGCTGAAAGTGGACATGGCCGTCGCGCGACGCGACTGGCCCCGGTTCTGGATGATGGGCGTGGTAGGCCTTGCAGTCACCTATCTCCTGTCTTATTTGGGCATTGCGCGCACGAGTGTTTCCGACGCTTCTCTCATCATTGCGACCGAGCCGGTGTTTCTCGCCATCCTGGCCTTTTTCTTTCTGCGCGAACCGATGCGGCCCGCAAAAGTCGGCGGCATCACGGCGGGGCTGGCGGGCGTGTATCTGATTGTCAACAACGGTTTCCTGCCGCGTCCCTTCTCCGGCATGGTCGCCGGTGATTTGCTGATCGCCCTGGGCCTGACATTTGAAGCAAGCTCCAGCATACTGGGCAAAGGCCTGGTAGCGCGCTACCCCGCCATTTCCGTCATCACCTACCAGATGATGAGCGGAGCGATTGCCCTCGCCCCGTTCTCTCTTTGGGAGATGCTGCACGCCCAAGCCTCCGACCCCTTGTCTATGCTGATCCGTCCCTCCACGCTGCTGAGCCTGCTGTATCTGATTGTCCCCTGCACGGTGCTGGCCTACACCGCCTGGTTTTCCATTCTGGACAAGCATGAAGCCGGCGAGATGTCCGTGTTTTTGTTCCTGCAGCCGATTGTCGGCACGGCTTTGGGGGCCTATTTTTTCCACGACGCCGTAACCCGGTTTACAATCATTGGGGCGGTGCTGGTGCTGAGCGGCATTGCCCTCATCAATCGCCGCCCGCCCTTGCCGACTTCTCCTTCCCTGCCGCCATCCGCGTAGTCGGCAGAAAACCCCCTGCCCGGATGCTGCTCGGCGATTGCCCGAGCGCACGGCGCAGGGTCTTGTTGAACTGATGCAAGTCGGGGACGCCGACCTGCGCCGCGATTGTCTTGATCGGCTGTGTGGAATACACAAGCAGATGCTGGGCGCGCTGCACTCGCCGCTCCACAATATACGAAATGATGGAAGTGCCGATGGCTTGGTGAAACAGGCGCGTTAGGTGGCTGTGCGACAAGTCTACATCGTCCGCAAGCGCGGACACTCCAAGCGTTTCACCCAGCCGCAGCTCAATGCTTTGCAGGGTCTTTTCCACGGCAGGGTGCAGCGTCGGTTTGCCGCCGTCAGGCGCGGCAGGCGCGGTGAGCCGCCACAAAATATCCCAAACCCGCGCTTCCGCCCGCCGGGGCTGTGTTGAAAACCATCCAATCGCCTCTACAAACGACGCCTCCATAGCTGTGAACGCTTCCCCCACGTCCTGCATCGCGGGAATGGGAATGCCGCTGCCTGCGGCCACCGGCAGGGCGAAATGGCCCACCCGATGCATGCTGCTTCCCTGGAAGTGATGTTCCAGCGTCACAAACGGCGGCGTGATGCTCACATGCCCCGGACGAATTGGGAAGGCCTGGTCATGCACCCGCATTTCTCCCTCATAACGGTACAGGTGGATACACCAGATGTCGCCTAAACGGTACCGCTCCACGGGGTGCTGCCCATGATGTCCTGTCCCCATAAACATCAAAGTTGGCTGGGCATCGAGCGGAATTGCCCACTGGATAGGTTGGTCTGCCATAGCAAATATATACCACTGAAATAGTCAATATGGGCACTTGCAGGGAACAAAGCCATTCTGTATAATGAGCGCAGATACCAACGCGCTGACAAGGAGACTCTCCCATGATTTTTACCAATGAGCAGAAACGCCAGTTTCAAGACCAGGGCTATGTTGCCTTGCCCCAGTTTTGGAATGCGGAAGAGACAGCGGCCCTGCAGGCCGAGATTGAACGGTTCAAGCGGGAAGGCCTGCTGCACAACGTCGCGATGGAAGGCGACGGAAAGACCCCGTCTCAGGGGAAGGCCAATCTCCAGCTTTGTCCCATGTCGCCCCACAGCGGCCTGTTCCGCGCCTTGCCGTTTGCCCCCAAAGTCGTGGAGGCCATTCGCGAGCTGATCGGCGACCCGGTCGCCCTGCAGCTAGACCAAGTCTTTCTCAAGCCCGCCAAGCAGGGAGCAGGGACGAACTGGCACCAGGATAACGCTTACTTCCAAGTCAGCGACCCGCTGAAAGGCACCGCCATGTGGACAGCCGTGCATGATGCCACAGTCGCCAATGGAACGATCCGCGTAATCCCCGGCAGCCATCGCGAGACATGGGAACACAGCCGTGACCCGCAGAGCGACCATCATATCCGCTGCTATCCGTCGGAGGAGCAGGCAATCCCGATTGAGCTGCCCGCAGGTGGCGTGATCTTCTTCGCCTACGGCGTTGCCCATGCGACCGGTGGAAACGGCACAGACCGGGACCGGGCGGGAGCAGCGTTCCACTTTGTCAATGCCGCCGCCATCCCATCGGACTATTTCGCGGCAGACAACAAACCCGGCGGCAGTAAACACCCGGTTCTATCCGGCCCCGAAGCCACCGACGGCACATTGGAATACGGCACGCCTATCGCGGGCACCTGGGAACAGGAAGTGGCGAGAGCCGCCGCTTAATCTGTGTCCCGTTGGGGAACAAAGAGTGTAAACAAACAGGCGGGGCACTGCCCCGCCCGTTTTGCGGCACAACTCAAATGACTATTCAACCCCAATCCTCCAGTGAACACACTGTCCGCATTGTCCTGGAAACGCTGGCGGCGACCTATCATGGGCACGGGGCCGTGGAGCTAGGCGACCCTTATCAGGTGCTGATCGCGACGATTATCTCCCAGCGCACGCGCGAAGAGCAAACGACAGCCGTTTCGCAGCGTGTCTTTGCCAAATATCCAGATGCCGTCACGCTGGCAGCCGCCGATGAACCAGGCCTGTACGATCTGCTCAGCGGCAGCGAGTACCGGGAAGAGAAAGCGCCGCGCCTTATCGCGCTCGCCCGCATCCTGGTGGAACAGCACGGCGGGCAAGTTCCCGATAACAGAGACGCTTTGCTGGCCTTGCCCGGTGTCGGGCGCAAAACAGCCAATTGCGTTCTCATTTATGCGTTCAGCAAAGCCGCCATTTGCGTGGACACCCACATGCACCGTATCAGCGGACGCCTGGGCTGGGTGACAACAAAGACCCCCGACCAGACTGAGAAAGCACTGGAGAAAATCATGCCGCACGACTTATGGGCAGGCAGCAACCGTCTCTTTTTGCAGCATGGGCGCGCCATCTGCCTACCAGGCATCCCTCTTTGCAGCCGCTGCCCCGTCCGCGAGTGGTGCGCTTATGGGCAGGACGCCGAGACGAAGAAACATTAGGGCGCCTTTATCGGGGAGAGCGGTATTCAGGGCATGCACGCACATCGGGTACAATCACCGGCATGAAATCTGCTGATGTGCCCCCTCTTCATTTTCGTGAGTACCAAGAAGCATTGGAGGCGGAACTCCTGTCTCCTTACGCGGTGTTGTCGGCCAAAACGCAGGGGCGGGCACGACCCGAGCCGCGGGACCCTGTCCGCACCGAGTTTCAGCGCGACCGTGACCGCATCCTCCACTCCAAAGCCTTTCGGCGTCTCAAGCACAAAACGCAGGTCTTTATCGACCCCGAAGAAGACCACTACCGCACGCGCCTGACGCACACCCTGGAAGTCGCCCAAATTGCACGCACGCTCGCACGTGCCCTGCGTCTCAACGAAGACCTGACCGAAGCCATCACGCTCGCGCATGATCTGGGCCATACGCCCTTTGGACACGGCGGAGAAGAAGCTCTTGACCAGGTGCTGCGTGAGTATGTGCCGGACGCCGACTTCAAGCATTACGATCAGTCGCTGCGCATTGTGGACGTGCTGGAAAAAGACGGGGCGGGCCTGAACCTGACCTGGGAAGTCAGAGACGGCATCCTGGGGCATTCCAAAGGCAGCAAAGACCTGGGGATTGTGGAAGGCACAAACCTGCCCACTTCGCTGGAAGGAATGTGCGTGCGCATCGCCGACCGGATCGCCTACATCAACCACGACATTGACGACAGCGTGCGGGCGGGCGTGCTGGCTTTGAAAGACCTTCCCCAGGACACGCTGGATGTGCTGGGACACACGCATGCCGGGCGGATCGGACGCATGGTGATGAACGTTTTGGAAAGCAGCGTCGGCCAGCCGGAAGTGAAGATGACCGGGGAAGTGCTGGCGGCCACCAACAAGCTCAAAGACTACATGTACGCCCATGTGTACACGATGGACACGCGGGGCAATACGGAGCTGCACAAGGCCCAGTTTATGCTCAAAGAGCTGTTCCGCCTTTACATGGGGACGCCGGGCTTGTTTCCAACCACGGACGGCCTTGCCCCGCATGGCTTTGACACGCTCCCACTCGCCGAGCGTGCGCGGCGCGTGACGGACTTTATCGCCGGCATGACAGATCGTTACGCGACCATGAAGTTCAAGCAGCACTTCTTTCCCGAAAGCTGGAAAGTTTGGGACATCTGATCTTCCTCGCTCTGCTCTTGCCCCTCTCCTGATGCCGGGGCGCAGCACTCCAGCACTCCCGGCAAGAACTCGACCTCCGCTCCCCAACTGCCTTTCCTCTGGTATGCCTTACCCTCCCGCAATGGGCGGACGGCGGCAATCACCAGGCCAACTATCTCTCGCTTGCGCGCGTCTGTGACCAGGTCACTTTTCAGCACCAGCGCCATGTCTGCAAGTATCTGCCTGTCTTCCGTCACCAGGGCATGCGCCTGCGACGGGGCAGGGCGGGTGTTCTGCGACGGGGCAGGGCGGGTGTTCTGCGACGGGGCAGGGCGGGTGTTCTGCGACGGGGCAGGGCGGGTGTTCTGCGACGGGGCAGGGCGGGTGTTCTGCGACGGGGCAGGGCGGGTGTTCTGCGCGACCAGGCAGGCCTTGCGCGCCTCCAAGACGGAACGCTCTTGTGAGATTTCAGCAAACACCGCGCTGTAAGCCCCAGGGTCGGCACCGGCCATGACGCCTGCGATCTGGCATTCGACCGCCGCTTTTTGCTTCCGGCCAAGGTCTGTAATTTTCTGGGTTAATTGTGCAAACTCATCCCCCAAATCCCCCAAAAGGCCGCCTATGCTTTGTTTTTGCTCTTCCTGGGCCTTTTGCCGGTACACCGCGCGCGCCTCGGCAATGGCCTGCGGGCGGGCGGCGGCGTCCAGCAGCGCCCCCATGGCAGCCTCTTCCATAACGGCGACGGGGTACAGGGTCGGCAGGCAGCCGGGCGCATTCGGGTTGGCGCTTTGTTTGCGGTACTCGGCGCACACGTAGGAGTTTTGATGGGCGGGGGTGCGCTTCGGCGTGCGCAAGACATGCAGGGGCGCATTGCACTCCGGGCAGAACACGCGCCCGGCCAGCATCCTTACCCGGCGCGGGTTGCCTCCCTTTTGGCTTTGGTTCTCCCCAAACTTCGCCTGGACGCGCTCCCACAAATCTTCCGAGACAAGCGCGGGAACCGGCCAGGTAATCCATGTGGACGGGTCGGCAGGCTGGGACGTGCGCCGCCCAGTGATGAGCTTTCCGGTGGCAGCGCCGGGCGTTCCTACCCGCACTTCATCGAGCACATGGTCTCGCTTGCCGAAGGCTGCCAGGCCCTTATACACCGGGTTGGAAAGAATGTAGCGCACGGAATTAATGCGCCAGAAGGCCGCTCGCAGGCGGGTCGGCGTGCCGCTTTCATTGAGCCAGCGGGCCAGGCCCGTGAGCGTGGCCGCGCCGCTTCCGTAGCGGGTGAACATCTCGCGCACGATCACCCCCTCGGCTTCCACGACTCTGTATGTGCCGCGCGCGTCCGCCGGGTAGTCGCCGCGCAGCACGTCCGCCGTGGAAACGACGTGGTAGCCGAGGGGGGAATGCACCCGCGAAGTTTGCACGCCGGCCTGGGCAAGCCGGACGCGCCCGCCATAGGTGCGCTTCTTGATGACGGCCTTTTCATACTCAGCAAAGCCGCCCATGATGCCAAAGGCCAGGTCGCCTTCGGGCGTGTCGTCAAAGTCCATGTCGCAGAAGACAAGCCGCCCGCCTGCCGCCCGCACGGCCTTCTTAATCTCCTGCTGATGCCCCACGTCGCGCGAGTACCGGGACAGGTTCGCGCAAACAAGCGTATCGGCCCGGCCTGCCTGAATGTCTGCGAGCGCCGCCTGCATGCCCTGCCGCGTGAGCAGAAAGCCGCCTGACACGCCCGCATCTTCATACTCGGCCACAATGGGCAGAGACAAGCCCAGAGCCTTTTGACGGCAGGCATCCTTCTGGCTTTCCAGGCTGGTGCCGTGCTGGGCCTGCTCGCCGGTGGAAACGCGGGCATAAAGCACTGCGCCGGGCACGCGCAGCGCCGACAGTATCACGGCTTTTATTTCGCGCGAAATGTTCGGCCTAAAGTCTGGGTTCGCCATGATAATTATTCCCGCCCCGCGCCGACCGCGCCGAAGCACTCTTCTTCCACGTCAACCAGCACCATCTCAATAACCTGGGCGCAGCCGTCCGTGCCGATGTCTGCGCCGTATCGCTCTCGGTCTACGGCAAGCCCCGCTTCCCAGGCTTCGCGCAGCTTCTCGGCATACCGGCGATTGGCGGGCGTGTCCAGCAGCTCCAAGGGCGTCTCAAAAGTGCGCGGCAGTGTGCCCTCGGGCGCGTCCGCCCCGGCCTTGTCCAGCCGCAGGGCCATGCGCCGGGCGGCATCCTCTGTCTGCTCCACAATGCGCCGCGCCGCGTGTATGTTGCCGGTGTCTATGTCCCGCATAGCCTGACGGCACTGGCCGCGCAGCGTGTCAAAGAACTGCCGCCAAAGGTTTAAGTCTTCCTGGGGTACGTTCATGCGGCTGCCTCCGCTTTCTCCGCTGGCCGTTCGCCCGGTTCGCGCTCAATCAAGTCACAGAGGCTTGCCAGCCCGAAGTAGTCGCAGAGCTTGTCTAGCGTGGACAGCGCCACTCGTTCCGTCTCCCCTTTACGCAGCCGCTGAAGCGTGTTGAAGCCCAATCCGGTTTCCTCCGCCACCTGTCGCAGTGACAAATCCCTGTTCTCCTTGAGGCCCTTTGTGCGGCGTAGATCGTCAAAGCGTGTCGTTATCATGGTTCGCGCCCTCTTGCTTCTAGTATAACCCCGATTGCATACGCTTGTCAACAAAAGTGCATCCGAACATGAAAAATTATTTTCGTAAATAGTTGCGTTTGCTATTGACAACGCATACACTTGCATAGTATAATGAATACATAAGCGAACGCAATCGCATACACTCAAGGAGCAAAACGAATGAACTCTGAACTGAACACTTTCCTGAACGAAGACCGCACCGCCCGCCTGATGGCGAACATTGCCCGCCGCGCCGCGCGCCTCTTTGAAGTCGGCTACACCGCCACCCCGAACATGAGCGGCCTGTATGTGAAGGCGTTCCAAGTGCTTTCCCCCGAAGGCAAGCGCTACTCGGTGAAACTGAGCAAAACGAATGCCCTGCCCGGCACGTTCTTTGGTTCCTCCTGCTCCTGCCCCTGCTTCGATGAGCATAAGACCTGCAAGCACCTGCAGGGCGTGGAACTCATGCTTGCCCAAGAAGAGGCCCTGGAAGCCTCCTGGGAAGCGCAGGAAGCCAACGACAACGGCGCCTATGCCCGCTACTAATTGCCGAAGGGGGCGGGACGAACGCCCCCGCGCTTTCCCCGAAAGGACACCGACCAATGGACACAATCATTCAGACAGAAGACACCCTTACCGTGCGGCAGTCTTATGACAGCCAGACCGCCCGCCCCCGCCCCGAATGGGTACGCGGCGAATGCCCGCAGTGCGGAGACGCCGTGGTGAGCAATTGCTACTACGTCGGCGGGCACGGCTACCTGTGCGTCTGGGAGTGCTGGAACAGCCTGGGCGAGAAGCCGACATGCACGTACCGCAAGGTTTTATAAACCCTGCAAAACCGTCCTACTAATCCTACAGAAACCCCGTAAAGGAACCCGGACCATGCAGACACTGACCACGGCCCCGATCACCAAAGCCGAGATGACCGAAGACACCGCCTTCAGCCTCACCCCTGCCGGGCTGGCCGCCCTGGAAGGCTTCGCGCCCACCAACACGCAAAACGCCCTGGAAGCCCTAGAAACGGCCCCAGAGGGCGAAAACGGGGCATTGCAGGGAAACGAGGCCTTCTGCCCTGATACTGCCGACAAGGTTGACTGGGTGATTGGGAAGATCGCCGATCACCGCGCCCGCGCCGGGTCAAAGTTCTCGGCGGCACGAACCAGGGCGATATAAGCGGCGGAGTAGGCATCGGCGAGGCGGTCGGCATCGGCCAGCACGAACGAGAAGCGGCGCTGAAGGATAAACCAGATGAGGCTTTTGTTCTCTTCGGCGCGCTGATGGGCGGCAGTGCGCGGGCGGCCACTGACGACAGCGGACGGAGCAGGGAGTGGCATACACACCTCTTTTTTATTGCGAGATTTTGCGAAGTTTTGCTGAACTCTCGGCGGTTTGTATAAAACTGTGACCGCGCGGTCACAGTTTCCAATCGCTCATTTTTTGTTGAGTTTTGTTGGGTTTACTCTGACCAAACCAGCGAAATACCCTGAAATACCCTGCTTTGCCGTGCTTTTGGGGTTGTCATTTACTCTAACTGAACAGACAGCCTCCTGCACGTCAGGGGCCTCCCCAGCGAGGTTAGGGGCTTTGTCGGCGACCTGCCTGGCGAGATCAATCACTTTTTTTGACACGCCAACTTTTGTGGCTGCAAGATCACGGGCGGGAACAGACGGCGAAACAAAGATGGAATTATTTCCATCTTTGTTTTTGGCAGCATTTGAGTTACCTGAAGGCGCACCTTGCTTCACGACTTCCTGCAATTCGCACTTATAGCCAACGCCAATACAAGCCTTCTGCGTGACATTCAGGAGACAGTTTGTGCCGCAATATTGACCTGTTTCTCGGCAATGTTGACCTGGACCTGCATGGGAAGCTGCAAGCGGCGCACCTGGGCAAGCGTCTTGATGGCCGACAGATACCGTTTGTGCAGGCGGTCCAGGCGCGTCTGGCAGTGGTCGGATAACGTGAGGCTGAGGCCCTCCCCGGCGGCAGAGGAACTTGTCAGACGGGCGGTGTAGTCGCGTTCGTAATGGGTGATTTGCATCCGGCAAACCACGACGCGTTCGGCGAGCAGCGTTTCCAGAAGCGTCGGGGCAGCACCGGCGACTTCCCTCACTTTGGCGGCATACTCATTCTTGATAATCTCCTGCAAGACGGGACGGCTGGGGTAGCCGACCTGCTCCACAAGGTTATTCGTGGGGTCGCCCCAGCCGAACGGGAACTCCTTCGGGTAAGCCCGCACAATGGCAAGCGCCTGCTCTTCTTGAGCGGAGCCGACCTCCTTAATGGCGGCTTTTACGATCTGCCACTGTTCCTCTTTATCTTCTGGAATGAGGGGCTTTGCCGGAGGAATGAGGGGCTTTGCCGCTTTCCCCGTCATCCCCGTTTTCCCCGTGGTGGCGGACTGGATCTGTTTCACTCCCAAAACACGCCGCGCCTTTTCCTCTTGCAGCGCCTTCTGCCTGTCCATCTTCTGCCTGTCCATTCTCTGCGCCCCCCTTCGCTTGCGCCATTCGCCCCGTGCATGCTGGTGATACCCGGCGCCTGTGAGAGCGTCCCGCAGCACAGTCTCCACGGCCTGGCAATAGGCCCGTAGTTCTTCGTCTTCAGATTGCAATGCCTGGCACTGCTGCTTGTCTCTTTCCCGCTCCGCCCGCCGCTCTGCGCGAAGGATGGCATCCAGGCGAGCCGACAAGAGGGAGAGTTCCCCGGAGCCGACATACTCCCGTACCACCCGCCCATTGACCCGGCTTGACCGGGTGTAGTACCGCCCGTCCTTTTCCCAGCCCATTAGCCCTTGCCCTCAATTCATGCGCGAGAGATTATGCACGCACGCAGATTATGTTACACTTTTTTCAATGCGCCGCTTTCCATGCCTTCTTCCGCCGTCTTTCGCAGCGGGCAGTGGGGCTGGTGCTCGCGCTCATCTGCCGTGAAACACCCAATCGTAAAGCACTTACACCCGCGTACAAAGGCAGCGCGGCTTCCGGGCCTGAGCAGATAGCCGGGACGCTCGCGCCGCAGCTTAGGGCGAGGGGGTTGTTCTCTGACCTCGGGCTTGTGTTGTATGGCTTCGGGCATGATCAGTTCCTTCCGCGATGTCAATGATGTAGCCGCGCCTGCCGTCCCCGAGGCAGTGCCCCAGGCGATGCCCGCCCGACGGGGCCTTGTCCATCGGCCCTCCCCCGTGCGTGTGAGTGCGGCCACAATGGGGGCAGCAGATTGTCAGCAGCCAGCCGGTTCCCGAGCGGCTTCCCTGGACACGGGCCGTCGTTCGGGGGAGAGCGGGGCTGGCGGTCGGCGCACTCAGTGTTGGGGTCATGTTCAGTGTCGGTGTCATGCTTCGGGCCTTTCTATGGTTTGTACCAGGTGGTACAAGGGTGTGGTACATGATACAAAACAACAGCAAAACAGCAGTGGCGCGCTTTGTACCACTGTACCAACCCTATAGGGAATGGTACAGTGGTACAAGGGCGAATAGGGGCGGTGGGCTTGTACCACGCCTATTCACCCTCCGCGCCCGCGAACGGGTCGGCGAGTGCATACAGGCCCGTGCTGGGGGTGAAAACGTCGGCGTCGGTCTTCATCTCGCGCAGTGTTCGGTCAAAGGTGCCTTTGCCAAAGCCTGCCTCCTGCGCGGCCTTCCACAGCTCGCCATGCCGTGCCTGCCGTGCCTCTGCGCCTTCCAGGAAGTCCAGGAGAACGACGCGGCACTTCATGCGCTGGGTGATGGTTTCCCCAGGGCCTGCCTCACCCGTTTCCAGCGGCTCAAATTGATCGTTGCCGATGCGCTTGAGGTACAGCGGCGGCACGTCCAGCCCCAGCCAGCGGTTCTTGGTGACGCGCAGGGCAAGAACCCCGTCCGTGTCGGAGACTTCCCCCCGGTGCATGGACAGGGACAGGTTCACGTCGCCCGCGTCTTCCTGCGCGCCTGCTCCCCGCGCACTGCCATTGCCGTTCTTGGCCGGATGCCCCAGCGTCAGGGTAGCCACGCCGATCTGCTTCAGCGCGTCCAGCACGGGCACGACGCGGTTATACACTTCGGCATTATCGTTTTCATCCTTGACAGAGAAGCAGCGGCGGGCCGTGTCAAAGACGATCAAGTGGATGCCTGCGGCCTGGACATAGGCCAGCAGCTCGGCCAGTTCATCGGGCAGGCGCATGGGTTCGCGCAGGAACAGAAGCTGCCCGCGCACGCGCTCGGCTCCGAGGTACAGCCGTTCCACTTTCAGGGCGCGGCCCACGTCTCCGCTTTCCATGTCCACATACAGAATGCGCGTTTGCTCGCACTCCATGCCCCACAGCGAACTGCCTTCCGCAAGGGCACACACCAGGTTGTAAACAAAGGTGCTTTTGCCGATGCCGGTCTGCCCGGTCAGCCAGTGGGACGCGCCTTTCATCAGGTACTTGCCCAGAAGCAAGGGCACATCAGCAGGCGGGGCCACATCAGCCAGGTCTACCACGCGCTCGGCAATCGGCTTGCGTTTGGGCGGGGAGGACGGCGCCGCAGGCGGATCAGAAAGCGGGGGCGCCGCGTCCGGGTTCCACTCGGGCGCGGCCTTGACAAGCGCGAGCAGAGCTTCTTTGGTGCCGCCTGCCGCCAGCCAGTCGCTCACGTCGCCTTTGTCGGGAAGGTTTGGCAGCTCCACCACGCGCAGGCGCTTTGCCTTGCCATGAAGCGCAGCGGCCACGCGCGCGGCATGAGCGCGGCCTGCCGGGTCATTGTCGGGCAGGAGGGCCACGACGGCCCCGGCGAGGGCGTCCGTGTAGGCGTCTTCCCACTTGCCCGCGCCCATCGGGTTGCACGTTGCGGTTAGCCCCAGAGTGCGCAGGGCGTCGACGTCCTTCTCGCCTTCGCAGAGGTACACGGGCCGCTCTGCCTCTACAGCGGCCACGACTTCGGGCAGGTGGTACAGAACGCGCCGGGTGCCATTCAGGGCATATGTCCAGGTGCCGGGTGTGCCTGCCGGAACGCGCTGAGAAAAGCCTTTGGGATCATAGCGCACGGCCTGGAAAAGCAGGCTCCCGGCTTCATCGATGTAATCGTAAGTGCCTGTGATGCGCCGGGGCGACTGCCCGTTCTTGTGTCCTTGTCCGTTTTTGTGCCCATTGCGCGCAGGTAGGGGCGTGGTGCCTGCCCACTCAGCAAGGGATTGCAGGGCTTCGAGGAAGGTGAGGCCGTCCTTGCGCTCAAGAAAACGCAGGGCGTCTCCGCCTTCCTTGCAGCCTGTGTGACAATACCACTCGCCATTCTCGGCGTCCACCGCGAAGTTTGGGCCGTCTCCGCCGTGGAGGGGGCACGCGCCGCGCAATTCGCCACCCTGCCGTTTCAATTCCGTGTACTGCCCGTAGAAGTCCACGTAGCGCCCTGACATCGCCGCCAGCACGTCTTCTTTGTCGATGGTCATAATTAACTGTCTCCCAACCTAACGCAGCCACAGTCCGCGGCGGGGTGTACTTGTAGTGTTTTCAGTTCCTTGGGATTAGGAGTGGATTTCAATTGCTGCCCCCGATCTGTCCGGCGCTGGCGACCTCGTTCAGCCATGGCAGGGCTTGCCGCCTTACCCCTTCTAGAAAGGCCGCGTCACGCTTTTCAGCGTCGATCTCGCGGTTAAAGGCATCGAGGTCGATCACTGAGTTGATCGCCTCGCGGAGAAGCCGCTGCAGTTCGGCGGGCTGGATCGCTTCCAGCTCAAAGACATTCTGGCCGTAGCGGGCAACGAACTTTGAGTAATTGCTGCTTGTTTTCTTCGCCTCCATGCTCGCTGGTAGCTTGAAGTCGCTCGCCTGACGGTCGGTAAGCGCGACCTTGATCGGGTGTATCTTGGTCACGTTGAAGTCGTCTCGCATGGAGCGGGCGAAGGAGTGGCATATCTCTTCGCCATCCGGGTCAAAGTCCGACAGCACCAACAGTACCAAGTTCTCTTTGCCGCTCTTGCGGAAGCGTTCGGCCATGTCGTGACGCGGCGGCAGACTACAATAACCGCGCCCGGTGGTGAGAGGAATGCAATACTCCTCAGCGACTGGCCGGATAACGCCCTCCACCGTGTTTTTCTCGCCGACGATCTCAATATGGTTCGGCTGTGACTGCAGCAGGTTCCGATAAAAACCCTTCAAGAACCTGTCAAGCTGCTCCCGGACAAAGGGGCGCGTGTTCGCGTGAACCTGCCATGTGCTGATCGGCCTGGTAACATCGGCGATGACGTGCATCGGGATAAAGCCCGTCAGCCGTGCCCGTGTCAGCAGGTCCGTCAGGCTCTTATAGCAGGCGGGGAGGTTCTGGTACACCGAGTCGGGCTTGCTTGCGTGGATGAGCGGCGGGTTGTTCAGTAGCGCGTAATGGATCTGTCGGTCGGACAGAGGCCAGAAGTCTTGCCGCTCATTGAGAACGCGCACAATGGCGCTTAGAAACGGCGTCTTGGCTTTGCTGATGACGGACCGCTTTTTCACGCCGTCAATGCTGATAGCCTCGGCAGTCACGCCGGAGACGCTTCGCCGGTGTTCGATCAGCAGCCGGTAGCTCTCTTCCGGGTCTGCCGAAACGACCTCCTCCCGCAGCCGCTCGACGTCCGTCTTTTCCCGTTGCCTGTTGAACTCGCGCAGGACAGCGACGAACCCCGGGTCGGTGCTGGGCATCTCGATCACGCGGCAGGGAACCTTCGTCAGACCGGCGAGGTGAGAAGCGGCGTGTCGGCGGTGTCCGCTGGCAATCACGCCATCACAGGACACGACGAGCGGTTCCAATACGCCCCGCTGCCGGATGCTTTCGGCAAGAGCTTTAATATCGGGGTCGGACGGGTCAACGGGGCGATAGAGCAGATCGTTCTGCATGGCGGGCGTCAACGTGGGCAGGGGCAGAAACCGGACTTGTCCCAATTCTGCCTGGGGGTGAACTTTGGTCATCGGTAATCCTCCCTTCGTGGGCAGCCGCACTCCCGGCAATCGGGCAGGCGGTCATAGATTCCCTGGTAGCACACATCATAGGCCCGCTGTCCATAACGCTTGGCGGCATTGTCAGCAATACGAACGACTCGCCGTCGAAGGGAGTGCTGATTGCCATAGGGGTGCTCATACCAGGCCCTGTTTGCGCAGAAGTCCGCCCCGGCGTTCTCGGCGATCCGGTCAGCTTCGCGGGCCAGCACGCTCAGGGCAGGATAGCGGCGGCGCAGGGCGTCAAAAGAAGGGACGGACGGGCAGGTAGGGGGGCGAGTGGGGGAGGACATCAGTTGCGGCCCTCCCGGCTTTGGCTCTGCCGCTTGGCACGCGCCGCAACATGAGCGCGTGCCAGCAAGTGGTAGGTGGCGCCCAGCAGTCCAGGGTCAAGCGAAAGGTAGGCAGGCGTCCGGCGCGGCATGTCGTAAGCCTGGGCCGACACTTCCAGGAGGCGCGTTCCCTCGTTGTTTTGTATGATCCTTGCCAGCAGGTGAAAGTCTGCTCCCACGCGCAAAGCCCCCTCGCCGAGAATGCGGGTGGGCCGGGGGAGGGCGTTTGGCAGGGTGTCGCCGGGGAGCCAGTACGCCAGCAGCCGCAGCCGGTGTGCCTCCCCGTCCGGCATTGACTGCCGGACGGTCTCAGCGGGAATGCGGATATACGCCGCGTTGACAAAGGGGGTGCTCAATAGGATGCGCCTCCCCGCAGTTTGGTCACGCTGGAAAGGCAGGCAATCCGCCGCGCCCGTCGAGCAGACAAAATCTTCAGCGCTGCCACGATGTCAGCCGCCGAATAGGAAGGTCGGGTGGGGGAGTTCTGCCCAGGGTTTGGGCATCGGTTCGTTCGTTTTCTCATTGTGCAAGGCTCTTTTCTCGCTTTGGGAGCGGGTGAGGCCTTGCAGGGCAGGCCGAAAGTATGCAATACTCTCGGTACGTCCCCGTCCTGCAAGCCAGTTGTTAGTAAAGTCCGCCGCACCCTCGCCAAAGGGTGCGGTTTTCTTTTGCGGCACGATTGCCCTATAAATCTTCACAGGCTGCCTTCCGCGAGGGCGTCCAGGCGGCGGGCCTCGGTGTATATCATCTCCCAGAACGAAGTCCACGCGGGGCTGCCTGTCGGTTCACTTGACATGGGCGGCTTCTCCATTCATGCTGTTCATGGCTGCTTTGTGCTGAGTGTTCAGCCATTCCTGCCAAGCGGAGGCAGGAATACGGATGGCGCGACCATGCCTCACATGCGGAATGAGGCCCTCTCGCAAAACCATGTCGTAAATGCGCTGCCGTGAAAGACCCATTTCGGCGGCCACTTCCGGTACTGTCAAAAATGCGTTCATCATGGCTCCTTGTCTACAACGTTCAGAGGTTGACAATATCGTACTTCATGTGGTAACGTAAAGTCAAGGGATTTAGAATTACTTTTCAGCGTCGTTTAGCGCGACAAGGGAGGCCATAATGAAACAAAAACCGCAAGCCGAAGATGCTCTCAAAAAAGCAAATATCAACACTAAAAAGCCGGTGCTCACGCTCCCCAGCCCGCTCGCTGAAACCTTCTTTCTTCACCCGTCCAATCTCCGCCTGAAAATTGATACCTCGGAGCTTTGGTGGATGGAACAAAGTAACCCCCGACAATACCCGACAATGCCGGGAGGGTGGGAAACAGCAGAAGGCTGCTTGGATGCGTTCTTTCGGCTGCATGACGCTTCGGATGAGCAGATTTTGGAGTTTGCCGGACGGTGGGGAATACTCGGCATCTGGCCGCTGCGCCGAAAGAAGCCTAACCTGAACTTCAAGGGGAATACTGATCCCCACTCTGTGCGCCGCGCCGAACGATGGGATGAAGACATGCCGAACACAGGTAACAGCCCAAACGACATTTGGACGGTGGAAAGCACAGACTTGTGGAGGCGACTGGCGAGGCACTTTCGCGCACTGCTGCTTCTCGCCGCAGACTTGCGCAGCCACGGGACGGGGAAAGATGAAAATTGGGGAGAGATTATCGACAACGTGGAGGAAAGCAGGGCCGCTTGGATTATGACCGCTCGGATTGGAACTGACCCATCGAAGCAGGAAAGGTTTTCGCCTTACACTCCGGCTGCAAGGCACATTGGCAAGACTTTCGAGCAGGCATACCGTGATGAAATGTGGGCAGCACTGCTTTACGCTTTGGGCAGGTGGGCCAAACAAGTTCCCATATTCTTGAACGTGAGCAACCTCCGGGCAGACGGCGGGGTTGTCAGCCTGGACTTCAATCAAATGCCTACAAACTGGGATGGTTATACTTACGACAAATGCGAGAGGCAAGGTAAACACAACCAGGCGTTTACAAGCGATTTTACGTTTTACAGAGAAGACCCATACATCCCGATGCGCTCCAGCATCCTGCTGAACGTTCTGGTGGTGCAGCTCATTGGGGCAATTACATCGGGCGTCTATGTGTGCCAATCGTGCCAGCAGCCGTTTCCGTCCGACCGTAGGCCCCGCCTTGACAAAACTGTGCTGTGTGATAGCAAGGAGTGTGCCGCAGCCCAAAACGCACGGCGCGTAGCAAAGTCCAGAAGAAAGCGGGCAGAAGCGCGCGGCGGGGGATAGTCTCATGCGCTTTCCGCCCTCCACTGAAAAGCCCCACCCCTCGCTGTGCAAAACAGACGTGGGGTGGGGCGAGGGGGAACTTTCCAACTTACACCCGAAGCCTGGAAAGTTTGGAGCCTTTGATTTCCAGCCCCGCTGTTATTCCAAACTTCCGCCCCCAAAATACTCTTTTCCAGTATGCCCCGCAGGAACTCCACAGGCGCTTCAGCCGCCTTCTTTTTGGCGCGGCTTCCAGCACGGAGAGTGGTAGAAAGGCCGTATATCAAACGGAAAAGCGATGATGATACCAAAGCAGTGGTTCGGCCTCGTTGTGCGCGTGGTCGGGCTGTATGTCTTTCTCCACGGCCTCAACTTTCTGCTCGACGCCTTTGATGAATGGGTAATACTCGGTGTCAAACATTCCAGAGTTCTGCCCATCTCCTCCGCTGTCTATGGCGTGCTGTACAACATCGTAGGATTGACCTTGATACGTGGCGCTCGCAGGTGGACGGCATTTGCCTATCCTGACCCATCCGGTACGGATGAGCAATAGCATCAACGCAGCGCTCTGCACCTCTGCAGGCAGGCTTTTCTTCGTCCGGCTCCCAGGTGTTGAGTGGGAGAGCATCTTGCCCGCCTTTGGGTAGAATGCACACACCAACTCTTTTTCGTTAAGAAAGTCTACTTCTAACTTTGCTGAAACGCACTGAGCAGATGCGCCAGGGATTTGGGTGCAGCCGCTCCTCAGACAAGTGACTACCCACTCGGAAGATTAAGTTGCCAAAGAGCATCGGGAATGCCGATAAGGGCAGCCTCGGATATGCTGCCGCGTTCAAGGCAAGCGGCGCAGTTGCAACCGCTGTGCTATTATAGCACATACGTTCGTTTGCGTCAACAAGGAACAGCCGCCCTTCCGTGAATGGGAGGGCGGCTGTCGTTATCATACCTTTCCTGCTGTCCATCCTTACGGGGCTGCTGTTATCTTTTTATCTCCTCTTCCGCAGCGGCTTTTACATCGCCTTGGGCCGTACTTGCGGCTTTGGCAAAAGCCGCGTGAGCTTCCGCTTTCCGGCCCAATCGTCGCAATGCGCGCCCGTAGTACAGGTTTGCCAGTGGGGAGTCCGGTTCCAGAGCCACTGCCTTCTTGTATTCGCTGGTGGCTTTGTCAACCTGGGAATGCTTTCCCCAAGTAGCCGAATAACTGTAGGTAAGACCCAAAGCGATGTGGAGAGCTGTTTCCAGTTCCTTTGGCTGTGGCACGTCAGGAGAAAAGTGGCTGTTAGCTCGCACCAAGTTTCCGTCCGAAAGGTCAGACAATGCTTTGTTGTAAGCCGTGACTGCCTCTGTCCAATGTCCAGCCTTGAGCGAAAGCAAGGCGTAAGGGAGTAGGTTGCGCGCATGGTCGCCTCCCAGAAATGCCATCTGCTGATACACTTCAAGTGCCTCCTGCGACTTGCCTTGTGCATCCAGCGCCGCCGCCAGAACTTCTTGGGCGACACCGGAATCCTGCCCAATCGCTATGGACTGTCGCGCGTCTTCCTCCGCGTCGGCATACTGCCCTGCGTCCAGGGATGCCGCTGCGGCGTCGTCCAGGCTGTTCTGCTCCTTCAGTGCTGCCACCTCTGCAGGCGTCAAGATGATGGGTGTCGCGTGCAAGCCTCGCATTGCGTGGTTGTAAGTCGGCTTGGCAGAAGTGTGCAGCGGCTTGGCAGAAGTGTTTGCAGAAGTGTGTGCCTGCCCTAGCACGCTTCCCGTTGCGCAGAATAGAATACCCAAGGCAGCCTGGGTTATCCAGTTGTTTCGGTTCATGGTCATTTCCTCTCGGCTAGTGTTTGTTAATTGTCTTCGCCCGGAGCTTTCCGGGAGCAGTTCATCAGCGTCCACTGCTTTCTTGTGCTAGAAGGGGATGAAAGGATCGCTTTGTGTCCACGATGGAAAAGAGTTGCTTTTTGTGAAGGGCACGTCAGACCCGCTGGGCGTCACCGACCCCGCTGAGCCGGAGCCGAATGCGGCCCAGCCGCCCGAATTAGGTCGGGTAGCATTTCCATTTGTGCCCCAATTGAATGTTGCCAGTGGAACCCATTGACTGCTGCCGGGCGGCTGAAACATGAGGTAGTCAACAAACTGACTTGCCAAATGTGCTGACAACATATGATCATCCAAACTGAAGTCAGGGGCGTCACCGCCTACGTATATTGGCGTCGTCAAACTCCAGGGATAAGGGAAAGCATCCAGCCCTGTCTGCCCGTTGTTTGGTTCAGAGTGCGTTATGATGGCTTGAGAAGCATCAAGGACGGTATAACTCTCATCGGGAGTGATAATCTGCGCTATCGCTATGCTCCCATCCCCAAACAAAGCAGGATTGGGAGAGGTGACTGTGGCGTTCCAGATCATTCCACCTCTTACAATAGCTCCAGGCTGCGGCCCTGCCCAAAGCCAGTAGTTGCTGCCGTTGCCGCCGGGAAAGGCCGTGTTGACCTGCATGTTACCCCCTTTGCCGGTTGCTGTCCAATCAGGCCGCATCACCGTAACCTGCTTTGTCGCTGTCACTGTGAATGGAGCGCCTTCTCCGGTAGGCGGCGTCACTGTCGCCGTGCAGCTTACTGTCTCCTTCGTCGTTGGCTCAAGGTCGTTCCAGTACCAACTAGGCGTATCAATGTTAAGCAGTCCGGGGCCGTCAACGTACGTGGTGTTCGCCGGGTTTGAGCTGACAGTCCAACTCTGGAAGGTGGTGCCGCTGACAGACCAATTATAATCTGATACTGGGCAAGGACTACTCGTGAGCTTTGCCGAGCAGCCCTGCCCAATTAGGATGTTGGCACTTCCACTACTGTCTTTCTTTGTGCCAGGCAGTTCCATGATGACCGGATAAGCAACCGCCCGGTAGGTGATGTCCACCGAAGCCGCCGCCTGAAAGGAGTTCTCAGGCATCCCGTCATCCTGGCCCTCCTCTCCCGTGTACCCCGCGCTCGGACTGCACGTCTCCGTGAAACTTGCGCCGGGATCGGACTTGACCGTCCAATGCGTGCTGGCGCAGGTGCTGATTATGATGGTGTACCCATGACCGTCGTAGATGTCGGCCTCCTGCGGGCTTCCGCCCAACCCGTCGTCGCTGCCGCCTTGGGGGCCAACGCCTTCCCATTCGCTCATCACGCTGCTGTACTGCTGAACAATGACGCTCTTGGGCGGGTCATCGCCGGGGCCGTCCGGCTGCCAGGTGAAGGTAGCCGTGATGGCTCCCGATCCCGTGGCCCCAACGGGATCACTCTTGCCCTCGGTGTTGGAAGCGTCGTCATTGGCGGAGCCGCCGTAAGAGCCGTCACCCAGAAGGTAGTACTGATAGTCGTCACCATGATCGGTTGTGAACGTGCCGCCGCTGTAGGTGCAGGTGTAGGAGCCGGCGCGGGCGGGAGGCAGAGCGGCAAAGCAGACTTGCCCACCCGAAAAGGGAGAAGGCACAGATACAGTGACGGGATACCATATCGTGGTCGCTCCAAACGATCCCGAAGTTTTTGAGTTGTCTTGGAACCCAGCACCGGTGCTTGTTGCCTGTCCATTAACAGGCATTGTTTTGGGATCAATGCCCCAACTGGCGGTCGGCTTGAGGACAGTGATCTGGGGTGCTTTTGCGCTGACGCTGAGAGGGGTCTTGCCGTCGGGAGCAATCAAGCTGGCAGTGCAGGAGACGGTCAAACTCTCGGCGGTGCCGTCGTAGAAGCTGATCGGGGGCACGGTTGTGCTAGTGGTACCCGCCGCTGGGCCGGTCAGGTCGGCAGTGCCGAGCGGGACAAGCTGGTCGTTGTTGGTCTTGCTGGCTCGTCTACGGCCTGGCACGCAAGGCTAGCCGCCGTTCCTAAAAGAACGGCGGCACTTCGTGGCAAGTCTGGACTGGCTACTGCGCCGCCAGCCCTGCCTTCTTCACTGCCGCTGTGAACTCCGTCGTTCCTTGTTTCAGTGCCTTGTCCACGAACGGCTTCATTTCCGGCCCACCAAACTGCGCCGCTTTATTGAAGGCGCTGATGGCCTCGGAGGAGGACCCATCCTGGTGTTTCAGAATCTCGCCTTGGTGGTAGTAGGCAGCTGCTAGATCAGGCTGCAAGATTACAGCAAGACGGAGCTGAGATAGGGCATCATCTCTGTCGCTTTCTACCATTGCCAAACCTGTTCGCGTCGCGGCTTCAAGCTGAGCTCCAGTCAGTCCAGGTGTGTTCGGTGTAGGCAGCAGCGGCCCACGGTCGGCAGGCAGAAATTGAAACCCACGCTGATAAACTCTCAGTGCCTCTTTATCTTGATTTGTCTGTTCCAGCAGCAACGCAAACTGCATCAGGAGTGCCGTATCCTTCTCCAGATTTAGCATATACGTGTATTTGCCGGGCGTTTCTCCCCAACACTCCACGTCCGAAGACCAATCTCTCCCAAGCCAACCATAATACAGACGCCGGAGCGTGGTGATGGCATCATCGGTCTGCCCCAGTCTCATGTAGGCTTGTGCCAAGCCGCTGTACGCGGGCGGCGAGTCCGGGTAGACGGTCAGCGCCTGCTCATAAACGGGGATCGCCGCCGCCCAATCCTTCTGGCTTGACAGCTTGAGTGCCTTTTGCGTCAGGAGCCAGGCTGCTTGGTATGCCTTTCGCTTTAACGGATCGCTTGGGAAGAACATGGGACCGCTATAGCTGACGATGTTCCCAACCAGAGGTGTTATATTGCTCGACTTACCGGCGGCCCCGCCTGTTGACTGCTGTGCGTCCGCCGCCAATGTCAGTGTGAGCAATGCCAGAGCCAAGACTGTGTTCATTTTCATGCTTGTTTTTTCCTTCACAAAGCCGAGAGCCATACTCTCAATTGGGTGCGACAAAGGTTTCGTTGTTCGTGTGGGACAGGTTCCAAGAGGGGGGATTATCTGTTACAGATGCAGACTTCGTCCCTGCTGAAGTAGGGCTGGAGCTTTGCAGACTCCAACCAGCGGTTCCCTTGGTCATAGTCCCTGACAATGACCAGCTATACTTCTGCAAGGGTATCCACACCCCACCGGGAGGCAGATACATCAGCCAGGTTGTGAACTGATCTGAGGCTGTTACCTGATACTGACCTTCCCCCGTTGTCTGTACCACAGGCGATGTGAGTCTTTTGGTTGGTTAGCAAGGCGGCTTAGTTACCTCCTGCTCTTGGTGTTCCTGCCGCCAGGCTCGGGCGAAGGCGGCAG
>JAABUL010002262.1_pt1 | contig 32530 bp, 7 predicted proteins | sample 5559151 | NCBI WGS metagenome assembly JAABUL01 (sample SAMN10711876, study PRJNA513368) | rock metagenome | isolation source: Antarctica rocks | place: Antarctica: Victoria Land, Pudding Butte sud | reverse complement strand
TATTATATATTAAAGTCGAAAAAACAAATCTAAATTAACTAGCAAGTTATTAAAATATTAAATAGATTTGTCGCAAAGCAATTAAAATAAATTATTAAAATATTTGTCTTAATCTTAATTGTAAATTCAATTTTATATAATTAAAATTATACTTTCTTTAAGATCTTTATAAGTTTTTGACATTCTCGCTTTTTAATATTGTATTAAAAATTTTGTTTACTCTAAAATTTATTCTTATATTATAAAGAATATTTTCTCTTTATTATTGTATTAATTTGTATTAATATAACTTCTTAACTCTTTAAACTAGAATCTACAACTAAAATAATTTTGTTAATTAAAATAGAATAATTTAAAATATATATTATCGATATATTTATTAAAGCAATCTTTAATTTATTTATAATGTTTTGCTATTCGAAGTTTTATATAAAGATATATTTTATTTTAAACAAATAATAGATTGACTTTGCAATAATTACAAATTTTAATACTTAAATTTAATAATAGACGTATACTTTTATAAAGACTCTAGCTTTAAAAACGTTTTTGCACAATAATTACTTAATAATCTTAATAATCTTAATGTTATTAAAGAATTGTTTATTGAAATTATACACAAAATCGACAATTTTAATTTCTAATTTACAAAATTAAGATTTTTCGCCAAATATAATATATTTGAACAATTTTATATTTATTAATATTGTATTTAATTATTAAATATACTTTAGAACAAATAATTTAATTTTTAAAATTGTCTTCTTATTATTGTAATTTTATTTAAATTCTTTTATATCTATATTGTTTATAAATAGATATTATTTGTTAAGAAAATTCTTAAGAATATGTGTTACAATTCTTACAAATTAAGCAATCGAATTAGTAGCATTTTGCGACAAGCAAGTTATTTTAAGTAGTTTAAAAGAAGTTATAAAAGCAATAAGATTGCAACTCTTTAATACAAGATTTATTTAATTGTATTTTAAAAAGAAATTAATTAATAACGCAATTATTATTTTGACAAACTCTTTTGCAAACTCTTCGACATTAAAAGATATATTAGCATTTTAATTGTTTATAAATAGACGTTCTTGATCTATTGTTTTTTCTAGTTAGTTGTCGATTTATTGTTAACAAATATCTTTGCGTTAAAGACTTGTTTCAGTCTCTATTAAAAAAAGAGTTTAAATAGCGTTCTCGCTTTTAAGCAAATAAATTAAGTATATTGTTAAAAAACTTCATTTAATAACGTTATTATAGTTAGCGAACAATTTATTGTTTTAATAGTAAATACTAGTTACAATTTTAATAAGATATTTTGATCTTTAAATTTACAACTCTTATTGTTATTTTTAATTCTTTAATTTTGTCTTTTCTTTTTTTGCTTTTTAATTTAATAATATCTTAATTTCTAAACTGTTAATTTTGTGTTTTTAATTTTTAAAGTTTTTAATTTTAATAATTTGTTAAAGTTAACTTGTCTTTTATACTCTTTTTTTTGTGTTTTTAAGTTCTTGAATTTCTAAATTCTTAAGATTGTTTTTAAAGATATATTGATAACTTGTTGTTTTAATATTTGTTGTTGTAACTAAATTCTTGCGTTAAGCTTCAATATAACAAAATAAAAACAAAATTCTAGTTAGTAGACAACTATAACAATAGAGACTTATTGCAATATATGCATAGATCGCACTATATAATCTAATAGTATATTAAGTAGCTAAGATTCTAAGATCAAAGTAAGAGAGATCGCATATATATTGCAAATAGATCGCTAATACTAGAAACAATCATTCTTAAATCTATAGTCTAAAATTATTTAGTTATCTAACTACACTATATGCGCTATAGATCTCTACAAATTTGTTATACTTGTAAATATATAAAATAATACTTTAAGAAATAAGTTTTCGAAAGATTTTTAATATTAAATACAAGATTTGTTAATTAAGATATTTTGTTTTTGTTGTTAAATATTGTTTAGAAATTTGTAGTCTTACTATTAATTTTTGAGTTCTTAATTTAATTTTTTTTTATTTTTGTATCTTCGACGTTTTTGTTTTTTGTATAAGATTGTTAAACTTCTAAGAACTTTAAAAAAAAAATCGAATTCTTAATTAGATTTGCAAATTTATACTAGATATCTAAGTAATAACAATATATACTTTTGAGATATTTTGTATTAATATTTAAGAACTTGCGAATTACTATTTTTTTTTCGAAGCTTATTAAAGATATAAGTTTCAAAATTACAATTATGTTTAATAATACGTAATATAGTTTATGCTTTATAATTTCTAAATTTTAAATATATATTATTTTTTTGTTTGCAATAATTTTGCATTCGAGAAGATATAAATTGAATCTATATTATTTTAGTATATGTATTTAATCTTCGAGTTCATGCTTTCTAATATATTATTTTGATATTCTCTTATTAAGTTGCGAGATACAAGTATTCTTTTTCTTAAATTTAAAATAATTACGTATAATTCTTGCATTTGTTGCTTTACTAAATAGAGATAATAGATTAAAGACTATTATTGTTGCATTATATAAATTAAATTCAAATATATCTAGAGAATAATATATAAATATTGTAACAATTTGTAAAATTGCAAAGAATTTAAAGATTTATTAATTTTAAAAACAATTTAATCTTAAAGCGCTATTAGAATATAACACAAATTTAAGCGTTGCTAAAATCTAAATATAATCGACAAATATAAAAGAATATATATTAATTAATAGACTCGAAATAAAAAATATATAAGAAAGAGAAATTGTTGTTGTTGTTAACACAAATATATTTACGATTGTTACTAGAATAAATTTGTAAATTATATGCTCAAATTTATGTTTAATAATCGACACATATTATTAAATATCGAAATAAAAAAGTCTATTTCTATTAATAAATATAAAAACTATTTGAATAATGTATACTAATATAGAGAATCTTTGCAACTATACAATTTTCTAGCAATAAATATATATATAATAAATTGTAAACATTAATATAAAAATAAATTCTTAATAGTCTTTTTTTGTAAAAAATTTAGAATTCGAAACAATAAACGATTTTAGTTCTCTAATAATAAAATATTTATCTACAAACTTTTGTCTCAAATATTAATTTTTCTCTTAAATTCTTCAAAGTTGTTTTTTAACTTGCATTTTTATATCTATTTTTCTAATTACTATTCTTGCGTTTATTTTTCTTGTTCTTTGATCTATTTGTAATTGTTCGAATATTAGTAGCGTAATCTAGAATTTGCAATAAGTATAAAAATTAAAAGTTTATATAAGTGCTCTCAATTTAAAAAAGATATAACTTCGATATCTTTAAATAATTAACAATTTTAAAGATTAATACAATTATAATCTTGCTAATTTAACTTAATTGTCTAGTCGATTAACTGTTTTTTATAAAGATAGATTTCGAACAATTAAACAACGTTCGCAAGATAAGATCGAAAGAACTTCGAAGTATTGTTAATATTGTTTGAGCTAATATATATTTTAGACGCTACAAAAAGTTATTTGTTACGTAAATATATTAGAGAAGAATTTTTGCTATATAACAACAAAATAAATTCGCGTATTTGTTAAAGAGTACTACAAATTTATATAGCAAAAATTTAACTTACAAGAATAAAATTAATTCTTAATAAATAATACAATTGTATATATATTATTGTCAAATATTACAATTTGCTAATTTGTATTATTATAGATAATTGAGCTTATTAATATTAAGATAACAAACATCGATATATCTACAATTGACAACAATAATTAACAAAATAATATAAATAGATCGAATTAAAAATCGAATAAAAAATATATTTTTAAGAAGTCTTAAAAAATAAACAAAAAAAATATTATTAAAATTAAAAATTTTGTTATTAATAATAAGAAGTTAATTAATACAATTGTAGTATTAATTGCTTTTGTAAGTTTTATTAAAGATCAAAAATTGCTATTAAAAAGCAAAATCTAAAGATTAAATCTTTAATTTTGCAACAATAAAAAAAAACTTTGTTAATATTGTTTAATTTAGCAAAAACAATTTACAAGATATAAAAGATTTTAATTTTAAAATAATATTTAAGAATTTAAAGATATTTGAAATTCTATTTATATATTTTGTTATTAATATATTTATTTTCGATATATTTAACAAAAATTGTATCTATATATTTGCTAAAAAAAATGCATACAATATATAGCGATTTAAAAATATAAAGAAAGTTAGTTTTGTATATTGTTTAAGCATTGTTTGTTGCTAAATTAAAGAAATTAATCAAGTTTATTAATTAAGATTTAAAACTAAACAACTTTTTGTTAAGTATTATCTTTAAAGTTACTTTAAAAATTGATAGCAAAACTAGTTTCTAAAATTGCTATTAAAAAATTTACAAAAATATTAAAAATTTAAACTTAAAGTTGTTTGTTTATTTTACAAAGTTAAAAGACAAATTAAGCAAAATAGTCGATTTTTATTTTTGCAACTAATATATTACTTAACTTATTAATATATTTGTTATTAATTTTAACTTCTAGAAACTAAGGGAGAAAAAAGCAAAAATACTTTATATTTGCAATATTTTAAATATCTTCAAATATATTTTCGATTACAAGTGCTATTTTTTATTTTTGAAATTCTAGCGTTTTACGTAAGTATATTGCTATATATTGATAGATCGTTTAATTAATCAAAGTTTGTAACGTAAAAATAAAGAAAGTTAATTAATAAATTATAATATTTAACGCTTTTTAGAATTACGTATCGCAAGTTATAAAAATTATTAAAATATTAATTAGCAAAGTCGAAGATTCTAATAATAGCGTTAACAAATCAAATAAAGAAGATTAATAACAACAAAATAAAAATAAAATAAAGCAAAAAAGATTAAGAGAATTTGATAAAAACTATAATAAATTTGTTGTATTTATATTATTAGCAAAGCAAATTAATATATTTTACACATCTATTAGAGAATAAATAACATGCTTGTTTTGCGTCTTTGTCTACTTATATCTTGTAAAACTATAAACAATTAAAATTAAAATTAATTTTATTGTATAAATTAAACTATCTTTAAAACGTACTTAATAGTATAATATAATAATGCTTGACATTAAGTTTTAATTAACTAAACTAAAATATAATAATGTATACTTAACAATACTTGCATTTGCTCTTAATACAACTATTTTATATTTACTTTATATTTATATTTTTTTCTAATTATTTTCTAGCATTCTACGAGACTAATTAATTTATAGAAATCTTTATATTTATAGATTATTAATATCTTTGTTAAGTCGATATATATAGTTTATTTTAATAATTAATACTATTTGCAAGATTTAATAAAAATAGAAGTAATTATACTCTTTTTTAACTTTGCAATTTGTACAAAGTACAATCTATTAAATTTGATATAAAAGTTAAAAAAGCAAGTAGTTGCTATTATAAAAAAGAGTTATAAGATACGCTTATTATTGATTTAAAAAACTATTTTGTATTTGAAGCTTTTAATAATTAAATAACAAGAGATATACGCGAGAAATGCGCTAGAAAAATAGTCTTTTTCGAGCAAAAATTTATTAGTATCTTTAATTGCAAGTATTGTAATTAATATGTTTTGCTTTCTTTTTTATGCTAAGTTGAATTATACTAATACAATTGTTTCGATAATTGAAAATTCGATATTAATAAAACTTAAACATCTAATGTCGATTAATATTTTTTTGATTTCTTAATTTAAGTATATAACTTTTTGCGCTTTTAAACGCTTGTGTATACAACGTAATACTAATTTAGTTTTAATTAAAATTTTGACTTTGTCTTTTGTTACTTTAATATAACGCAAAAAATTTTGTACAAGTTTAATTATAATATTGAAAAATTAATTGAAACAATCGAATATAGCAAAAAAGTATTTACTTTTATTTAAGAATTTGTTGCAAAAAATTTAAAAACTAATTTAGAATATTATTTCTAAATCTATAAAACAGAAGTTATTGTTTAAAATAGAGATTTATATTTTGTATTTTGTTCAAGTTTTCGATATATTTAATATTAATTAATTATAAAAGTTTTAAGAAAGAATTGCTACGCAATTAATTACGAGCTTAATATTAATTATTTTGAATTTTAATAACATTTAAGTTAATCTAGTCTATTAAAATAAAATGCGAAATTAATATAAATAGCGAGCTTTTTAACAACAAGTACAACAAAATAATAATTTAAAGTTAAAGATTAAAAGATGCTATATTGCAACGCAATAATACGTTGTATATAATTAACTTATTAAAGTAATATTTAACAACGAAACTAGTTTTCTTTATAAAGCTTTTTAGTATATTAAAATTAATTGTATGTATAAACAAAATAACGTCTCAATAATTAAAGACTTTTTTTTAATAGATATTGCGAAAGTATTTGTTGCAAACAAAGACAAGATTATACGTTAATATTAAATTGTCTTGCACAATAATATAAATATTGTCAAACTCTATTATACAATTACGCAAATATTTAAATATAATATATTGCTCTTAATTGTTGCTATATTTTAGAATTGAAGATTGTTAATTTGTTATTATTGTTGTTTATTTATTTAAATTAATACTTGTTAATTTCAAGCAATAGCAAATTAATAAACTAAAGATTGTTTTTAGAGTCTATGCGTTTATTATCTTAGATACAATAAAAATATATTATTATATTAAAGTTTATATAATTGATTCTTAAAGAAACAAGACACAATTTTTAATAAATTTTGATACTTTTTTGCAATTAAGTATTAAGAAAATTGATAGCAAATATTTAATTATAAAGCTAGTTTAAACTATAAAAGAGACGCAATTTATAAATAGTTTTGTTAATCTCGCTCTACTTATAACTATTAATTCTACTATATTGTTGCAAAATTTAATACTATATATAGCGTCGAATGCAATTGTTTCTCTTCGATATTCTTTCTTTTCGCAACATTTTTTCTCTTTGTAGAATTTTTTGTTTTTTTGACGTTCTTTGTTCTCTTAACGTTTTTTATTTTTTTAGAATTTTTGATCTTTTTAGCATTCTTTGTCTTTTTAATATTTTTTATTTTTTTAATATTCTTTGTTGTCTTTGCATTTTTTGACGATATTTGTATATATTAGTACAAATCGACAATAGAGATCGAAAAAGCAAAGAAGTATTTTTAAGAAATAGAAAGAAAGATCTATAATACAAATACAAAATATTAAAATAATAAATTTTTTTTTTGTTGCAAACGTTTTTACAAATAATAACAATTTAATTTCTTTATTATTTTAATTGTTTATTTTAACAATTGCTAACAAGAATGAGACTAAATTAAAAATAATAATCTATTGTTGTTTAAGAGTATTAAAAGTTGTTAATAAGCTCTTTGCTTGCGCAACAAGTATCGACTAAGATTTTGTATTAAATTTATTAAAAATATTAATAACGTTGTGTAATTTTTTTAATATACAAAACACTTTAATAGTTGAAGTATTTATTACTAGATAAAATATAAAATTATAAAATAATATTAGCACTACTAATATAACTTAGACGAACTAAAATAACTTAGATAAATTAATATAACTTAGACGAACTAAAATAACTTAGATAAATTAATATAACTTAGATAGACTAACATAACTTATATAGATGAATATAGTTTATATTAATTAATATAGCTCAAATAACGTTTTTGCTTTGTATTAAAAGCTAATACATAAATACTAAGTCGAACATTGTAGCAATTTTGATTACAATAGATACATGCGTTATTGTTAGAAAATAACTTTTTGCAATAACTACTTTCGAACGAACTACTAAACTAGAATTAGTTTTTATATCTTTTTTTACTTTCAATATTAACAAGAGTCTTTTTAGTAGATAAAACAAAAAACTTAAGACAATTATTTTAGATAAAGAATCTACTATATTGTTGACTTGTTCGAATATCAATTTGTTTTATTTTATGCATGCTAATTCTCTTGTTAATATAGTTAGCGCTTTAATAATATTGCGACGCACAATTAATATATTTCTCGACTATTTAAACTAAGATAATTTTCTTAATAGAGTTATTTTTGAAAGAAGTTGTAAAATTTGATCTTAAATTAATTTTATTTTAACAATCGAAATTAATCTTAAAATAATCTAGTACAAATTCTAGATTTTTAACGAACTAATTGCAACAATATATTGTTATAAATGCTCACATAACGCAATATCTAATAGACAAAACTCTATGTAGTAAAGTTATATACGCATCTTCTTAACTTCTTTCTTAAATTTATTTATTGATATTTTGTTTAATTCAATATTTAGCAATCGAATCTATAAAACGTCTTTTAAGATAAAAATTCTTTGTAACAACAATTAATTATATTTTTTACAAAACAATGTTTGCTAATAAGATAATAATATAAATTGTATATTAAATTAATTTTGTAACTTAAATTAGACTTGTGCAAAACTATTTAAAATATTATAAAATCGCAAAAATTTAAAGACTTGTTGTTGTATTATTTAAATTATTAATTTATTAATAAATATATATATTATCAAAGATTTTAAAGACGCTATTTAGCAAACATTGTTTATAACAATTACTTCAAAAGATTGTTTATTAATTTAATAAATTGTTTATACACAATATTACATGTTGTATATTCTTTAATTTCTTTAAATATTATAGAGACTTTATTAAATAATAGAGCAAGATTAAAATAAAAATCGATCTAAATTACAAAAATAATTAGCTTGCTTTAGAAGCGCATTAAGACAATAACTAAGATAACAAAAAAATTTATATAATTATTAAGAAAATTTTTGTTTTGTAAGTTAAAGTTTTGCAATTATATTTTAACAATTAAATAAATCTAAGCAAAAACATTATTAAAGCAATTATTTTTTTAAACTATTTTGTGCGTAAAATTTCGAACAACAAGTTAAAGATTATTTCTTCTTAATATTTATTCTTTAACAAAAAAATTAATTAACGCATAGAATTAGATTTTTATATAAAGATTATAGAAGATATTTATTAATCTATTCGCGCAATATATAACGAATAGATAGTTGTTAATATCGATATCTTTAACGTTATATTTTAAAATAAAAGTTCTATTATAAATCTTATTAAAGAGATAATTAAAATTAATTTTATATAAGACTCAATTTAGAAGCTACAACTAATTAAGTTTTAATATAATACTAATTTTTAATTTTTAAATAAAATAATTTAAATTTGTAAGTTTAAAAATTGTAAATTCTATATATATTATAAGAAACGCAACAAATACAAATATAAATAATATTATCTAACTTATTTCTATAATTATTGACAAATACTAGCGAAAAAAGTATAAAAAATAAAATAGATTTTAAATTAAAATGCGCAACAATTTATTTTTGCTATTAAGAACAAAATAACGCGTAAAAATATTAACAAGAAAATCTTTATTAAAATATATTACATAAAAAGATATAATATTTATTTAAAATATTTATTTCTTTTTTTTGTTAAAACAATTAAGAAAGAAGTTGTTTTTCTAATAGAATTATATCTGTATTAAAGAGTCAATGCTACTTTTACAAACTTAATAAGAATTAAACAACGTTAATAATCAAATTAGTTATTAAGAAATCAACAAATTGTAAAGAGTCTATTGAAATAAATCTTAAAATACTAAACTAAGTCGAAGATAAAATATTGCACAACTATAAACTTGTTATTAATTGTAAATCTATTAAGACAAATTTTCGAATTCTTAATTTATTAATTTTTTTATTTAATAAAGAAGTTAAAGTCGAATCTAAGTACTTTAGTCAATAAGATTTAAAAAATAAACAATTTCTTCTTTTTAACAATGCGTTGTGAATAACTTAAGAAGTTTGTATCTTTTCTAAACAAAACTTCTTAACAAAATTAATAATCGAAATATTTATTAAAGTATTTATTAATATTTATAAAGATTATAGTAATAATATTTAGAATTATAATTTTGTTATAATTTAATTTAACAACATAGTTAAAGACGTAAAGAATATTTATTTAAAAGTTAAAAATATTGCAAAAATACAATTACAAATACTAATTTTTATCTTGCTTAACAAAAATATTAACTTGTATTAATATATTAAGAAGAGCGTAAATTATTGCTTTAATATTATATTTTAATATATATAAAAGTCTCGCAATTTAAAGAATAAAATTTAATATAATTCGAATTTGCACTTAAAGTTTAATATCAAAATTTAAATTATTTTTAACGTAAATAAATTTATTGTCGAGTAATTAATAAATGTACAATTAAAAAAATAATATAGATTGCATCAAAGAATAAAAATTATATATAATAAATTATTTAATTAAGTATTTTAGCAAATAACTCTTTTGAAATAAGTGTTTTAATTATATGTTTGCTAAAAGTTGCTATCTCTAATATAGTTTTTAGAAATTCTTAATATTTGTTTGTTAATACAATATATTACAAAGAATTTTAGCAATCTATTATATATAATTATTGTTTGTTTTAATAGTTTAAACTCTTTAAACAAAAGTAAAAAGAAAAAGTTACAAAAAATATAATATTTAAATTACAATTTCTTAGACTATTACAAAAAAATATTATAAATAAGAATTAAGTTATAAATTGCTTTTGTAAATATAAAGCAAATATAATAAAAATATAAGCTATAGCGCTTAAAAGATTGCACAAAATATAATATCTTTTTAAGTAAAAAATCGATAAATAAGTTTAATAAAATCGATTTTATATAAATAATAAAAGTTTAGATTCTAAATATTGTTGTTAGAAATCTTGTTTTCTTAAGATATTGTTACAAGCTTGCTATATAAAATTATTAAATATTTTGATTACTTATACAAAATAATGATATACTTATAAATTTAATATTTTTTTAAGTATTTTATAGAAGTTAGATACAAACAAATAACGTATTTTATATAATAGATTCTTCGAAGAAAATCGATAAATCTTCGAATAATTTATCTATTAATTTCGATTATATATTAATAATATTTTACAAAATAACAAACTAAAGATAATACAAAACTAAAATTGCTTTATTTAATATTATTATGGTACAATATTGTTTTTGTATAAAGTAAATATAAATTTAAAATACAATATATTTATAACAAATTAAAAAACTATTAAAAGTTTTGTTTTTAAATAAAGACAAAATTTCTATATATAATTGCATACTTTTATTTGCTTTTGCAAATCTTTAAATTTTAGATTTTGTTATAGAATGATTTTAAATATATATGAAAAATAAGTAAAAATCTTAAGTAAAATTGCGTCTTAATCGAAGATAAAAAATAAAAAAAAATCGATTATTATTGTTAATATAAGCAAAGATTAAATAGAAAAAATATAATAATTAAATAGTATTTTTTATAAATAAAACTTTGTTTTAATACTAAGAGAGAGCTTTGCTTAAAATATAAGCAATTTAGTTAAAAAAATTTCGGAACTTTATTTTAATTCGAAGACAAAGTTTCGAAAAAATTCTTAATTAAATTGCTTTTATACGCAAATTATAAAAAAAAAAAAAAAAAAAAGAAATAGTATAATAAATAATAGATATATAAGTGCAACGACAATGTACTATTTTACTTAACTATATAACACTAATAATTTAATACTTTAGTATTCGAAATAAAACAAAATTAAGTTAAAAAGATTTGTTGTAAACTTTTTTTAAATAGTATTTGTTTTTTCGAATATTTTATAAAAATAATTTCTAATTATATAAGTTAATAGACAAAACTATATTTAATATTTTATAATTTTAAAATAAACTTTAATTGTAATTGTAATACGACATATTTAATATTATATCTATAAGTATTTTGTTCTATTTAAGATAAATTTTTTATTAAGTATAGTTTTACTTAATATACTTAGATAACAAAGAAAATATACAATATTGTATACAATCTTTATTTTATATAAAGTTAACAATATTAGCGTTAAAGTTTTTGTTGCTCTTATATATAATAATAGAATATTAAAAATATACTTTATTTTTAATCTTTTTACTAAAACAACTAATATAAATATTTAAAAAAAATAAAATTTAATTGTATTAAATTAGTTTTTTAAAAAAAAAAAAAATTCAATTTCTTAAGACTTTGTTTTAAAAGTACTAACATAAATATATTTTAACTTGCTAAAATAATATATAATAAAAACAAAGATATAAAGCAACTCTTGTTTTAATATTAAGAAACAAAAAATTGTTTAAAAATAGTATAGTATATAAAGTAAAAACATTAAATATAAAATTTATATTATAATTAACTATATAGAGATAAAACTTCTTTTTTATATTTTTTTGTATAATTAAGTTGCAAAGCACAAAATTCTCTTTAAAGCATTTAAATATATAGCAACTCTTTTTTGTATTTTCTTTAAAAATATTGTAAATCTTTTAACAATATTGTTGTAAAACAAAATAAATTATATATTTTTAAAGCTTTTGTTATATTATTAATTTAAGATTTTGAATTAATTATTAAAAACAACTTTTTATATATTTGTTATAATTAAAGAAGTCGTATATAAGAGCGCAACAAATATTATAATACTTTTGTAAAAAATTAATCTTAATTAAAAAAATTTAAAAGCAATAGCTCTAAACAAAGAGAATATATTAATAAAATTAAAAAACTAATTAATAATACTTAAATTAAGTTTAACTATATTTAAAGTCTAAACTATATTAGATTTAGATTTTTTTGTCTATTTTTTTATATTATTTTTTGTTTTATTACAATGTTAATTTCTAAGATAAATTATATATATTAATTATATATTTAAAATATTAAAGAGCAATAACTATTATTTAAGTTAAATCTTAGATAATTAGATTGCTTTCTATATTAACATTAACAAACTTATAGATATATACAAATTTGTTAATATTATATTACAAAAATTTAAATTAACTAATAGATAAAATTGCTTAAATATATATTAAATATATCTAAATTAATTTATTGCGCTTTTTGATTAATTTCTCTAAATAAATAGAAAGCTTATATCGAATTACTTAATAAAGAGATTATTAACTTATTATTTTATTTTGTTACAATAAAATTTATTTAATATTACGAAAAAAATTATATAAATTTGATTTTTCTTATATATATAACTTTTGCAAATAATATTAATATTATATATTTAAAATTCGATTGCAACAATAATAGTTTTTCGAATCTTAAAATTAAGAGCAAAAGACTTTAGACTCTTGTTTCGAAAAAAATAAATCTTAATTATATTAATTGTTTTAATTTAACTATTGTAGATTTAAAGATAAATTGTGTTATTAAGAGTTAAAAGAAATTTTTTAAACAATATATTTGTAAAATTGTAATATTGCAAAAAAAAAAATTATAAAATATATATATTTTATTAAAAAAATTACTTTAATAAAGATGCTTTAAAGCTTCTTTAAAATAATATTTTTTAAAAAGATATATTGTTAATTTTAATAACAAATATTTAAGTTTTAAAATTAAAAAATTACTTTAAATACAAATTTCGACGTTAAAGTTAATATAGAAATTCTTGTTATATATATAGTCGAAATTAAGAATAAAATTAAGTTAAGTATTAAAACAATTAAATATTTTAAAAGAATTTTTGTTAAATATATAATTCTTGTATTGCAACTTATAATTTTTAAATATATAAAAAATTCAAATCTTAACAAAGTTAACAAATTTAAGTATTTTCTAGACTGATCGCGTCGGGTCGGGTCATCGAGTTCGGGTCGAATATTCGACCCGAATCGGGTCGAGTCGATTTCAAAAGTTGGAACCAAAAAGTTGATTCGATTCCTAATGTTGGAATCGTCGAGTCGGGTCGATTCCTAATATTGGAATCGAAAACCGAATTATATAAATAATAATTTCTTAAAAACGCAATATTTTGGCAAAAGTAATGCATATATGTAATGCATATTAGTAGTTATTATAATAAATAACTAAAATACTTTAAAATATATTAAAATTAGTCGATTTAAATCAATTTTTAGTATTTCTTGACGTCAATTCAATTTCAAAAGTTGAAATCGAAAATCGAATTGATTCGATTCGATTCAATTCTTAAAAAATCGACATTCGAGTCGATTCCTAATATTGGAATTGTCGAGTCGAGTCGATTCCAAAAGTTGAAACCGAAACCCGACCCGACGATCAATCTAGTATTTTCTCAATTATATTAAATATAACTTTTTATATGAAATTAAATATATTAGACGTAAAAAAATAATTATATTATTATTCGAATTAATATAAATTTTTAAATTTAAGACAATTCTTTATTTAAATAGCTTTAGCGCAAAGCTTGTTATTATAATAAGTAAAAAAAAAATTTTAAATCTAGTTTAAACAATAATAGACTTTAATAACAAATTATATAATATTATTATAAAAACAATTATATTAATTGTTTCTTAAATTGCTAAATTTAACACTTTTAATCTTTAAAAAAGAGAAGAGAAAGTAGACTATTAAATAGTTGTTATTAACAATTTTTTCAAAATAATAGTAAAAAAAGTCTTAAACTTAATGTTGCTCGAAACAAAAATAAACAAAATTCGATTTATTGTTAAAAAGCAAAAAAATATAAATATTAACAATAATATTATATTTTATTAAAGAATGTAATTTAAAAATAATTTTCTATAAAACAACAACAAAAGTTTTCAAAATATTAAAATAATTATTAAAATTAAAAAAAAAAAAAACTATTGATAGTATAACTTTAAAATATAAGCAAATATTTTAAAAATAAAACTAATTTTGTATGTAATTATATAAAACATTAACTATATAATTAGAATTTAAAAGATAATTTCGACTCTTATAATATATAGAATATTATTAAGATAATACGAAAAATATTTTCTTTAAATATATAATACTTAGATTTTTATAATTACTACTTGCGTTTTTAAGATAATTACAAATATTGCAATTATAATTGTTCTAAATATAATCAAAAAAATTTAGTATAAAATTAACAATAATTTTGACAATTTAAGCTCTTTAAACAAACAAAACATCTTTAATAAAAGAGTCTAATATTGCGTTTTTTAATTTAATTAAGATATTTAATTGTAATAAGATCGAAAAGATATAAACAAGTAGTAAAACTATAAAGCAAAATATTTTGTTTACGTTAACTATTAATAATTTAAAAACAAATAAAAAGAATAAAATAAAAGTATTGTTCTACTTGTTAAGCAAATCTAAATATATAAAAACAACAAAAATTATATTTAAGTTGTAATAAATACAATTGCGAACTATCTTAATTGCGTTTATAATATACAATATTAAGATTAAAAAGCTAGTAATATTGTAGAAATTTGTTAATTGTATAACGTCGCAAGAGTAGAAATACTTAGTAATGTTATAATTTTTCTTGCTTTTAAAATTGTATATATATTAACGCTTAATTAATAGTTGAAGTTAAAGCAATTATGAATATTTAATTAATAATATCTTGCTATCACTAGATTGTAGTAATTGTTAATTAAAATATAATTTATTAAATATCAAATTAAAAATTAAAGAAAAAATACAAATATATAATATATATAGAGATAAAAATTAATTATATTTATATTATATTTAAGAAAAAGAGATTAAAAAATTAACAAAGTTATCTTTGTAACAATTCGAAAATATTTATAATATTTTAAAAGCAATTAAAGAAAACAAGTTAACCAATAGATAATAAATATTAAACGTTAATTTAGCAATATAAATATCGACAAAAAAATATAAATATCTTTAACTTAATTGTTAGAGCAAACTAGAGTTTCTTTTAATAAATTCGATATTATTAAAATATTGTTAACGTCAAAAGCATTACAAATAGTTTTTAAATAAAAAATACTAAATATAAATAATCGCATTAAGTAAGAAAATTTAAACAAATAAAAACTAATATTGAAGAATTCTTTGTTAAAGAAATTGTTGTTTAAAAATAAAAATTTAAATTTAAACTTTATAAGACAAAAGTTGTAAAATAGACAAAATTATTAATTAAGTTTTAAGATAAAAAAATCTTGTTTAACAATAAATATAAAAAATAGATTATTATATTTGCAAAAAATTAAATAAAATAATCTAAAAACAAAAAATTAAAAAACAACTATTATAGAAGAGATTTACTTAAATTAAAATATTATATTATAATTTAAAATTATTTCTTAATAACTATTCAAATTAAAAATCAAAAATAGAAATTTATTTTATATATTATTAATAGCTTAAATCGTTTTATTAAATTCGAAGCTACTAATTAATTATAAACAAGAAAATAAAGATTGCTAAATAAATAAATTTAAGAACTAAGTAAAAAAGAACTTAACTAATAGTATTAAATCTAAAAATAAAGAATAATTGTAACTTTTATTAATAATATTTTCGATTTTATAATTGTTAAGAAACTAAATACAAACAAGATTTAAAAATAGTTAAATATTAATAATATAAAGTTTTAAAGTTAGTTTTATAAAACAAACAATATCTTTGTTAATAATTATATAAATTTTTTAATAAATTATTAAGTACTTAAAGTTTTAAAAAGTATATTTATATTAAAATTGCGATAATTTCGAGAGCTTTGTGTCTATTGTATTTGATAACGCTAATATCTTTTAATACTAATTAATAGAAAAAACAATATATTGCGTGTAGTTATAAAGATTAATATAATTTTTAAAAAAATAAAATATTCAAAATTGTTTTTATAAAACAAAGTTAACTATAATAAATAATTGTATAATATAAAAGCGTATAAAGTATTAAAATAAAAGTTAACTTTAAAAGAAAAAATAAAGTAAAATTAAAAAAAATATAAAAACAAAGATTAAATATAAAGTCGAATTAATTTCAAAATTTGACGCAAAATTCGAGAAATAATCAACTCTAAATAATAGTTTATATTAGTAAAAAATATATCAAAATATTAAATATATTATATAATAAAATAATAAATATGCAAGTATTATATGCGTTTATTTTGTCTATATAAGTAATATATCAAATAATCTTTAAAAATTAAATTAAATTGTTAAAAAATATATTTAAAAATCGAGTTTCAAATTGTACAAATATTTTTTGTCTAAGTATTTTTTGTATAATAAGTATTAAAACTTGAAATAAATTATAACTTTAAATAAAGATTAAATCAAATTATTAAAAAATATCTTTAAAATTAAATTGCAAATTATATAATTATTTTTTGTATAAATATATTTTGTATAATAAGTATTAAAATTAATTTTTGTTAAATGTTGTTTAAAGATTAAACTAAATTGTTAAAAAATATTTTTAAAATTAAATTTTAAACTATATAAATATTTTTTGTATAAATATATTTGTATAAAAAATCTTAAAATTAATTATAACTTTTAAGAAGATAAAAACTTGTTAAATATTGTTTAAAGATTAAACTAAATTATTAAAAAATATCTTTAAAATTAAATTTTTAAATAGTATAAATATTTTTTGTATAAATATATTTTGTATAAAAAATATTAAAATCTATTATAATTTTTAAGAAAATAAAAACTTGTTAAATATTGTTTAAAAATTAAACTAAATTGTTAAAAAATATTTTTAAAATTAAATTTCAAACTATATAAGTATTTTTTGTATAGATATACTTTGTATAAAAAATATTAAAATTAATTATAACTTTTAAAAAAATAAAAACTTATTAAATATTATTTAAAAATTAAACTAAATTATTAAAAAATATTTTTCAAATTAAATTTTTAAATAGTATAAATGTTTTTAATTTAAATTTTTTTTGTATATTAATTGTTATAATCGAATATAATATATAAAAATAAATTAAAATTTTATAAAAATATTTTAAAAATTAAATATATTTTAAAACAAAATTTAAGAAAATTAATTTTAAAAATTATATATATATTTTTTGTATATAAATATTTAGAATTAAGCAAGATTTCGAAATTATTATAATTTTTTTTTTAAAAAATATAAAATTAATATCGATTTTAAAGTTAAATTCTTTATTGTTAATGCTAAAAAATTTATGCACAAATATTGTATATATAATAATTATTAATTAATTAATTATATTATTTGAACTTAGAATTATATACTTAATTATTGTTATTTTTAGCTTAAATTTTCTCTACGATTTATTTTTATTTGAAATTTTTTCAAAAAAATTTCAAAACATAAAATACATTATATATTGTTCTAAGTTTAACAAGTTTCTTTCTACTATAATTCTAGTTCTAATGTGTCTTGATATTAAGAGCAATGTTAAAAGCTACTTGTAGAGTTCGTTGAACAAGTGCTTAGAGATAAGCAAGAGAAATAATAGAATTTGCTCTTGTATTAGTTTTTATAGGAAACAAGAAGATGCAAAAGCGTTTACAACTATTAAATCTAGAAACATTAACATTCTATAATAATTACAATATTGTATTATTGTTCTAGATTACTTTAATAATAACTTAAAGAAGTTAAAGACTAAAGAATAAACACTTTGATAGAAGAATTAAAAAGAATAAACGCAATCGAGATATTAGTGAAGACACAATCAAGTAGAGCTTTTTGCTAGATTGCGAAAATCTTTAAGTTCTAGCATTAATTGCTCTTAATCTTAATCTAAACATCTATAATATAATTCTAATACAACAAATAATTTTATAATCAAAGCTCTTATTAAGAGAGAAGAATATTCTACTTAAAAGAAGTCTAATATATACAATTTAATAATTGTAAATAAAAACTTATTATTCGACAAAAACAAAAAAGTAAATAAAGAAACAAAGTTATTATTAATAGCTATTTAGCAATATTACAAGAAACTAATTTTTAATATAGTAAGAATAATTATTTATAATATTGTTCTAAAAATGTCTCAATTAAAGTAATACAATTTAGAAATTAGTTAAAATACACAAATACTTAGATTTGCGCAATATCATTATATAATTTATATTTAATTTATATATTAATAATATTTAATAATAAATCGAAAATTAAATCGAAAATTAATTGCAAGCAACAAATTTGCATTTTTGCAAAAAAACAATTTAACAAAATTTAATTTAATAAGTATTAATAAATTTTAATCGAATTACAAGATTAAAGTAAGTAAAAAAAATTGCAAATTTTTTAAAAGTCTTAAACTATTTAATATAACAAAGAAATCGCTAAAGTATATATTACAAATATACAACAATTAGAAGTATTTATTTTAAGAAAAAAAAAAAAAAAGATTTTCTCTAAATATTAATTGTAAAATTACAAAATTAAACTTAAATTAAGCAAGCAATTTATATTTAAACTTATATATATTTTATTCGAAAAAAAGCTCGAAGTACTTCGCAAATATTTGACAAAAAACAAAAAGAAAAAATTTATTAAAAAATTTTAATTATAGATAGAATACTTAATTCTTTTTGTATTAAAGAAGAATAAAACTTTTTATCTATATATTGATTACTAAAAGCTAAATAATATTATAATTAAGAATTAATATTTATTACTTAATATTAGCGAGCTTTAAAATTAACTATTCGAAACAAAATACTTTACTAAATTAGATTTACAAAAAGTGTACAATTAAATTAGAATAAAAACAAGAAAAAGATAAAAAATAATTTTATGTATACAATATAAATTATACAAATATATAATAATATTATTTAAATTTATAAATGTCTTAACAATATATTAAGAAATAATTAATAATATACTATAATAATATTTGAATTAATTTGTTATAATATACTTAAATAACATTATAATTTACTCAAAAATTTTAAAAAAATATATTAGTTATATCTTCAAAGTATTAAAATATAAAAATATAAAAAATATATATCTTAGATTAAAAAAATACAAATTTTATCAAAAAGAAGTTAACTTTTTTTTATAGTTTATTAAACAACTGATATAGAATATATATAGATCTTAAGAAACTATAAGCAATTAAAGAATAAAAACTATTAATATATATTAAAAAAGTAATATTTTTTTCATTTTGTTTTACGCGCAATTCTTAAGCGCAATTTTGTTATTTTATTATTTAGCTTTTTAGTCTTCTTTATAGTTTTATTTATTCTTTAATACTTAGAAGCTAAATTATATTTTTAATTCTTTCGATAACATTTCTTACACTTAAGATATTTTTAATTTATTTAATAAAGTACGTTAAACAATATATAAGCTTAACAAAGACGCATTAAGATAAAAGCGTATCTATAGCAACAATTAACAATCAAATTGCGACATTATTTAATAATTAATTTTGTTAATATAATAAAAAAAGAATAAATAATTTCGAAACAAATATTCTTAGAGAGAGAAAATAATATTATAAGTTGCGTACTAATATATACTAGTTGTTGCGCATTGCTCTTTACAAAATAATTAAAAAAAAATTATCGACAAAATTAAAATAATTAAGATAACTTAACTCTTAAATATCTTAAATTTTGATTAAAATAATTAAGATTATTAAGATTTTAATTACTTTAAACATTTTAAACTCTTAATAAAAAAAAGATATATAACTTTCGAACACAACTCTTTTATAAATTGTGTTTAACTTATTATAGATTTTTACTTATTGTTACTTTGATTTATTAAATCTCTCTTAAAATTTATTAAATATAGAAATTGTCTATAGTTGCAATTCTTATTATTAAGTCATTGCTTGCATTGTCTAAAGATATCTACAAATCTCTTTAAAATACAACTTACTTTAATATCTTTTTAAAAAGTATTAGCGTAATGCTTTGAATATTCTAAGAATATTTATATTAGATTAATACGTCTTTATCTTAAATACTAACTTATTAATATTACGTCAATTATTAATTATAAGAGACATCAAAATTAAAATTAATAAACTCGATATCTATTATAAAGATTGTATTAACTTAAAAAACTAACTTATGCAAATAAATATCTATTTTATCTTCTATTTTGTTCTAGCAAATTAAAAGATAGTTTTTGTATCGACATTTTTTAAAGAAAGAGTCTAATATTAACTTAAGTTAAATTTACGAAAATATCTAAAAAATAATAGCGAAAATTCTTGTATAATATTTACAAATTTCAATAATTTTAAAAAAAAGCTTCGAAGAATCTTTGAAATATTTAACAAAAAACAAATTACAAAAAAAAAAAATTAATATTTAATTTAACAAATGTTTGCAACAAACTATATTGTCAAATTTTAAAAATATACTAATTTAATCAAGTAAAATAATATTGTATTTATAACAATATTTCGACAAGATTTCAAAAACAATCTAAAAAACAAAATTATATATAATAAAAAAAATCTTAATAATATATTTAATTTTATTAAAGTAATTATCGATTTTAACAACAAACTATATAAAAAAGTTATAAAAAAAAATACAATTAATTTCGAAAAAGAGCAAGAATCTTCTTTGAAGTAGCGATCAAATATTAGTAAAAAAAATCTTGTTTTAATTAGAAATATAATAACTTAAATTATCGTAAATTTGTATTTATAAAATTAGATTCTACTTAACAATATAAAGAAAAAAAACAAAAAAAAAACAAAAAAACAAATTCTAAAAAACGTGCTATTTATATAACAAATTAGATTACTTTGTAAAAGATTTTTGATTATAAAATTTAATAAATTGTTAACAAATTAATACTATATTAAGAGAGATACTTAATAGCTAGAACAATATTAGAAAACAAATTAATATAGAGACGAACATCTTTAAAATTAGATTAAACAACAACAACTACTATTTAATAGAAAACTTAAATTAGTTACAAAAAATTCTAAATAAAATATTATTAAACAAGACATTTGTATCTACGCAAGAAATTAATTAGAAACTTAATAAAATTATAAGAATAAAATAATTAAGAACGTTGTATTCTTACTTAGTAACAAACTTAGACGACAATTATAACTAAAAGAACTTTTACAAATATCTAAATAGTATTACGAAACATCTTAAGACTTTAGCTAGTTTATTAAGAAAAAAAAAGATAAACTAGATTGTAAATAAATGCGAGAAAGCGCTAAAAAGCAACATCGCTATAGAAAAAGAAATTTCTAATAAAATCGAACAACAACTAAGTAGTATAAGTCTATTTCGAAAAAAAATAAAAAAAGCAAAGAAATATACAACATTTAATTGAACAAAATATTATAACAATTTATGCTAAACTTATCTAGAAGACAAGAAAGAAGTTAACTAGTTTTTTAAAAAACTAAAGTTATTAATTTAGTATAAGAAGAAAGCTTAGCGCAAACAAACGCTTAAAACAAAAATCTTAACAACAAAACAAAGAAAAGTTCAAATTTTTTAATAAAGAGTATACTAAAGAAATGCAATATGTTAGCTTAATAATAACAACTAAACTTAATAGTATATATACAATATTTTATTATATTAATTAAAATCAATAAATAATAATTTATCGCAATAATTAATTTTAATACAACAAGTAATTTTATAACTAAAGCTTTTATTAAGAGAGAAGAATATTTTACTTAAAAGAAGCTTAACATATACAATCTAATAATTGTAAATAAAAATTCATTATTCGACAAAAATAACAAGATAAATAAAGAAACAAAATTATTATCGATAGCTATTTAACAATATTACAAAAAACTAATTTTTAATATAGTAAAAATAATTATTTATAATATTGTTTTAAGAATGTTTTAATTAAAGCAATACAATTTAGAAATTAATTAAAATATATAAATACTTAGATTTGCGCAATATAATTACGTAATTTATATTTAATCTATATATTAATAACGTTTAATAATAAATAAAAGATTAAGTCGAAAATTAATTACAAACAACAAATTTGCATTTTTGTAAAAAAACAATTAAACAAAGTTCGATTTAATAAATACTAATAAAATTTAGTTAAATTATAAAATTAAAGTAAATAAAAAAAATTACAAATTTTTTAAAAATTTTAAATTATTTAATATAATAAAGAAATTGCTAAAGTACGTATTACAAATATACAATAATTAGAAATATCTATTTTAAGAAAAGAAAACAATAGAAACTCTTTCTAAATATTAATTGTAAAATTACGAAATTAAACTTAAACTAAGCAAACAACTTATATTTAAATTTATATATACTTTATTTAAGAAAAAGCTCGAAATACTTTGCGAATACTTAATAAAAAACAAAAAAAAATTTATTAAGAAATCTTAATTATAGATAAGATATTTAATTCTTTTTGTATTAAAGAAAGATAAAACTCTTTATCTATATATTTATTATCTAATATTAGCAAGCTTTAGAATCGATTATTTAAAACAAAACACTTTATTAAATGAAATTTATAAAAAGTATACAATTAAATTAGAATAAAAATAAGAGAGAAATAAAAGATAACTTTTTGTATACAATATAAATTATACAAATACACAATAATATTATTTAAATTTACAAATATTTTAACAATATATTAAAAAATAATTAATATTATATTACAACAATATTTAAATTAATTTGTTGTAGTATACTTAAACAATATTATAATTTATTCAAAAATTTTAAAAATATATGTTAGTTATATTTTAAATTAAAGAAATGCAAATTTTATTAAAAGAAAATTACTTTTTTCGAATTTGTTATTAAACAACATAAAGTATATATAAATTTTAAAAAACTACAAACAATAAAAAAATAAAAATTATTAATAAATATTAAAAAAATATAATTCTTTTTAAATTTTATAAATTATAACAAAAAATTTATTAAAAATTACTTAATAAACGCAATATTATTAACAAACTTTACAAAAAAAATATATTATAAATATATAAACTTACAAAAGAAAAATTATTTTAAAATTTTAAATTAAAATATTTAAAGAAACTAGTATTAAAGATATATAATTTGCAATTATTAAGCAAAATTGAAATCAATATATTAGATCTAGTTATTAATATATATTTTAATTAAAAATATAAAAATATATAATATTAATATATTTTTCAAAAAAACTTTTGTTAATTAAACAAAACTATAATGTTTACAATAAAAAACTATTTGCTATAGTAATTGTTTTAAAGTTATAAAAAGTATATATAAAAGAATTGTTAAAACTTATAATTCTTACAAATTACAAAAATCTTGTATACTTTACTACTATTAAATAGTTAAACAAAAACAAATACAATAATTAAAGAGACTTAAATAGTACAAGTTTAAAATACAATATATTTTAAATAAAAATAACAATAAAACAAACGTATTTAACAAAAGAAGTAATTATATAAAAACAAAAAAGTTGTTTAATTATAATATACTTAAAATTAATAAAAACAAATTATTATTAGCAAACAAATATAAGCTAAACGCTATACTACAAATACTTTAAAATAATACAAAAGATTTTTTAATAAAGAAAGAAAAATTTCAAATATTTATTAATAAGATTGACAAATATATAAAAGAATATTATAACAAATTACTATAAAAGTATTTAGAAGTAACAAAAACTCTTTAGCTTTTACGCTAGCATTGTTAGTTTTTACAAATAAAATAAGTTATTAAGATATATATTAAATAATATCTTAGTTATTAATAGAACAAACATAAAATATATACAAACTATAACAAAATCTAATATTAAAAATTATCTAAATTGTTATAAAATAAAGTTACAATAAACTTTATTATTAAGTTGCTTAAGTTAACAAATCTCGCAATTAAAAATAAATATAACTTAATACTAATAATAATTAATAAATTTATTAAATACTTATATATTATTGTATATAAAGAGAAGTTTATTGCAAAACAACTAAAATATATTATATTAAATTAATTTATATAATATTATAATATATTTAAAGAATTAACTAGTAACAAAGACAAACTATTTACGTTTAAATATTAAAAGACGCTTCTCTTAATATTAGATACAAAACTACAAATGTCTATTATTTATTATTTAATTACAAAAAATTAAATAAAGCAAACAAATTAAAGTTTTAAGCAATATTTAAGATACTATATTAACAATACTTATAGCAATTAAGTATTACTTTTATCTATAATACAACTAATATTTAATATAAAGATTTCGAATATTACTAAAATAACTTTATTTTTTGTTAATTATAATAAGAAATTGAATCTTTTTAAAAAAAAACGCAAACATTTGTTAATACAATCAATTATTAAAAAAGTAACAATATTAAAAAAGATATACAATAATATTTTAAAAATATAAAAGAAATTAATTAAGTATTAAAATAAAAAACAAAAAACAATATCTTAACTAAAAGAAAAAAATTAAATATAATTTTTTACAAAAAATCTTAAAATAAGAAAGTTAAACAAAAAATTATATTATATTAAAGTTAAATTGTTTCTTGTTAAATAAACTAAGAAATTAATTAATTATAAATTTAACTTATCTAAGAATATTAAAGTATTTTTAGTATTTTATATTTTATTGTTGAAATTAGCAAATTTAATTACGTTTTTACAAAAAAAAAATTATTTTTATTTACAAGAAAAGAAACAATTTAAAATTAAAAAAATTCTACAATAAAAATATTAAAAATATTTTATTAAGTAAAAAAAATATTTTATCTTTAAAAACATATAAGAGTTACTTAAGAATTTAAAGAATTGTTTTAACAAGTTGCAACAATTTTGCTAGCAACAAAGTTACTTATAAAAGAAGACAAAACACTAAAAAACAAAAAAACAAATAAAGATAAATTAATATTTGTATCGAATAAAGTTTCGAATATCTTCTTAATATTTTTAATTTCTTTTTCATTTTTTTCGATTTTTAAAATATTTTCGACTTAATATTATTTATATTTTTTAAACATCAAAATTAATATTTTTTTTGTTTTGTTTTACGCACAATTCTTAGACGCAATTTTGTTATTTTATTATCTAGCTTTTTAGCTTTCTTTATAATTTTATTTATTCTTTAATAGTTAAAAGTCAAGTTATATTTTCGATTCTTTTAATAATATTTCTTATACTTAAAATATTTTTAATTTATTTAATAAAGTACGTTAAACAATATACAAGTTCGACAAAAACGTATTAAAATAGAAATGTATTTATAGCGATAATTAGCAATCGAATTGCGACGTTATTTAATAATTAACTTTATTAATATAATAAAGAAAAAATAAATAATTTCGAGACAAATACTTTTAAAAAGAAGAAATAATATTATAAATTGTATACTAATATATACTAGTTGTTATATATTACTTTTTACAAAATAATTAAAAAAAAAGATCTATTAACAAAATTAAAATAATTAAAATAGTTTAATTCTTAAATATTTTAAATTTTAATTAAAATAATTAAGATAATTAAAATTTTAATTATTTTAAATATCTTAAACTTCTAATAATAAAAAGATATATAACTTTTGAACGCAACTTTTTTATAAATTGTATTCAACTTATTATAGATTTTTACTTATTGTTACTTTGATTTATCGAATCTCTTTTAAGATTTATTGAATATAAAAACTATTTATAGCTATAATTCTTGTTATCAAGTAATTGCTTACATTGTTTAAAAACGTTTACAAATCTCTTTAAAGTACAACTTATTCTAATATTTCTTCGAAAAGTACTAGCGTAACAATTAAATAAATTAAATTCAAAAATTGTCGATTTTAAGATTTTGATTAAAAACTACTTTGTAATTAAAGTAGTTAATTTTCTTAATTAACAATTTAAGTCTTACATAATCTATTTTGTTTAACAAGCTTGCAACAATAAAGATAGCAAACTACTTAATTTTAATATAATTTTTTAGAATTTATAATAAAAGAAGTATTGTTAGAAGATTTAAAATAAATTAATTAATCTTGTTCGCAATAGTAAAGATTGAAATTAGCAAAAACGCAAACAAAAAAAAGATTCATAGAATTATTAAAATTACAAATATAATAAAAACAATTATATTAACAATTAAGAATCTAGTAAAAAATATAAAGAATTTTAAGAAAAAGATAAAAATTGTAATTGCAAAGATTGCAATAAAAATAAAGATTTTAACAACAATAATTGTTAACAACAACAATTTATATTTTTAGAAATATACAAAAACTACAAATGTTGTTATAAAGATATAATATATAACAATTATAACAAAACAAATTATAAATAACAATATTGCAAGCACAATTATAAAGAAAATTGCTAGAACTTTGTCTTAGAACTCTTAGAGAACAACAATTAATTAATATTTAATTCTTTTGTTAATATAATTAGAAGTTACAATTGCATTAATAAGATATCTATTTCTCTTTCTTTGTAATTTTCTTATTACAAATTAAAGATTCATTATTTTGTTGTTGCAATTGCAAAAGTTGTATAAATTATTAACTTAAAAACTACTATATATATCTTTAAGAATCGAAATTTCTTTAAGAATCTATATTATAATTATATAAAAGTCGAAATAACTAATAATTTTGTTCTATCTATTAAAGATATAGATAATTGCTTAATTTAATTATCTAAAAACAATAATTTAACTCTTATATAAATTTTGTTTATTTTAGATATTAAGATCAATTTTGTCAATATAATTATCTTAGAGAACAAGAATATTAAATGCTATTTTTTACTTAAACAATTTATATATTTTAATTATAATAGCTAGAATATAGTGTTTATAAATAATATTAAATAATAGTATCTTTTAAGATTTAAAATATTTAAAGCAATAAATCTATACAAAATTAAACAACTTATACAAGTAAAGATTTAATAAAAGAAGAAATCTTATTATATATTTAAAATATCTAAGAAGACTATTGATATTAAAATTTGATATTATTGCTTTGCTTATTTAAGTTATTGAAATATTCTTTCTAATATAAGAAAGATTATTAAAATAGAGATTAAAGAATTTGTTTTAGAGAAAATATTTAAATTTTGCTTAAAAACAAAGCAACAATTAGAGTCTTTTAAATATTCTATATTAAAAATAATTATATATCTCGATCGAGTTTATATCGATATTAAAGAATTGTTGTCTATAATATTTTGTAGCAATTGTTATTTTCTATTAATTAAGAATAACGTCTTTAATATATTTTTTGTCTATATTATAAAGACTAAGAATAAGATTCTTTTAAATCTATAAAAATTTTGTATCTAAATTAAGAAGCAAACAAATTATTAGATTAAATATATATAAATAAATAATAAGTTAAAAAGCAATATCTTTGCAAGCTAGTTTAAGAAGATAGATATTTAGTAAAAGTTGTTTGTTTCTTATACTTCTAAACAAAATAATATTATCGAAAAGAATATATATATAATTGTGAATTTAATTTGTGCAATTTATAAGATATATTAGATATCTATAGAACTTTAAGACTATACTATCGAAGCAATTGTTTATATATAGAATAGAATTACTACAATATTGTTTTGCAAACTTAACACTATACTCTTTAAAATAATTAATAAGATTAAGCTAAATATTTCAAATTTAAGAGTATTAAAATATTGCTTTTATATATATATATTAAAAACAACAATAAGACCCAAATTTAATAATTGTTTTTAGAAAAATATTTTCGTAGAATATAAAAATTTAAATTAATAAAAGATCTACAATTTTAGAATTAAGAGAGTCTATCTACTACGCAATATATACTTTAATAAAAAGACTAACTATTATATATCTAATTTAATAGCTTCGAAATATATTAAAGATACTTTTAATAAAAAGAAAACAAAATATATTTAAACAAAGAAAAATAACAACAAAATAAGTATTGTTTAATATTTTTAAAATAAATATTCTATATTTGTAAATACTTCGAATATTGGAAAAATTCTCGATAATATTAAAGAGAAAAAATAGTATAAATACAATGCAAATAGTTAGTTTATATTAGATTAAAATAGATTAAATTAAGAAGATTCTATTAAAGATAAACTTATTTTACGAAATTCTATATTATTATTAACTTTATTGTTAGCATTTTGTAATTCTACAATATTACATAATACTATTGTAGAGTTTTTCTTATTATTAAAGTTATTAAAACATATTTATAACAAAGCTTTATTATTGTTATTCTTAAACTAAACAATTAGAAGTTTTAGAACAATATATTGTCTTAACTATAAAAATCTAAATTATTGTAACAAATTTAAAGATTATATATATATAATACAAGTTCTTTGTATACTATCTATTAATAATAGTTTAAATCTTTCTAGTATTAAAGTACATTAACAATTTCGAAACTCTTGTTAATAGTACTATTAGTAGCTAATAGTTAAATTAGCTAATATGTCGATATATTCGCTTTATATAATTAAGCGCAAGATTGGATTGCGATTAGTAGAATTTGCAAACGCGTAATTAATACGCGCTTTGCCAAGATCTAATCTTCCACGTCGTTAAGTTCTACGAACGCTATCTACGAACGCAATCTACGAGCGCAATCTACGAACGCAATTTACGACTACTATAACACAACACAATTACGCAATAGAGACGTTCTCGCCAACGCATAACCCGCGCGTAGAAATCTCTCAAATTGTTCGATTCTATTATACAAATTACTATAGTATAAATAAGTAACAAATAGAGACGTAAGCGAAGCATTGCGAAAGTTCGTGCATATCTCGAACATCAAAATTGAACTCTTGCCAAGCAAGCGCCAAGACTTTTCTTGCTAAATGGATTCTAGACTAGCTAATAGTCAAATTAGTAAAATTCGCAACTAGCACTTTCTAAGTAGAGATTCTAGAATTGCCAATGTATTAAAGATATTAGATCTATCGATTATTAAGTCGCAATTCTATAAGAAGACTTATCAATTATTTAAATAATTGCAATAATAGAAAGTTATAAAGACTAAAATCGTCTTATATATCAAGACTAATATATAAATGCTTACAAAATTGTTACATAATTGTAACAAATTAGTTTGTCTCTCTATATATATTACTTTCTACAAGTGTTTGCAATACGCAAATACTATTATAATAGAATAGAATTTTAATTAATTATATTAAAAGTATTTGCGAGATATTTGCGCATTGCAAACATTTGCGAGAAGTAATATATATAGAGAGGCAAACTAACTTGTTATAGTTATCTTCCCTTCTAGAAATCTTGTCCCGAGATTTAGGATAATCCCCAGGGTTTTTTTTAGGGCTAACCTAGGGTCACGCCAGGGTTACCGAAAAATTCCTAGTGTGTTGCGCACTTAGAGATCTTATTGATATAATATTTAATATATACTTAAAGATTGTTGCAATAATATAACAATATTATATATTATATTTAAAGATTGTATACAATATATTGTTTACGTAAAATAAACATATTTATATCTTATATTATACAACAATATAATATGCAATTTAGACTACTAGATCTCTTGCGTAGAATATATAATATTAAATTTTGTATTTACAATTGTCTAATTTTATAGTTATAAAAGAAATTGATCTTAAGATTTAAATATAATGCGTTGTATTAAATTATAATATAAATGCAAATACTATTATAATAAGATAAAATCTTAATTAATTATATTAAAAGTATTTGCAAGATATTTGCGCATTGCAAATACTTGCGAGAAGTAATATATATAGAGAGACAAACTAACTTGTTACAATAATCGAAAAATAATTATTAATTAATAGATATTTAAGATTAAATATAATCTTAATAGTAGTATTCTTAAATATAAAATACAATAAATAATTTACAATTATAAGTAGATTGCTAGAATAAACTTTATCTTTACTTAAGCAAATATAGTAAAGCTAGTATTCTTTAGAACTTTATTTGCATTAATAAAAGCTTGTAGTCTTTATATCTAATAAATAGATATAATTATTATCTTTCTTTATAGTTTTCTAGATAAAGTTATTTATGTAAATTAGTTTAACAACTTTATTAAGAATTCTACTTTAATATATAAGTTACAAAAAGCTCTTTGCAATCTTTAATAATTATTGCGAGTTTAATATAAAATTATTTAGAACTTTCTTAAGAGTCTAGAATTTATATCTATTATTGTTAATTCTTTTGTTTTTGTATTAAAGAATTAGAGTATATATTTATATATCTATATTAATAATATATTATTAATTAATCTTAAAAAAATCTATCTAAAGTTAATAAAGAATTATCTTAAAGTATATTTTAAAATAAGCAATTTAGATTCTATTTTATATTACTTAGATATATTAATTATATATTTTAACAATATAATTAGTTTTAATTAGACAACTTATTTGCAAACAATATTAAATTGTTTTAAAATATTAGATTGCAAGATATTGTTAATTTTTATAAATTTAGAATTTTCTAATATAATTATATCTTTAGATAAGTTCTACAAAGTTAATATTAATACTATCTATTAATATATATTAGTAATAGAATATTAATATAAATTATAACAATAATACAATCGAATTTAAAATTTGCTTTATTAATGTTTTTTTATTATTATTTTAATTTAAATTCTATATATATTTATATAGCTACTTGTATTCTAAGATATATTAAAGAAATACTATATTATAGTATTTATTACAATAGAAATAAGAGTCTAATAAATTATATAGATACAAACTTTGTTAAAGCAATTAACAATTGTTGTTTAACAAATAAATAAATTTACTTTCTATTTAATAATTCTATATTATAGAGCTCTAAACAACAAGATTTTGTTATTTAATTTATTTGCGAAACTAAGTATATTGTTGTTGCAAAGACAAACAAAGAAGCAATATAATTTTACTTTTTACTAATACAATTGTATACAATTTCTAAGATTTTAATTCTTTTATATAGAGACAATTAAGAAGTAATTGCTTTAATCTTTAACTTAGAATATTATTAATATATAAAGTATATTAATATTTAATATTATTAGATTTGCGAGATAGTTAAATTAGATTTAATTGTTTTAAAGTATACATCTACAACAAATATAATTGCAAATAGTCTTACTAAGATATTGTTATTAATAAAATTTTAAAGATTCTTAGATATATTAGTCTTATTAGATATACTATATTAAGATAATAAACAAAATAAATAATAAATAGTTTATAGATTGAGAGAGCAAACAAATAAATTTAGCAATTGTTTGTTAATTGTAATTAGTTTGCTTAAAAATTAAAAATTACTTATATTTAGTAGAAGTATTAAAGTTAGTAAGATACAATTATCTTTTGCGAGACTTTTACTTAATTAAACTAGCGTCTTAGTAGTTTTATATATATTAAATCTCTTATATTATAGATTTTATAGATAAGTAATAGATATATAATTGCACTATATTATCTACTTCAAGTTGCAAACAAGATAGATAATAGATAGTTTATAGGCTAGGAGAGCAGGCGGGCAGGCCTA
>JAABUL010002261.1_pt1 | contig 32532 bp, 22 predicted proteins | sample 5559151 | NCBI WGS metagenome assembly JAABUL01 (sample SAMN10711876, study PRJNA513368) | rock metagenome | isolation source: Antarctica rocks | place: Antarctica: Victoria Land, Pudding Butte sud | reverse complement strand
CGAGTGGGCCGGCGGCGGCAGCGGGGGTGCAGCAGGGCGACGTGATCACGGCCTTCAACGGGCAGGCGATCACGGGGGAGGATGACCTGCTCACGGCGCTGGCGCATCAGAAGCCGGGCGCCACGGTCACCCTGACGCTCAACCGCAACGGCAGCACGGTCACCGCCCGCGTCCACCTGGGCGAATTGGCCGCCTCGTAACCTACCTAGCGCGGCTTTACAGAGGTTACTTTGCAGCGCGGCGGTCCCAGGGGGTACGGCTCCTCGGCTGCACTCCCTCATTCCGCGCTAGCGGTAAATGTCCATGAACAGGCAAACGTCCTTGAATAAGGGGGCAAAGAACATGAGAAACCTTAAGGAGGGAGACACTAGGTGGCGATACAGGATGTGACGCGCGTCGACGAGACGCCTCGCGCGCCCCAAGAGGCGACGCCGCCGCGAGAGGCGGTGTGGGAGAGGACGATTGATCTGTCCTGGGAGCGGCTGGCTCTGGGGGCGGTGCTAATCGTTGCCGCCATCCTCGACTTCTGGCAGCTCGACCGCATCGGGTACGGCAATACCTACTACGCGGCGGCGGTCAGGAGCATGCTCACAAGCTGGCACGCCTTTTTCTTCAACGCGTTCGACCCCGGTGGATTTGTCTCCATCGACAAGCCCCCGTTGGACTTCTGGCTACAGGTCGGCAGCGCCAAGCTCTTCGGCTACTCGGGGCTCAGCCTGATGCTGCCGCAGGCCCTGGCCGGCGTCCTCTCCGTCGCCGTGCTCTACCGGCTCGTGGCACGGACCTTCGGCCGGGTGGCGGGGCTGCTGGCGGCGCTGGCGTTGGCGGTGATGCCGATCAATGTCGCCGCCAACCGCAACAACATCATCGACAGTACACTCGTCCTGGCGCTCCTGCTAGGCGCGTGGGCCGTGTCGCGCGCCGCCGAGACCGGCCGCCTGCGCTGGCTCGCGCTCTGCGGCGCCCTGGTGGGATTAGGCTTCAACATCAAGATGCTCGAAGCCTACCTCGTCGTCCCAGCCTTCGGGGTACTCTACTTGCTGGCCGCCCCGATTCGTTGGACGACGCAGGTGTGGCGCCTCGTGGCGGCCACGCTCGTGCTGCTGGTCGTCTCGTTCTCGTGGGCGGTCGCGGTCGACGCCACTCCGGCGAGCCAGCGCCCCTACGTCGGGTCGAGCGGCAACAACTCCGAGGTCACCCTCGCCCTCGGCTACAACGGGCTCGAGCGCCTCACCGGCCGCATCTTCGGCGGACGCGGGACGACGGCCCGCGCCACCACGCCCGCCGCGAACAGCCGCCCCGCGACAGGGACGGGCGGCGCGAGCACTGGTACCGGCGCTGGCGCTCAACAAGTGAACGCCGGCGGCTTCACGCGCGGCGAGTCGGGCAATCCCAGCCCGCTGCGCCTGTTCAACAGCGCCTTGGGCGGCCAGGTAAGCTGGCTGCTGCCGCTGGCGCTGCTGGGTCTTGTCGCCGCCTCCTGGCGTACGCGGCTGCGTATCCGGCCCCACCTCACGCTCGACCGGCGGCAGCAATCGCTCGTCCTGTGGGGCGTCTGGTTGTTCACGGGGGCCGCGTTCTTCAGCGTCGCCGGTTTCTTCCACACCTATTACATGGTCACGCTGGCGCCGTCGATCGCCGCGCTGGCGGGTATCGGCGTCGTGGCCTTGTGGCGCGACTACCGCGACGCGGGGTGGCGCGGCTGGGCCTTGCCGGTCGTCCTGCTGATGACGGCGGCGGTGCAAGCCTACATGCTGTCCGCGTATCCCGACTGGGCGCGCTGGCTGACCCCGCTGGTGGTGGGTTTGTGCCTCGTCGCCGCGGCCGCGCTGGTCCTGATCCGCCTGGGTGTTCGCCTCGGCCTGCGCGCGGGGCTCGCCGCGGCGGCGCTCGGCGTCGTCGGGCTGCTGGCCGCGCCGACGGCCTGGGCCGCGGACACGGTCGCAACGAGTAACGACGGGGGGACGCCCACGGCTGGACCGCGGCCCCAAGACGGCGCGAGCGGGTTCCCGGGCGCGGGGGGGCGTAGCGGACGCGCCGCGGACGCCGGCGCGCGCTACGGCGGCCGTGCGGGCGGCGGCTTCGGCGGCGGCGGCAACGCGAGCGCGAACACGGCGCTCGTACGCTATCTGGAGGCGCATCAGGGCAACGACCGCTACTTGCTGGCGACGCTCAACTCGATGAGCGCCGCGCCGATTATCATTGCCACCGGTAAGCCGGTGATGGCGCTCGGCGGCTTCAGCGGAGCCGACCGCATCGTTACGCCGAGCGATCTATCTACGTTTGTGTCCGACGGCACAGTGCGCTACTTCATGCTCAACGGTGGGTTCGGTGGATTCGGCGGCGCGCGCTCGTTCAACCTGGCTGAGCTTCCCCCTCAGATCCGCGCGTTCATGGAAGGCCAGGGCGGCCGGGGCAACCGGGGCGGCTTCAGCGGCTTTGGCGGCGGTGGGAACGCCGACCTCAGCCAGTGGGTGACCGGGCACTGCGCGGTCGTACCGTCCAGCCTGTGGCAAAATACTTCTACCCCTTCGATCAACGGCGGGTTCGGCGGGCGCGGTGGCGCGGGGCAACTCTACGACTGCGCCAGTCATCCCACGGGTACGGGAACGACCGGCGGCGTCGGTTCGCCGTCCACGGGCTTCGGGTCGGCGGGGACGGCGCCCGCCCTCTCAGGACAGTGGGTGGCGAGCGCTGCGGGGATGGTGACCGTACAGTCGTTCCAGGGGCAGCAATCGTTGCCAACCACAGCGGGCACACGCTACTATCGCGTGACGGACGCGACGGCGGGCGACGTGGCGCTGGGGCAGCGTGTCGCGATCACGCCCAGCCGGGCCGCCACATCCACGGCCGGCAGCGTAACCATCGTGGCGGCAGGCGCGCCCGATGTCTCTGTGCGATCGCTCGGCGCCGGCGGTAACGGCGGTTCTGGCTCCGGCGGCTCCGGCGGCTCCGGTAGTCCCGGATCGGGCACGCGGGGTGGCGCCGGTGGCTTTGGCGGTCCCGGATCGGGCAATGCGGGCGGGAGTGGCGGCTCCGGCGGGTTCGGTGGGAGTGGCGGTGCTGGTGGCTTCGGCGGTAACGGCGGCAGTGGGAGCGGTGGCTCCGGTGGCAACGGCGGCGTCGGCGGGAGCGGAGGCTATGGCGGCTCCGGTGGTCGAGGTGGCGTCGGCGGAGCGCGCCGGGGCGCGATCACGGGGATTGTCACCTCCGTAGGGAGCGGCTCGATCACGATCAAGACGGCGGCCGGCGCGTCGCGCATGCTGACCCTGACGTCGTCGACCGCCGTCTATAGGGTGGTCCCGGCGACACGCGGCCAGTTCCAGAGCGGCTTGTTCGTCGCGGTCGGGAGCGCGACCGTCGGGGGACAGCGCGTGGCGACAGATGTCGTGCAGTCGGCGGTCACGGGCGCCAACGCCTGATCTGATGGCCGTCCGTATCAACATAGCGCGGGGGCGATCATCGACGATCGCCCCCGCGCCGTTATATAAATAAAAAGGAGAATACATGCGCCGACCCGTCTTCGTCGTCCTCATGGCCGCTATGACCACCATCCCCGTGAGTTGCTCATCGGCGCCCACATCCCCGTCCACGCAGCCAAGCGCCGGGTCAACGCCCACCCTTACCCCCTCGTCGCGCGCTGGCGCGGGCTCGCGTACCATCGCGGGACCGAGCGAGGATATGCAGTGGGGGCCGGTGCAGGTGACCATCACCGTGACGGGCAAGCGGCTGACGGATGTCCAGGCGACAGCGCCGACCGAGCGAGAGCGCTCGGCGTTCATCAACCAGCAAGCCCTCCCATTGTTGCGCCAGGAGGCACTGCAAGCGCAGAGCGCCACCATCAATGAGATTTCCGGCGCCACGATGACCAGTGACGCCTACGCCGCCTCCCTACAGGCCGCGCTCCAGCAGGCCGGTATTTGACTCCAGGCGTGACTCTTCACGCGGAGGGGCGTAAGCGCCAGGTCGACGGCCTGCTCCAGCGTCAGGGCGTGCCTCTTTGCCCACGCCGCCGCGAACGCGTCCGGCTCCAGCGCCGGCGGTAGCCTTCTCAACAATGACGGTGTGGTGACGCTCCAGAACAGTACCGTCAGTGGCGCCAGCGGCGGCGGCATCGGCGTCTATGGGGGTACGCGCCGGTGTCGCACTATTTGATTGATGAAGGGCGCCGATAGTTCGTATGACGTAGCGGTAAACATTGCCCCGTATGTTTGCTCTTTGCCCCGAAGTATAATGCCATGAGTCGCGGCGACACGGACGGCGCACATGGCTTCTACGCGCGGCATGAGGCGACCGCTGGGGTGATCGGGAAGCGCCGACACCTGCATGAACGTGCAAGAGCATGCATAGCCTTACAGTCGGCCAAGAGCGCACGGCGCTGTTTGTTACTGATCGTGTCTGTCGCCTATCTTCAGTGATTAGTTACCTATACTATGCAAAGCGACGCGCCGTTATCATTTGCGTCCAACGAGCCAGCACCAACGCATAGGGGAAGGATCGCACCGCATGAAGCAACGGAAGATTGGGGATCGGCACGTGAGTGCATTGGGCTATGGCGCTATGTATCTCTCTGTCGACGGGCGGCCGCCGCAAGACCACGCTCTGCACACCCTCACTGCCGTGATCGAGGTCGGCCTGACGTTCATCGATACAGCGGACGTCTATGGTCTCGATGACCGTGACATCGGCCACAATGAACGCCTCATTGCCCGCGCCTTGCGCGCCGCTGGGCCGAATCAGGATGCCATTGTGGTGGCCACGAAGGGCGGCCGTATTCGCCGGGGCGAGGGCTGGGGACTCGATGGGCGGCCCGTCCACCTGCGTCGCGCCTGCGAGGCAAGTCTTCGTGCCCTCGGGCGCGAACCCATTGACCTCTATCAACTTCACCGTCCCGATCCACAGGTGCCGTTTGAGGAGACCATCGGGACGCTCGCTGACCTCCAGCGCGAGGGCAAGATCCACCTGATTGGGTTGTCCAATGTCTCGTCGGAGGAGCTTGAGGCGGCCCGGCGTCTAATCACCGTGACGAGCGTCCAGAATAAGTTCAACTTCTGGCAGCGTCAGGACGAGGAGAACGGCCTGCTCGCGACGTGTCTGGAACACGGTATCGCCTATCTGCCGTATTCGCCCTTCGGTGGAGGCAAACGGGCCGGAAGGCTGGGAGAGATAGCGGCGGTGGCCCAGGTAGCCGCGCGGCACGGGGTGACGCCCTATCAGGTGACGCTGGCCTGGTTGCTGGCCAAAGCGCCGGTGATCATCCCCATTCCCTGCAGCAGGCGCGTGGAGGGGGTGCGGGAGAATAGCCGCGCCGCCGACTGCACGCTCACTGTTGAGGACCTGCGTGCCCTTGACGCGGCCGTTCCGCCTGCCTAGTGCCGTCACTATCCTTATTCTGGCCCCTGTACCGCCCGGTCAGTAAGGCCGGCAGGGTTATCGAACGCGACGGACAACATATCGTTTTCGCGAGATGCGCGCCTACGACGCGTCAAGACGGTGCGCCTACACGCTCTGTCTGCCGCTCCCATCGGGTAGCCTGCAGGGCGCCGACCTGCATACCCATGCAGTCCCTTCACCAGCGGCGAGAGGCCGACCGAGTAGGCACCGCTGACAGCCCAGGGCATCCAGCCCAGTTCACCGATGGAAGCCTTGCGCCCCATGTAAACATCGGGCGCTTTTCACACCTTGCGCATGTGCAGGCAATACAAATGACATCTAACGAGGCCCCGCCTACGACGAGATATGCGGCGCAAAAATTTGACTCAATCGCGTCATGTTTCGGCCCTATAGCGAAGCTAGGGGTGTAGGGACCAGCCTCCGCCGCCATCGTGATAGTGGTCGGGGCCGTCCTGGTGATCGCCGAACGGCTGTCCGAAGCTGTGACGGGGTCCCCAGAGCGGCGGGCGCATCCCGCCATCCGCGACGATTCGTAGCAGCGGCCCCACGGTCAGCGCCGCGATGAGTCCGACGGCCAACGCGCCATCCCGCGCACGCCGTCGCGCTGGCATGCCAGCAGCCTGTCCCCTGGGAACGGGCCGGATCGACTGTGCCGCGCGGACCACCGTGGGAGCGGGCGGCGTCGGGCTGCCAGCCCCGCTAATGGCGACGGATGCGCAGGCGTCGAGGGCGCGGGCCATCTCCGCGCCATCGACGTAGCGCTCCTCTGGCCGCCACGCCGTGGCGCGCCGCGCCACATGGAGTGCCGCGGCGTAGGACGCGCTATCGTCGGCTGTCGCCCGCGGGGGGAGGAGATCGCGCAGCAGCGCGCCCAGCGCGTAGACATCGGCCCGCGGGTCCGGCATCCGGCCGTCGGACGTCTCGCGCCCGTGGTCTAGCCCGTCTCCGGTCCGCGGGGACCGCGGCCAGACGAGATCCACGAGCAGGGCGGTCCCGTCCGGTTGGAGCGATACGCTCTCCATGCTGATCGATCCATGACAGAGGCCCGCCGCGTGCGCGACCCCCAGCGCCCCGGCAAGATCGGCCACGACACGGCGTGCACGCTCGACCGTCCAGGCCCCTCCCGCACGGTCGCGCGCGTCTCCCAGCGCTTGAGCGTCAATTCTGCGGTACACCAGGATCATCCGGCCCCCGTCAATCCCCATATCGTGGACGAAGGGGAGGGCCGGATGCCGCAGCGACGCCATGATTCCGGCCCGCCGCGCGAAGAGATCGCCCGCCGGCGTGCCGAGCGGCGCCGCCGCGGCCACGATGTCCACCAGGCAGCCCAGGCGCATGTCATACGCCGGTATCCTGTCGCCCCCGCCGCTGTCCGCGGACGGCTCGTCTCCGATGGGACGATAGCGCGCCAGGACGATCGCGCCACCCCCGTTATTTCCCTCCGCCATCGCTCTTCACCCGCAAGCCCTGGGCTCCCCATGCGCTAAGACTAGGCCCTTTGTTGCTATGCTCTTACCTTATCATACCCGTGTCCGCCGCGATCCCCGCGTCTTTGTCCTTCGTTCTTAGCGAACTCTTAGCGAACTCTTAGCACGGCCTTAGACCCTTCTTACGCCGCTCTTATCCTCCAGCCGTACGCTGGAACCGGACCATGTGCTGGAGGAGCGCGACGCTCTATACGAGAGGCGCGCGCTAACGCGATAAAACAGTACGACTCAGGGATTAGACATCGGGGGAGCAGAGCATAGCGATGAAGACAAAGATGACCAAACAGACGGCGCGCTGGCTGCTGGCCGGTATCATCCCCGCCTCGGGGCTGGCGGTGGCCTTCACCGTTCCCGGCATCACCACGCCGCCCCCGCTCAACGGGCGCGTCGAGTACGTGGCGACCGGCTCGGTGACGACCACCTCCACGCCTTCGGGCGTGGTGCAGCCCACGACCGAGCTGTCGCTGGACTTCCCGACCAGCGGCGTCGTGGATCATGTGTACGCGCACGCCGGAGAGCGCGTGAAGGCCGGGCAGTTGCTCGCCACCGTGGTCGACCCCTCGCTGCAGACGACGGTCGAGAATGACCAGAGCGCCCTGCTCCTGGCCGAGGCGAACTTGTCCAAGACGACGGTCCCCTCGCCGGCGTCGGTGGCGCAGGCGCAGGCCGCCTTGGACGCGGCCAAAGCGCAACTCGTCGGCTTGCAGGCGGGGGGTACGCCCGCCTCCATCGCGCAGGCCCAGGCCACCCTCGATGAAGCCACCTCCAAGCTGACCGCCATGAAAACGGGCGGGACACCGGCGTCGGTGGCGCAAGCGCAGGCGACCGTCGACGAAGCCACCTCCAAGCTAGACGCCATGAAGGCCGGCGGGACACCGGCGTCCGTAGCGCAAGCCCGCGCGACCCTGGACTCCGCCAAGGCGCAACTGGTGAACGAGCAGGCGGGAGGGACCGCCACGGCTATCACGCAGGCCAAAGCGACGCTGGATACGGCCTCACAGAAGTTGGCCGCCATGAAGGCGGGGCCAAACCCCAACACCGTCACGCAGGCTAAAGCGACGCTGGACACGGCCATGCAGGGTCTAGCCGCGTTGCAGGTTGCCCCCGACGCGAACACGCTCACCCAGGCGCAGGCCAGCCTGGACCAGGCCAAGACGACCCTTGCCAAGCTGCAAGCCGGCGGGGCGCCGGCCCCCGTCGACCAGGCGCAGGCGGCCCTGACCCAGGCGCAAATCACCCAAAATACGACGGACACCCCGTCCGCGGTGACGATCGCCGCCGACCAATCCAAAGTGACGCAGGCGCAGGGCCAACTCAGCGTCGACCAGGATGAGTTGGACGTGCTGCAAAATAATCCCCCCCAGCAGGGCATCACCCAGACGGCCACCCTCTACCAGAATACGCTGGCTACCTACCAACACAACCTCGTGCAGACGCGCTCGGCCGTCGCCACGGACCAGGCGAACCTGGGGGCCGCGCAGGTGGCCTTGCAAGACGCGCAGAGTCCCGCGAGCCAGCAACTGACTTTGGCGCAGCAGCAGGTGACCGCCGCGCAGGCGGCCCTCACGCAGGCGCAGCAGCCCAACTCGTCGTACGACCTTCAGGCGGCCCAGGACGCGGTCACGTCGGCGCAGGCGGCGCTCAACAAAGCCCAGGAGCCGGCGACGCCGACGGATGTCGCCAAGGCGCAAGACGCCATTACCGCGGCGCGGGCGGCGGTCACCCTGGCGCAGACCCCCTACGTGGCGACGGACATCGCGCAGCAGCAGGACGCCGTGACCCAACAGCAGGCGGCGCTCCAGGCGGCCGAGCACCCCTACACAGCGCAACAAATCACGCAGCAACAGGACGCCGTGACGGCCGCGCAAGCGACGCTGGCGGCGGCGAAACAGCCGAACACGGCACAGGATATCGCCCAACAACAGGACGCCGTGACCGCCGCGCAAGCCGCGCTGCGTGCGGCTAAACAACCCAACTCGGCGCAGGATATCCGGCAGGCGCGCGACGCGGTGACCGCGGCCCAGGCCGCGCTCCAGACGGCCACGCATCCCAGCACGCCGCAGCAGATCGCGCAGCAGCAGGCCGCGGTCACCGCGGCCCAGGTGGCGTTGACGGCGGCGCGTCAACCCAACACAGCGCAGGATATCGCCCAGCAGCGCGACGCCGTCGCCGCGGCGCAAGCGGCGTTGACGGCGGCCAAGCAGCCCAATACGGTGCAGGATATCCAACAGCAGGTGGACGCCGTGACGGCCGCGCAAGCCGCGCTGGCGGCGGCCAAGCAGCCCAATACAGCGCAGGATATCGCCCAACAACAGGACGCCGTGACCGGGGCCCAGGCGGCGCTGCAGACGGCGAAGAACCCGAGCACGCCACAACAGGTCGCGCAGCAGCAAGACGCGGTGACCGCCGCGCAGGCGGCGCTGACGGCGGCGAAACAGCCGAACACGGCGCGCGATATCGCGCAGCAACAGGACGCGGTGACCGCCGCGCAAGCCGCGCTGCAAACGGCCCAGCATCCCGGCGGCCCGCAGGATATCCAGCAGGCGCGCGACGCGGTGACCGTGGCCGAGGCGGCGCTGCAGACGGCGAAGAACCCAAGCACGCCGCAGCAGATCGCGCAGCAGCAGGCGGCGGTGCGCAGCGCCACGGCGGCGCTGACGGCGGCGAAAAACCCCAGCACGCCGCAAAGCATCCAGACCGCGCAGGCGCAGGTCATGCAGGCCACCCATACCCTCGCCAGCGATCGGCAACTGTTGAGTCAGGAGACGCAGTTGCGCGCTCCCGCGGCAGGGACGGTGTTGAACGTCAACGTCCTGGCCGGCCAACTCTCGACCTACGCCAACAACACGGCCTCCAGCGGTGGCGGGGCGGCCAGCGCGTCCTCCTCCAGTTCCAGTTCGAGTGGTGGGAGTAGCGCCGCGATCGTCGTGGACACGGACACGCAGCCGCAGGTGCTCGCCAACGTCGCGGAGGCCGACATCGCCAGCCTCCAGGTCGGCGACCCGGTCGCCCTGACCTTCAACGCCTATCCCGGCAAGATCTTCACCGGCAAGCTCACCAGCCTGCCGCTGGTGGCCTCGAGCAGTTCGAGCGTCACCACCTATGCGGTCTACGCGACCGTCAACGGCGCGGGCACGGGCCTGCTGCCGGGCATGACGGCCAACCTGACCATCGTCACGGCGCGGAAGCAAGGCGTCACGGTCGTGCCGACGCAGGCGGTCCAGACCACGACGTTCGGCAGCTTCGTCACGACCATCAACGCCCACGACCAACAGACGCGGACACGCGTGCAGACCGGCTTGAGCGACGTGAGCAACACCGAGATCGTGAGCGGCCTGACGCCGGGACAACGCATCGTCGTGACCACGCCAAGCGCGGCAACTACCGGGGGCGCGGGGACCGGCCGCGGGCTCGGCGGATTCGGCGGTGGAACCGGCGGGTTCGGCGGCGGCCGCAGCCGCGGAGGCGCGTAATGGTCGGTCAACTGGACGGGCGGGCGGCGACGGCAATCGTCGTCCCCGCTGACCATGGTCCCGCCGACAATGGCGCCGCTGACCTAGCGAGCCGCCTCGTCGTGATGGAGGGTGTCAGCAAGGTGTATGCGATGGGCGAGCAGCGGGTCCACGCGCTGCGCGACGTGAGCCTGCGCATCGACCGGGGCGAGTTCGTCGCCATCATGGGCGCCTCGGGCGGCGGCAAGAGCACGCTCATGAACATCATGGGCTGCCTGGACCGCCCGACCGCGGGCAGTTACCATCTGGAGGGGCGCGATGTCGCCGGTTTGGGCGACGACGAGCTCGCGGTCGTGCGCAACCGGCTGATTGGGTTCGTGTTCCAGCAGTTCAACCTGCTCCCGCGTACCTCGGCGCTCAAGAACGTGGAGTTGCCGCTGATCTACGCGGGGATGCGGCCGCGCGAACGGGCCGCGCAGGCCCGCGCGGCGCTGGAGACAGTGGGGTTGGGCGACCGAATGGATCACCAACCCAGCCAACTCTCGGGCGGCCAGCAGCAACGCGTAGCTATGGCGCGGGCGCTGGTGACCACGCCGTCCATCATCCTGGCCGACGAGCCGACCGGGGCGCTGGACTCGCGGACCACGGTTGACGTCATGGCCCTGTTCCGGCGCCTCAATCAGGACACGCGCATCACCATCATCATGGTGACCCACGAGGAGGACGTCGCGGCCTACGCGGGGCGCGTGGTGCGCATGCGCGACGGGCAGGTGCTCAGCGACGAGCGCCAGGAGCCCCGTCGCGCCCCGCGCCAGAGCCCCGCATCGGAGCCGGTTTGATGACACGTCTACTGGGAGCGTCACGAGATTGTGCTAGCAAGCGCGCCGGCCTGGCCCTGAAGGACCATGGCAGGGGACGGACCCTGAAGGGTCTGCAGAGGCTTGACACCCAGCCAGACCTTTTAAGGTCCGTCCCCTGCCATGGTCCTTCAGGGCCAGGCCAACGCCACAATCGTACGGCGCTCCCAGTAGCTAACGAGGACGAGGAGACATGACGCTGATACAAGATCCAGCCCTCCTGGGCGCGCTGTCGCCGGCGCCCCCGGAGAGGGCCGCGCCCGGCCCGGCAGGGGTGACGGAACAACCGATCGCGGCCAGGCCGGCGGCGGGCCGTGGCTCGGGGATGGCCCAGGCGGTGGCCATCCTGGGCATGGCCGTCGCCGGCATCGTGACAAACAAGGCGCGCACCGCTCTGACCCTGCTCGGCATGGTCATAGGCGTGGCCTCGGTGATCACGGCGATGGCTATCGGCAACGGGCAGGCGGCCCAGGTGTCGGCCCAACTCAACAGTTTGGGCACCAATCTGGTGACTGTGCAGCCGGGCTCTACCTCGGCGGGCGGCGTCCGCGGGGGCGTGGGGTCGGCGAACACGCTGACCCAGGCCGATGTCGACGCGCTGACCGCGCAGATCGGCCCCAACGGCGTCCTGCCCGATGTGTCCGCGATCGCCCCCGAGGACAGCGCCCAGGTCCAGGCCGTGGCGGGGACCAACAATACCTCGACGTCGGCGGTGGGCGTGACGCCAGCGGACCAGAACGCGCGGAACTACCAGGTTGCCGTGGGCCGGTTCATCGCGCAGGACGACGTGGACCGCGCGGCGCAGGTGGCCGTCCTGGGCGGGACGCTGGCCACCACGCTCTTTCCCGGCGGCCTGTCCGGCGCCGTCGGCTCGACGGTCGAACTCAACGGCCAGGCCTATCAGGTGGTCGGCGTGCTGGTGACCAAGGGCGGCTTCGGCGGCAGCGACAATGACGCGTACCTGCCGCTCACCGCCGTGCAGGGTCGGCTGGCCTTCAAGGCGGGGCTAGCGCCCGCGGTCAGCGCGATCAACGTCGTCGCCACAGGGGCGAACACGACGAACGCGGCGCAGGGCGAGGTGGAGAGCGCGCTGCGGACGCTGCACAAACTGACTCCGACCGCGCCCGATGACTTCTCATTCTTCAACCAGGCGTCGCTCCAGCAGACCGCCTCGAACGTCACGGGCTCACTCACGATCCTGCTGACCGCGATCGCGGCGGTCGCGCTGCTAGTCGCGGGCATTGGCATCATGAACATCATGCTGGTCACGGTGACGGAGCGGACGCGCGAGATCGGTCTACGCAAGGCCGTGGGCGCGCGCAAAGGCGACATCCTGGCGCAGTTCCTGACCGAGTCGATCATCCTGAGCGGGCTGGGCGGCGTGATCGGCGTGGCGTCGAGCTTCCTGGTCACCTGGGGCCTTCCGCTCGTCACGGCTGGGGCCAGCGGGACGGCGGCGGTCAAGCCCATTATCTCGAGCGACTCCATCGTCCTGGCGGTGAGCGTGTCGCTGGCCATCGGACTGTTCTTCGGAGGCTACCCCGCGAGCCGGGCCGCCGCGCTCGATCCCATCCAAGCCCTGCGCCATGAATAGAGAGTGACGAGTGGCGAGTGACGAGTGACGAGTGGCAACCATCGACCATCGACCGACAACTGGTAACTGACAACTGGCAACTGGCAACTGGCAACTAAGGAGAGGCGGAACATGCGCGCGAGAGTGAAAACAATAGGGATTGGCGTGATCGGCGTGATCGCGCTGGGTGGGTCTTTCTACGGCGGCCGCACGTATCAAAACAACATCGACCAGAGCCTGTTCACCGCCTACGCGCCCCCGACGCCCCAAACGGGCGCCGCGGCCGGCGGAGGTGGGACCGCTGGCACGAGCTTCGGCGGTGGCGGGGCCGGCGCTGGTGGTGGTTTTAGCGCCGGCGGCGGCGCCGGCGCTAGTGGAGGGTCAGCGAACGCCCAGGTGCGGGCAACGCTCTCGGTTGGCGCGCCGCCGGCGCCGCCGACACCCGACCCCAACTCGGGAGCGGTCGCGACCGGACAGGGCGCGGCGGTCGGGCAGGCGGCAGCCACGACCGGACAAGGGGCGTCCGCGACCGGCGCGAGCAGCAGGCCGCGCGGCCTCACGGGACAACTCGTGTCCGCCACGGGGGGGACGCTCACGCTGCAGTCATTCCAGGGGCAACAAGCGGTGGCGACGACAGCGCGAACCGGCTACTACCGCGTCGCGACCGCGACAACGGCGGCGCTGGTGGCGGAGCAGGCGGCGGCCGTGGCCGTCATCAGCGGCACGACACAGGCGCGCAGCGTCACGGTTGTCCCAACTGGCGGCCCGTTCATCAGCGTCCGCGCCTTCGGTGGCGGCGGCTCTGGTGGCGCGGGTGGCGCCAGTGGGTCGGGCGGTTCCGGTGGGGGCGGCTTCGGCTCCGGAGGTAGCGCGGGTGGGGGCTTCGGTGCGGCCGGCGGCAGCGGCGGCTCAGGCAGCGGCTCCAGCGGTGGCTTCGGCTCCGGCAGCGGCTCCGGTAACGCGGGCGGGTCCGGCGCCAGTGGGTCTGGCGGGAGCGGTGGGTATAGTGGCGCGGGTGGCGCGGGCGGTTACGGCGCGCGGGCGGGCCGGACGGCGATCATGGGCACGATCACCGCGGCGCGTTCCGGCTCCCTGACCATCGAAACGGCGCAGGGGACGGCGCGGACGATCGCGCTCTCCTCGTCGACCGCGGTTTACCGGGCGACGAAGGCGACGGCGGCGCAACTCACGACCGGGACCTATGTGGCCGTCCTCCCGAGCACGGCCAACGGCCAAACGATCGCCCTCGACGTGGCGTAGGCGAGCGGTTCCGGCGCCATCGCCACGTTTGTCCAGTAGCACGAGATAGCACGAGCAGGACTCATGAAAGGGGATCGTATGTCACGCATAACTGACAGGGAACGACACCGCCTCGGCGGGACGCTATCCGCCGCGGCGCTCCCGCTCGCCATCGCCGCGCTGGCGGCGGGGACCGTTGTCCCGCGCGCGGGGGCGGCGGAGGCAGCGACGCTTGACCCGTTGCCCGCTGTGGCCAGGGCGCTGACCGACGTGAGGAGCTACCAGGTCACGGTCACCTCCTCATTTGGTGGCGCGCGGCCGTTCGGGACGCGGCCACGGCCCCGCGGCACGCCTGTGCCGGGCCGTGGGCGCGGGACAGGGCGCGGCGGCTTCCTCGGACGTGGGGCGCCGAACCGCACGATCATTGCCGTGCGCAAGGGCGGCACGTTCGAGGACTACGTTGTCTACAAGGGAAGGGACGCGTCGGGGAAGGCGATCACCACGGACGTCATCGTCTACGGCGCGAAGCCGTGTACGCGGACCGGCGGGGCCAGGTCCTACGCGTGCCAGACCACGTCGAACGGGTACAGCATCGACCCCACCGCGGCGTTCGCGGCCGGGGCCGGGTCCACGACCTTCACCGGAGCGGCCGCCAAGACGGTGGGCGGGCAGACCTGCGCCGGCTACGCCTATACGAACAGGTCGCAGGCCGCGACGGCGACGGGCGTCGTCTACATCAGCGGCACGACGCACCTGCCCTGCGAGCAGGACGCGACCGTGACGCGCAAGGCGCCCACGGGGACGGGGACGGGGTCGGGGTCGTTCACGCAGACGACGACGACGGTGTGGAGCCGCTTCAACGACAAGCGCCTGACGGTCCCCGCCGTCCCTTCGGCGTAAGCTCATAGGCCCTATGGCAAGAGAATACGCGTGATCGTGAGCGGTGCCGCCGGCGCCCGGCGCGGACAGTGGGCGCGCGCGACGCGACGGGTTTGTGACACGACGATACCATGGGTGGGTCTCCCCTCCCCCGTCGCCGCGATCATGCTGCTGGGTGGGGCGCTACGCCTCTACCGCGTCGACGCGCTCAGCCTGTGGGTCGACGAGGGCCTGACGGTCCTGTTCGCCCGCCTGCCCTGGCCGACCCTCCTGGGCTTCGGGCCGGTCTACAGCCTGCACCCGCCTCTCTACTTCGCCCTGGTCAAGCTGCTGTCCCTCATCTGTCCCGAACTCATGGCCGGCCGCCTCCTCAGCGTGGCGGCCGCCACCCTCACGCTCCCCGTTCTCTACCTACTCGGCGCGCGCCTCGCCGGGCCGCGCGCTGGGACCCTCGCCGCCCTTGCCCTCGCGCTCTCGCCCCTGCACATCTGGTACGCGCGGGAGGCACGGCCGTACGCCCTCGTCGCGCTCTTGATCGCGCTCTGCTACTTGGCGCTCGTCGCCGTGCTCCGGGGTGGCCATCGCGCGTGGATCGCCGTCTACGCCGGCGCGGCCGTAGCCGCCCTGTACACCGAGGACAGCGCTGTTTTCGCCCTCGCCCCCCAGACCCTCATCCTCCTGTGCGCCGTCGCGCGCCGCTGGCCGCGCGCGTCTGCTGGCGCTCGCCTTTGTGGCCGCCGCGTGCGCCTTCATCCCCTGGTTGCCACACCTCTTCGCGGTGGTGGGGGCGGCGGGGGTGACGGACCAGTTTGCCCTGAGTCCGGGGCGCGTCGCCGCCGTGCTCCTCTCGGTGGTCGGGCTGTCCGCCGACCAAGCGGTCTTCCAGGGTGGCTGGCTCCCACCCTGGGTCCAGTGGCCCGTGCTGCGCATACTCCTGGGCGCCCTTGTCGCCGTGACCGCCGTCCTGGGCGCGATCGCCCTGGCGCGTCGACCGTTGGCGCTGCTCGTCGCCCTCGCCTTGGGGCCGGGCACGCTCATCGCGGCCCTGGTGGTCAGCCTCGTCGATCCCAGCCTGGCCGAGCGCACGGTGCTCTCCGCGACGCTGGGGTGGGCGCTGCTCGCCGGCGCCGCCCCGCTGGCGTGGACAACCGGCGTCGGGCTGATCAACGCCGGGAGGCTGGCGCTTGGCTTCACGCTGGTGTTGGCGGTCGCCACGCAAGGGGCGGTCGACGCCGACGCCTACAAGCAGGAGTGGCGGGACCTGGCTGCAACGACGGCGGCGGCCGGGCGTCTTGGGTGGCCCGTCGTCACCTATCCCACGGTCGCTGGCGTGCTCCTCGATCTTTATCAGCCGCGCCTGGCGAAGCACAGCCAGTTCGCTCTCGACGACAAGGATGATGTCGCCGCCATCACCACGAGCGCCGCCACCCGTGACGGCGCGGTCTGGGTGTCGTACATCGCGGGCGCCGGGACCGCGACCCTCGACCGGGCGCTCACGGCGCGGGGTGACGCACGCCTCATCCATCAGTACTATCCCTACCCGTTGTACCTGGACCTGTACGTGTCGCGGTGGGCGTCTCTCGGTCGAGTTCTCCCACTCAGAGGCGGCGCCGAGCCCGGCGCCGGGACATCCGGCTGGACGCTGCCCTCCCAGGGCGCCAGCCTCGCGCCCGACGGTCGCTCTGGTCAACGTCTACGCCTTAGTGATCAGGGGGTGGAAGGGGCCGCGCGGCTGGATATCTCGGCCGCGTCCAGTCACTTATATACGCTCGACATGCGCGTCCGATCAGACGCCGGACCAGGAGCCGGGCGCATGTTCCTCGAATGCCTGGCGGCGGACGCCTCTTTCCTGGCTGTGGCGCCTGATGCAGGCGTCGTCGTCGTCGCGGGTAACGGCCACTGGCATACCCTCACCATCGGTATCTTCTGCCCCGCCGCGACGCGGATGGTGCGCATCGACGTACGCCACGACGGACCGGGCACAACCGCTTTTCAGGTTGTGAGCGTGCGAGACAGGGGCCCGCTGCCTTGACCCGCGGCGTCGCGACAGGCACGAACTCCTGATAGTTAAGACGCAGCAAGCGGGAGCGTGATGGTGAAGAGAGCGCCGCGTTCGGGCGCGTTGGCGGCCGTGATGCGGCCCCCGTGCGCCTCGGCGATCCAGCGTCCGATGGACAGACCCAACCCGCTCCCCGCGCTGCCGCGCGCTTTGTCGGCGCGGTAGAAACGCTCGAACAGGTGCGGGAGGTCCTCTGGGGCCAGCCCTGGCCCGCTATCTTGCACCCGCAGCCGCACTTGCCCGCCCTGCCGCGTCACGCTCACCGTGATCGCTCCGCCGTCGGGCGTGTACTTGAGCGCGTTGTCGAGCAGGATCAGCAGCGCCTGGCGCAAGCGGAGGGCGTCGCCGACGACCGGCGTGACGCCCGCCGCCTCGACCGTTAGGCGCACGCCGCGCTCCTCGGCCAGCACGCTCACGCCTGCGACCGTTTCGGTGACGAGGCGGGACAGATCCACGGGCGCGCGCGCCAGGTCCACGGCCCCGCTGTCGGCGCGCGCCAGCGTGGAGAGGTCCTCGACCAGGCGCGTGAGGTGCGCGTTCTGCGCCAGCGTCTGCTCCAGGCTGGCCTCCTGATCGGGGCCAATGCCCGCTGCGAGACCGAGTTCGCTGGCGCCGCGTATGATAGCGAGCGGCGTGCGTAACTCGTGCGCGGCATCGGCCACGAAGTCCCGTTGACGCCGCAGCGCCGCCCGGATGGGCTGTAGAGCGCGTCCCGCCAGCACCACGCTGATGACGGCGGAGGCGATTAGGCCGGCCCCGCTCACCGCGAGGAGGATGATCAGGAGGGTGCGCAGGCTGTCCAGGTACTGCTGCTCCGAGATTCGCGCCTGCGCCACGCCCGGTTCCATGGTTCCGTCGTGGTTTCGTACCGGGCCGCGTACGGTGTAGATCAAGTAGGGCACGTCCGTGTTCACCTGCTGCGTGGAGTAGGGCGACGCCAGATGCCCGGCGAGGGCGGCGCGCGCCGCGGCGGGATCGGCCAGTGTCGCGATGATGGGAGGGTCGCTGAAGATCACGCCCAAATGGCTATCGACAACGGTCGTGAAGACCCCGTCGCCGAAGTTCTGTCGCCCGAAGCTGCCGGGCGGACGCGATGGAGGTTGCGAACCGTTGGGGTGATTGGAGTCGCCGTCGGGACTACTATAACGCCCCGGCCCCGACGACCCCGACGGCGTCGGCCCCGCTGCCAGGGCGGCGGTGGCGTGCCCCGCGACAGTCGTTTTCAGGGAACCCAGCAACACGTTCTGTGTCGTGATGTAGATGCTCAGGCCGAGCACGAGCAAGAGGGCGCAGAGCAGGCCCACCGTCAGGGCGGCCAGCCGCCACCCGACGCGCCGCAGCGGCGCCGCGTCGGGGTCGCCGGTCGTGGCGCCCCGCGCGGTCCTCGCACGGGTCCACCACCGGATTCCTCGGTGTGAAGATGTGCTCATCACGGAGCCTTGATCTTGTAGCCGACGCCGCGGACGGTGTGGATCAGCGGCGTGTCGTAGCCCTCGTCCACGGCCTTGCGCAGACGGCGCACCGTGGCGTCGACCACGTTGGCGAACGAGTCGAAGCCATAATCCCACACCCGCTCCAGGATCAGCGTGCGGCTCATGACCTGACCGGGGTGGCGCATCAGATACTCCAGCAGCGCGAACTCTTTGGGCGAGATCTCGAGGGGCTGACCCGCGCGCGTGGCCTCGTGCGCGCGCAGATCCAGCACGAGGTCGCCGACCACCAACCGGTCATTCTCAGGGACGCCGCCGCCACCGGCGCGGCGGGTGATGGCGCGCAGGCGGGCCAGCAACTCCTCGAAGGCGAAGGGCTTGGGCAGGTAGTCGTCGACGCCAGCGTCGAAGCCTTTCAGGCGGTCGTGCAGGGCGTCGCGGGCGGTGAGCATCAGGATGGGCACGCGGTTGGCGTCAGCGCGCAAGCGGCGCGCGATGTCCAGGCCGTCGAGACCGGGCAGCATGAGGTCGAGGACGAGGGCGTCGTAGACGCCGCTCTCGGCGCGCTCCAACCCCTCGGTCCCGTCGTGCGCCACGTCCACGACGTGGCGTTCCTGCGCCAGTCCGCGGCGCACCAAATCGGCCAGCGCTCGATCATCTTCCACCACCAACAAGCGCATCGTCCCTCCCGTCCCAAGACCATGGCGCCCGTTCGGTGTGTCGCTAGCGCACGCGCCGCCTCTACTCACAATCGTAGCACACCGCCATAAGCTACAATCATTCAGGGCCGGCGCCGGACTGAACGCGCGCCGATCCAGCGTGGAGGTTAACGCGTCACCGTGACCGCGGCGCTTCCGACAATCGCGCCTTGAGCATGAACGGTGATGGTGTAGGTCGTCGCGACCCGCATGACGGCGCCTGTTTCAGCGAAGAGCGACGGTAAGGTCGCGAGAGGGGCGTTTACGGTCTGATGAGCCCTGACAATCACTGTACGGATAGCCGTGCCGCTCGCCGTCGCGCCGCTGGTCGTGTTTTGTACCGTTACGGTCACTTGGGTCTTACATGTGGCCGCAGGCGACGGACCGCTCAACATCATGCTGGACGTCGCGAACTGGCGCGCCGCCAGCGTCGCCGTCGCTGTTGGGCGCGCGCAGTCTCCATCGGGACACACACGCACGGCCCATCCCGTCCCCGACCCCGCAGTCGCGGCGGACACCGGAAGGGTCTGGCCGCCGACCACGCCAACCGCGCCGACCGCGCCGACCGCCAGGATTGCCGACAGGGCCGTTGCCGGGACCACTGCCGCGAGGCGCCGCTGCCAGGATAGCCGCCTCTTCAGGCGCAGCAACCTGGCCGCCCGCGCGGGCGTTAGCTCGTCGACGATCCCCGTACTATCTTCAAACGCGTCCACTTTTCGATCGCTCATTGCGTTATCCTCCTCATCATGTCTCTATCCATGCGCCACGCCGTCCGTTTACTACCCGGCGTATGGCGTTAACCTTGATACAAGCCGCGCTGCTTTTGCCGCTGGCGCCATTTCATCGTAAGGCGCCTCCATGACAGCACTGTGACGCTACGATGACAGTGCTGTGACACGAAGATGACAGTTTCATGACAAGAGGCGGCTATGCCACGTCATGTCATCGGTTTGTCCTGACCGTCCCTAAAAATAGGGGGATGAGGCGGATGCGCGATGCGATGTACACTAACAGGTAGTCAGGTAGGAGGGTTGATCGTGGTGCGCGTCTTTTCTCGTTTCGTCCTCGCGCTGGCGCTCGCCGCGCTGGCCTGTTCATCCACACAAAACGCGCATGCGTCGGCCGCGCCGACCGCGGGTACGCTACAAATCGTGGCCATGGTCGGCGGGCAGCCCGACGACATCACGACCGACGCGCGGGGCCGCTTGGTCTGGGGGGACCTTGCCCGCGGGACAGTGGACCGGCTCGATGGCGGCCGCGTCACGACACTCGCCGCCGGCCTCTCCCTCCCCGAAGGCATCGTTGTCTTGCCAACGGGGGCGATCGTCGTCGCCGAACAGGGCCGTGACCGTATCGTGCGCATCGACCGCAATGGCGCGCGGACGGTGCTGGACACGTTGCGGCCCGTGCCGGGGCAGGAGGGTGTTGACGGCATCGGCCGCGACCCGCGCAACGGCGAACTACTAATCCCCGACTCGCCGCGCGGCACGGTCCTGGGCGTCGGCGCCGATGGACGTCACACCCGCGTGATCGCGCGGGGACTGGGCCGCCCGGTCGCTGCCGCGCTCGACGCGCATGGCGACATCCTGGTCCCTGACGAGTATCTGGGGACCCTTGTGGTTATCTCCTCACAGGGGGCGATCCATGACGAGGGCGCGCTGTCCACGCCCGATGATGTCGCCGTCGCCCCGACGGGCCGCGTGTGGATCACCACGCTCGGCGATGGCGGACTCTGGACGATCGACCCAGGCGCGCGCACGCCGTATCGGGTGCTCACGGGATTGTCCAACCCGCAGGGGCTCACCCTCGACCGCTGTGGCGATCCCGTCGTCGTCGACCAGAATAGCGCCCGCATCGTGCGCTGGCTGCTCACCCCCACTGCGGCGCGCTGCCCTTTTTAATCGGCATGCCCGGTGGAGGGGCGTCGCTCACTCCGCGTCCACGGGCGCGCCCCCAGGTCATTCCAAGTCATTGTGCAGGATTATGCGTGGCCTCGATCAGACGCGCCAGATCTTGCTCGCTCAACGCGCCGAACATGACCAGCTTGGCGATGGGCATGTCGGCCACGAACGACTCCGTCACATCAGCACTCTCGGCCCCCTCGGTGGGCGGCTCGGCTGCGGCTCCGAAGAACTGCCGCTGCATGGCTGCGATCACCGGCCGCAAGCGGGCGCGGGCGACCGGCTGGGCCAGCCAGTCCCGCAGCGGGCTCAGTCGGTCCAGGCGCGCCGGCTCGGCGTGGGACGCCTCTAGCGTCACATTCTCCAGCAGGCGGATGTCGCGCGACGACGCCCCCACGAGGAGATCGAAGGCGCCGCCCGCGATCGTCCACGCTCCCACGCGCGGGTCGTAGACGGCAAAGTCGCGTTGGCCCAACCGGAAGCTGACCACCGTTTCCTCGCCTGGTTCGAGCGCCACCTTCGTGAACGCCTTGAGTTCCTTGTCGGGACGCGGTAGGGACGGATGCTGTTCATGCACGTAGAGTTGTACCACCTCTCGCCCGGCGCGCGCCCCCGTGTTCCGCACCTTGAGCGACACCGTGACTTCCCCGGCGTTCGCGTCCACTAACTTGTCCACCGTCAGATCGCTGTACGCGAACGACGTATACGACAGGCCATGGCCGAAGGGAAAGAGCGGGTCGATGCGCCGCGCGTCGTACCAGCGGTACCCGGTGTAGAGGCCCTCGGTGAAAGGAACTCGGCCGGTCCCGTCGTTGGGGAAGCTCAGATATGCGGGCGTATCCTCGATCCGGGCGGGGAAGGTCTCCGCCAGCTTCCCCGACGGGTTGACGCGCCCCAGCAAGACATCGGCGATCGCTCCGCCGCCCGCCTGGCCGCCCAACCATCCCTCAATGATGGCGGGAATGCGCTCGGCCCATGGCAGGGCCACCGCGGTACCGTTGAGCAACACCACGATCGTACGCGGCTGCGCCTCCAGCACCGCCTCCACGAGCGCGTTGTGCCCCGGCGGCAGATCGATGTGCGTGCGGTCGGCTCCCTCCTCTTCGTACGAGCCGGGCAACCCGACGACCACGACGGCCATCGTGGCCCGTCGGGCGGCCGCCTGAGCTTCCCCCAGCAGCGCCGGATCAATCGTGTCATCCGTTCCCAGCTTGTATCCAGGCGCGTACGTGACCTGACCCGCCGCTCCGATCAGGCGGACCAGTTCGCCGTGGATGGTCTCCACTGGCCGCGCGGGCATGACCCGCGAACTGCCGGCGCCCTGGTAGCGGGGCTCCGTGGCGAAGGCGCCGATCAGCGCCACCTCCGCCAGCATGTCGCCCTCCAACGGCAATAGCGCGCCCTCGTTTTTGAGCAAGACGACGCTCTCGCCCGCCGCGCGGCGCGCGAGGCTATGGTGGGCGTCCAGGTCGGCCGAGGTATCCGGCCTCCGCGCGGCGTCCGCCTTTAAGATGAACGCGAGTAGAGGGCGCACGACCGCGTTGAGACAGTCTTCGGCCAGCCGGCCCTCTTGCACCGCCGCGACGATGGCGGGCGCCGTTGGCGCCGCGGGCATCTGGAGGTGCAGGCCCGCCGTGATCCCGGCCGCGCGGTCGTTGACGGCAAACCAATCCGATACGATGATGCCGCGGTAGCCCCACTCTTTCTCAACGATGTCGCGCAGCAGGCGCGCGTTCTCGGCGCAATAGGTCCCGTTGAGCCGATTATAGGCCGCCATGAGCGTCCACGGGTCGGCTTTGGCGATGGCGATCTCGAACGGCCGCAGGTAGAGTTCGCGCAAAGCGCGCTCGTCCACCACCGAGTCGCTGATCATGCGGTCCGTCTCGCTCTCGTTGGCCACCAGATGCTTGAGCGAGGCGCCCACGCCGCGCTCCTGCAAGCCGGTGATGAAGGCCGCGGCCATCTCGCCGGAGAGGACGGGGTCCTCGGAGAAGTACTCGAAGTTGCGCCCGCATAGGGGCGAGCGTTTGAGGTTGACGCCGGGTCCCAGGAGCACTTGTACCCCTTCCGCCTGCGCCTCGGTCGCGATCGCTCCCGCGACCGCGCGCGCCAGGTCGACGTCCCACGAGGCGCCCAGGGCCGATTCGGTGGGGAAGCAGGTCGCCGGTACGCTGGTTCCCAGCCCGACATCCATCCCGCCGCGCGCCTTACGCAGGCCGGTTGGGCCGTCGGACAGCCACACCGAGGGGATGCCGAGCCGCTCGATCGGCTCCGTCGTCCAGACATCACGCCCGACCGTGAGCGTCGCCTTCTCCACGAGCGTCATCCGGGCGAGTAACGTCTCGACGCGGGCGCCAGTATGCGCGTCCGCGCCGGGCGTTGCCGCGCGGTTCTCAGCCGTATCCGTCATCGTTTCCACTCCTTCTATCTGGCTAGCCAGTTTGTGTTACGCCCAGCCAGACCTTTCAAGGTCCGTCCGCTGCCATGACCTTTTAAGGTCAGGCCACCTCTCACAATCACGGGGTACACCCTCGGTCGCCGCCCATACCGCTGGCGGAAATTGGATGACTATCACGTCGACGAGGCCGAGATGATACCCTCCTGTGCGAGTAGCGCCAGGAGGGCGGCGGCCGCCCTTTGCTCGGCGTCCTTCTTCGTAGCTCCAGTCACGGGGGGAGAGGAGAGCGCGACGCCATCGGCGATCAGCGTGGCGACCGCCCGAAACGTCGGCCGGTGTGGCTCGCCCTGTTGCGTCGCCGCGTAGCGCGGGAGCGGCCAGCGTAGCGCTTGCGCGATCTGCGAGAGTTGGCTCTTCGCGTTGACCACGCTGGGTGGCGCGCCCTCGTATGGGCGCATGGCGTCGCGTGTGGTCTCCGTCGTCTCCGTCATTCCCATCGCGCTCGCCGGCGCCTCCGTCGTGATCGCCAACTCGTACCCCGTCTCCTCCATGAAGCGCGCGGTCGCCGCCTTGAGGTCGTCATCCGGCGCCTGCCCCGTGACGGCGATCTCCACGCGGCCCTGATCCAGGCGAAGGCTCGCCGTCCCGCGGGGCGTGACGCCTTCTGGCAGGCCGCGTCTGGCCGCGTCCTGCACCGCCTCCTGGTCCGGCGTCGGGCGAATCTCGATGCGCCAGCCCGTGTCGTGCGCGAGGTCCGCCAGCGCCGCGCCGTAGATCCGCGTGACCACGCGTGGGAAGGCGAAGCGAACCTCGGCGCGCCCTTCGAGGGGATAGATGCTGACCTTGGTGAACGGCGTCAGGGGCGCCTCGCCCACGAGCGCCTCGACGCTCGCCCGCACCTCATCGGGCGCGAGTTGCCCCGCCCCCACAAGCCGATAGGCGTCGGGGTGATCGACTCCCGCGATGAACGCGGGGTCGGAGCGCACGATCTCACGCACCAGGGCGAGCCGCGCGCGACGGACCACCCCGTCCAGGCGCCCCACCAACTCAAAGGCCGTCCAGCGTCGCCGGGGCGGTCCGCTCCGCATCACGGCGGCGATGCGCTCGGCGGTGATCGGAGCGGCTGGAGCGTCCGTCGCCGTGCGCGCGCGCCGACCTGGCACGGAGATGGTCTCGCCGTTCTGGGGCAGCGCGCACGTTTGTCCCGCGGCGACGAGCTTCTCCAGCAGGGCCGACCGCGCGCCCGCGTCGCCATGCACGAGCGCGACGAGACGCGGGCGCACCGCGGCCGCGAGGCCGGCAAGCTCGTCGCCATCGGCGTGCGCGGACAGGTTATACCGGTCGACCGCGCAACGCACTTCCACCACCTGTCCCGCGAGCGTCAACGTGCGCGGGGCGGCGGGATCGGCCGCGGCCAGGGCGAGCAGCGCCGCGCCGGCCGACTCCTCGTCCTGGTACCCCGTGATGAGGATGGCATGGCGCGCGTCGGCCGCCAGGCGCCGGGCATAGAAGACGCTCGGTCCGCCCGTCAGCATGCCCGAACTGGTGACGATCACACTTGGCTCGCCCGTGAGGATCGTCTCACGCTGGGCGGGCGACTCGACCGCGCGGACCCCCTTCTCGGGGACGATGAACGGGTTGCCCTGGCGCTCGATGAGCTTGCGCAGCGCGGAGGGAGCCGCGGCCGGGTGCGCCTGGTAGACGCCGCAGACCGTGCGCACGAGGCCATCGACCCAGACGGGGGCGGTTAGCGTGCCCTCGCGTCGCGCCTGCGCCAGAATCAGCAGGACCTCCTGGGCACGGCCGAGCGCGAAGGCCGGGATGAGACAGTGGCCGCCGCGCGCGATTACCGCGCGTACCTGAGCAATCAGGCGCTCCTCCTCGGCGGCGCGCACACTGTGCAGCCGGTTCCCGTAGGTGCTTTCCAGGATCAGGGCGTCGACCTGGCGGCGGGGCGGCGCGGCGGGCGCGACCGTGCGTTGGGGGGCCAGCGAGACGTCACCGCTCACGAGGAGCGTTCCGTCCGGCGTGTCGAACAGGACCATGGCGGCGCCCAGGACGTGGCCGGCCGGGAAGAAGGTGACCTGCCAGGGGGTGTTGGGGGCATCGTCGCGGAAGAGGGGATAGGGGTCGTGGAAGCCAAGGGGGTGGAGGCGCTCCAGCAGGGCCGACACCGCGTCGGCGCTGTAGGGCGGCAATACGCCGTCATCGCGCCATCGTCCTTCGGCGATACGCACCGCGTCGGCGAGCATGACCCGCATCAGGTCCGCCGTGGCTGGGGTGGCGAAGACGGGCGCGGCTGGGAAGGCCCCGACGGCGAGCGGGAGGGCCCCGATATGGTCGGCGTGGGCGTGGGTGACGATTACCGCGTCGATGCCGCCGTCGTCCTGCAATCGCGCGAGGTCGGGGAGGGTGTCCGCGCCGGATCGTCCGGGGCGGATGCCGGCGTCGACGAGGATACGCCGGCCGGCGGCCTCGATGATGAGGAGGCTCGCGCCGACCTCCGAGGCTCCGCCGACGCATTGGACGCGGAAACCCGGACGACGGCGTGCGACAGCGGGCGCGGACGCACAGGCCGGCGGCATGACCGTAGCGCCTGTTTCAGCCACATCCCGCCGTTGCCGCCCCTCGACGCCTACAATGCCCGTGCCGATCGTCTCGCCCATGCCGTGCCACCCTCCTATCGCCGGCGTCTACGCCGACCGTCTTTCGTCGCCACTCCTTACACTATACGGCGTGAGCGTCGTGCTTGGGGTCATCTGCGGAGCCTCCTCCGGGGCTGATACACTGAGGGCGCATGACCTCCCCTTCCACCCCCGCGCCGCGCCTGGCCGCCTTGCGGCATCGCGATTTCCGCTTGCTGTGGGGCGGCGGCCTGGTCTCCGAGATCGGCTCACAGATGCAGATCGTGGCCATCAATTGGCAGGTCTACCAACTCCTGCGCGGGGACGCCTACACGCTTGTCCTCGGCGCCTGGCGCCTGCACCTGGGGGCCGGGGCGCTCGGGCTAGGGCTGCTCGGCCTCGCGCGCGTGGTCCCCATCCTGCTGCTATCTCTGCTCGGCGGTCTGGTCGCCGATACACTTGACCGGCGCACGCTGCTCGTCAGCGCGCAGATCAGCGCCGCCACCGTCTCCGCCCTCCTCGCGGCGCTCACGCTGACGGGGCATGTTACGATCGCCGCCCTCTACCTGCTCACGGCGCTGGACGTCGCGGTCTCCGCCTTCGATGAGCCCGCGCAGCAGGCGCTTGTGCCGCACCTCGTGCCCCGCGCGCACCTGACCAACGCGGTCAGCCTGTTCACACTGGTCTGGCAGATCGGGACGGTCGTCGGCCCCGGCTTGGCCGGACTCGTCATCGCACGGGCCAGCGTCGGCGTGGTCTACGCCATCAACGCGGCCTCATTCGTAGCCGTCGTCCTGGCGGTCTGGGCGCTGCGCTACCGGGGACGCGGCGGCGTCGCGGCGACGGGCGTGAGCGTCGCGGCGTTGCGCGAAGGGCTGCGCTTCACCCGCCGCACACGCCTGGTCTGGAGCACGATGCTGCTCGACTTCTATGCGACGTTCTTTTCCTCCGCGCGCACCATGCTGCCCATCGTGGCCGACCAGCTCCTGCACGCGGGGGCGCCGGGCTACGGGCTGCTGGCGACGGCGCAGCCGCTCGGGGCCGTCCTCGCGGGAGTCGCGCTGGCTCTGCGGCGGGACATTCGGCGGCAAGGCGTAGCGCTGCTGGCCGGCGTCGCGGTCTACGGTGTGGCGACGGCGTTGTTTGGCGTGTCGACCATCTTCGCCGTGTCCTACGCGCTCTTCGCCCTGACAGGGGCGGGCGACACGATATCGACGGTGATCCGCGCGACGCTGCGCCAGACCCTGACGCCCGATCACCTGCGCGGGCGCATCGCGAGCGTCCACATGATGTTGGCGATGGGCGGGCCGCAACTGGGGGAGTTGGAGGCTGGGTTGGTCGCGGCCCTGTGGAGCGCGCCGGTCGCCATCGTCACCGGCGGAGTCGCTACCGTGTTGCTCACGGCGTGGGTGGCGTGGCGACAGCCGGGGTTGCGCCGGTACAGAAGCGACGCGCGGATGGATAGACCCGTGTCGTGAGCGGGTTTCATAAGGGGAGAGCCCCCTGGGACTGCCGGCTGCTAGCCGGCCCCGGTCGCGTCCAGGGCATGCGCCATCACCGACGCGCTCACCCGCGCTGGCGGCGCCGGCTGGCAGCCGGCGGTCCCAGGACTTCTGTGCGCTAACGAATAATCCAGGTTAGCGCCGGCGCGCGGCGACGAACCACTCGTAGCAGAGCGCGAGCAGGGCCAGCGCGGCGGCTAGCGGCGCCCACTCCACGGGGACCCGCGTCTGCTTGGCCGACGCCGCCGGCGCGCTGCTCCCACCGCCCGTCGCGGCTGGCGCGTTCGACGCCTGTGAGAGCGGGAAGAGGTTAACGGCGAAGAGGCCGCGCTGTACGCCGCCGGGCACGGTCTGCTCCACACTGTAGAGGCCTGGCGCGTTCGTGTCGGTGAAGAGCGGCGCGGCCGCGCCTGTCGTGTCCGTTGAGGCGGCCGCGCTAGTGGCGGATGCGCCGGCTAATGGCAACGTGCTGACGGAGGTCTTGGCGCCGGTCGGATCGGTTACGGTCGTGTTGGTCGCGCACGCCAGCGTGGGCAGCGCGACGGGGTCGCCGGGCCGGTAGACGCCATTTGTCGCAGTGGTGGACGGCGCCAGCCAGTCGAGCAGGTTCTGCATGGCGATGGGGAAGCCGACCGAGCCGCCCCAGGTGCTGTCGGAGGGCTCGAACCCCAGCACGGCCTCGCGCCGCGCCCCGTTCTGTCCCGCCACCAGTACCGGCAACCCATTGGTACGCAGCACGGCGTAGCCCCACGGCGGCGTTACCAGCGGCCTGACGCTGCCGACGGCGACGCCGTTTAGCGCGACGTCTTGCAGCAGCCGGTAGGGGTCCTCGCCGGCCTGTAGGCCGTTGGCCGATGTCGCGCTGCCCACAGTGAGGTCGAGCGATGTCCCCACGGGGATAGCGGTGGTGTTAGTCGTGGGTGTCGTGGCCGTGACAGGCGTCGTGGCCGCGGCGGGTGTGGTAGGCGGATACACGGCGAAGATCGGTACGGAGGCGGGCGGGAGCGTCGCGGGCAGCGTCTGCTCGAAGATCGCGGTGTCGACGCAGCGCGCCCGCGCCGCAGTGTAGGCGTCGGGCGTGATCTCGTCCACGCGTACGCCGGGCAGGATGCCGAACGCTCCCGACAGGTAGATGTCGCCTGGTGTGACCAGCAGCACGCGGCGCGACGGCGCGGCGGGGACGGCCGCCCAGGCCACGTCGTCGGCCGCCAGGTCGTCTCCGTTGGCGAGACGCGCGCGCACCGCCGTCGTATTGGGGGGCAGGATCGCGCGCGTGATCACGGTCGAGGCGCCGGGCGCGAGCGTGAGCGGGCGCAGGTCGACCTGACGCCAGGCAGGATTCACCCCGCCGTCAGTTGTGATGTCGAGGCGCAGATCGAGCGTCGTCGCGCGCGCGCCATAGTTGGCGACGCGTGTGAGCATGCTAATCGTGCCGTCCGTCGCGCGCGCGGCGGCGAGGGCCGCCACGCCGAGATCGCGCAAGGGTCCGCCGACGGATTGGACGGTCGTCACGCCGCGCAACGCGTCGGGGATCGCGACGGCCGGGTCGCCGGCGGCCATGTAGACGAAGACGCTGCTATGGCTGGTGCGCGACAGCGCCGAGGCCACGCCAAGGGCGGCCGCGGGATCGGGCGTCTCGTAGGTGGGGGCGGCGCCGTCGAGCGCGGCGTGCAGCGCCGCGTGGTCGGCGCTCTGCGCGATCAGCACGCGCGGGCGGCGCGCCATCAGCACGATGCTCATCACACGGTCCGGCCCCAACCCGTCGATGAGCGCGCCCACACGGCGCTTGGCCTCGGCGAAGCGGCTGGGCGCGCCATCGGTCGCGCGCGTCAGGTACGAGGCGTCGAGCACGGCCACCACGTCGCCTTGCGCGGTCGCCGCGCGCAGCGTATAGGGACGCGCCAGCGCCAGCACCAGCGCGGCGAGGGCCAGCAGCTGCAACAGCAGCAACAGGTTGCGGCGCAGGCGCTGCCACGGCGCGTTGGCCTGCGCGTCGTCGAGGACCTGCTCCCACAGGAAAGTGCTCGGCACCGGGCGCGGCGGGCGGCGCATCTTGAGGATATACATAGCTACGATGGGGATGGCCAGCAGACCCAGGCCCAGCGCGGCCGGCGCCAGCAGGTTCATGAGAGCACCCCTTCGCGGCGCAGCAGGCGCAGCACGACATCCTCCAGGCTCGTGTCGCTGGAGACCTGCAGGTAGGCGATGCCGTTGCGTCCGCAGAACTCGGCGATCTCGGCCGTGTACGCCGCGAGGCGCGCGTGGTAGCGTTTGAGCGTGGCGGCGTTGACGGTGACCTCGCGCCGCTCGCCCGTTTCACCGTCGATCAAGGTGAAGTCGCCGCGCAGCGACGGCTCCAACTCCTCGGGGGCAAGCACCTGCACCAGGGTCAGTTCCTGGCGCAGCCCGCGCAGGGCGCGCAGCCCTGCCTTCCAATCCGAGGAGGTCAGGAGGTCGGAGATGACGATGGAGATGCCGGGGCCGCGCGTGTGCGGCGCGTAGCCCTGCAAGGCGCGGCCGAGGTCGGTGACGCCCTCCAGCGGTTGGTTCTGTAAGAAGGCCCACACGCGGCCGGCGGAGGCGCGGCCGGCGACGGGCGGCAGGTAATTGTCGAAGCGCGCGCGGCAGGCGCCGATGGCGACGCGGTCGTAGCCGGTCAGCGCGATGTAGGCCAGCGCGGTGGCAAGACGGCGCGCGAAGTCGCCCTTGACGTGAGGGGGCTCGCCGCCGGCCATGGAGCCAGAGCAGTCGAGGAAGATGCTGACCGTGGCGTTCTCCTCGGCCACGTAGATGCGCAGGAAGAGCTTGCCCAGGCGGGCGTAGGCGTTCCAATCGACGCGCCGAAAGTCGTCACCGGGGGCGTAGGTGCGGAAATCGGCGAACTCGACCGAGGAGCCAGCCGCGACGGAGCGGCGCAGCCCCGCGCCGGTCCCCGGCAGGGCGCGCCGGCTGGCCACCGAGAGCAGTTCAAGCTTTTGCAGAAACGCCGAATCGAACGGGAGCGTCGCCATGGCCTCGCGCCTTGCCTTCTAGAAAGAACGTAGCCGCGCATGAGTACGTATGAACGCGAACCAAGGAGCGCGTGTCTAACGTACATAACGCGTGTGAATCGTTAAACGGCTACATGTATGGTGCGTCTTGCGCGGCATCCCGTCAAACAGAACTATGATCTCAGCTTTATTACGTGGTAGCCATCCATGTATTTTCTCTTCACATTGTTACGGGTATTGCTGGTATCACAATAGCAGGATATGTTTGTCATCGCATGGCAGCGCGCATACGCGACGACTATAGCTTGGGGAGGACGGTTATGCCGTACGTCGATAGACCGGATGGGACGCGGATCTACTACGAAGTGAAAGGCGAGGGTTACCCGCTGCTGTTGTTCGCGCCGGGGGCGATCAACAGTCAGGTGAGCTTCTGGGGCGTCAGCGCGATCAGTCCCTACGACTACGTCGACGAGTACATGATCATCGGTATGGACCAGCGCAACGCTGAGAAGTCGCCGGCCCCGCTAGAGGCGCCGACGTGGGAGTTGCACGCCGCCGACCAGCGCGCGGTGCTCGACGCCGTAGGGGTTGAGCGCTGCCACCTGTGGGGCGGCTGCATTGGCGTGGCTTTCAACCTCAAGTTCATTCAGGAGAACCCGGACCGTGTCACCGCCGCCGTCTGCCAGGACGTCGTCGGCCTCGTCCCCGGCGTCAACACGCGCGCTACGTTCTTTGCCATGTTCGAGCCCACCGTCGCGTTAGCCAGGGAGCGCGGGATGGCCGCCGTCGTGGCGGCGGCGCTGGAGAATCCCACCTTCATGGCCAACAACGCGGCCGGCCCCTTCGCCGCGCGCATCGCCGCCGACGAGGCGTTTCGCGCCGAGGCGCTGGCGCTCGACCCGGTCGCGTACGAGCGCATTATCCGCGCCTACGACGACCAGCTGTGGGGCGCGCACGGCGCCTACATGAGCGTGGACGAGTCGTTCGTCAAGGAGTGTCCCGCGCCGCTGCTCGTCCTGCCGGGGACCGATGATTTCCACCCCACGCCGCTGGCCGAGCGCCTGTGCCGCGAGGCCCCGCGCGCGACGTGCCTGCCCGCTGATTGTCGCACACCCGCGAAGATCGAAGGGACCAAGCAGCGCATTCGAGAGTTCCTGCGTGAGCACACATCCGCTCAACTACTTTTTTCTACTGCCGCGGGCACGGACAGGCGCGCGGTCGTCCCTGCTCCGGGCGTGCTGGACAGGCTGAGCGTACCGCCATGGGCGGAGGCGACGCTGCGGGCGATGGAGAGACCCAACCCCGCGCCGCCGCCTTCGCGTGAGCGCGCCTTGTCGACGCGGTAGAAGCGTTCGCCCAGGTGCGGTAGGTGTTCTTGCGCGATGCCAATGCCCGTGTCGCACACCTCCAGCACGGCCTTGGTCCCGTCGCTGCTCGTGCGTAGGATCACCTGGCCGTCGGGATGGTTGTACTTGATGGCGTTGTCGACCAGGATAAGCGCCACCTGCTCGAGCAGCATGCGGTCGCCGATCACTAGCAGGGGTTCGACGCCTTCCACCTGGATCGCCACACCTTTCTCACGGGCCAGGGCGTCCGCGCGGCGCCCCGTCCGCACGGCGACGGCGGCGAGATCGACGACGTCGCGCTCGAGGTGCAGGCGTCCGGCGTCGAGGCGCGCCAGCGTGAGCATCGTGCCCGCGAGCGCGGTCATGTGCGCCGTCTCGGCCACGATATCGTCTAGCAGGAAGCGATCGTCGGGGGTGAGGCGGTCGGCGCCACGCAGCAGCACCTCGGCGTCGGCGCGCAGCAAGGTCAGGGGCGTGCGCAACTCGTGCGAGGCGTCGGCGATAAATGACTGCTGGCGCGCGAAGGCCAGCCGCGCCGGGGCCAGGGCGCGCCGCGCGAGGAATAGGCCGCCGACTGTCGCGGCGAGGAGGGCTAGCGCTCCGAGAGTTAGCAATAAAATAAGGAAGCTATGCAATACATCGAGTTCCTGCTTTACTGGATAGCCAACTTCTATGACACCAATTATTTTGCCTGTTGCTAGAT
>JAABUL010002259.1_pt1 | contig 32590 bp, 56 predicted proteins | sample 5559151 | NCBI WGS metagenome assembly JAABUL01 (sample SAMN10711876, study PRJNA513368) | rock metagenome | isolation source: Antarctica rocks | place: Antarctica: Victoria Land, Pudding Butte sud | reverse complement strand
TCCACCAGCGGAAGCGATGCTGCCAAGGACGCGCGCCGCCTCACGGCGGCGAAGAGCGATTTCAGAATGGATCTGGAGAAGCGTCTGAGGCACCTCAAGTGGATCGGCAACGACGACCGCCTCGACAACAAGAAGTGGGAGGACATCAGCTCTGAGAAGACCGAGCTGTATGAGGTGCAGCTCCTCAAACATCTAAGCCGCGCCTTCGCAGTAGATCTGCAATGCTTGAGTTGCCGCAAAGCACTGTAGCCTGGGATCGAATGCAAAATTTACCTGGCGACCGACGGCAGCGCGGCTTAGACGGCGATGGCGCCCTCCTTGACGGCCGGTGAGGTGCGCCAGAGAAATTCCGCAGCGTATTGCAACGCCGAAGTGCGCCGAAAGGCAGCCCGCCACGCTTCGCGCCCAGTCGGAGGCGCCCAGGATGATGCACTGCTAGATGGCGGGCCATGCAGCAGCATAGGAGTGCATGTTGGTACTTGGAGGCATCTTGGAGGAGTGAGCACTATCTGCCGACAGTCGCGAATCCGAGCAACATCGGCAACCGATGCAGACGCCTGTTCATTCGCATTTCCGAAGGATCAGGGTTTGGGCGAGGATCAGGGTTTTGGCGAGGATCAGGGTTTGGGCGAAAACCCTGCGGATGCCAACCTTGAGGTCCTTGACATGCAAGCAAACAGGGAAAGCTGCAAGTTCGGGATAGAACGTGAATGGAAAGGTGCCATATAGCGGAATACTCCTGGTGCGTCGTCGCACCTTGTGGATGTCGAGCAGCAGACCCTTGTCACCGGCGGACGTGACCAGGCTGGAATGCAGCGCAGCGGCGCCAAAGCTGTGGCTCAGGCCCAGCCTCCGGTCGGCCATCCTGACGCGGCGCCGTCCTCTTCAGGGGGCGCAAGCGCGGCAGCTGCTGCTGGCGTGCATGCTGACGCCGTGAAGCCTGCCGCAGCGGTAACACTGGCAGGGGACTTTTATTGCAGCGCCAGGGGCGGACGTCACAGAGTGCTGGCCCGGCCCCGCCTGCTGCTGCCGTGAAGCCTGCCGCAGCGGTAACACTGGCAGGGGGCTGTTATCGCAGCGGCAGGGGCGGACGTCACAGAGTGCTGGCCCAGCCCCGCCTGCTTGGCCGCCGCTCCCTCGCTGTGCTGGAACGAACAAGACACTCGTCACAACGGCACATGTTGTACACATTAGCTCATCGTCTTGGAGTCGGAAAATGCGGCTGCTGTCGCGCCCCCGCATGTGATGTGCCCAGAAACTGGTCCAAAACCCATTCGGGGAATCGTCAAAAGCGCCAGCTGAGCGTCGTGGAACCACAAGCAGTTTCTTCTGGTGGACTGGAGCCGAAGAAGATCTCCGTTGAGTCTAGCAGACAGAGCAGGCCCTGCATCACTGCCGCCGGCATGGGCGCCTGCTCATGCTGCCCGCGGCCTGAACACCCGCACTGGTTCCCTCTCTTACGACACGTCTTCTTTGCAGCTCTTTTTTTGTGTCCTTTGTACCAAGCAGGCACCTGAGTTCAGCGCATGCACAGTAGGCTGCAGAGATGGCGCCCTGTGCGCCAGCTCCGCGGTGCGTGCCGTTCGCCGACACCGCGAAAGGCCATGCTTGCCTGCACCAGTGAGTATGTGCTATATTGGATGGTGAGGTCAGTCACGATGAACTTCCTCAGCGTGCTGCTAAGCTGCTGCGCGTCTGACAATGCAGGACCAAACAGTGCTGACAAGGCAACCTGATATTTTCTCCTTGAAGCGCACTCTCAGGCCTCCAGTATATCAACGGCTCGCATGCTGCATCCTCCCAAGCAACAGCCTAAGCGGGATCGCCCTCGGCTGCCACGTCCCGACCTGCCAGCGCTTTCGCAGCGGGTGGAGGCGTGGCGCAGATGTGGCGATGTGGCAGAGTCCTCAGGCGCGTGAGCGCCCGGGGCAGGCGCAAGCCCTGTTTGAGCCGCTGCGAGCCTGTACAGGTTCACAACATGGTCTGAACCTCCGCTCTTGTCTGGCAGCGAATGGCAAACCTCCCTAATCCCTAAGTTGCGGACTGTGACTAGGGCGGAGACAGCTGTGCGAGGCTGCTGACAGGGTTGAAAGGTCCCTCAGGATATTTTCAGCTGCTGCAAAGACTCTCGCGGCTGCGGCGTGTCACATTTCGGAAGGTCGTCAGCTGAGGGGAAGCTGCCGTCCCAGCCGAACTGACGTGAAGCCACCGCGTCTGCTGCGCTGGTGCCCTGCTGCCGGCCGCTCGCCGTGCTGCTGCCGCCATTGACGTTTGCTGCCGCTTGCGTCTTCGACAGTGACAGCTGATGCAGCGTGTCATGTGTGCTGCCGACCGCTGTGTCGGAGAACATTGCCGCCGGCTCGTGGGCTGATGTACGCGGAGGCTGCCTAGATTGGGGATCCAGGTTGTCTGCGGCGACCGCGCTGACGGCTGTCGTGCCGCTGCTGCCGCTGCCGCTGCCGCAGAGGAAGGCGGCAATGAACTGCATGATGGCGCCGTCGTCTGGGCGCCCGTTTTGTAGGGCCGCCTGCGAGGCCGCTGTCTCCTCCTCCGTCATGCGTCTGCAGAAAGGATATGCCAATCCTCAGTTAAGGTGAAGGTGATGGTACGCCAATGACTTGTGCTAGCGGCTTGCCTGTACTGGCAAAATGCGCACTGCTCTTTGCGAACTGCTGTCCTGCTGCTTGCTCATGCAACAGTCAATCCTAAGCCCATGCCCTGCTAGACCAGCACACCTGCTCGGCTGCTGGGACGGTTGTCCGACTGCATGCCAGAGGCGCAGTGCTGTGACTGAGGCACCCCAGTCATGCCGGAGAGCGGCGCACCTTTTGACGGCGGGGAGGATCTTGTCCAGCGCCGTGGAGCACCGCATCTCGGGGTGCCCCTGCACTGCCAGCACGCGGCGGCCGGCCGCGCCCCAGATGTCGTGCTGGGCAGTCGCAAACAACGCCAGCAGCACCCTTTCCAGCGGCAGCTGCGTCACCTGCGTGACGTGAGGCAGCGGGTCAGTGGCAAAAGCGCATCTGGGCCAGCTGTTAATGAGGAGCCGCGTGCCGTGTCGCAGACCCCTCAGCCTGAGTGCTTCATAGGATAATGCAGTCCATGCCTGCATCCTGCATATGCATGAAGCATTTGTTGTCTCATACTGAGATGCAGCATGCACCTGTGTTCACGCACCTGGTCGCCGTGGCTCTCCAGGACGCGGCAGCCATTTGCATTTGCCAGCTCTGGCGGTGTTGCCGGTACGCGGTTTCCCACTGCGGCGCGTCCTCAAGCGAAGCTCTTCCACTGCAGCATGATTGCACCAATGATGCATGTCCCTACGGACTGCTCATGCAGCCGGTTTTCAGACTGGATCACACCACCCAGGGCTGCATGAGTGCGTCTGCAGGCCCGATCACACTTAACACGCAGCGCACCTGTCAGCACGAAGAGCCCAGCAGGGTTCCTGCCCACAGAGCCTCCCAGCGCCCTCGCCAAGATCTGTGACAGCATGGCACCTGACTCTCAGGGTGAGACACCAAACAGGATCCCTGCGGAGGAGCAATATCGCGAAGCTGTAATACAGATCGCTCGGAAGCCGTGATCCAACCACACCTGGCTGCCGAAGCACAGGCCGGCGATGCGCAGCTGCGGCGGCCCAGAGCGCACCGCCTCCGCCAACCATGCTGCCAGCTGTCGGATCCACGGCAAGTCGTCTGCTGCAGAGTACTGGCTGCCACTCAGCACTAGCGCGTCGTAGCGAGAGGGGCTGACGTTCTCCAGGCCTCCCTCGTAGCACTGCGCATTGACAGGACAGTTTTTGAGGTTTGAGGTATGCTGCGCAAGGCCTGGCAACGGAATCTCGGCGTGCAGCTGGCGTACCATACCTTTATGACCTCCCAACAACATCTCCCAAGCCAGCGAAAAGGCCGAAGAAGACTGCAGTTTACGGAGAGCAGCGCCTAAAAGCAGCTGTGCCATTCGTCTGGCATTGCACTGGCAAGTCCGGTGTTTCATTTGCTGGAGCACGATTGACGCATGCTGCCGCCGTAGACGGTCTTGGAGCTAACAACCACCGCCCACCTGTGCATGTCTTTCCCTCTTGTCGAAGTCTTCACAATCAAGAAAGGCAAACAACATAATCGAATCTGCCCAGCGCTACGAGAGATACAGCCAAGCAGCGATGTGCAGTCACTACTATGGGATGACGCCTGCAGACAGGGAAGTGCTGCCGCGCTGCGCAGGGTTGCTGAGTACGCGGCACCAAAACATGACATAATCACGTGCACGATAAATTGCAGGTGCAGCCACAGCAAGAGTCGCTGTCAGACTGCAGCATTGCCAACGCAGGCGCAGCAAAGCACCGAGCCGCAGGAAAGACTCGCTGCGCCGAGGCAGGCGGCCACCAAAGCCTCGCGAGCGGAGGCAGCGTGCGCGAGCGAGCGCGCCATCTATGAGGCAAAGCTGCAGCAGCTGTTGACAACCATGCTGGCGACCCGGGCGCTGGCTCCCCAGCGCCTTCATAACAAAGCTGAGAACCTCCACGACAAGCTTGTGACGGCAGCGCAGCCAGCAGCAGAACCTCAGGCAGCGGCGGCGTAGTCCAAGTCTCAGCGACGTCTCAGTGCTGCGGATACCGCAACAAGCAAAGCAAGCCGGAGGAGAAGGTATGGCTTCATGTCAGGCTGCAAGAGCTCATGTCAAAATCTTTCACAACTTTCCATCGCGCTCTCAATCCACTCCAGATACACAACGAAAGCATCCCCAGGGCTGTCAGCCGCCGCTGCCGTGCCACATCGCAGCATGGCCGCCCGCCATGCCATCGCCTTGCTGCTTCAGCATCTGCAACCATCGCCGGTAAGCCTTGGATATACTTGGCTGACACGCAGGCTTCGGCAACGCAGAAGGGCGTGCTCCGCTGAACCAGGTGATCTTTTGTAGGTATCCTCCTCTGCTCTCGCAACTTGTCCTCCCTGCACATTGGTCCTTACAATTTCAAATTTTGTCCTGTGCAAGATACGATTCCTTGTCCCTCAGATTACACTGCCAGCAGTTCGCGCAAGTGTCGGACGGACTGCATGTTCACCAAATATGGTGGTGCCTCAATATGTCAATACAGCTCCACGTCCACGTCCACGGAAGATGGCAGTTTCAAAAGTGTCGATCGCCGCTGGCCAACAAGCAGACAACACAACCAGCATGCACCTGGGAGCTGCCAATTGTCAAAGAGATTGCGTACTGATTCCACAGCCCAGCGTCCTCCGCAGCGTGCCTCGTCTCAGCCGAGTGGCAGCGGTTGCCCTGACCGCGTTTCATGCCGACTCGTAGATGAGCGTTTGCGAGCCCGTCCAGGCTGCATCGGCGCCCGGCTTCACCACGATGGGCCCACTGGGCGCAACAGCAGCCTTCACACACACCATGCACTGCACGACCACAGGCCGCAGCGTTTGATACTGAAGGGTGTTTTGACGTAAACCCTAGAGGCCGCGCACGGGGCACGGCTGACATGATTGACACATCTTCAACTGCTTCGCATGGGAGTCTTCGATACACACATGTGACTGCCGCATATGACAGCTGCCACACGTGCCGCTTCGACAGGTGCGCCCGGATAAAGCATTGGAACATCTAAGCGGAATTGCCACATTTGACAAATGCCACAATTCACTCTGCCGCAGGCTGAGCTGGTGACAACATTGCGCGCACCCTGTACTCTTCGTCTCCCATGTCGCCCGTTGCCTTTGCCTTCTCGATCCAGGGATTCCACACGACGGCGTCGGCGAAGCCCTGCCGCCGAACGGTCACCGTGTGCCCCCTTGCCAGGTCCACCACCTGTCGGAGGGTTTAGGGTTTAGGGCAACAGCTGACGATCATCGCCAGGAAAGGCTGCATGGTTATGACACTTGGGCGGCCTTGGCGTGCGACAAGCTGCGCTTGAAACGCCACGGTTGGCATGGGCCAGGTCCTTCATTGTCAGCTCCCGAGCGCCGCTTCTGCAACTGCGCTGCTGTGATGCCGACACCCTGCGAAACCCTGCATGGCATATGCTCTGCCCACTGCGGAAGTCCTCGAAAGAAGCAGCCGCTGCCCACCTTGATGTCGGACGGCGCGCCGACGAATATGCGGTCGACCTCACGGTCGAAGGCCAGCTTGCCGGGCGGCTGCTGCTGCCGGCTGCACGCGTCCAGGTTGTCCAGGTAAGGCTGCTCGCCCAGCCCCGCCACGTGCGCCTATGCAGATCCGAACCGCAGGCCGGTCGCCTGGGAGGCCACGTTTGGCGGACCGCTGATGTTGCTGGCCGGAGGCACACAAGGGCAGAAGCTGGAGCGCCTGGCCACGCGTTCGGTTCACCGCCACTGTGTGCAGCTGCTGTCCCGCGAAGTCGATGCTGGAAGCCTTCCCAGAGACAGGCGCCGAGCCCTGTCCCAAGCCAGAAAGCAGCCCATGCACCCGCAACCAGTTCCCCGCACCTGCGTGATGTCCCCGACGCGGAAGTAGGAGTGCAGCGCCACGGTGAAGGGCAGCTCGTCACCGCCGGAGTTGACCACCTTCACCTCCTGCTGCAGCTCTGTGTCCCGCACCGTGACCTGCGCCGCACATGCTGGAAGACGTACTGGGAGGGTTCAGGGTTTAGGGTTTAGGGTTCAGGGCCAGGATACTTTACACGAAGCCTGTTGAGCAGGCGCTGCTGTGTTCGCTGGCTGTGTGCTTGCTGAAGATGCACAATTTGTGCTGTCAGCAGCCTCCGAGCTGCATCCGAGCAGGAGGTGGTGCGCGTCAGCTGGCATGACCTTGTGTACTCTCCACCTGCCGCCTGGCGCCCAGCAGCGGTGTGCGACACACAGCCCCGCAGTCCAACTCACCGTGACAGTGAGCTGGAAGGAGTGCGAAAAGTCCTTTGGCGTGTCCCCCTTCTGCTGCAGCACCAGCGTGGCCGAGTCCCGCGTCGAGTTGCGCAGCTCGAAGTCCGAGTTGCGGGCAAAGCCGTGGCTGGCCAGCGGCCCAAAGTCGCTGAACTGCGGCCAGCACACCGGGATGCCGCCCCTGCGAGCCAGTGCGCAACCTGGTCTGGCTATTCCTCCACAGCCTGCAGAACTTGTTTGAGAGTGATTCGCAGAGGCTTGCTCCGATACTGGTTGCAGTTTACTGATTGCGGTTTACTAATTGCAGCGCGCCTCACCTGATGGCCTTTGGCGGCTTGAAGACTGCCTCCTTGCTGAGGAACAGTAGCTCCTGCGCAGCGGATGGATGTGAGCAACATCTAACGCAGAGCAGCTGTGTGGCAGAAGCTTCATCCTCGTGATGTCAGTTGCGCAGGGTGGCAAGACGTGCACATGTGTGTCCCACCTTGTCGGCAACCGTCCAGGACGTCACATGGGCGCCGTACAGATAGACCTCTGCCGCACTTCCCTGCACAGTGATGCGTCACATGTTACCAATGCGTCAGGTATGTTCAAGCAGAAATGACAATGGACCTGCAGCAGGCTGTGTGCGTTTGGGAACCCTTTGAAGCTGCAATCGATCTCGCAAATTCATGCCGGTGTGCAATGGAGACACTACCTTCGGGCTGTGCAGAACAACCTTCTTCAGCCCCCCAGCTCCCTCAACTGTCTGAGCCATGTCAGGAACGCCTCTGGCAACCAGGTCAAAGCTTCGATGCCGGTCAATTGTGTGTTGAGCACTTCGAAGGACGCGCACTGCGCACTCTACCACTGAGGACTGATCCACAGCATCAAGAAGTGGCGAAAGTGAGATGTGTTCGACGCCGTAGCACAGCCTTCCGTCCAGACGGATCAAGCTGCCCTCGTTGAAGGCACTGTGCAAAATTCCAGCTGATAATACGGCGGTCTTGAATCGCGGCGAGCGCATGAAGCACAATCGAGGCTGCGAGCCTGACGGACAGACGAGAACGTTCGCAGGAGCCTTCTGATAAAGCTCAGCAGGACGCGACAGAGGAGATTGTGCATTGGCCCCCGCGATCCCAGAATTCTGAGCCGGTCATGTTGAAAGCAGGTTGACCGCAACACTGCAGGACTGGTATTGGAGTGGTGACTGTGTCATTATACGAGCACTGATCGCCTTTGTAGGCTTGTGGCCCAGCATGAGTGCACCGATCGGTCCAGCGATCAGCTGGGCGCTGTGGCTGTTGATAGCGCTCGCAGCGTCAGTGTGTGGCAGTGCAGACAGCAGCTCAGCAGCAGCACTGAGTCTGAACACGAGGGAGCTGCTCGAGGTCGCCCAGTCCCCACCCCCGCCGCCGCCACCCCCGCCGCCACCTGACGCTGGAAGCGGCGGAGCCAGCAGCATGGTTGCAACTGATGGCACGCCTCCAGCGCCGACTGCCAGTAGGCTGCAGGCTGCGCCCTCTGTGCAGACAGGTTCTGGCGAGTACTTGGAGCAGCCACCGCCACCCATTGCACCGCCGCGGACTGTGCTGCCTGCGCCGGCTGCCCCGCCCAAGCAGCCGACGTCGCCGCCGACGCTGCCGATGCCGGCGCCGCCGCCCGAGACGGCCGCAAACGCCACGGCGACGCTGGGAGCCCCCGAGGCCACGGGCGCCGGCATCAGCGGCACCGCTGCCGAGATCGTGGCGCTGCATAATGGGTACAGGGCCCGGCACGTCGACACGCCGCCGCTGACGTGGAGCAGCAGCCTGGAGGCGTCGGCGACCGCCTGGGCGCAACGCTGCGTGTTCGGGGTGCGTGACGCTTGTTTCCTCATTCACCACGACAAGCAGTGCTGTTGCTGGGTCGAAGTTATAGCGCAACGCTACCGTCTCTATGGCAGGTGATATGAATTTTGCTCGATGACCGCTATCGCATCCTTGCAGATGCTTGGTGAAGTCTCTGCGGTCCTCATCACCTGTGATCATCTGCTGGAATGGCTCGCAGCATTCAGGCGATCCCGGCGTCGGCGAGAACGTCTACGAGATGGAGGACTACCCACGCAACACGGGGCTTGACGCAGAGGTGCGCAGCATGATGGCAGGCGATGTGAACAACGGTTGCTTGACCATCATGCACAACGTCAAGTGCAAGCCGCCCACCGAACGCTGATGTGGCGGCATCTGACTCGCGCTGCCTTCCCATGTCAGTCCATGTGACACCCATGTGTCGATGCGGTGGTCATGCTTTCCCATGTGATGGTCCCGCAGGCGGGATGGCAATCCGCCATGAGCGCCTGGTACGAAACAGAGATCGACAGCTACAACTGGGCGGCGCCTTACTACTCAGAGGCCAACGGTCATTTCACGCAGGTGCCTGCACTCTGATGCACGGCGCCAACCCAGTTTGCAGAAACCCTAAATAGCGGAGTGCGTCAAGAGTACTGCTGTCCTGGCGTGACAAGCTGTACTACAGTCTGCCCTACCACACCTAGTAGGGCAGGACTGACTGTGCATGTTCACAAGCCATTCATCAGGCACTGCAGCCTGCGTCTTGCTTCAACATGCACTCTGAAACCAGGCTCAAGTGCTAAACCCTTTTTTAAACTGCACCGCACAGCATGCGGACTGAGCCGAAGTGTTCGCCGGTCAGTTCACCATGGGCGGTCGTAGAATCGTACTGCTGCAATGACGCAATGCGCAGAACAAACCTGATGACCCCTGACGGCAGGTGGTGTGGGCGGCGACACGGCAGGTCGGCTGCGGCCGTGCGGTGGGCTGTCCAGACTCGATGCAGGGTCGCCCAGACTGGGAGATGTCGATCTACGTCTGCCAGTACCAGCCGCCTGGCAACGTGCTATCGACGGAGGAGTTCCAGGCCAACGTACACTCCCTGCAAGCCGGTGGCGGAGGCGCAGGTGCGGCATCAGCGGTTGCCGCCGACAACGCATCATCAGCGGGCTGAATGCCCTGCAAGGATCTACAAATCGGATTTGAATGCATGGACAGAGCGGGATGATGAATTGCACTGCGCCAGCTGTACAGCACTTGCTGCATCCCTCTTATGAGCTTTGTTCAGAAACGACATTTGCTGCATCCCTCTTATGAGCTTTGTTCAGAAACGACAATTCCGAATTGCTTGTGAAGGGAACTGCCAACTGTGCAGGCAGGTTTGCAGGTGTCAGTTGTCTATTTGTTACTTCCATTGTCTATTTGTTACTTCCATTCTGCAAGTTGATGCCAATATTGCGTAATCATGTTAATATTTACCAGAAAAAGTACCGACACGGTTAGCACAACAGCTTGTATTTAATCCCTGCCAGTTCAATCAATTGCACTACAAGAAACGTGAAAGAGAAGAGTATATCAAGGCTGCCGCCGCATGCTGCAACCAATAGGCTCCCATCCTGCCAAATGCACAGCAACGATGCTGTCATCAAGAGCACACCCCAGAAGACCTGCGACAATCACCAAGTCGATAACAAACGTCCGATGAGCACCAAGATTTGAACGCGCCACAACAGTTGTATTGCCGCTTGACGAATGCCACAAGCGACGGCGCTGTGCTGGGCGTGTCCTAGGCCGCTGTTCGTTGTCATTCGCCGACCGAGTAACTCGCGATTGTGACTAGCGTGGTGTAATTCTAGCTCCTGTGTGGGTAGACCTGCGCCTGGTTGGTGCAATTGCAGATGCAGTACCCCTGGCTTGGGTAGCAGACGCATGTCGTGCAGCCCGCCGGAATCCCTGCGAGCAAACAGATTGGCGTCGCTCACAGTGCTGATAATCCCCAGATCCCAGTGTTTGAACGCTGCAGGGGCAACCCGTTGTGCCACTCACCGCCAGGAGGAGTGTCGGTGGCGCTGCCGCCACCGCTGCTGCTGGGGGTGCTGCCGCCACCGCTGCTGCTGGGGGTGCTGCTGCCACCGCTGCTGCTGGGGGTGCTGCTGCCACCGCTGCTGCTGGGGGAGCTGCCGCCACCGCTGCTGCTGGGGTTGCTGCCAATGTTGTTCGAGCTCTGGCCGCCGTCTGCAGCAGCAGGCAATTGGTAGGTCGGCACACTTCTGGAGGGACATCGCGATTGGCAGCTGGCATCATCATTGAGATCACTGATGTATCTTGCAGCCGAGACACACACATCGTGGCAGGTGCGTGCTCGCAGCCAGGGTGCATGGCAAGTTGTGCGCAGGACAGCGAAAGAGGTCGAGAGGCGCACATCCTTTCCCGCTGGCGCGGTACAGTTTGTACATAGAATGCATGCGCGACCGCTGCCCCGCGGTGAACTGGAAGCGGCAAAAGTCCAGGGAGTAGTCCTGCCGGTGATAGCAACGAAGGGCTTCAAACACAATGTCAGCAGCGAAACCAGGAACCACTCGTGCTCCATGACATCTCAGCAACCACCAAATGCACATGTCGAGCACTGCTGCCGTCATGATACAGCTGGATCGCCACTGTCTCGAGAAACGCACCATGAAGTTGTGCACAGGGTCGTTGCCTGCACAAAAAGAGAACGTGTGGTCGCTCAAGCGCAGCGCAGCTCCAGTTGCTATCTAGAATGTCGCGGGACACCACGTAAGGCGTAAGATATCAGAGGAACCTCGAGGCATCGAGGAATGGATCAGAGAGCTCACCTGACGAAGCACACGTGTTCCTCTCTGCGGCATGCAAATGAGAACTTGTCTCAGCTCCACAGCAGTGGGATTACAAGCCCTGTCGAGGAATTGTGATGGGCGCGTTTCAAATTCAAATTTAAATGGATCAGATGATGCAGCCGAGTCGGAAAAACACACTGTTGGAGGCGGGGCAGTCGCCAAAGTTTGCACTGCGTTCCGCCGGAGTGTCGAAAACATAGTCGCCCTGGCCCACGCAGCCTCCCAGATCATCGCCTGATGCAGTGAACCCAAAGAAGTCGCCTACCAACCAAGAAGATCACAATTGGCAGCTCAGCTTGCAGCGGTTTGAGGCGTCTGTCCTGGCTGCGCCTGCCGCCACAAGAGCACCGCTGGCATGAGGCAGGCACTAATATACCAAGAAGGCAGCCCACCATTCCAGGAGATGGCGGGGTTGAAGGTGTGCAGCAGGCCAAGCCAGTGACCGACCTCGTGAACCAGCGTCTTGCCCTACAGGCAGCAGCAGGGACCTCTCAAGGCGGTGTGACAACCCACATGCCGCAGGGGAGAGGAGGGGCAGCTCACAGGATGGCTCTGGCTGACATTCGATCCCAGGGGGCCATCAAGTGCTCATGAGCGGTCCAGCGGGCAGCATTGGTCAGCCGGCGCGCAACGCGTTAGCATTGTGAAACAAATATGTGCGACAATTTCATTGACATCGCAGACAGAAGCGTGCCGTGTTGTAGTATCTGAGGTTGCTGCCCGGCAGGGAGTTGTAGGCGACGACGCAGCCGTCGACCGCTGATGGGATTTGCGACAGCTCGTCTGGGGTGTACGACCATCTGCATGGCATGATAGGGACACATCGGACGCATTGCTGTCGCCGGCTGCCGGCAGGCAGCCGCAGAAGTAGCGGCGAGGTGGCTTTGCGGGACCGCCAGATCAAATGCATGACGCGAGACGTGGGTGTTGAAAAGCGGTTTTCGCGCTCAAGCGCAACTGTGGTGGGCAGGAACGGAACTGGTGCAGTGTCTCACCCGCCAAGCGACGGGTCGGCCGGCAGAACTGTGTAGACGTTCAGCGTGTTGAGGCCTCCGACCTTCAGAGCATGCTTTGCCTGCGCAGCGGAACTTGGGTGGGTCGCGCGCGGTGTGCATGACAGTTGATGGTAGATGTAGCATCTATAGCTGAGGAAAACGCTCCACCAGAAGAAGCGCGCGGGTATACCCACGCGCTAAGTACATACTTACCGCCAGCTCGGTGTTCGTCTCGGGCAGCATCCTGAACCAGACCTTGTTGGTCGTCCGTGTCAGCTTGCTCAGAACGAACTTGTACTTGGCCTGCAGACAGAATCGCCATCAAGTGTGCTAAACCGACGTCAGTGCCGTATGGAAGCGTATGGAACCGCCCATGCATCAGCCGCCTTTCCCAGAGCAAGGAGACTGACCGAGGAAGGATTCGCACCGTGGCATAGTATTTGTTTAGAGTCGCGATTTGGTTGGTCACCCATGCCCTTGGCACATTGCCCCCCGACACGCTTGTGTTTGCCCTGCCAATGAAACATTCCAATTTTGAGCTGCTGGATGGATCGAGCCGCAGCAGGTCGTAGAGCTGCACGTTCAGGAACGCGCATGCAGACCTGTCGGGGGTGCCATGGTAGGCATGGATTTGGAGGGATTGGGCTTCGAGAGCACTAGTCACAACCATGCCAGTGGATCGCAGCAGCCATGTCATCGATGCAGCGGCAGCCATGTTGATGCGGGAGCAGCCATAATTCACCTGATTACGTGGAATATCACAGGCACCCTTGTGACGGCCGCAGCTGTGACTGCCTCCTGCATCGAGGGAGGCTCGAGAATTTGGAGGTGCTGAGCTCTTGTCCGGCACACAGAGGCACAGAGCGCAGCGTGGAGTTTGAGCCGCAGCAGCCAGCGTTGCCGCGCTCCTCAGCCGAGTGTCTCCTGGTTGCCTGCAGGACGCCAGCAGCGCCAGGGCGGCACGCGCCAGCCCCCGGCAGTGGGTATGGAAATGTGGTATGAGGATCCACCCAGGACAGGTGCGGAAACCACCAAGCCTACTTGTGAGTAGCGGGCGCCATCTGCCATGGAGGCGCCAGACGCCGCCGCCATGCGCGCATTGAACAGATCCAGGTCCGCCTGCTTGCTCTCGTGCCACGCGCGCGCCTTTGCGCTGTGGCCGCACCTGTGCAGCTTTCAGCAGTACCAGGGTCGGCATCGTCGCCGCGCCCGGCAGGGCGACCGTCAGCGGACATGAGCGGCGGGCTTTCACAAACGTGTGCGCTCTCTGATGGCCAGGCAGCAAAAAGAGGACGTCATCCAGTGTGGCGTAGGCACGTTGGATCGAAAAGGTCGTCGAAGGACTGACCTGAGGATGGTGGCATTGGTCCTCGCCATGGCCTGCGGCACCAGTGGCGCGCACAGCACCAGCGCCGCCAGCGCCACACATCGCCACGCGGCTGTCATGACGCTGAATGTCCAAGTAGGTTGATGCCAGGCCCTTCTACACGCCTGCGAGGACCAGGGGACTGAAGAGAGGACGGCACGGTCCAAGCCGATCCCCAATATCTGAACCCTGCCCTGTCATCCCGTTGAACACCACTGACATCTAGACTGAGAGTCAGTATGCAGCCCAACTGCGGTTTGTCGGCATGATCCTGTGATTTCTGATGCGCTGCTGGCATTGTTCTGTTCCGGTACGTCTCCAGCAGGCGTAGGTTCTCACTTCTCTCTGGCGGTGACGCCACAGCGCATCTCGAAAACGCGTGAGCATGCTGGATCCAGAGGTTGCAAAAGTTGAGTGATGCACGTGTAGTTTGTGATTGGTACGGTCATGCAGGCGGCGGCATCCGCTCGGCAACGCTGCGGGCGATCCACGTGTCACAGTTGCAAGCAGAGGTGCAGCCGCGCCGAAAGGATGCATAGATTGTAGGGTGTACTTAGATGTGGGGTCGAAAGGCCATCAGAGCATCGTACCTGGTTGTGATGCGCAAGAGCAGCGGGAATCGCTACGACTCGTATGCGTGACTGAGGCACCGACGCCCCTTGAAGACAACCGCGCGGAACCTCCCAGCGGTGGCAGCAGCAGGAAGCCGACCCAATGCTTGAATGAACGCGGCTGAGCTGGCGCTGCTGACTCTGTACGTGTGAAAGTGCACATTGAAGCAGCTGTCGACTGCTTGACTCATGACGACAGCACGAATAGTAGCGTATCAGCGTACAGGGTTTAGCGGAGCTGGGTTGTCCAAACTGTTGCCTGTGATCGAGCGGCAGCACAATTCCATTTGTGTGAACGAAGTCATCGTGCATTTCGTCAGGTATGGATCGCACATAGCTCGCGTCGCGTGGCGCACAGCCAAGCAGCGCCGCAGAAACACCATGGCAGAATCAGAGCAGCAGTCGTTCCGGGATCTGCTCGCCTTCATCGATGCTGCACTGGCGCCCGACGCCGACGTCGACGCGGCAGAGTTGCAGCAGCGGCTGCAGGATGCGCAGCCCAGCTTTCTCAACCTGCTCCAACATAAGGCGAGCCGCACGCGCGCATGCGTGCACCCTGTTTCTGAACGAGCCTTCGCCTCTTAGCGGCGTGACAAAGAGCACTTTCTCGCTCGGCCTGGATGTCTGCCTGCTCAATAGTGACGGGCTGCGCCGCTGCCGTCCAGGGTCCGAATGCTGCAGCGCGGCAGGCGATCCAGTCCCGCAACCCGCAGCTGCCAGAGCCGCGCGGCCGTATCCAGCTGGATGAGGAGCCGGACGTCCGGGAGGTGAGCTTCGTATCGTTCTCCTGTTACCGGGTGCCGCTTCCTGCAGCATATCGTCTGACCGCGCATGTGCACCACCTTCGTGAATGACCTATCGTTCTCAGTCACGGTCAGCATTACCACTGCACGGCCGCGCAGGTGCTGCTGATGAGCGACGAGCTCAAACTGGACGAGATGGAGTGCCTGCTGTGCCTGCTGGCAGGCCATGAGGAGGTGCGCTTCCTGCTCTTGCGCTGTTGCGGATCTCTCTAGAGGCTGCTGCCGCAACCTCATGCAGATGCATGCTGACAAGCCGTGAAGTATGTGTGCATGCACAACCCACTAGATCTGGAGTTTACACTGGTTCTTGTTCTGCATGACTGACCGCTCAGAGTGTGGATTGTCGTCGACAGAGGGGCGAGGTGGCGGCGGAAGTAGCAGCAGGCGTGTACTTCCAGGAGCGACGCGCTCTGCTGCTGGCGCTGCGGCGCGTGCTGCAGGCGGCCGCCGCCGGCGCATCCGCCGGCCTGGCGCAGGACATCGCGGACTGCGTGGCGGCTTTTGCCGGCGGGCTGCTGGAACAGCGGCGCGGTGGCGGCGCGGCCCTCCTCCGCCGCCTGCTCGCCCTCGTCCAGGTGAGGGTGCTGTCACCAACATGATAGTGCTAAACAGCAACCTTGCTGAGTGGTTTGCCTGCGGTCTCTGCTGACATGCATTAGCGTCTTCATTGCATCTGATTGAACTTGCATGTGACTTGCTGTTTCGCAGGAAAAGTGAAACCAAGCTGCTGCATGTCGTGAGGAATGTGCTCTGACGCATCCCTGGTTGCTTTCCGCTTGCCTGCATCTGCAGGAGAGCATCGCGACGCAGGTGGACCCAAACACCCGGCTGCCGCTCGTGGTCGACGAGCATGGCGCCGCAGCGCCGCGCGCGGACGCGCTTGCGCGCGAACGCACGCTGCTGCTGGAGTGTCTGGCTTTGGTCGTAGCCCTGCGGCCCCGCTCCGCGACTGCGGAGGACGTGCAGCAGCTGGCACAGGCGGCCCGGCCGCTGGCGGCGGCTGCGGCCGGCGGCGTTGCCACAGATCCGACGGCGCAGCAGCATGCGTATGTGGCGCAGGCGGCGCTGCTGGCGGCGCTGCTGCCGGTGGAGAACGCGGAGGGCGCCGAGATGGACGCCGACGAGCAGGCGCTCTGTGAGCCCTAAACCCTAAACCCTAAACCCTGACTCCCATGCGTGCTGCTAGGACGCATGGAGCCACAGCAGCAGCACACATGCTGCATGCAGCCGGGCTTGCACAGCGGCAACTGCCGTGCGCTTCCGCAGCCTGTCCCTTGCACGCAATGCCAAACGGCCACGCACCTCTGCTGTGCGCTGGCAACCACCGCTCCGCCTGTCTGCCAGGCAGCGTGCTGCTATGGGCACGGCGCCGACAGACCGGACTCACTGCTGGCAACCACCAGCTCCAAAGCAGGGTCTCTGGGGCATCAACACGTGCCCGTTCTTGCAGCGGCGCTGGCGTCCGACTTGGGCCTGGCGCAGCGGCTGGAGGGCGCCGAGCCGCCGGAGGACGGTGCAGCCGCCGCCGCGCGTCTTGCGTGGGGCCTGCTGCTGGCGCAGAGCGGCCCCGAGTCCGCGCAGCGTGAGACAAAGGCCGAATTTTAGTTTTTCAAGTCTACTTGATAGAAACTCCAAGTGACACTCAAGTTTCACTTGATCAGAAACAGTGAGTGTCATCTGGCATGTTGGTGCAGCACAAAATCAGGTGAATGCTGGCAGGTTTGGACGAAAGGAAGCCTGCAGCACTTCATGCGGCTCTGGCAGAGTGCTTGCCGGAAGGCGATGCCAGCGCGGATGGCGTACAGTAAAAGCCAGCGATCTGAACACCAGTGTGACTGGCTGACGAGACTTCTTTTGGTGCAAAGCCCGGGCGGCGCGCGCAATCCGGCAGGCGACGCAGGCGGGCGCGCTGGCGTGGCTCGACGCGGGGGTTCTGCGATCGGTGCCCTTCGCGGACGACGCCGCGTCGCAGCGGGAGCTGTATGCCGGCATCGTGCACCAGCTGCTCATGCTGCTGCTGGACGCCGCGCCTGGCAGGTGAACGTTTCAGGGTTTGGGCCAGGGGGTGTGTGGGTGAAACCCCATATGCCCCATATATAACCCCATGTATGGTATATCATATATGGTATACCCCATGTATAACCCCACCTCCGGTCACTGCTGATGCAGCCTGCAGGCATGGGGCTTGCAGTCACACACGCTTCTCGGTCCACGCCTACTGTGTGATGTCAAACGTCGTCACTGGGATTTCTGCAGGCAGGAGGTGGAGGGTCTGATCGCGGAGTCGCTGGCGCGCGTGGACCGGCCGCCGCTGCCGGCGGGGGACCCCGCAGCAAAGAAGGACGACCTGGCGGCGCTGCTGGGCGCGCTGTCCGCTGCCTACGAGGCTTCGCCACAGCTGTGGCTGGACCCCGAGCTGCGGTGAACTTTCTATCTGTATTCATGTTTGTGTGCTGAGTCCTGCCTCCTGCTGACCGCTGCACGCTGTGCTAGATCCTAAACCCTAAACCTTATACCCTGCCCGCGGGCAGGGATGCTCAGCTGATCTTTTGAGACTTCGGCCCCAACTGCAGGTACCCCATCCTCGGCGAGTTCATGGGGTACATCGCGGGCAGGGAGGTGGTCAATGCCGCGCCCGCCGTGTTTTGCGCCTACATGGGCGTCCTCGCTGCGCTGTCCACCACCGAGGCAGGCGCCCAGGTGCGTCAAGACACGATGCCTGCACTGAGAGCACATTCTGCAGGGGTCGCGTCTGAAAATGTAAATGTAAATGTAAATGCGGTCTTTTTGGCAGCGCTCTGCCGCGCGCTCGTCTTGATGCCATCGCCGCCTGTGTTCAGCGACGCTACACGATGACCTCAGAAGCGCAGCATGCCGCATTGCCCAGGCACTCCCTGCCCAAAGCAATCGCCGCGCCACCCGGCACCAAAGTGAAGTGTCCTGCCGCAGTTGCTCATGCCTGCTCATTCTCGTGTCCATTGTCCCTTGTCCATTGTCCCTTGTCCATTGTCCATTGTCCATTGTCCATTGTCCATTTTCCCGCAGAGCATGTACTCGCAGCTGCGGCAGGGCGGCGCCGCGGGCGGCGGCATGGTGTCCTGGCGCCGCATGTTCGACTTCCTGCTGTCCATCTGCCAGCTGTACGCCGACATCGAGGCCGATACCCGGGTGCGCTCCTGCCATAGTTGTGTCTGCTGTGTCTTGCTGAGAGAATGTCAGTCAGCACATGCAGCGCGCCTGCTGCCGGCAACTGACAACTATGCAGCGCGCCATGCTGCCGGCAACTGACATAACCCTAAAACCGCTGCACGAGCAGTGAGCATGTGTGGAACACCGCCAGCTCAGCTCCCTAGTCTGTCCCAGCGGCGTGTGCCATCCCACCTGACTTCACAGTCCCCTACAACTCTCACCAGGACGGAAACCGTGAACATGTTATCGGAATGTTTCATCCGCGGGTGCGCAGGGCGTCGGTCTGGACGCGGTCATCCAGCGCGACGTACGGGTGCTGTCGGAGGCGGACACCCAGGCCGTTATGGCATACCTTCGCCTCTTCAGGTGCGCGGTTGTGTGCACGGCAAGCAGGGAGAGCGCTGCGACTTGACAGCCTGCATCCGGTCTGAGTCCTTGGCGCTGGTACGAATGTGCTTGTGTCCTCAAAGGTTCCTTCAAGCGGAGCAGCGCTTCGTGTGGGCCGAGCCTCGGGCCACAAGTTTCTTGTGATTCGCGGCGCGGGTTCTTGCAGGCGCTGCTCCCTTCTTGATTCTTGAATAGCCCACACGTGAATCTGTGTATTTGGGCTTTGCCAACGCAACCAGCTTCATTAAAGTGTACACACCCCCTGCATGCCGCAGCAAGGTGATGGCCGAGGGCGGCGAGGCGGCGGTGGGCTGGGCGCGGCAACTGGAGCAGGAAACGGGCATCGCGCCGCTGTGGGAGGTGCTCTTTCAGCTGGCCGCGCACCCCGTGCCCCAGGTACGTTTCTTTGACCCCCTGTTCATACAAGCACCAACCAAAGTTCTGGCTGGCGAGCCTCGTGTGCCCTTGCGTCCAAGCCCGTTGGTGTGGGAGGTGATCCAGCTGGCTGCGCACCCCAGGCCCGCCCCCTCCCCCCTTTCAAGCGTCATCAGAGCCACTACGAGCTCGTTTGAAACGCTCTGACGAAGTGCGCGGAAGCAAGCCTGTGCTGAAGCAGCTGTGTAATGTCTCCTCGTAAACCTGACCTGGCGCTTTGCTATCGCCGGTAGGAGGTGAAGGGCGCGGCGTGGGGCGCCATTGCGGCGTGCGCATCGCGTCCCGACGCGGCCGCAGTGGCGTGGGAGCGGCTGGTGCAGGAGACGGTGCTGGTGCAGCCGGGCACCGATGCGGCGCTGGCCGTCGCGATTCCGCACTACGACATGACCTACCAGCTGAACGAGATCGAGGTGAGAATCGATTGAATATGGCTGAAGCTGTGGATGAAGCTGGAAGAAAAGGGCACCAGCGGGGTGCTGGCGGTCGTGGTCCCGCACTACGATATGACCCATCAGCTCAACGAGATCGAGGTGCGCATCCAGCTGTTCATGTTCCTTCTGCTGGCTTCAGTACTCTATGTTTATCTTTCTAGGGGTTTGTGCCAAATCATTCAAGTAACAGCTGGACATCTCCACCCGTCCAGCTTCAGCGCCCACTAGGTTGAGAGCAGCCGTGGCCGTTTTCAGATGTTGCTCTTGTCACATTGAGGCTGGCGCGTCTGGAAGACTACAGGAGAGACCCTGCCCAAATGGTATAGGGGTTAGGGTTTGTACTGATTGACGCGAGAGATCGAATGCAGGCGCGTGCGGAGGACTACACCGAGACACTGGCCTTCGTGCGGCTGCTCAACACGCTGCTGGTGGCGAGCGGCGACAGGCCGCTGGCGGACGGGGGGCGCGCCTTCGCCACCTTTGCCCGCCACGTACGCGAGGACGTGCTCGCCGCCATCGGCCAGCGCGCCCACAAGTGAGCGAAGCGATGTGCCTTTGATGCTTCCACAGCTGGAACTCCATGTGCGCGAGGACGTGCTTGCCGCCATCGGACAGCCCGCCCACAAGCGAGCGAAATGGAGACCTTGCCATGTGTTCGGATTGCCGAGAGTCCAGTCCAGCAACGATGTCAGCATGGTCTCCAGGAGGAGACCTGTGAGCCCTAGGGACAGAGCTGGTATCTGAGTATTGCCCGCAGCTGCCAACTTGGCTTGTTCGCGGTGTACATCATGCGCATGACACTCATGTGCTTGCAAGACATGCGCAGCAGTCCATCTGGCGCCACCATCACAGATTTGTCACGACGCCGTGATGTAGCTCTGAGGTCGTGGTTCAGGTGACTTGCTGTGGCATTCCTACTCCTGTCGCCGGTGTCGTGCAAACATCATCGCTCGCGGCTCTGCACAAGCCACACGAGCACCAGCCGCTGCCTGCGCCACCGCTCCCGGGTAGGGACAGATGCGCGCCAGAAGTCATGCCAGCGCACCTGCGACTGCCGATGCGAAGGAATGCTGCCCGGCACATGGGCGTGGCGACCTGGACAAGAGGTTGAGCTGATCCATGTGTGCCGCTGTGGTAGGAGCGCCGGACAATGGTGGGGACTGTGGGCAAGTGCGAACCACCTGCGCCTAGCAGCAGCAGCAGCAGCAGCAGCAGCAGCAGCAGCAGCAGCAGCAGCAGCAGCAGCAGCAGCAGCAGCAGCACATACGAGGTCACACCTAATCCATGACTGCTGTTCCAATGACTGCAGGGGCGCGGGGCAGCGGTGGGAGCTGATGGGCGAGTGCGCGCGACACCTGCGGCTGGCGCTGCAGCGGGTGCCGCTGGAGGCGGCCGAGTCCGTGGCGCTTGCGCCACACGGCGGCCCCGACACCTCCCGCGCCCCCGGCACCGAGGCCCTGCTGGACATACTGGGTGCGCATCAGTCACAGCTGCGTTGCTATGGAACTGTTGATGCTGGGTATGTTATACGCCGCACGGCGGCCCCGACACCTCCCGTGCCCCAGGCACCGAGGCCCTGCTGGACAGGCTGGGTGCGTGACTGTGTTGCATTCATGTGACCACCGAATGGAAATGTTGCGAGCTGGATCCTGCTCAACACAGCGGCCCCGGCCACCCCCGCGCATCGAGCCCCTGCCAGATCTTCTGGGTGAGCAGTTTTGCCATTGTCAGACACTGCAGCACATGCATAGTCCTGCTGGCAGCCATGCGCATTGCGTCTGTGGCATTGCTAGGGTTTCCCGTCTCACCGTTGTACCTCGATTTCACGGCTGACGGCTCGCCTTCATGCTGTGCATGACCTCGGACTGCTTTTGACCAGAACTTCATGTCGTGCTGCGTAGGCCCGCGAGCCGGCATGCGGGCGGTGCTGGGCGCGCTGTCGGGCGGCGCGGCGGCGCTGGCGGCTGCGCGCCGCGACGCCCCCGAGGGCGCCGTGCAGGAGGCCGCTGTGCTGGAGTGCCTGCGGCTGCTGCGGGCGGCCTTCGACTACGACGTTCCGCTCGTGCAGCGGCTGCGCTCCGCGGAAGCAGGCGAGAGGCAGACTTACTTGCAGACTCGGCAAGCTAACGCAAGCTCTATACAGCTCCAGCTATGGTGGCGGTGTTCGAGTCCTCTGTGCGTTAGATTGTAGGGCTGCAGGCTGAGCACAAGCACTGGCTGGCACGTGTGCTCACACCACAGTGCTGGAAGTCTCAAACTTGAGAAAGTCCTGAACGGATGTCCACACTCTTTCAAGCAAGTTTGTCAATGCACATGACAGCGGTTATACCAGACGCTGGAGGAGGTGCTGGCGGCGGGCCTGCTGGCGCTACATGCGCTACTCCCTTGAACATACCGGATGCAATTCTCATGGATACCGCTCCACGTGCGACAGGCCTGTACCAGACGCTGGAGGAGGTGCTGGCGGCGGACCCGCGCCTGGCGGCTGGCCTCCTGGGCTACGTGCGCTACTCCCCTCAACATGCCGCATGCGATTCTCACGGATACCGCTCCACGTGCGACAGGCCTGTACCAGACGCTGGAGGAGATGCTGGCGGCGGACCCGCGCCTGGTGGCTGGCCTCCTGGGCTACGTGCGCTACCCGTACAACCCGGCGGTGCAGGCGGAGGCGCTGCGCATCGCGGGCCACCTGTCCGCGCGCCTGCCCGACCTGCTGCCGCTTCTCGCTGGCGCCGGTGCGTCTTTGAATTGCAAACCTGTCTTCCATCGTAGGGGTGAATATTGTACAAAAGCGCACCGCTGGCGGCATTTCATTTTCCTGCTCTGCTGTCACGTTCTGCAACATATGGTCTGTGAAGCAGATGTTCGTTTCTGCAACCAACCTCTGCCTCTCTCCTGTGTGAGGCCTACACAGCCCCTTGCTGGTCTAGCCAATATGAACCAAATGTTCTCTCCGTCGTTTTGCAGGCGCCTCGGCGCCGGAGCTTGTGGAGGGTTTTGCGGCGTGCCTCGACGACGCGATGTCGTTGACCAGCCCCTTCCTGCCGGCGGACGACGATGACGCCAACGCATCCGGCGGCGGCGCGTCTCCACGCGGTGAAGACGCCGACACAGACGTGCGCTCGGGGCTGGTGCTGCAGCTGCTGCTGGAATCCGTCGGCCGGGGCGCCGCGGCGGGTCCAGGGCTCGCGCACCTGCTGCTTGGCTTCGACGTCGTGGACGGCTCCGCAGGTGTGGCTGAGTTGTAACGCTGTTTCGAGTCTGCTGGTTAGGTTCATGGTGGTCGTGACAATCTGCGTTGGGCGCTGCCTCCTTGGGCGGCCCCCAGACTTGCGCACCTGCTGCGGGGCTGTGGCGCCATCGGCAGCCCCGCGGGTGCAAGCCACTGTAGGTGCGGAATGTTGGAGGCTGGCAGACGCTGCTTCACCCTCGATTGCTGGCTGCTGCTGTGATGGACAAAGCTGATGCCTGAGGTGCCACGAATCGTCAAGCGCCGCAGGAGTAGGTGAGCTCATAGCAACAGGGGAGCTTTCTGATCGTAGACAAGCAATTGCATCGTGCCATTGGCAGCTTTTGCTTTTGTCGCCTTTCGATTCGTCTCAGTAACCTCCTCTTAAAACTTCTGCAGGCTTCGCACACTTCGTGCTGACCCGCTGCAGCGCTTTATTGTACATGTCGTTGAAGCCCGTCTCTCCTTGTCTATCACTCGTAGCTGCTGTGGCAGGTTTGACGTGTTGCCTCCTTACCAGTCCGTAAACGTACACACGTCCTTGCGCAGGGCAGGTTTACCTTGGAAGGTTTGACTTGTTACCACCTTACCAGTCTGTAAACTCACATGCGCCCTTGCGCAGGCCTGGCTCACTCAGCGCTGGACCCGCGGCAGCAGTTCTCGTGCCTGACCGTGCTGCTGCGCGCGATCGCGTCGCCAGAGGCCTTTGCGGCGCGGCAGCCGGCGCTCTACGGCGGCGCGCTGCGGCTGCTGCTGGCGCTGGCGGCGGCTCCCGAGACCGCCGAGCCGGTGCTCGGCCTGCTGCGGCGCCAGTTTGGCGGACTCGCGCCGCTCATACCCACCGTTGTGTGCGCCCCGCTCCCGGGCGAGGTATGTATACCCTGCCCACTCCGGCCTTGCGCCCTCAAGAGTGGATATTCTTGACAGCCTTGTGCAGGACGCAGCGCGGCTGGAGTCGCTGCAGCAGCGCAGCAGCGTGCTGCAGCTGCCAGCAGTCGCTCCTGAAAGCGTTTTCAGTCCCGTCAATCGCACCTAAATACTGACGCAGCTGTGTGGCCGCCCTGAGCAGGACGCGGCGCGGACGGCGTCGCTGCAGCAGCGAGCGAGTGTGCTGCAGCTGCTGGCGCTGCAGCTGCACACGGCGGACCCGGCAGTGCCGCTGGACCGCGCCGCAACGCGCGAGCTGCTGGCCGCGCTGTTCGCGCAGCCGGCCGACGAGGTGCCAGGTGCGGACCTTGAGGTTTGTGCGTGGTGGAGTGTCCGCGGGCCTCACTGTGGCGGAAACCTTTGCTGGAATGGCCCTGTGTTGTGGGAGGCGCGTCAGACTCTATTGCCAGTGCTGTCACCTTGAAGGCCAGTGCAGGCTTGTTGAGACCTCTCGCAAATGGGGGTGCTGAGCCTCGCGGCAGCCCCATTGTGATGCTGTTTACGCGTGCTCCAGCCGAGCCAGTCTTACTGCTGGGAAGCAATGTTCGCCTCGGAGGGGGCACGTGCACTCCACTCTGATGGAACGCAGACATGCCTGTTACTGAGCAGAAAGGTCTGAAGCTGTTCAGCAGAGTACCTGAGCTGCATCCCCTGACCGGCAAGCTCAAAGCGGATCATGCCCCTTCGCCAACAGAGGAGGTCGGGCCGGCGGGCGGGGAGCCGGCGCGCAACGCGGCGCTGGTGCTGCTGCGGGGGCTGGCCGGGGTGGCGGATACGCCGGAGATGGCGACGGCGGCGGCGCCTGACGTGCGGCGAGCCCAGCAGGCGCGGCGCCTTCTCGCTGCATCTTGCCTTCGCAGGCACCAACTGACGACAGCCCACGGACACACGGGTTGCAGTGCACGCGGCTCCGAGCGCTTGTGTCACACTCAAATGGCTGACTCTGTGCATGGCCTCCGTCTGGCTTCTGTTGCAGCATGGCATGGTGCACTGAGCTGCTGGTGGTTGCCGGTAGGAGGTTTGAGCGCAGACGACTGTAGACTGTAAACCCTAAACCCTAAACTCTGAATAGCCGTCTGTCGTGCAGGCAATGGGCATCATGGACCTGCTGGCGGCGGGCGGCGGCGCCTCTTCTCAAGACGCCGGCGTGCGCACCACCGGCGAAGCGGGGGAGTCGCTCTTTGACATCCCGGCCCTCGCAGACGCGCTGCGCACCAGGTGGAGGCACCTCTGAGATTCAGACCATTCTTGAATGTAAGCTCGAAGCTGTCTGGATGCAAGTCACATGTCACGAGGGAGGCACCTGGTGGCTCGGCTGCTTCTGATGGCATTTTCGATCTCTGGCTCAAACGCGAGAGTATTGTTACCAGTATAGGCGTGCATGTGCTACTTGTCCATTTGAATGTCCGTGCACACAGATGATGCTTCCGTACCGCAGTCGCAATGTCAGCCAATGACGCATGACTTCCTGCAGGTACAACGCCCAGGCGGCAAACGGCGCATCGGCGGCGGCGCCGGCGCCCGTCATGCAGGAGGCCTGCCGCGCATCGCTGGGCTTTGCGCAGCGCTTCAACGCTTTCGCGCTGTCGGACGGCGCGCTTGCGGCGCTGTGCCGCGCCTGGCAGTCCGTTGTCGAGGTCGCCTTCTCGAAGCGGTGCGTGGATTTCTGGCCATCCTCATTTCCTGTGTGTGAGCAAGTCTCTTGGCAGCCGGCGCTGACCTTGCTGCCCTGGCGCAGCGCTGACTTGCTACCCATGGCAGCAGCCTTGGGCCGCCAACACACGTTTTGAGGCAGGGCGCTCACGTTCTCGGGTTTTCTACCGTCTGCCGTCTGAGTACCGGCAAGCTGAACGACTCTGACATCTGATTCCACGGCACAGGTTCAGCCTGCTGCGTGATGTGCTGGAGGAGGCCCCTGTCCCCGCTGCCGATGGGGACGGCGACGCCGCTGCTGCCGCCGCGCCGAGCTGGCCGGGCGGCAGCGTGGGGCTGCTGTTAGCCACTTTGGAGGAGACTCTAGCGGCGCTCGACTGGATGCTCGCCACCGGCGACGCGCGCCTGGCGCCGCCCTTCTGCCAGGTGCACTGCAATCTGAACGCATTGACACTTTCTGACCGGACCCCAGAGAGATAGCCTCGTCCGTCCGACAAGCTTCAGGACCAGGATGGTGCTGGCCGGAAGTGACATGCGCCTCGCCGTTCTGCCAGGCGCTGAAGGTCTGCAGCCCTGTGTAGCCCCCTCCGAGGTTCAGAAAGCTGTGCGCGTGACCGCTGTTGTCCCATCAGATGGCAGGTGCAGGCGGTGTGCTGGCAACAGCTGGCCAGGAGCACACTAATTTCTCTCAGGGGATAATCTGCTTCATACATGCAACTGACAGACAATGTGTCCAGACACAGATGCGGCTCAATTTCCACGCCCTTGTCAGATGGCAAGGCCGTGGACAGCCAACGTTGATCTGTACTGCGGCATGCACATCAGTCGCCACGCGCTGCTGCTGCAACAGCTGTTGATGTTTGATGCTGAGATGCCCCTCTCATGCTGGCCTTGTGGGGCTGGCCTGTCCATCAGCCTGGCGGAATAGAAGGTTGCCTCAGCAGTGGCTCAGTTGGAACATTCCTGCTTTCTGCAGGTGGTGCGCACACTGATGGCGTGCGTGCGACAGCAGGCGGCGGACTTCTCGCTGCTCGACGGCGGCGCGCGGGATGAAGGTGCGGCCTTGGCTCTGATGTCCCGGCCACTGCTTTCAGTATATGCCAGGTGCAAGTGCAGATGATAGAGGGGAAAGCCAAGCGTGATGGCCTTCGCAATTCTATCAATCGCAATTCTATCAATCGCAGTCTGCACATCTCATGCGGTCGATTGCAGGCGCATCGCCAGTTGCAGAGCGGCTGCTGGGGGTGGCGGGCGCGCTGCTCGGCCGGCTGGGCAGCGCGCGGCGGCAGGAGGCGGCGCGGCTCCCGCTGCAGGGGGGGCTGCTGCACCTGCTCATGCTGGCGCAGGGCGGCCCGCCCGCTGGCCTCTCCCCCGCCTCCGTCGCCGCGCTGCTGGAAGGTGCGACTCGCTTATGCATGTCAGGCATTTATGATGCATGCTGTGTTTTGGCAGCGGCGGCGATGGTTCAAGCATGCGAGGGGCACCACATGCACTTGTGGCGATCTTAGGTGCCCAGCAGTTGCTCGTTCTCAGCAGGGAAGCGTTCTGAGCCCTGCATCGCCACCGTTCAGCATTGGTGGAAGTGCAGGTACTCGTATGCTGAGGGCAAGGATGCATTCGTCGGGCAGCGCAGTCGATGGGCGGGCTCTTCCGCTATGCAGTGTGCCATTAGGGCTGCACCAAGTTTAGCGCAATGGGCGTCAGTCAAAGATCGACATCCACTCAATAAGCACCATGCTGCAATTCCCGCTGCAGGGCCGGACGCGGCGCAGGCGGCGTCAGCGCCGGCAGCGCAGCTCGACGCACTGCGCTCCGAGCTGGAGGCGGGGCTCTCAGAGCTGGTGCAGGGCCACCTGGCGCTGGTGGATGGCCTGGCGGCAGACGCCCTGTCCTCGGGCGCCGCTGGACAGGTGCGAAGCATTGTTTCGCGCACAGCTGCCAGCGACCCCCGGCTCGGAGCCTGCAACAACATTCCTAATCAGATACTGGGTGGACACATATTGGGTGGACACATCAAGGAAAGCAAAACTGCTGAGAAGTGGTGACGGGAGAAGTGCGTCAGGCATCCGTTGGTCTGCGCCGTCGTAATCAGACATTTCAGCTCTGCATCGCCTGCTTCGAATGGACTCATGGCCGACCCGAGACGAAACCAGATCTACAATAAATCTGCTTTCCACTGTGTCTAAGACCTCAGGCTCTACCTTCCCTCTGTACTAGGTGGGTACGGACCATGGTGCTGTCGCTGTGGTTTGAGCTATGCGCTTGGGGCAGTGGACCGCGGCGGCGGCATGGATTACGCACCGCAAATTGGCAGCAAACCCGCCTTTAACTGATCTCAGGACTCCCCGTTGGTTTTCTAGGTGGGGCGCACCACAGCCCTGACGCTGCTGGGCGCGCTGGCGGCTGCGGACAGCGGCGGCAGCGCCGTGCTGCAGCGCATCCACGCAACGTCGCTGCCGGGGCGCCTGCTGCAGGAGCTGGCAGATGCGCTTGCTGCCGCGGTGCTGTCGCAGGTGCTTTCTGCCCAAGTCTTGACCTCAGCGACACGCTGGTTCGCACTGTTGTGGGAGCTGGCAGACGCACCCGCTCTGCGGTGTATTTCAAATGCCTTCAATCGTTCGTATACTTCCAGGATGTGCAAACCGTGTTATGCAAATGCGTATGTCCCGGATGCTGTGGACACATTTCATGTGGCAGGCCGCATTGTTCTACACCCCAATGGTCAGCATTTTGCCTGCCACCTGCACAAGGTCGTCAGCAGTCTGCTCTGTGCGTTCTTGCGCGATCCTGAAGTCCCTGCTGACGCGCAGTGGACGCGCGGCGCGCGCAGTGGCCTGCCGACCATCGAGGCGTCGCTGCGGCTGCTGCTGCGGCTGGCGGCGCCGGCGCTCGGAGCCGGCAGCGGCACCTCGGCCGCGCCGGCGCACCGCCTGTTCATCCTCAATGCCATTCCCCGCCTCGCCCAGGTGCCTGCTTTGGGCCACAGTCCCTAAACCCTGAACCCTAAACCCTCCTTCACAGCGCGTTGTTATGCACGCTACATGTCCTGCACATCCAGCTTGTCGACGCATCGACCTTAGCTGCTTTGTGCGCACTTTTGAGACTCCTGCGAAGCCCTGACGAGTCTGCGTGGCCGCCTGCAGTGCCGGCTGCTGGACGTGGAGTACGAGTCAGCAGGCATGGCGCCCTCCGAGCTGCGGTCGCGCCTGCACCAGGTGCCTTCCCAGCATCTGATGCTTGGCAATGCGGCATCGCTGCTGTGGACAGAGTCGTCAAGGTACCCCAGATGTGGCGCGTCTCATGCCTCTTGGGCGGTTTGCCCTGCCGCCAAACTGTGGTCGCAGGTTCGATCTGGAGTCCTTCGGTGAAAGCCACCTCGCCATCCAGTGCATCGTTTCGGAGAGCTGGCTCCTGGCCCGCAGGTGGTGGCGCCGGCACTGCAGGTGGTGCTGTCAATCGCGTCGCAGCTGCCGGACTCTAGCGCTGTGCGGAGCCAGGGCATGAGCTTTGTGGAGCGTCACGCGGCTGCGCTGGCGCGCATGCTGAACGACGCCGCCGACGGCCACAGGTGGAGGTCATCTGTTTCTTTCCACTGTCTCGACATGTCTGCATGCGTCAACCTTGTTCAATTCGAGTGAGACGCGACCGCGCTGATGGCATGCAAGACGACAGAGCGCAAACACAATTGTCTGACTACGCGCAGGCTGCAGGGCTGCGTGACGGCCGCGCTGGAGGGGGCGTGGCTGGCAGCGGCGCTCTCCTTTCCCTCGAAACGTCTTTAGATAAACATCTTAACGATTTCCACCATCGACATTCTTGTCCTTTCGAATGCTGCAGGATGCGGGGCACTGTGACGGTCGCCCTCGAGGAGGCGCGGCTGGCGGCGGCGCTGGCCTCGCGCCTGCTGCCGGCGCTGGCGGCCTCACCTGCCTGGGGTCGCCTGCAGCCGGGGCTGTTCCGTCTCGCCTGGCTGTACGGCCGCCTCAACGCCCGGGTGAGGAATCTTCCCCGTGGTGTGCAGACATGACGCAGTGCGCACAACGCCTCATTAAGTAAAAATTATTTTTTACAAAAAAATATTTTACAAAAAGATTTACATAAAATTTGCATAAAATTCACAAAATTTACAAAAAAATATTTTTATAAGCCTTTTTTATTAATGTTTATTGCGTACCAACTCTTGGTTTGATTTACCCACGTGGAGACCACCCAACTGTTCCTAAGGCACAGTGCAGCAGCAGTTTTGACGTGGTGTGGCCGGCTGCAGCATAGCAGCATAGCAGCATAGCAGCATAGGTCGCTTCGCTGCTGCGGCGTACTGAACCCATGATCCACGTTGTTCGCCTTCCTTTGACGGCCCTGTTCCTGGTCGCAGACAGTCCCAGCTGCTCACCTGCTGCGTGTTGCTGCAGGCCCCAGACCCAGGGCTGGCCGCCGAATTGCCATGCACCTGGATCTATCCAGCTCCGTTTCAGACACCCTTTGTGGCTTTGTCACAGATCCAGGACCCGGTGCTGGCGGCGGCGCTGCGGCGCGGGGCGCCGGCGGCGACGCCGCCGCAGCCGCAGCTGGGCGCGCTGGTGCCCTACGGCAGCGGCGACGACGCGGTGCAGCCGGCGCCGGTCAGAGCGGCGGCGCGGCGTGAGGCTCGCGTCATCCGCCGTGGGTGCGTCACACAGACTGATGACGGATGTGTGGGACCGTGCATGTGTGGTCGTTTGCTGCTGGTGGCACGCGCACGGCGGCCGCAGGCCCGCCCACCCGGCAGCAACCCCCTGGCCACGTGAGATGGCTCGCAGCGCCTGCTGAATCTGCAGAACGACCTGTGGCACGTGCTGTGGCGGCCGACAGGCGAATCGTGAAGCTGCATCTGCCCTATCTGACTCGGGCTCGCCGCTGTCCCTCCTCAGGGTGCGGCGGCTGCGGCTGGTGCTGGCGCAGGCGCTGCGGCAGCTCGCGGCAGACGGGGAGGCCCCGCTGGATTTCACCGCGGCGCCGCACGCCGCCGACGCGCCGCCCAGCCACCGGCCGCCCACGCTGCCGCTGCTGCGGGAGTCGATCAGCCAGGTGGGCGCCGCAGACCTTTTTGTTTTGTCATGGGCTTTTATGTTTGACATGGACTTATACCAGAAATCGGGCAATGTCAGGTGCCTCAGGGTGTTTGGGTGTTTGGCGGATCCTGTCAGGCTGCGCTCCTCGTCGCCGTTGCATTGCGACCATCATCCTGCAAGATGCCGTGCGCAGTGTCTCGAGTCTCCTTCCCTGCAACACAACACTGCGCTGCCAAAGTCAGAGGGCGTGGCTGCCGAACGCAGGCCACGGAGGACCTTTACGCGGCACTGGATGCGCGGCAGCAGCTGTTTGCTGCGGTGCCAGCCGGCGGCGGCGCCGGCGACGAGGGCGCCGACATCCTGGCGGTGGCGTCGCTCGCAGAGTCCGAGGTGCGCGCATGTTGCTGCGTTCACGTTGCTGCTTTCATGTTGCTGCTATCATGTTGCTGCGTTCACGTTGCTGCTTTCATGTTGCTGCTGTCATGTTGCTGCTTTTATGTTGCTGCTTCATGACACCGTCGATGTCTGTCGAAGACGGCGCCGCGGCGCGCTGCCCCCGCCACGTTGCATATGGGGCGTCCGGCAACCTCGACGTCGGTCGTTGACCGTCAAGTCTCCTCCTGCGCAGGTGGCGGAGGGGCTGCTGCTGATCGAGAACCTGCTGGCGGCGGTGTTGGCGGTGCTGTCGCGCAACCAGCCTGCCGCCAAGCTCGGCGACGAGCGGGTGCGCCCGCATCTGCCCCTCTTGAATGTCGAATTCCTGCACCATGATCCCATAATCTCTTGGCTGTCGCTGCTGCATCGCCCGTGTCACAGGGAAGTTCACCCAAATGCAGGAGTCCAAGCTGCTGCGGCAGCTGCTGGGCCCGCCGATGAAGCGCCATTGTCATTGGAAATTACGTCTCTGGAAATCGTGGCCTGAGCGACACTGCCGAATCCAGGAGCCGTACCTTGACGTTGTTCATCCATTCGCCTTGTGTGCTCAAAGCACTTTGCTGCAATGCAGGAGCTGGACCTGCTGCGGCGGCTGCTGGCGCCGCCGCTGGACGCACTCATCCGGCTGGCGGCGGACGACAGCGTCTTCTCCCAGGACGTCGACTCCGTGCGCCTCCTCGCCCGCGCCATCAAGGACCTCGTCATCCGCCTGTGATTCGACGGAGCACCAGCGGCGGCAGCGGCGCCTGTGTTGGAAGGGATGCGCTCTCCACGGGCCGCGGCACTGGCAGCGGGCCGCGACTCCGCGCAGCAGCCACAGGAACTGCGTTTCTGCAGGCATGCCGGGATTGGCACAGCAGCACTTGTAGTAGCAGTTCTAGCTTGACACGCGCCAACCTGTGCTTCGATACATCGCCTGCAGCGGCAGCGTGCAGCCCAGAGGAACAAAAGCAGGGAAGTTAGGCGATGCCACACACGCTGAGCTTGGACCTTTCTGCTTTGCAGCGCAGACTGAGGTAGCCATGCCGTGCAATATGCATGAGCCGTGCTGCGTTGACCACTAGTTGAGATGTGGTGTTAATCACAGCCCGCGGTGAGCTGCATCCATAGTCCTGCTGCATCTCGATGTGCTGCCGCCTCATTGTGCCCGTGCATATCGCCTTCAAATAAACGCAGATGCTTGCCTTCATTCGTCAGACCAAGTCTACTACCGCCAGCGACGTCATGCGCGGCCACAGCATTGGTACTGGTACTATATGGGACATCAGCGCCGGCTGACACTCCATTCACATCCCTGCTTGAGAGCCCCACTTAAACTCCCTTGAATGCAGTGCGTCACTTGCGGCGGAGGCAGCGCCCTTGCCGGCTGAGGTTGATATCTTGTCCCAGGGTTAGACAACTAAGCGCAGTAGGGATGCTACATGGCTGGGCCTCCAACCAGTTATCTCAAGCCCTTATTTGGGGGCAAAGGAAGGCAGTTGTTGGAGGAAAGGCAGTGCAAAGGCGACCAAGGATTGGTGCTTCTTGGTCCAAAAGTTTGTTGCAGCAGTGGGAAATCGCCCAA
>JAABUL010002258.1_pt1 | contig 32608 bp, 53 predicted proteins | sample 5559151 | NCBI WGS metagenome assembly JAABUL01 (sample SAMN10711876, study PRJNA513368) | rock metagenome | isolation source: Antarctica rocks | place: Antarctica: Victoria Land, Pudding Butte sud | reverse complement strand
AGCGCTGCTGGAATTATTATCCACCTTTCGCGCGGAGTTCGCGCAGCGCCGAAAACCCGCGCGAAATGGCTTCGCGCAGCGGCCGCCGAATTATTTTTGCGCGAATCATGCCCGTGACTACGGTAGTTCCATATATGCAGTCCAACGGCTCATTAGGTAGAGCCGTCGTCATCTGCAAGGCAGAAACAGCAGGGAAGATGCCGCTGCAGGGGAACACTTGCTTGCCGGTCTGCATTATTCGGAGCATGGGGCCAGGCGAAGGTTTAGAGACAGCTACATCCTTTGTTTCTCGCTGCCTCATTACTCACACGTGCTGCCATCAACCCACATTCAAACGACGAACTATGTATCATCTTCTACCGGCATAAAACACCGCTGCAAAGGTAACAAGGCACCCACGCCGCTGCCTCAAGCCAGGGTCTCATAGCTCCTGCCGCAGAGCGAGAGGAGCAAACTCCATAACACAGGCGGCGTCGCAGGGAAGGTATGTGAGGATCTCGGCAATGCAGGTAGAACCACAAGAATGTTTAGGAATCGAATCTCTGTGCGTAGCCGACTGAATGTGTACCAGGGGCGTACGCCGTCAGACGCATGCCCCTGGGCTCAGCGAATGCGCCCAAAATTTCTGCCGCGAGGCTGCCGAATCAATCTCGCCGCTCTTCTGCCTTCCCCGATATGTGCGCGCTCTCGCCGCTGGCATCGTGACGGCATACGTGCAATTGTGACGGCATAAGTGCAAACCTGGTCGCTCATACGGGCTGTTGCCACGTAGAAAATGTTGCATATGCCCTGACGCCTCAAGACTTGTGCCAGCAGCTCATGCCGCAGCCCTGAAATTAAAGTCAATTCCCCTGGCGCCGCAGAACCTGGCGCTCTCAGGCTTCTTTCGTCAGAGGCCCTCCTTGGCCTCCTGGCCGGTGCCCTGCGTTAAGGTGAAAAACTCTGACATCAGGCGATGTGCCTGCAACCTCAAATGTGCCGGAGATGCATGTCACAAACCCTCCACTGTCTGCAGGCCGGCGCAATACCACAACCCTAAACCCTAAATGCCCAGCACAGCAGGTGCCGGCAGCGCACCCTCGGCAGCGCACTACGTTGCACAGACAGCCACCCAGGCTGGAAGGCGTTCCCCAGGTCTGTCGAGCAGACGGCAAAGTTCCGCAACGCTGCCCTCAAGACGCAAACCCTAAACCCCAAGACGCACACCTGGGTGCCTGCGCCATCGAACTCTGGCACATTTCTGACCAGCTAATCCAGGGTGCAGGCTTAGGGTTTAGGAACATCAGGGGCTTCGATTTCTGGCATTTTTCCAGTTGCGAGGCTAGGGTTTAGGGTTTACCTGGGTGCCCTCGCCGTCAGACTGTGGCAGGTTCTTGACCAGCTCCTCCAGCGACGCGGAATCGTCGGCCGGCGCCCACCGCACCCGCTCGCCAAACATCTTCTTGGACAGCTTGACCTGCATCCGCTCCATGGCCACCTGTGCGCCGCGAGGTCGAAGCACAGTTTGGAGTCGAGTGACAGCGGCTGAGGTGGGTCCCAGCACCTGGGTGCGGGACAGTTTCGACAAGCATACAAGCTCGACGGCCACCTGCATTGGAGTCGAAAAGTTGGCTTTGCTCTAGTCCAGCTGTTAGTCTAGTCCAGCTGAGTCTAGAGTTGCCGAGTCTCAATTTGAAAGGCGCTGCGGTCATATGCGCGGCGGGTGCAGATCCTGCATCTGCTCGGTGCTGATCCTGCACTGGTGAGGAATCGACAATGGCTGGGACTCGGAAAGCCCGTTGAACCGAGCGATTCAATGTGTCTCGTGCATTTCTGCAAATGACGGCCTCCTTGCTGGAGCGACCAGCGGCGCACGCCGCTTCTCTAGTCGAGTGCGGCATCAGTCAAGCAGCCAGAATAGGGTGTGTCTGAAGCGTAAATCTATCATTGCCGGCGCAGTGTCCGCCATGCAAGTCTCACCTTGTCGGCGCCGGAGACCTTGCCCTCGTCGGCCGTCGCATCGGCGGCGGCAGGGATGCGCACCAAGATCCACGGCTGCCCGCCGATCAGCTCCTGCAGGTCGCTGCAGTGGCTGCCCACCTGCATCGGACAAGCTCAAGGTTCACAAACGAGTTCTGTGACTCGAGTTTCTGAGGGTCTGAGTTATGGGTTCGAAGCTGCCCGCCAATCAGCTCCTGCAGACCGCTGCAGTGGCTGCCCACCCGCGCGCTCCAGGGTGTGCAGATTTGGGAACGCTGATAACAGCAAGACAGTTTTCACAGCAAGAATGCCCGACTGCCCGCTGATGAGATCCTACAGGTCGCTGCAGCGGCTGCCCGCTTTACCGCCAGCGCTGCACATCATCCGCAGGCCTCCATGGCCGGGAACACAGCAGACGTGGGTCAACCCCCACGCTCCTTGTGCATCATATCACGTGTGCTGCACTGTGAATGCAGCGCAACACATGAGAAGCCGTCGCACAGCAGGAGTAGGGCCAGCTGTACTATCTCCATGGCAGTCGGCTTCCTTGGCCGTTTGTACTACCAACTGCCACGAGACTCGTCCGGTATGCAGAAGTACACAAGATACTTGAGTAGTCTGGAAGCGGGGCCCCAGCAGCTGTCGCTCTCCTCCTGCTTGGCGGTCAAGCGGCACGCTGACGAGCGCGCCAGCCAGCGCAGCGCAAGCACCCGTACAGGGTTTCGACTGTCAAAGGAAGTTTCCAGACTGCTTGCACAGCGTGTTGGAACTGGAAAGCGCCGTTTTCCGCAGCAGCAGGTTGTTGCCCGCCTCCTCCTTGGCGGTCGGCGCGGGTACAGTCACCACGAAACGGAAGAGCGGCTCTCAGATGGCTTCTGGCCCGTGTTGTTTCGCATTTTCGGTGATTCACTGCAGAACATCGGGCGTCAACCCACCAGCAGCTTGTCGCCCTCCTCCTCCCTTGCGGTCGGCGCGGGGACAGTCACCACGAATCGGTCCAGGGGGACGCCAAAGCGGTGCGCCAGGTAGCGGAGCGCCAGCGCCCGAGAGGCGCGCACCGGCGTCACGTGCACGCACGACTGCAGCTGAGCCGCGCTGATCCAGCCCGCCTTGCCGGGCACCATCTGCAGAAAGGGACGAGGGTGAAAGCATGAACGCATGAACTAACGAACGAAGGTGCGCTCACGGCTGCAGCTGCGCCGCGCTGATGTGGGCCGCCTTGCTTGGCACCATTTCTGGACAAGAGAGTTGACGAAAGATTTGTGAGGAACCCTGCACATTGAATCAAGTGCACATGATTCTGACAGAAAGAGGAACCTTGGGCATTGCTTCGGACGAGACTCCGCCATCAGCGTATGCAGTGCATCTGCAGCTGCGAAACTGCTTGTTTGTTTTAAAAATGAAAATTTAAAAATAAAACGCAATTTTCCAAATCTAGATGATTTACGATTCTATTGAAGAAGGCCGCAGCCCCCGGCAGCTGAGCGTGCTGGCTCTGCATGCTGGGGTCGGTGGCGAACGCTGCAAGCTGCGCCTACGACAGCAGCATGCGGAGCTAGAATTGCACCAGCAGCCGGATGCAGAGACAGCGTGTGCAAGATTCCCAGGTCGAAGACCCTAAGGTAGCATGGTGGCCACTTGCGCGGTCGCTCGATACAACGCTGGCTGGAGTTGGATCCAAATTCCGATGACACACCATTCGAGTTCCGATGACGCAGTGTGCAAGTGTCAGGAAGCTTCTCTCACCTGCAACGTGGGGTGACAGTGGCGGTCGTTCTTGCGCAGCCGCTTGCGCAGCCGTGACGAAAAAAGTACCACTTAGTACCTTCTGGATACAGACTTCAACCCGGCAGCGCACCTGCAGCGTGAGGTGGCAGCGGTAGCCGTTCATGCGCAGCCGCTTGCGCAGGCGGTCGACGACCGTCGTCGGCGGCAGACCGCTGCCCTTGGCGCCCAGCGCGCTCTTCGCCTTCTCGTCCAGCTCCTGCAGTGCATTACGTGAAATGGCCTACTTGGGGGGCGATAATGGAAGAAACACTCCCGTGGCAGGTGGTGGGCCGCGTGGGCCAGGGGCAGACCAATTCATGCAAAGCCCTGAGGGGCGTAATGCGCACAGTGCAATGCGGAGGACGGCCAACCTCCTCCCGTCCTCCTACAGCAACTGCGCAGAGCGAGCGGTGCCAGAAGCGCTGAGATGCGTGTGGGTGCACCACGGCGATGTGGTCAGGGTGGGGGCGTGAGCCGCCGTCGCCACACGCACCGCAGGCGGAAACACATGAAAGAGCAAAACAAGCTTCGTCTGCTGCGCACCATGACGATGTGGTGGGGGTGGATGCGGGAGCCGCTGCCGCCGCCGCCGCTGTCGCTCGCGACCGCCAGGTCTGTGGAGTTGACGTTGGCCAGCAGCGGCAGGCGCTTGGACGATCCGGCGCGCTCCATCTCGGCGACCGACACCTTGCTCAGCAGCTTGCCCAGACTGCTGCGCTCCCATCTGCGTCACGAAAGAAAGGCCAAACTCGCGATGTGCATGTCGATTGAGAGGCTTTGGTTGCCGCTGGCTGACAGCGGCCTTCTCCACCTCTGCAATGCACACCTCCGCTGGCAATTTGCCCAGGGCAGTGGCGCTCCCGCCTGTGCGCACGGCAACTTCCCGTCTGTGCGCATGGCAGATTCACGTCTCCGAGCACAAGTCCCGCCGGGAATGCGGAGCACTTCACGGCATCCCGGCACTGCTGCCCTCAGAGCCTACAAGCTTATGTACTGCACATCACCACCTTGTTCTCCATGTCATTGCACAGCGTGTTTCGAGTTCGTTGGTGAAATCTTGAGATGTGCAGAACCAGGCGCTGCGCTCCTCACAAGCTCTGCGCGCGCACAATCCACTGCCTCACAGCAGAACTCTCTTCAATTCCCATCAAGGGACCGCAGCCAAGACCCCTTGTTTGTTGGCATTGTCGGAAATCTCACAATGCCAGTCGATGCGCTCCTCCCAGGCATTGTTGGTCCAGCTTCCGCGCCACCATACATCAGTGTTCGAAACTCTTGCCAACTGCAAGTCCAGACTCGGGTGTGCCTTGGAAGGATGACCGGGTTTAGGGTTTAGGGTCCCTAAACCCTAATTCTCACAATGCCAGCCGATGTGCTCCTCCAGGCGTCGTCGGCGGTCCACACGGCGCCTCGCAGCGGACCTTTCTTCCAACTCGTGAATCGGGAACACGTTCCTTCTCATCGGCAGCTATCAAAGGAAACGCACCGCCAGTCGATGTGCTCCTCCCAGGCGTCATCGGCGGTCCAGCTGCCGCCCTCCGCCGACGCGTGCCGGATGTCCGCGCCGCCGTGCGCGACCACCCAGTCCACCTCGTTGATGTCGACACCCTCCTTCTGTTTGATTCGAAGGAAGAGCGGGAGCGAGATCATTGGATATCGATGTAGTAGATGTTCCTTCATTAGACTCAACCCCACCTCATCGTTTAGTAGACTCAACCCCAACAGCCAGGAGAGTGTAGGGTTTAGTCAATGGACTCAGATCCAGATACCTTATTGGTCAGCCGCATGCACCTTCAGCCACATGGACTTGTCCTCACAGGCGTTCACGGCCGCAATGCTGACGAACAGAAAGCTGGCTTTCCTCCAGATGCTCAATTCGTTTGTTGGTTTCATGACCGCACCTTGAGCCACGCGGAGGTGTCATCGAAGGAGTTCATGGCCACGATGCCGACGCCTGCCTTGGCGTCGCCCGCCGCGCTCTTCGCCGCCAGCGCCTGCTTCACCTGCGCAGCCGCCTGCGGGCGCAATGACGATCACATGCGTCACCAGCATCCCTTCCCTCGTATGTGCAGCCCAGCAGAGGTTCTCCGGGTTGCGCGTCGCAGAGCAGGCAGTGCCGCAGTCTTGCACAAGGCCGCTCGGAGCTGCAAGCGGCACTACCTGCAATGTGAAACCCTAAACCCTGCGGCCCTACCTGCGGGGCTCGCTGTGCATCACCACACCAGGAAGGCGTCGCAGGAGGCGCCGCGCACCTGGGTTTCTGCCAAGCCCGAAGGCAACAGAAAACAGAGAGGTCGTACCTGCGGCGCGCGGTGCTGGTTGTCCATGACCACCACCAGAAAGGCGTCGCGGGAGGCGCCGCGCACATCGTCGCCCGCGTTGAGCTTCTCCTCCGCATTGTGCGACTCCTGCATCAGGTTTAGGTCAATTTGATGAGAGAGGTGAGGCCTCATTTGGAATTGAGGTGCTTCTCCTCCGCGTCATGTGACTCCTGCACTCAGGTTTGAATCAATTTGAAAAGAGACATAAAGCCTCAGCATGTATGCAGCTGCGCACATCATCGCGCGCGTTGGGCTTCTCCTCCGCGTCATGCGACTTCTACAATGTAGAAGTCACATCAGCAAATGGTTGTACACTCTGATAGGGTCTCCCTTGATGCAGCCGCGCGAGTCAAAGCCCGCGCTGAGCTTCTCCTCGGTGGCAACTTGCTACCACAAATGATGTATGGTGTAGAAACCTAGATGCTTTGCTTACAGCCACGTTTGTCGTCACCCGTGCCCAGGTGGCCTCTGTGTCAGCGACTCCTGTGCGAAACTGAGCCATTTGCAAGGCCTCGTGTGGTGGCTGCTGGTGTTTGACAGACGCAGGCCATCCAGGGGTAGGTTTGGCGGTGTCTTGCTATGGACTACAGGTAGGTGAGGGACCAGTTGTCCAGGGTGCAACTGGCCTCCTCTGGCCCGAATTGGCTGCCGTGCAGCAAGTCGATCAGGGGAGGTGGGTGCGGTTCGTCTCGACAAGGCGGCAGGTCAACCGGAACATCAGCGATTCAGCTCTCACACAACCAGCCTTGGCTATGCCCCTTGCTACCAGCTGTCCACTGGCACGCAGAGCTCTCCAGGCTGTAGCTGGTGACTTTTTGGCAGACAGTGTGTAGTGGCCATCCTGCCGCTGCCTCCGTTGCTCATTTGCGCGTCCCCCGCCGCCGCCCGCCCGCCCGCCCGCCATGAAGCCCAGCGACTTGCGTGCATCAGACTGTCACACGCTGACGTTCCTTTCGCTGTTTCAAAAGGAAAGCTGGCGTGCAGGACCCACCTTGACCTCCGTCCCCGGCTCACCGCCGCTCTTCGGCGACCCGGCAATCGACGGCCGCCGACCGCCCTCCTTAATGCCCAGCGACTTGTGGTCCCATGTACCGCTCGCCCGCGCCGTCTTCTGCGGGCCACCACATGGTAAACCGACGTCAGGCACTGGGCACGAGTTTGGACAGAGTTTGGTTTGGCAATGGGGATGGGTAAGCCGCAGCATTGGGTAAGCCGCAGTATTGGGGATGGGTAAGCCGCAGAGTGTGCTCCTGTCAGAGTGGCTGCGCCAGGCAGCGAATGAGGTTGTGGGCGATGTTCCCGCACGGGGTCCCGCTATGCGGCGTGGTGGAGTGATATCGCCAAGACCGGGGTGGGCTGTCATGGTACGGCACATACAGGGCGACCAGTATCTTTGGTGGATGTGGTATGCAGCAGACGGCGGGAACGAAGAGCTGCGAACACGTGTGAAGAGGGGGAGGAGAGGCAGTAACATGCGTGGCCTGCGCTTGGCTGCGAAGAGTGGGCCCGCCACAGCGCGGGGCATTCCGCGCCATCGCGGCGGCGGCCACGATCGCTGGACGTGCGGCGATGCCACGTCTTCTGCGCCACACGTGGGGCTTTGTGGCAGACCAGGTGGCCGCTGCTTCGTGCAAGCAGGTGAGAAAAGGCTGCATCTTCGATGGGCGGGAGGCAATGAGGTGGTGGGCCGAAAGGACTGTTTGCTGTTCAAAGAATTCAAAGAATTCAAAGAATTCAAAGAATTCAAAGAATTCAAAGAATTCAAAGAAGAAGAAGAAGAAGAAGAAGAAGAAGAAGAAGAAGAAGAAGAAGAAGAAGAAAGACAGGTGCCAACCAGCCAGGCGCCATCATAGGGCCGATGGACCCTGCGCCTAACGGCCACTAAACGAAGATACAGAAAGGGATTGCGAGAAGCGGGGCACCTTGGCGGCGTGGCTGTGGCGCTTCTCGCGCTCCACCGATTCCAGGTACTTGCGCGAGTGCGCCAGCCAGGAGTACGCGTGGATGTTCTTCACGCCTGCATCACAGTGTTGCAGAGGGGTCAGAGGCACAAGGAGGAATGGCGCCGATATTGGGGGACGTCCTTGACGCCTGCAACGCGCAGAAGAGGACGAATTTGCCGATATCTTGTAGCAGAGGTAATTGCTGGCATGGTGACACTCGGGAAGATCATCACCTATCTGCATTGAGAAGCGATGACCTGTAAAAGCATCGACCACGGCGGCACACTGCCGCTTTCCTTTGCATCAGCTAGCCCCGTTCTCACAACACCTCATCATGATGCTCCCTTGACTTCCCCGACGCATATCCAGCACCGACCTTGAGACACCTGCCAGGTGGAGGGGTGCGTCAGGATGTTGGGCAGCGCGTCGCCCAGCCCCCTCTAAAACCCTCGAAGTGCTCGTTGCAGCACCGAAACAGGTCCAGAAAGACCCAAAAACGCACAGGTTTGAAGGTTTCCGCTCACCGTTCTTCGACATCTCCTGCCAGGTGGAGGGGTGCGTCAGAATGTTGAGCAGCGCGTCGCCCAGCTCCTTCTCGTTGGTGGGGTCCACCACCACGCCGTGGTGCAGCGTCGCCATGATGTCCACGGGACCGCCATTTTTGGTCGCCACCGTCGGCACACCGTGCGCCGCCGCCTGAGCAGCAGTGGTTGCTGATCTGTCAGCCCTACGTTGTCTAGTCTCAACGGCTGCCATGGTCCAGCCTTGCCCAAATGTTCGTGGCGCCGCCGTCGGCACATCGTGTGCCGCTGCCTCCGCATGAAGCGGATTCATGACTGCAACCCGCGAACTGCTGTAGCCATTGCGAACAAAAGGCGTCTCAGGAAAGACTCCAAACGCCGCAGGGCATTTGTGGTGTTGAATGGCCCAAGCTGATGCGGTGGTTGTTTGGAGCACAGCCAGGCAATCGTCTTCAAGTTGCGGATCCTCAGCACTTTCAGATGATAAGTGCGGAGATGCCCCGGTCGACGGCAACTGCCGGCTCTGTTGTTCATGACCCGGTCTTGCAGCCATGTCCTTTCCGAGAGCCGAACGCAATGCAAGCATTCACGCATTGCAATAGTGCAGACCTCACAACCAGTTACTTGAGCTGCCAGATATCGGCCATAAGCGCACCTCAATGACGGTGAGGCCGAATGGCTCCTGCAGCGCCGGGTTGACAAAGATGCCGCGCGTCACCAGCGGGTAGCGGTAGATGTCCGATATGTCGTTCTGCGAGTGCGCCTGCGGATTGCAAAAGCAACGCAAAGGTTGCAGATCTGCTCTTGTGATGTTTGGCACGCGTTGCGTGACCGGCTGATGACGGTAGATGTCTGAGATGCCTGCAGTTCTGCAAGTACACCTGCAAATTTCAAGAGCACAACAGGGTGAGTCCTAGAACTGCTTTCGTTGTCGCGGTGTTCGGCGAGTAGTGAGGCAGCAGCCAGCGCCACCACGGGTAGCAGTATATGTCCGATATGTCGTTCTACACTTCGTCTGCGCATTGCAGCAGCGCGATGGCCTTTAGTGCACATGCGATGAAAGGGTCTAGATTTTGACCAAGGCATGATGTCAGTACAGTTGGCGCAGCGAAGGAAAAGCACAGTGATTTGGATGCAGCAATGCCTTTTTGGTATTGCTGCATGTCAGAAAGGGCAAGATGGTTTTTTTGAATGGGTCCCCCTTAAAATCGCCCACCAGAAAGCATCATAATCCACTGACATGTCCCAACAGCAGCCATGTCGTGTGGCAGCCGTGTGGTTCTGCACCCTGGGATTCCGCATTTCACTTTTGCACCATGGGGTAGGCGACGGAGCTGTACAGTTCGTGCATGTCAATCTATTGAGCAACTGAGCATTTGTTGAGCAACTGCAGATGTTCCAGCACACTGAACTGCATGTTCTGGTATGATGTACTTGTATTTCGGACATCTTTGAGAGAATGAGATGTTTACCTTAGGGTAGGCGACAGAGCCGTACAGGTCGTATAGGTCGATGAGCTTGAGCACCTGCCCCAACACCTTCTGCGAGCCCTGCGCCATGCTATCGATGTTGTCGCGGTTGCCCTGCAGCAGAGCCAGATCTGACGTCGAACTTGCCGATCATAACAGGGTCAAGGATAGACGAAATGACGCTCCTAGCCACGCACTTTCCGCAAGCTCTCGCCACTCTGCCAGTGTCCTTGCGGCTGACCTGCATATTGCGCAATGAACAATGGAAATCAAACAATGCAGAAGGCTCCTGCCGCAGGGCCTTACAAGAGACCTATGCCACGGGCAGAATTAGCTTGGAGATATTCAAAGCAATTTCTCTGATTCACAGGCGGCGCGGCTGGCTTCGTCCTTGTTTCGCAAACACCGAGGCCAGGGAGCACGAGCCGCAGTGGCATACGCCGCTGGCACTGGAAGCCGATGCGCAGTGCTGCAAGAGCTGATGATCACAGGCTGTGTATGGCACCCAGACGCACAGCACGGCCAGGCACAAACGTGAAACACCATGGCTGGGAGGCTCCGAATCAGTCTGAACGCGCAGAGTTTGGCCTGAGGCTGCACAAACATAGAGGCGCAGGACTCACCATGGCCAGGACGAGGTTGGAGACAGCTCCCGCAGGATCGGGATCTGGTCAAACGCCTATTAACAAGTGGATATGTCCTTTTTGGCATTGTGGACGACCAATCGAGCTCTCCACAGGCCCCCGAGACAGGATGGCAGGATGCTCACCATGACCAGGACGAGGTTGGACAGCTCGCGCAGCATCGGGTTCTGGCCGAACGCCTTGACCAGCGTCGTGATGTTCTTCTTGGCGTCTGGGCGGCTCATGGCAAGGATGGCCGGCTTGCGGGGGTGGCGCAGGAAGCGGGAGATCTCCTGCAGGGTGGGCAAACAATCAGCGTTGGGAAGCATCTGAGAAAAGGATTTCGAAGAGATCATCCTCCACATTGGCAAATTCGCACGACCGGCTTGCTCAGGCAGCGCGAGAACTCGTACGTGTGCCAAGCGAGGAAGGAGCAATGCTTTGGCAGCAGTTGCAGAGCCTGTTATGTCCGCATACGCGCTGGATATTGTGAGCCTGTGGCAGAAAACACTCAAGCAATAGGCTGCAATGACGTCGCGGTCTGTGCCTGTTTGGCCTGCTGAGGCGCTAGCGGCATGCATGAATACAGACTGTGCATAGGTTCCAGTGCCGTGCGCTACCTGTACCACAGGCCAACACACAGCTGACGCGGCAAGAATGCAAGCCTGGCGCCGCAGCTGCCGTGACGTGTCTTTGGCCGAGCGAGCACACGACCACTGGAGCCGAAACCCTGATCTGCATCCTGATCTGCATCTGCATGGCTGTCCTTCCGTGTGCACCCTTTGCCACAGGTTCACGGGTTGCCAATCACGGGTTGCCACAGGTTCACGGAGTTGCCGATATGCATTCTTTCATTTCATGTTTTCACTACTATTTTATTTCTTAATTTAGTTTTCACCCTTGACATGGCAGGGGGGTGTTCCTCCCACCTGCCAGATGCGGGGGTTCTCCTCCATCTTGTCGGCCATGTGGAACTGCATCTGGACCGTGCTGTCGCTGTGCACCAGCCCCCGGCCGCCCAGCGGGGGGCGCTGCTTGGTGAAGGAGCCCGAGCCCTCTGCGCGCTCCAGCGGCTGCGGAATGAACCCGGCGTCGGCCGCCTCATCCGCCGCCTTGTCCGCCGCCTGCCTGCCATCCTATACATTCATGTTCATACCAGCAATCAGAATGGGGTTGGGATGTTCTGTTTTGAGCCGTGCGCGCGCACCAGCGAGCTCGCCGCCATGAAGGCCACGTCAGCTGCCTCCTCTGCCGCCTTCTCCGCTGTCCTAAAATTGAAACAAACAAACGCAAGCATTCAGAAGGAGGCTGCAGACGATGATGAACGTTGACGTGACACAAGCGTGCGTTGGCCGCCTCCTCCGCCCCCTTCTCCACGTCTCTGCTGCTCAGCGCCCTGAACGTGGTGTTTGTGTGCGGGGAAGATTGCAAACCTTGTCAGGAATGATCGAAGCAGTGTGATGTGCATGGTGCAGGTTCAAGCTACAGGCATGTTTCCCCCGAGCAAGAGAACATGTGAGAATCAACTGCTGCCGCAGCTGACCTTGGACTGCGTGGCAAGTCGGCGGCCTTTAGTCGGCGGCCTTTCAGCGACGTGCCGCACTTGAAACAGAAACGCCAGAGTGCTCCCTGTCGTTCTGATGCATTCCGAGTCTCACCTTGGAAGTCCGAGGCGAGTCGGCGGACTTGCGCGGCGTGCCGCACTTGCCGGACGCAAACGCCGGCTTGGAGCCCGTAAAGTCCTTTAGGTTGGGGTCCTCCGGCAGGTCCACCTGCAGGCATGGAGCTCAAGGATGTAGGATGTAGGATGTCCTGCGAAGTTGCATTTCCGCAGATGCTCAAGCAGTTGACAGCTTGCTGCCGGTGAAGCCTCAGGTTCGGGTCCACCTGCAGCATCGACGTGAATTCACGAGCTTCGGATCACACTTCGTAATGCGAGTGATGCAAGATCGTCAATGCTAGTGATGTACGCCAGAAAGACAATCCTCGAGGTCGTCATATTGGTGCTCCCTGTGGGGGGCGGCAGTGGGATCAATATGCTGAACATGCTGACCCTCCTTCATTGGACATTTCGAGATGTTCCTTTTCAAGCCCTAAAGTCATCCGGAAACCATGCTGAAGTAATGCGACACGGCGCACCCGCAGGGTCCACTCGTGCACCTTAGAACAACCAGCCGCACAGTGAGTGTCCGACATGAATCCACCCTTGCACACCGGCACGCTTGCGGCTGGTGTGGAGACACAGCAACTTTTCTCCGGCAGCCGCAGCAACTGCTTGAATTGGCTTGCAGCGGCAGGGCCTGCATGGCGCAGTGACTGCTGCGCGTCGCCGCAAAGTCTGGATGCGCCGGCTACAGGGTGTCCCGCCCTGTCCTTGCATGCCACAGCTGCAGATCTCCCATATTGCAAGGGTGAATTTGAGGTGCTCAGTCGATTTCCTTCTCACCTTGAGGTTGGAGAAGTCAAGGCCGGGCGGGATGACGTTCATGATGGGCATGTGGCGACCCGTGCGCCGCCGGTAGCGCAGCACCTTCTCCAGCCTCGGGTCATACCCATCGTACAGCCCCCACTGCTCCGCCACCTGTGAAAATCGAGAAGATACAATGGCAATTGGAACATCCGCATTGATACGATGTGGCTGCGGGCACAGCACCTTCTCCAGCTTGGGGTCGTACCTGTGCTACAGCCCCCACTGCTCCGACACCCGTGGAAATGGTACGTAAAGTAGGTATAAAACGGCGTCATGGCCGCTGATGTGAGCTCCAACAGCCGAAGCTGTGGAGGTTGTCTGCAGGATGGCATCCTGGACTGGAAGCCCAGGATTTCAATCTGTGCGCAACATCATGCGCACCTCCTGCTGCGTGGGACCGCAGACCCCTACTTGTTTCAAGTCGGATAAGAAGACGGATAAGAAGACAATCTGTACTAATGCACAGACACACCTCCTGCTGCGTGGATGTGAAGACCATGGTTGCATAGTCCAAGCCGCGCTCCTCGCCTTCGATGCGCCGGCTGATCTTGTAGCTCTGCTCGATCTCTGCCTTGGCCATGGTGCCTGCGGGCAGCACCAAGAGACTGAGCTGCGCTGAACACATCAGAGGCAAAGCAGGTCCTTGCGCCCACAGCAGTGTCCAGCCATCGCCACGCCGGCACTCTGCTCGAGGATCATCGTTTGGTTTTGAGTGCCATGCGATCACGCCCCGGACGACAGCGATTGCTCCAGCTTGTTGCGCCTGAGCGAGCGATCAGTCTTCACCACGTCCACAAGGTGCGTCTGATTGTGTCACAGACCATTCGGTACATTTCCACCTGATGCCATCGGCGCTCCAGCTTGTTGCGTCCGAGCGAGTGGCCCGTCATTGACATTGTCCATGCGATTTGAGCAAGATCCAGGCAGCTTCCATTTTGTCCAAGCGGCAATCACTCACCAGACGCCATGAGGTGCTCCAGCTTGTTGCGTCCGAGCGAGTGGCCCGTCATCGACATTGTCCATGCTGTTTGAGCAAGATCCCAGGCGGCTTCGGTTTTGTCCAAGCGGCAATCACTCACCAGACGCCATGAGGTGCTCCAGCTTGTTGCGTCCGAGCGAGTGGCCTGTCATGACCATGTCAACCTCCTCCGTGCTTGCCATGGTGGACGCAACCAGGGCCGCCACCTCGCCGGCATCCGCGTAGTGGCCGTGCACCTGTGCAGAGCGCACAGGCTTCCAGGTCACTTGATGAGAGTTCAGGCCGCTTCATGAGGTACACGAGGGCTCGATATCGCAGCGAGGCCGTGGTGCGGCGATCGAGGCCAGCTCCATGCCCGCAACCATACCGGGGCTACGCGTCAGTGTGTGTCACGAACACGGCTCAGCACAGGAGTGGGAGATGCCTAGAGAGAATCACGTGGAGGTCGCCAGAGATGGCGTGGTGGACAGGTGCCATGACAAAGATGGTGAGCTGGTTGCCCATCCTTGTGTCGATGAGCATTGCTGCCACCATGCCACTGTGTCACGATTTCCGCCGCAAACAGCCGAGACCATCCAAGGTCTTAGATGGTCTAAGGTCGGACATGTGCACATTGTGAAAGTGCGCGCCTGTCTCAGCGCCGAACACACACGCCTTGCCACTCATTGTTACGCGAGCTCAGCCACCCCAGGCACTGAGAACAGGAAATCAAAAGGAAAAATGAAACGTTTTCCCTTTGCATTGCCAAATAACGGAGCGAAGCAAGCTAACGAAGGGTAAGGCCGCACCGTGTACAGGGAGCAGGGCTCGCCGACCTCCTGCAGCTTCTTCAGCATGTTGGACACATGCGCAATGGCACGGTCTGCAAACTCGCGCGTGTGCGGCCACAGCTTCTCTTTCCTGCGGAGAGTAAAATAAGATATGTTAGCGAGCAAGTCGCCAAGCAGACGAGAGTAACTGCCATGATATGCGCCATGGCGCTGTCCGCATGCGAGGCCCACAGCTTCTTCCTTCTTGTGACAGAAAGTGAATGAGCATTCGCAGAACCAGGACCCTGTCTGTGGCCCCCACCGAAGGACAGGGAGGTGGCAACTCCTTTGCATGTGATTCTACATGCAACATTCCAGTGCCGTATCCTGTCTTGCTGCACAGGCAGCCGTTAGGGCCACTGACTTTGCTGCGCGCAGGCGCATGATGGCAGCTCTGCCGCAGCCAGCAAACTGGGCGACGCCAGCCACCTCATGCCGGTGGCCCACATCTCGCCAGCTGCACAATCTCGAAGCAGTTGCTAGGTTGCCAGCTGCAGGTACACGGTGCAGGCGCTGCTTCCCAGCATCCTGTGGGCATTGCGGCAGGTGTGTGGAAGCCACCAAAGAAGCTCACCGCAGGTAGTCGGTGCTGTCGCCGCAGGGGAGGCGCACGATGTAGGCGCCGCCACAATCGCCATCGCCCGCCAGAAGGCACTCCTCCGGCTGGCTGTAGTCCTCGCTGACCTATTTGGTGGACAGGATGAAACATATGTAAAGATAGTCTGAATGTGCAGCGGAAGCGGATCAGCTGAAATTTCGAACTGCTGGCAGGCCCTTCTCCAGCTGGCTGCAGCCCTGGCCGACCTGCATGCATGTGGTGATGATGGTGTGTGGAGGAGACGGGCAATGGTGTCAGCCGATCACAGACGAGTATATTGCATTGCACTGTGCACACGTTCGATGACGCCAGATCCAGTGCGTGCACGCCTGCAAGGTTCAATTGACCTTGGCGACGGTCAAGCCATGCTGAATCGAGAGGCGGGCCGGCACTGGGCCGGGATGATGGCGTGAACGGCACGCGATGCACATGCCTTCCCACTTGTGCACAGCCCTGAGCCATGCGAGCAACAAGGGAGCCGAAGTGACTGGGCGATGCAGATGGGGAGCGAGGCATCGTCGGTCAAGCGGGGCGTGCGTTTGCTGTTCAGCATTCCTTGTTGGGACCATGCCGAGCGGACCTTGGGGTCGGCAATGAGGCGTGTGAGCAGCTCCACACGGTGCACCGCCGGGTGCAGGCTGATAGCGCGCGCCAGCTCCACCACGTACTTGACCTGCAGGGTTTTCAGGGTTTGAACGGTCAGAACCTCCTCGCAGGTGGTGTTTGATAACTGAAGACTCTCAGCTTGTAGTCAGGCGAATGGCGCGCGCCAGCTTCACCACATACTGGTCCTGCACAGAGGATCAGGGTTCAGAGTATGAGAAGCGCGTTATGATCGCATGTCATGTGACGACACTCAGCAGGGTGCAGGCTGATGGCGAACGCCAGCTCCACCATGTAATGACCTGCACAGAGGAACAGGGGTTAGTAAGCGCTTTATGATCGCACTCCTCGCACTTCAAATGTCGAGACACTCGGCGGAGTGCAGGCTGATGGCACGCGCCAGCTCCACCACGTACTTGACCTGCCGGATCTGGGGTTCAGAGCACCAGAAAACGTTTTACAGGTTGTGGAGATAGTCAGCGGGATGCAGGCTGGTGGCGCATGCCAGCTCTACCACATGGTTGACCTGCAGCATTGTCTACCAGTTCGGGATCAAGATTGAGACACTCCGCCGGGTGCAGGCTGATAGGAAACAACCTCGACATACCCAGTTCCAGGTGCAAATGGCTCGAGAACAACATCACTCGACGACAGGACGAGCTTCGCATACTGTGATTTCAATGACGCACCTGGCCGCCGGTGTCGGCGTCCTTGCCCAACTCCATGTGCTGACCGCGCACCAAACCGTGCAGGCTGATGAGCACAATGTACAGGCCCTCCACCCGGCCCTGCACCGTAAAAAAATGGAAAGATTGAGTAGGTTTTGTCCACAGATACCTGCATCGCATGCATGGGTGTGCACGTATGTAGCCTCCTCCCGGGCCGCGCGCACAAGACTCAGGCCCTCCAGATCGGAAGGAATACTGTGGTGCTGTCTGCAGCAATCACCTGACTCCGAAGGAGTTTCCTCCTGCTGCTGTATGACATCCTCGGTGTTGATGTCGGGTAACACTGGAAGCCCTTGACGCATTCAGAAAGGGAAGCGATATGATTGCCCCACCTCGAAGAAGGGGTCCGCAGGCCCAGTGTCCTCCTCCCGCTGCATTATGTCCTCGGCATTGATGCCGAGCGCCTCCAGCGCAAGTGATGCTGTCCGTACACAAGAATAGGAAAACAATAGGAAAATTCAATAGGAAAAGCCTTGAGCCTACTCTGCCTACCTCGAAGGGGTCCGCTGGGCCAGTCTCCTCGTCCTGCTGCATGATGTCCTCAGCGTTGATGCCAAGCGCCTCCAGCGCACGCGTCGGCCGCGTCTCAATGCGCAGCGACTTGGAGCGGGCGAAGGTCTTGTCCAGATCGCCGCTGCCGTAGTCCTCCGCGTTGATTGGGGCAACCTGGGGTATGGAAGGGACCACGCTCATTGTGACGTCAAATCGCCGTCAAAGCGCCCAAAGGCCTTGTCCAGGTGGTAAAGGCCTTGCCAAGGTTGCCGGTGCCTCAGGCCCACCAGCGCGGCGTTGGACTAGCCGCAGATCGCTCGGCATGCACACCAGCTGGCCAGGAGCCTGCCGCTCTGTGGCCGCTGCATTGCCACAGGCGGGGGTGGGCAAAAGCCGCACCAAGCCGATGAGCATGCTTTCCTGGCGCCGGAAGTCCAAGCTTTTGCGCGGCGCCGGCAGCTTCATGCTGGGCGCTCGCTGCGGCACCTCCTCGTTCGCCTCTACCTTCCCCTCGCTGCTTCCTGCTGCCTCCGCCGCCGCCGGCGCGGGCTTGCAGCCTGCAGGCCTGGCCTCCTCGGCGCCCTCCTTGACGGACTCCAACCCCGAGGCATCAGCGTTGGTCGCTTTGGGCGTGACGATGTCCTCGTCGCCTGCGGGGGCAGAAACGGTTTCAATGGCGTACACATGATGAATCCGCAGTCGACAGTCCTGCTGCGCGAACGAAATGCCTACCCGTGACGATGTCCTCGTCGCCTGTGGGGGCAGAAACGGTTTCAATGGCGTACACATGATGAATCCGCAGTCGACAGTCCCGCTGCGCGAACGAAATACCTACCCGTGACGATGTTCTCGTCGCCTGCGGCTGCACATGCGGAGCCAGCGCTGCTGGTGTACGTTTCTGGGATTTCCATATAAACTTGCATCACATACCTGAGGTGGACTCGTCGTGCTCCATGATGGTGTCCTCGTGCATGAACTCGTGGTGCGCAAACCGCTTGGCCTCCGCCGTCACGCGCTGCTTGTTCCGCTTCATGAACCAGGTGCGCCAGGCGAGGTACTCCAGCCGCGCGTCCTGCTCCGTGTAATGCCGCGTGCTGGTGGCCTGTTCGCAGGCAAATGCGGGCTTGATTTTGATTCACAGGCTTGTGCAACGTGAATGTGCAAGACCAGGTTGCCTCCACCGGTTCCTTGATCGCGCAATCATACCAAGCACGGGGTGCAGGACCCCGGCGCTCTGGCCGCGCTTCATTTGCATCACCCTTGCCGCATGCGGAGAGATTTCAACACCCGCTACCGCCAGGCCGGCGGCACCAGCGACGGCGCAACTTGTGCCAGACGTTACGCATGCCCTCCTCACTCATCATGAGAGTCTGGTCGAGTTTGACCCGTGGCATCACATGGCTTTCTCCTGCCAACAAACTTGCCTTGTGCCAGGCGTCGCGGATGCCCTCCTCGCCCATCTCCAGGATCTGGTTCACGTAGTACTTGGCGAACACATCGCGGTCCGCATCCACTTTCTCCTTGCCCTCGCTGGTGGGCTTGTTGCTGTACTCCGTGGACAGCCCATAGCTCAGCTGCATGCAAGAGCACAAGTCTGCGGTTGAAAGGCGGCGCATTGCAAGGAGTCGGCATGACTTGTGGCGACAGCGCAGCTGCTTGACTGGTGGCGCTTCTCCGATGCGTTGCAGAGCCTCGTGTCCTTCCCCGACCAATTCGCAGGCGCAGCCAAAGCGGCTGCGGATCTGAAGCCAAGCTGGTGGCTTCAGATCGCCGAAAATTGCGAGTGAACAGTTCCTCCGGCAGGCCCGGTCAGGATGTTGACTCGTCCTGCTGCAAGTTGTTGTGCGTGAAGTTAACGACATCGCTACACTGCAGCACAGCCTCAGCGGGTCAAGAGGACACCCACGTGACAAGGTCACAGAAAGGTAGGAGCCCAGCCTGGTCAGCTGCTGCCTGCTCGCACCAGCTATGCAGGCATGCAGCTGTCCAGTCGAGTATTCCATATATACATTGATGATGCCATTCCTGAGCCACAGGTGCACCGCAACCAGCTTCCCATCGCATGCCGAAACCTCCGACACAAGGAATGCAGGCACGGCCAGCGCGCTCAGGCGTGTCTGCATGAGCACGCGCCCGATGGAGCTGGCAGATTCACGCCCAGATGCTTGCCAGACAGGACGCAGACTCACTGCGAGAACGGACAGCGCTGTCGCACCCAGCCGCAGACTGGCATATACAGAGGCCCATGGCACCACCATTACCGCCACACAGCTCCGCAGTTCCAAGCTCAATTGGGTGAAGATTGCTTGGCTTCGTTGATTGCAACGAGCGGCAGCGTGGCGCCATCGTAGGCCAGTCAATTCACACTTCGCAGGCGTTCTCTTCAGGATTCAACGTTTGCGGTAACCAATGTGAGTATGTTGGCTGCAGAGGCCAGCAGTAAAGGCGCAGTGGATGGTTCACCCCCTCATTACAGCCTTCAATATGCTTGCAGAACCTTTGGTAAAATTGGGATTGCTCACCAGGGCCTCCAGGTAGGACTCGACCCAGGAATTGTTCTGGCTGGTGTCCGCCATCTTGCACCGCGCAAGGCCACCCTCTGATCCACTGCCCGGGGCTGCTGCGCCCTGCCTCGCTTGACTGTGGTTGTGCCAATCGACAACAACGCAGCCCGCTGAGACCTCGGCCGGCAGTGACCAGGCTGCGATCGGCGCAGCGGTGCAATCAATACGGCCTTAGTCTGCAGCACCCGCACGCTTGGGTGTTTCAGCTCGCACTCCCGCGGTGCATCTTATGGCTCTCGCCACAGGGCGCCTCAGCATCAGGGTTTTCTGTGCTTAATAACATTACATTACATTAGCGCGAGTGCTACTTGTAAACATCCGCGGATCTCCAACGAATCATGTTGGCTTTTACGCACAGATGCTGCACCGCGCGAAGAGAATCACTGCGGCCTGCTCTGATCAGAGTCACTGCTGCCTGCTCTATCGGTATGACCGTCGCGGCGGCGGCCACAGCGAACGGCACGGCTGCGAACGGTGGCCATGCAGACGGCAAGCACAGGGCGGGAGCCAGCCCGCTATTGCCCGTCATCAGCACTGAGAACTATTCGGAGCTGCAGCGGGCGCGCATGATCGACTACACGCCGCCGCTGCCGGAAATCCTGAAGGGTGGGCCTGCACATCGGTCATGGCAGACCATGCAGTGCTGCAGTCCTGGACAGGAATGCATGAGCATACTGCAGGGTGCTGATCGACCGTGCGGGCTGTCATGTGGTTTGATGATCTGGCAAGTGCTTCGTGTTTTCGCGATGGGATCAGCAGATTAATAAGCGTCCCGCCAGCTGCTGCATGCCGCGGCATACACCTCTGAAGGGTCATGTGTGCCAGCCAAACTGTGCTGTCAGGGTTTGCGAACGCCGATCCTGCATTGCTGCGATCTTGAACAATCAGGAGGGCTGCAGCCAGCTCAAAACCCAAAGTTCAGTTTCACACGACGTGCACATCTGGCCGCAGGACCCTTCAAGGCGGTCAGTGGTGAGGTGCCGCCGGTGACCGATGCACGCGTCTCGGATACATTTCCACGCCTGTGCGGCACCGCCAAGATCGCGCTGCTGCCGGCTGGCGGCCCTGTGGCAGATGCGCCCGGTAGCAGCCGACCGCTAAATGTTGGCGTTGTGCTCAGCGGCGGCCAGGCACCAGGTGGGGCCATTGATTCTTTTGCCAGTTGTTTATGCATCTATTCATGTATGCCGCTGTCACACGACCTCTAGCCTGGCACCAGCTGGCCGCTGAGCATTGGCATTGCGTCCGCAGCGGCCAGGCGCCAGCTAGGTTGTCGGGGAAATGAGTGCGGTGGACGACCTCAGACCGTGACATATATGCTGTCTCTGCACACATGACACTGCGTTCCTGCATCGATCATGAAACTAAATTCAGCGCATTTCAATGCTCAGGCGGGCACAATCTCATCGTGCCACCTTCTGGCGGCGCAGCATTTCTCAGCAACCAAGACCTTGACGATCATAACCATGTTGACTGTCAAGCTGCAACAACATGCTGGAACGCGCAGGCGGACACAACGTCATCGCGGGACTGTTCGACCTGTTGGCGGCGCGGCGGCCCGGCAGCCGCCTGCTTGGCTTCCTCAACGGCCCCCGCGGCATCGTGCAGGGCGACGCTCGCGAGATCACCGCCGCAGCCCTGGTGCTTCTCACACATGGGTGCTTTTATTCAGCGCCTCTTAGCAGAGCGTCTGAACCACAATCATTCAGCCTCCTGCCGCGTCCCTTCAACGACCCCTGCTATATCACGCAGGTGAGAGGCGTGTGAGATCACTGCCGCTACCCTGATCTCTTTTCGGTCCTTTGTGCATTCGAAAGCCTTGGACCCTCGCTGCGCGCAGGCGCCATTCCGCAACCAGGGCGGGTTCCATATCATCGGCTCGGGGCGCGACAAGATTGAGTCGCCCGAGCAGCTGGCCGCCGCGGCAGACACAGTGAGCAAGCTGACTCTTTGGATCCTCTGAGAACGCTTGATGCCGCTGCGCACTGCACTGAAGCAAGCCCGCAAAACCCGCAGCGCAGAAATTGCAGGCAGCGAGCATGTGTTGCGGCAATTTCACACATGAATAAATGTTGCCACCGCGGTGGCAACATTCATCAGTTTGACTAAAAGCATTTCCCAGTGCTTGGACGGCTTGCTTGATCGGCAGCGACGACAGCAACTCCGACTTTCTCTTGAGCCAGTTTCTTTGCATCGATCCCCTTTCCATGTTCCTGTAAAACCCTCAGGTGCGTGCCATGGCGCTGGACGGGCTGGTTGTGATCGGCGGCGATGACAGCAACACCAACGTGGCAGTGCTGGCGGAGTACTTCCTCGGCCAGGGTGCGTCCTCAAGCAAAGCTGACCGCTGTGTCGTCTGGCATGCGTCGCTGGACCCACAGCCAGCCGTGTCGATCCGACGCACACCAGTCAAGGCTGCAGACCTATGCAGCACCTCAACTGCCTCTGGAGCATCCCCGTGAGGGGCAGCCGCCACATTTCGTCATGCATGCAGGCCGGAGGATGAGTGTTGTTGGCGCCGCATTCCCAGACTCGCATGGTCTCCCAAATCCTCATCACCCCTCCCTCTCAGCAGCTTGCTTGTGCCATGTGCAGGCCTGACGACGAGCGTCGTGGGCGTGCCCAAGACCATTGACGGCGACCTGAAGTATGGCGACGTGCTCATCAGCTTCGGCTTCGACACCGCCTGTAAGGTTGAAATCGGAGACTGTTCTGCAGCAGTTCAAAGCTTTCGTGCCATGCGATTCCGCTCCACCGTTGCTGCCACGCCAAGGGGAGTGCTGCGTCCACGCAGTGCAGATGTCTTGAAGGATTCCTGCGTCTGCATACCACAGCTGCTCGCCGAGATGACTGGCAACATCTTCATTGACGCCGCCTCTGCCCGCGAGTAGCACCACTTTGTGCGCCTCATGCTTTTCGTGAACTGGCAATCCCTTGATTGTATCTTCAGGTTTTCTCCGAGATCATCGGCAACATCATGCTCGACGCCGCTTCGGCCCGCAAGTACTACCACTTTGTGCGCCTCATGGGACGCTCTGCATCACACATTGCCCTGGAGGCGGCGCTGCAGACGCACCCGCAGGTGGGTGTTTTCGGGTTGCCCCGTGATACAACTGCCTGCTTTCTTCCTTTTGGGCAGCACCGATCCTTTAGCTTTGTGTGCCTCATGGGATGCTCCGCGTCGCACATCGCGCTGGAGGCGGCGCTGCGAACGCACACGCAGGCGGGTGTCTTTTCGAAAACTACGTACAGCTTGTTGCGATACGCTATGCAATAGGTCCCTGGACCTGGTCGATACATAGGGTGTTGTGTATCACACATCGCATTGGAGGCGGCGCTGCAGAACGCACCCGCAGGTCCAACTCAAATGCTTGTGTTGTTGTATGTCGGCCTTCAACCGCATTTCAACGACACGACCATACCACCTTGTCAGAAGCTTTGCTTCAAGACACTGCGACCGTCGATAGAACTCATCTTGCGGGCAGGCTGCAGTGTGACTCACTGTGGCCGAAGCATGTTTCATAGTGCATATTTCTGCATCACGACTGGAAGTTGCGCTCACGTCTCCGCGTGTGTTTGGAGGTGGATTCGCTTGCAGTTTCTGGATTCCTGGTCTCCCATGTTGACACACTTATGTCTCTCACAATGACAGGCAGCCCTGATCAGCGAGGAGGTGGCAGCGCGTGGCACCTCGCTCACCGACATCACCAAGCAGGTGCATCCCCGTCTCTGGCACAGCACTGCACTGCACAGCACTGCACAGCACAGCACAGCACAGCACTGCACAGCACAGCACAGCACAGCACAGCACTCCTCCAGGCATCGCTGTGGCGCACCCATCTCCCACATCCGACCTTGCAATGCGCCTGGCGCAGCACACTCAAAGCACAGCACACTCAATCTTTGATCAGGTGGGCACGAAGTGCCCTTTGATCTAAGAATGGGCACGAAGTGCCCTTTGATCTAAGAAAGTGTCATAGTTTTCTTTTGAAAATACTATAATATAAAAGGGGAAGGTTTGCTGACGGAGAAAGCATTACACTAAGGTGTAGCTCCCCATGTCGCACTTCGAATGTTTCTGCCTTGACGCACCACATCCAATTTCATACACGTCAACCTCTCACGCAGCTGGCGGACATGGTGGCGGGGCGCGCGCAAGCAGACAAGAACTACGGTGTGGTGCTGGTGCCGGAAGGCCTCATTGAATGCGTGCCCGAGGTGCGCAGCTATTAGGGTTTAGGGTTCAGGGCTGCGGTCAGACGCCCCCTCCGCCTCGAGGTCAAGGCCTACACATACTGCACACCTGACACACAGCTGCCCTGTTTTCGCCGCTGTGTTGCTGACCCAGCTGCATGCTGGTAGACATCATGATGGCGGGTCAGCCACGGTGAGCGAACAGCGGTCGAGCGAGCGACTTAGGGCGGAGACGCAGGCAGGCGGCAAGAGGAGAGTACTCCAACCGATGGAGATGACAGAGGTGCTGTGAATGTCAGCATTGCTCTGACCACCCTGCAGGTGGGTGTCCTCGTCGCCGAGCTGGACGAGCCGCTGGCGGCGGGCACATGCATCTGCAGAGAGTGTAGGAGAGAATCCAAGGGCCTGACCGGAAACTGCCTTTCAGGTGGGCGTGCTGATCGGGGAGCTGAACGAGCTGCTGGCGGCGGGCGGCGAGGCGGCGCCAGCGGCCGTCGCGCCGCGCCTGTCCCCCGCCTCTCGCGCAGTGCACATCCTTCATTCCCCTGTGACAGCACGTCCGCTTTGCCACACAACAGTAGGCTAAGTCTGAACCTGGAGGCTGGTTGGACGCTCGAGCATTCTTGCCTGGATTGCGCCTGTCGCCCTGCAACTCACAAGCTGGAGCTGAACAGCCACGACATCAGGATGGCCGGCTGTCTTTCCACACTCGTGACCTGTCGTGCAGGCGTTCCAGCTGTTCCCGGCAGCGCTGCAGGCAGAGCTGCTGAAGGAACGTGACCCCCACGGCAACGTGCAGGTGAAGCACGTGCTCCCTCTCAGAAGCTGGAGATGCATGATTGCCAAGTGATCGAGAACTCTCACACTTCCGGAAGCAGAGGCATTCAGCTCCTGTGTTGCTTGTTCTGAGGGCTGCTGCTCTCATCAGGGGCGCTGCTGCTGCAAGCAGCAGCAGCGCCTTCTGTTTCTGCGGAGCTCGCGGCGCCGAATGCGGCGGGCGCCTTCGCTATCCTTGATTCACGCCCCATGTATGATCTTCATTCCCTGCAGGTGGCGCACATCCAGACGGAGGCGCTGCTGCTGCAGCTCGTCTCAGCTGAGCTCGCAGCGCGGAAAGCGGCGGGCATCTTTGCCGGGAAGTTCGCCGGGCTGGCGCACTATCTCGGCTACGAGGGGCGCTGCAGCCTGCCCACCAACTTCGACGCCACGTAAGGGGCTGAACTGGACTTTTCACAGCATGAGTCGCCAACATCATCCCACCAGATGCTGTCTGAACCCCTTTACGTGCCACGTGCGTCCTACTAACCTCACTCATATATCGAACTGAAGCGTCCAAGTACATCCATCAACAAAACGTGCACAGCCTGGGCTGCGCGGGCCGCTGCAGCGCCTGAGCATTGCGCGGGCGCACCCGATGGGTGAGCCATCGACAGCGGCGCCTGGAGGCGTCATGCCACCGTGTAACTCTGTGAAAATTTCTCCCGCAGGTACACTTGCGCTCTCGGCTATGCGGCGGGCGTGCTGATCGAGAGCGGCGCCTCTGGCGTCATGGCCGCCGTCGACAGCTTTACGGAACTGGGAAATGACTTGACTGACTGTCTTTCCCCTGCAGATACACGTGTGCTCTTGGCCATGCAGCGGGCGCGCTGGTCGAGAGCGGCGCCACGGGTGTGATGGCGACTGTTGGCAATCTGGGGGCGCCGGCGGCGCAGTGGAGCGTCGGCGGCACGCCGCTCACCGGCATGATGTGCATTGAGCGGTGAGGTGGATTCATTCCTCGAGATCATCTCTGACTTGAGTCAAACACTTTGCGACAATTTGGGCTTGCCCGCGGCGCAGCGGAGCGTCGGCGGCAGCGTGATGTGCGTTGAGCGGCGAGCGCACTCGGCTCTTCGAGACCTTCTGCCCAAGTCCGTTTCGGCATGTCGGGCCTGCTTCTAGCGCAGCAGACCGTCAGTGGCCCGCCGCTCACTGGCATGGCGGAGGGCAGTAGGGTACCCTGCGGCTGCTTTTCACTTCCCTTCGTTTCCCTTCATTTTCCTTCATTTCCCTTCATCTCCCTTCATTTCCCTTCAGCACATGCCAGCACGACCTCCATGCTCTTCTCCCTGCCCAAAGACGTCTACATGTCCTTTTTTTCTGCAGGTGCAAGGGCAAGGACAAGCCGACCGTCAAGATGGCGCTGGTCTGGATGGTTCTGCTTATTTCGGATCTCTCTCTTTGTTAGCGTGTCAGCTCTCTTACACTCTGCCACAGGCGCAAGGGCAGGGACAAGCCGGTCGTAAAACCAGCGCTCGTGGATTTGAACGGCCCTGTATTCTGTTCACTGTTCATTTTCGTATTTATCTTTGTGTTGGCCGCAGGCGAAAGGGCAAGGACAAGCCGGTCGTCAAAAAGGCGCTCGTGGATTCGGACTGCCCCGTGAACAGTTCACGATTAGTTCATATATTCATCGTTGCGTTGGCCGCAGGCGAAAGGGGAAGGACAAGCCGGTCGTCAAAAAGGCGCTCGTGGATTTGGACGGCCCTGTGTTCCACGAATTCGCGAGGCGCCGCGCCTCCTGGGCCCTAGAAGACGCCTACAGGTGGGCAGTAATTTATCCAGACAGGCTCGCAGATGGTCTGGGATCTTGACGAGCCTCTGTGTTGTTCTCCTCCTTCACCAGATCCGCCACCCACCGCCGCGCGGTGGATGCCCAGCAGCGCTGTGATGCAGCAGCATATTCAGTACGTGCACATGATCCCGTTGCGTGCTGTCCGCGCATCTGGGCAAGATGCCGCTGCCACTGGCGTGGGACAGGCATAAATTCCGAGACTCGTACAAGGGCAATTGACTGGGATGCAGGAGCCTGGGCCCAATCCAGTTTGCTGCGGCGCAATCGGAACGCCTGGCCAGCATGATGTGATGGTGCCACTGCCATGACATAAACATGAAAGATTGATCCGAAGACCAAGCATCCTGATTCTGATGCAGGAGCCCGGGCCCGATTCAGTTTGCGGGGACGCCGTCGGCGCACCTGGCCAACATGACGCTCGCGCTGGAAGTCAACGCTGCGCAGCCAATCAGCATCCACTGAACCCTTCTGCACGACACCTCCACGACGCCTGGCAGGCGGCCAACAAGGCGCAGCCGATTGGCGACCACTGAAGCCTTCCGCACTCGAGTCACTCCAGCCCAGGCAGAGGCGGCGTCGGAGGGGAAGCTCGCGCCTGGCTGGCCAAGATCCAATGGCAGCGCTGCGCAATCGCGCAAATGGGAAGCGCAAGATAGACGCGACCAAAGAGAGGGAACCGGAATGCGATGCAAGGTAGCTTCGACGAGGGGTAAGGCCAATCGAAGACGAAGAAAGCAAGCTTTGGGACTTGTATAACGGATTAAACCAGGGCAGCATTGTTTTCGCTGCCGCAGCGTCTGGCGGCGGCGGCACTGTTCAGTGAGAGCGGTGCGAACGAGCGGACTGCTTCAGAAGATTTAGAGCGAAATACATGAGTGAGACGAAGCTGAGGGAATTGGCAGCGGAAGGTGCGGAGCCTGAGCCGACACGAGCGCATCTGTGGGGGAGCCGGCATGATGACAGATATGATCAAATTGGCACTCGATATTGGTCGTGCTGCGCTGCATCGCATTCGTTAGATCCTCTTTTGATGCCGAGGCGATAATATTCTTGTGTGGCAACACAATGTTGGAATTCATCCACACGCGATTTTGCACAAGCCGCCATCACCTTTGCTAAGGCGAAGTTGAATGTGTCATAGCAAGAGTGTAAAACAGGTATGATGCTTGCGTTTGATATGCATTTGCATCATAAAGGTTGTGTTTCTGCATGACTTCGTTCCTGGACGACGTTCACCGATATGTGCTCTCATCAAGCCTTGCACCCTGAGAAATTGGTGGTGCACAGACTGACAGAAATGTTTGTCTCACATCTCTGACCGCAATCACGGCCGGTAAAATCAGCAAACAATGTATGGTGGACCAACGGCCGCCATTGTATGAATACCAACAAGGGTCCAGCACGCTGTGACCCTGACCAAGATGTGCCCTCTCCGGCGGGGTCTACAACCGCAGTAGATCACTCCCTTCTCGAGACGTACCTCCTCCCCAGACCCCGTAAAAAGCTGTTCAGGGCACCAGGCCAGGGCCAGCCTTGAAGGTCTCGACCAGAATGAGTGCTGCGAAGGCGACCATGGCCAACCTGCGCACATCAGCGGGAACATCAGCGGAAAGCGATGGTGTCGCTGGCCACCGACCATCCGCCGAATTGCAGACTATAAGGAAGAATGCACAGCCAAGATCCAGCTCGTGTCCAGAAGCAAGGAGTGGGCAAATCGAGGAGATCGTCCAGGAAACGCACCGGCCGTTCCAGACCTCTGCGCGGGGGGTGAAAGGGCCGGCACCCTTCTTGCTCAGGTCGGCGCCCCTGATGGACACAGATAGAGCAGACTGAAATGTAAGACCAACGAAATGTAGCGAGCCTTGACCGACTGAGCCGCCAATCAAAAGTGTGCCGCCATCCACGCAGCAGGTCGTCAGTCAGGTTGATGAGCCTGACCGCTATTTCCACAGCGCCGAGCTAAACCCTAAACCCTGCTCACCTGATGATGGGGATGACGGACGCAAGGATGATGGTGGCGAACGTGCCCAGCACCAGCACCGGGCCCGTCTGGATCTGTGCAACACGAGACATACGATGAATCAAACGACCGCTCGTTGTAGAACAGTTGTAGTAGAACGGTCGCTCAGTTCTTCAAAACCTGAAAGGAGAAGTGGTGTTGCCTGCAGGAAGGAGGTGCGAGGGTGTGCCTTTTCACGACCCACATGCAAAGCATACCTGCTTCAGAATGGGCTCGTGGGTGTTGATCTCGGCGCCGAGGGCTGCCAGCATGCCGATCATCGCTCCCCTGCCATAGTGAATACAAAGAGAGCGTCAGAAGAAAGAACATACTATGGAGTGCTGCCAGCCACATGGTAAACGCAGACCTTCGAGCTGCAGGTGCAATCGGAAAAGAATCCGGTTTCGTGCACAGCACGTCAGGGGGTATTGCACCTGCCGTTGATGATCTCAGGCGCCAGGCCTGCGAAAGACATGGTGTCCGCGAAGGCGCCGACGTCATCCTTGGAGGCGCTGTCGGCGGTCTTGTTAAAGACGTTGGCGTCCAGGCCCGAGTTCTCCTGCGTCTTCTTGACGAAGGGGTCGACGACGTTCTTCTCAAAGTCCTTCGCCGCCTGCTCTGCGGGGTTGTCGTCCGTGCCCCGCTCGCGTGTCTCCTCAGCCTGCAGCGGACATTGCTTTGAGGTGTCGGTGTCTGATTGTTGTAAGAAGACGTGTAGGACATCTGTGCCCTGCCGAATCACGGCTGGCAACACGGCAGGCACACTACCAGGAAGAAATGGCAATGCAGGTGGGCCTGAGCGCAACACACTGCTGCTTGAAACGTTGTCTGTGGACACATGCACATGATATTGAGCATGATCTCTGCGTGGCGCTGCTGATCACCGGCAGACGCTGGTGATCTAGGATCAACAGAGCAGTAACTCACCCGGTCGCCTGGCTTGCCGCCGCCAATGGCCATCGGGGTGACTACGAACCTGCAGACAGCACATGGCCTTGAGTCAAAAGCACTCACATTGAGGCATCACACATGTCGAGGTATGCGGACTCCGGTCTGCACGCTGCTACGCTGTATGTCGTGTGCCATGAGTCGTGTTCGGCGATATAGACTGCTCGACAAGTGTTGAAGCCGGCGGAGACAGCAATATTTGAAGCCGGCGGCATGCACGCGCGGCGACGGCCGACCGGATAACGCAGGAGTGACAAGGAGATGCCACCCCAGAGGTGCAAGCTCGAGAGATGAGCAGGACGCACCGCGGGCGCGCGGTGTTGGCTGATCGGCGCAGCTGCTGGGCGCCGGAGAAGGGCGCGCGCACGGCGGTGCGGCTGGAGCTGGAGAGCATGGCGGTCGACATACTGAATGTGCTGGTAGTTTCCAGAGGCGCACACTTTTGATGAATCTCACGTAGAGCCGCTGGGTTCGCTGAGTATCAAAGCAAGGCGATTGCAAGATCTTAGCTGTTCAAGTTAAGAGCGAAGGTCGGTTGTGAACTGCAATACCGGATGCTCCGGTGGAACGCCGTTCTCGCAGCTGCGCGTCAGATTCCTGGGGAACAGGCACCGGCAACTTGAGTCTAGATCCCTCATTGTGCAGGGTTTAAGCATTGTCGTTGCATCATCATGCAGGATGCAAGGCATGCATAACAAAAACTTCACTTCGTTGATGCATCAACTCGTAAAAACGATCTCGACAGCGACTTCTACTCATTAGCAGCCAGTGGCCGCTGTCGGCCGCCGACCTGCCTCGGCTCTGGCAAGACATCCCTCCGGAACCTTCTGTAGCACCCTGTACTGGTTGCTGTCGCGGCGAACAGTCCTCGCTCGGCCCAGAAAACAAGAACACAAGATGGTCGCCATACAGGACCCTTCGTTGCCAGCCTGGAAGGGTGAGCCATCCTCTGTGTCCGACAGCACATGCCGCTGCAGCGCCGGTTTGGCAATCTTTGCGAGTTTACGTTGCCGTTGCTATCAAACAAACAACGATCACAGTACAACTGAAGCCTCTCTATGATATGCTGCAGGTCTATTCGAATGGTCCATCAAGAACAGCGATGGCACGCAGGTCAGCCGGCAGCCCACGCCCGAGGAGCTGGCATGGTGCGCATTTGCTTACTTCCGTGTTCAATTCTGAAGTCAGTGTTAAACATGCAGGCAGAACTCATGCAGAGGCATGCAGAGCATCCCGCACGTGTGGCTGTGGCCAAACATACCACTGGTTGCGCCATATCGGCATTGTGTGCTGCTTGCCGCGCCCGATATCCACTGCGCCCTGTTTCTCTGGCAAATGCACTTTGGCCGACGAGTGATGCACCGCAGGTTTCAGGAGGCCATGGCGGCCAACCTGCAGGACGTGGCGCAGCGCATGCGCGATATCAAGTCGCAGCTTGAGAAGGTGCGGCGCCTCGATCATTACTTGGGCAATGGAAACAGCTTGCCGGTAGCAAGCCAGGGAATCAACAGTGCAGCAGGTGATACAATATGCGAGGCTTTCGCGCAACTGCATGCGCTGCTCCTGCCGCGCACACATTCGCGTCTCACTTCCGCATCCAGAGGGTCCAGTCCAGAAGTCATGCCCCTGGAATCCAACTTTGGAAAAGCTGGTGTTGAAGATTCTCACCCTTTTACTGTTCAGGAGCCGGGCGCAGAGGCGGCGCCGACGCTGCCGCAGCGCGAGGCCCTGCTGGATGAGCTGATGGAGATCGTTGAGGACATCAACTTTGCCAGGTGGGATGGGTATGCTAAACGATTGGCGCCGCTAGCGATCATGCTCCTGAGTTGATTTTGCTGCCTTTGTACAGCAAATCTTTTTCTACCTGCCCTGTCTGGCCTTTCGTCGTTTGTGCGCCTCGAGCAACTTGTGCAACTTGCACTGCCTGGACCCGCGCTGCGTGGGCGGCCTGCTGTTGCTCCTGGCGCCGCTGGCGGACCCAAGGGCACAACGAAACGTGCACGAGCAACCTATCAAACTTCTGTGACACTGTCGTTGGCAGAGACCTGCGCGGTGTTGGGGGGCTGCCGACGCTGCTGACGCTGCTGGCGGACCCGGAAGCCAGCCTGCGGGCGCGCGCGGCCGCAGTGCTCGCAGCCTGTGGCCAGAACAATGAGCCGGTGCAGCAGGTGATTGAGATTACCTTGTTGGCAGACAGTGCAGTGTCTCAGCTTGTTCCATCCACAGCCTGCGGGCGCGCGCCGCCGCGGTGCTCACCGCCTGCGGCCACAACAACGAGCCTGTGCAGCAGGTGAATACAACACACCGCTCAATCATATAAGCATCTTGTCGGAACCCCCCTAAACCCTAACCCCCCGCTCGTTGTTCCCAGCCTGCGGGCGCACGCCGCCGTAGTGCTCGCCGTCTGTGGCCAGAACATTGAGCCTGTGCAACGGGTGAACTTGATGGTTTGCCCGACCTCCAAGCGCTCAGGTTTCGTGATACTGCAACAGTCGTGGCATCAAGACCTGGCGCCGAAGCAGAGGCACTCAGCAGAGGCACTCACTCTAGGAGTGTGACATCAAAAGTATGCGCACGGCTGGGTGGCCGCGTGACGCCTTGCACCCAGCCTTCTCCTGTGACCCCCCACTCTCATTGGCTGCATCCTCCTGCCTGTTGTCGGCAGTTGAAACGCCAGTGTGTGCACTTGCACTTGCACACGCACTGACGTAGGGCCCATTGCGCAGTCTGTGAGGATGGGCATGTTCAGAATGCGGGACATGTTCAGATTGCAGAGCCTGTTCAGATTGCGGGGCATGTTCAGATTGCGGTGCGAACGCCTGGATATTGCACACGTTGGACTTGCTGCGGAGTCCCTTTGTCAGCCCTACACCATGAGCTGCCTTGCTGATGTGATCGATGTTGCTGACGTGCTTGTGGCTGCTTTCGGATGTCACGTTGCCGGTCAATGGTCCGCCTGCGGAGCCACTCGTGTCTCTGACGCTCCTTCCTGCCTCTTTCATACGTC
>JAABUL010002257.1_pt1 | contig 32609 bp, 24 predicted proteins | sample 5559151 | NCBI WGS metagenome assembly JAABUL01 (sample SAMN10711876, study PRJNA513368) | rock metagenome | isolation source: Antarctica rocks | place: Antarctica: Victoria Land, Pudding Butte sud | reverse complement strand
TTACGGCCGTACCTCTGAAACTCCGCCTGACTCGCAAAGGTCCGCTGGCTCATCGCTCTTCGCCCTCAGAGATCAAGATTAATCAATCAGGCTGGGGACGCAGAACTTGTGCAGAGACTCCCTAGGGAAACGCACTGCTTCAGCAATGGCAATCGCGAAAACGCAGTGATTCGGGAAAGGTTTGTAGAACAGAAATCGCACAATCTGAAGAGTGCCGAGTGGAGCGACGGAGACGGCAAGCTCCTGTACGCTGCCTTCTACGACTACGATTTCGACAGCCATCACAATTGGACGCACCGCAGGATCTGGGTCATCACTCCAGAGATTCCCGAGCGCACCCTTTATGAAGAGGACAGCCGAATCCTCACCTATTGGTGAACTTAGCAGTCGAGCACTACCCACGCCAACCGGAGTTGTCGTGGGTGAACGGAGCCTGCCCGGTATGATCGTGTGGCTGATAAGCCCCAGGCTGAGAATGTCCAATGGTTTAACACAATGGAAGAGCTGTTGAATCTGATTGCCGAAGTTGACAAGGATGAGGATCTCCTCGTGAAGGTTACCGAGACAACTTGGTCGGGAACATCGCTTCAACTGCGGGTAGAGATCTCAGTGATAGACGGTCTCGATTTGGGCACTTGGGTTATCCGTTGTGAACGCGCGTTGAAGTACATGCTAGGCAGCGAAGGTGCGTTTTCGCTCGATCTGGTGGGCGAGCATCCATTACTTTGGGAGTTCAAGTATCCGAGGGCATCAGCGTTCTTCTCTGGCATCCCTACCGATAGCGATGCGTGTGTAGGTGTTCTGTACGAAGTCCACGCAGAAGCGGTCGACGCCTGGATCAGTTTCGGCTCGCAATTTAATAAAAAGTTCGAGAATCTCGGAGTTGTTGAGTAGAGGCAATGGGCTACTGGCCCAAGGGTCGGTGCCCCTTTTGAGCCTGTATAAGGAGGCTCTGCTCTCGCATGGAGTGGAAGTCAGTATCGTGAACGAGCACAAGCCCAGGTTTTGGGATGGAACAATCTGGAGACCATTGGAGGGAGAAGATGTTCAAGCTCTCTTCTTAGGTGTTTCTTACGTCGTCGGGATCGGCTGGACAGCAGAACATATCAGCCGTTGATCCCACTCCACTCTCAGACGGTGGACAGGTCGTCTTGTTACTCCTGAAACGGAGGTTTCAGGCCGATACATTGCGTCCTCTATCAGTCGACCTTGCCGGTCCTCTAGTCCAAGATGGCCCACCCAAGATAAGGTGTGGAAATCGCTTCGATTACGTCATCAGGACTCTCATCCAGGAATTTCACGTCTTTTGTTGTCACTCTGAAGCGAACGTCTAACTTGATGTAAGGACATTCGAGTGAGATGTAGGTTCTCTGGTATCGGGTTGAGATTCCACCTTCTGTCGTCAGAAAGGATTGGAGATCCTTCCTCTTCATCCCCGGATGTACCCTCTGAATTTCCCGCAGAAGTTTTGCGATCCACTGGGTTCTTTGCTGATTGTAGACAAGCCCCTGCGGCACAGCTTCATCAGACCGCTCCGATTGGCTCTTTGCCCAGTCAGGAAGGTGCGAAGACACTGGTTTCTCCGAAGATCTTTCGAGCACGCTGCCCGTGGCAATGTCATACAACGCGTAGGAACCTGGAAGTCCGAAATGCACGGCCATTTGCTTGCCGTCCTTCCAGAAATGCCATTCGATGATCTCCGCCCCGGTGTCTATGCTCTGCAAGCGTTTTCCTCCCCGATAGATTTCGAGCTGACGTGGCGAGGAGAATAGTTCAGGGCGGCCGTCCCACACCTGACAGGCGAGAATCTCACTGTCAGCGGTTCCCAGGATCTGAGAACAGTGATCTTCTTTCACTCCCGGAATTAGCGGTGGAGTCTGAGAACCACCTTTCACCGCCGAAATCGCCACTAGAAAGACAAGAACTTTGAGACCGTCTAGCGAGCATCGACGAACGATGCGGGTGTCGGAAAAGGTTCTATTCATCGGGAGCATTCCTCCATAATGATTTAGACCAGGTCCCGACAGCTACGTTTGTGAACAGGTTCCGTTGTATATACGATAAAGGACGTTATCATGCGTGCAAGCAACGGCTAAGATGAGCGGAACGGAGGCTCCATGTCGGCAGGTCTGGTGATCGTCACGGAGTATCGAACAGAGTATTTGCCTGAGCTGCGCCTCCAGAAGACAGCAACGCGCAACATACAGATGTTTCTGAAGGGCCGAGAACGGCGTGAGTCGGATGGACCCATTGTGGTGATCGTCCAGCCTGATCTCCGCCGTGAACTTTGGCTGGAGACCAAGACGCACACCTTCACGGTGCGCCCGATCTTCGAGCTGGCAACAGCTGAAGAGACCCGAAGATGGCAGAAGCTCGGTGAGCGGTATACCCAGCGGCATTTCCCGTCGAGGGACAAGCCGAGTACCCATGAGATCACCGTTCACGTTGAGAAGACAGGTGAGACGGCAGAAATCTTCGGTACTCCAGCAGCGCGGTACATCACGCGCAGAACGCATAAGTACCATGCAGGTATTCAGCAGGAGAGCGAGAGCGTTTCCGACGGGTGGTATATCGACGTCCAGCACCCCGCGCTACCAAAAGCTTCTCGGAGCCTAAGGGTGAACGTATCGCTTCTCTCGACCGGCAATGAGGGGCCGCCAGTCATCCGTCGCACAGGAGAGCTCGCCTACTCCGGCCTGCCCGCCAAAGTAGTGACAACTACTCGGCAGACCTGCCCAGGGCCAGACGGCATGCGCGAGCACACCTCAACGCAAGCGATCGAGATCGTCGACTTTTCGAAAGCCCGCTTGACCCGGCTCTGTTTGAAGTTCCAGAGGACTTTCGAGAGCGCTCAGTATTCCCAGGTTTCTGGGACAACGTTAGGAGTCGCGTCGAGCGTGCGCTTCGCCGGGTGCACCGCTCATGAATGGCAGGTCTAGCGTGAACTTGCAGCGATCTAATATGCAGGGCAGTTCCCTGCCCTCACTGTTTACGGCACGCCCCGAAGCCCGGTCGCGGATGCGCGACTTCTTCAGCTCGCGTATCCGCAATCCCAACACCCGCCGCGCGTATATGGAGGCCGTCCGGCAGTTCTCCGCGTTCTGTGCTGTGCATGGCATCGAGGATCTCGCCCAGATCGAGCCGGTCCACGTTGCCGCCTTCGTCGAGGACCAGCTCCGGGAGCATTCCAAGCCCACGGTCAAGCAACGGCTGGCCGCGCTGCGGATGCTGTTCGATTGGATGGTAGTGGGCCAGATTCTCGCCGTGAACCCGGCCCACGCCGTGCGCGGGCCGAAGCACACCCAGCGGAAGGGCAAAACCCCGGTCCTGAATGTGGACGAAGCCCGTACCTTGATCGACGCGATCGACACCACGTCCCTTCCCGGCCTGCGCGATCGCGCGTTGATTGCCCTGATGGTCTATACCTTCGCCCGGGTCGGAGCTGCGGTCGCTATGAAGGTGGAGGACTTCTTTGTGCAGGCGCGGCGGGGTTCGGTGCGGCTGCATGAAAAGGGCGGCAAGAAACACGAGATGCCCACGCACCACAATTCTCGCAAACAGTTCGCAAATGCTGTTCTCAACGAACCGCCATGCCCACGAGTTCCGAGAAGAAAAAGGCTGTCGCAAAGAACCGCTGAAAAGCAGCGCGCCTAAAGACGGCTCCATGCTCATCGGCTACGCTCGCGTCTCGACGCAGGATCAGAACCTGGAGCTGCAGATCGCGGCTCTCACCAAGGCCGGTTGCCGGAAGATCTTCGAGGACAAGATCAGCGGTAGCCGGGCCGAACGGGCCGGTCTCTTCAAGGCGTAGGAATCCTTGCGCGAAGGCGACACCCTCGTCGTCTGGAAGCTTGATCGGCTCGGCCGCAGTGTGAAGCATCTGGTCGACCTGGGCGGGGAGTTGCACAAGCAAGGAGTTCAGTTCAGAGGGTTTGAAGCCGTTCGCGGCCATGTGATGGCGGCCACCAAGCTGCACGCCGACGACACGCCGGTTCCAGTGCTTGCGCCCGGCAACGGACGCACGAAGACGGGCAGGCTCTGGACTTATGTGCGGGACAGCCGCCCGTGCGCCGATCCGACGCCACCCGCCGTCTGGTTCGCCTACTCGCCCGACCGGCGTGGCGAGCATCCGCAGGGACATCTGAAGCTGTATCACGGAGCTCTCCAGGCCGACGCCTGCGCCGGCTTCCATCCGCTCTAGGACGGAGAGCAAGATCAAATCAGCAAAAAAGCTGCTCGCCAGCGGCGTTCCCCCCGAGAGACGTGGCCAGCAACCTGGGAATCTCGGTCCCAACGCTTTATAGGTGGATTCCGGCCTCCACAAACCCTTAGCATTCATCTTGGAAGTCAAGCCGGAAGTTCGGCTGTGGTGAGTTCGGCAGATGGAAGAACGGGTAGTGGGTTAGTTTGAACCCACTGCCCGCGAAGCTACCTGTCACGCCAGTTATCGGAGGATCGTCGCTTCACCTGCACACATCGCGAGGACACATCGCGAGGACACTATCATCCCTGGAACCGCTCATTTCGAAACGCGTCCCCTTAAGAAGAGGTGCCGTGAATCGGAGCACAAGCCGGTCAGGCGGTTTCCACCGCGCTTCGAGCATAACGCCAATTCCGGAACGTCGCCGAGCCCGTCCCACACGAGTACAAAGCGGGGCGCAAATCCAGAAAACCGCCAAAAGCATTCTGGTTGTAGCAGGTCACGTCCAGTGAATCGCGCAGGCGCGTCCACCGCGCGTTGCTCTTGCCTTCCCCGGTGGCTGCCGTTGCGCTGTCCTCGATCCGATAGAAAAAGTCCGCCTCCTGGTTGTCGTTCACGATGCGCAGCGTCGCCCGCCTCCCATGCACAAGCGTAGCCTTCGATCCCCGCGGCGGGTGGGGGTCCGCACTCAGCCGCAGTCCAACCACATGCGCGCTGTCGTAGAACAGCAGCAGCCCCGCCTCGCATCCCGGCTCGATTTCGACATCCACTTCAACCGTATACACATGGTCTACCGCCGCCCGCGTTAGCAGCGAGGTCGTCGCGATGCTGTCGCCGTCCGCCTTCAGCGTCAGCGTGCCATCGACCAGTCGCGCGCGCGCCGGATCGTACCCCTTCCAGAACTGCCACTGCACATCCAGCCCGGTTGACGTAGCGCCGGGCAAGGCAGTGCCGCCGAACGTAAATCCCGCTTCAGCCGCCGGCTCAAGCACCACTTTCTTGCGGATCGGGTCTCCGCCCAATATGCCCGCAGGCACTCGGTACCACCCATCCGCGGTCCACTCCACCGGCAGCAGCAAGACCTGCCGCCCCAGGGTGCGAAACCCATTTTCATACGCGTGCAGCGTCATCCACCACGAGCCATCCGCGGCCTCGAGCGGTCGTCCATGTCCTTTGGACCACCACTTCTCCTCCGCACTGAATGTATGCACGATCGGGTTCAGCGGCGACCACTCCCACGGCCCTTCCGCTCTCTGGCTGCGCGCCGAAAGCACCATATGGCTGGTCGGCGGCCCCGACGTGCCACCCTCGGCCACCGTCAAGTAGTAGAAGCCGTCGCGATAAAACAGCTTTGGCGCCTCCTGGCACTCGCACTCCACTCGCCAGCTTTCGGGAATCGGCCAGGAGCTAACTACCTTCTTCGGCTTGCCTATGACAGAGAGGCCATCGCCCGCCAGTTCGACGAAAGAACCGCCCGCCATGTACAGATAGCGTCGCCCCTCCGGCGTGGCGATATGCGCCGGGTCGATGTTGTTGATCCCAAGCGGAATAGGCTTGCTCCACGGCCCCAGCGGACTCGCTGCATGCACCACATGGAGTCTGCCGTCGCACGGAAAGTAGATGTAGAAGTGCCCCGTGTACTCGCACAAATACGGTGCCCATATCGCGCCGTAGTACTGATCGAGCGCAGCGCCCACGGCCTTCCAATGCACAAGGTCCCGCGAGTGCCACAGCAGCAGCCCGGGAGTACGGCGGTCGGTGGTATGCGTCAGGTAGTAATCGTCCCCCACCCGAAGCGCACCGGCATCGGGATGGTCCCCGCGAATGACGGATTGACATAGCTACCCCGCGACGCGGGCGGCGTCCACGCGTCGAGCAGAGCAGGCCGCGCCGGCAAAGCCAGTCCGGTCGCGGCCGCCCCGCCCAGACGAACGAAACTACGGCGCGACAGAAACGGCACCAGATCAGTGTTCAAGATATGCTCCAGGAATATCCAATCGCCTACGATGCATCATTCGGTACCCCGCAGTCTATGTCCCACCAAACCCATCAGCAGACATTCGGCGGCATGGAAGTGCTAGGCGCACAACTCGCTTCACGGTTGTTGTCCAATTTCGGTGTCCGGACTGGGCGTTATGGAAAGATTGTCAAACTGATCCGTGTCATAGCCGATCAGTCCTATCCCGATCTGGCCGGCACCGTACGAGCTGTCTGTGAGCGCGGTGACCCGGTTTCCATCCACGGATGCCGCAATCTGATCGTTGTGAAATGTGAGACCGAGTCGATGCCACGATGCAATGCCGAGGGGAGCACCCTGTCCATAGGATAAGACAGTGCGGTTGCCTTTCGAATTGCTCTTCAAAAGAGTCCACGCGCCTGTATCCGATACCTGGAAGTAATAGCCTTCTTGGTGCGATTGCGGCCGCTTCTGGACGCCGGCCCGACCGATCAGCTCGAGCACCCCCGGTTTGGCGAGCTCCGCATCCACACTCACAACATAATTTGTCCACGACGGATCACCGACGAGCGTGAATGCGTCGCTGTCATCCTGCCATTCGATCGGCTTCGTCGCCGCCATCTGCTGCAAACATTTGCCTGCTCTTCCCGCCACACATGGCTGCACTTCAAAGGCTCCCTGCATGTCGGAGATGTACCGCGCCTCTGCGCCATTCCGGTATCCGTCGAAGTCCTCACGATAGGGCAGACTTAGGGCGGCCGGCAGCGGAGCGATCGCCTGCCCCTTCCCGGCTGCGGTTAGTGTACTGAACGTATAGACGTAATTAGGCTGAACGGTGAACTGGTAACGACCTGACCCCTCGGGCTTAACGTCGGTTACATGGACAAATAGATCCTTGTCAGACGTTGAATTGAGGTTCGTCGCCCAGACATGCACCGGTTTGTTCGACAGGTTGCCGTGAATGTTGAACGTCACAGTCGATGGCACGCTTGCGCTTGTCGTCTCGACAATGGCGCTGTAATCGGTGCCGTTCGGTGATCGCAATGTGATGTAGCTGCCGTTGGTACGTTCCTTGCCAAGATAACCGCTGGCGTTATCCAGTAACTGCCAGCCTGGTTGAGCGAACTGAGTCACCTGCGCCGTCGCCCACAAACTCTTGCCGATGCTGTAAGTCCCCGACCACGGTTGCGGGGCGACCATCAATCCCACGGTGGGGTAGGGCAGGTTCGAGGTGATTGCGGCGATGAGCGGCCAATTCAAAAAGGAGACCATCTTCGCGTCGATGTAGCCACGGGTGATTGCCCGGATCAGTGGCCCGGTCCCGCTGTTGTCGTCCTGCGAGCCGCTTTCGCTGTCCCACAGAGCGGCTTCTTCGTGTCAAGGGCGTTCTGGGTCGAGTGGCAGGTGTTCGCGTTCCCTCCGTCGCCGCCTTCGCATGAGTAATGTACGCCAATGATATCGATGGACTTGGCGAAGTCGGCATCCTTGACCATATCGTCGGCTACGCGCCAACCAGAATCGTCGCCGACAACCTTTGTCGCATAGTGCTTTGCTGCGAGTGCGGCATGCAGGTCTTCATACCAGGTCTTGTTGAAGCCCCTCTCGTTCCAGCCGCCCAGGTAATCGATGGTTAGACCGTGGAAACGTGCGCAGCCCATCCACGTCATCAGATAATCGATCGTGCCCTTCGACCAGAAGTTACCGTCGTCGATCCATCCCGGCGCGGCCCAGGCCAACCCATAGAGCTTGATACTCGGATTGCGAAGCTTGGCCTGTTCAGCCAACCAGAACTCATATCCGGCATCGCAGTTCACCACGCCGCGGGTGTGCTCGACGCTGGGTTCGGAGCCGTCCGTGGAATTCGCGTCCCCGCCTATCTCCAGCTTCAATATCTGCAGCGATGCGCCATAGCCGGGCTTGAACAGGTAATCGAGGATCTGGTTGCGCTGCTGGGCGGGATAGTCAATGAGCAGCCGCGAGTTACCGCCTCCGCCGCTGATTGCGCCCACTCCGTCGAAGATCCTGCCCGTGTCCGCTGCATCTACGTTGATCAGCGTCGTCACGGCCGCGCCTGCTTCTCGAGGGGCTTGTGCATTTCCATCCCGCAGAGGCACCGTAACAGCGGCTTGTGCTCCGTTCGAAACGCCCGAAGAAGCGAACAGTTGTGGTGTCGCCAGCATCGCCAGCGACACCAGAAGGAGTCCTGCAATTCGTAAACTATTCATCTCTCAACCACTCCCCTGGCATTGATGTAATCGGCTTATGTCCCGGGCTCGGTCACTAAGTGGACTTGGCTGAGAGCTGAACCTGGCGAGGCAGTTTTATCCCGTAATCATAGCGAAATACGTTTAGGACTCTAAAATTCGGCGGACTGCCCGAGGGCATATCGCGGCGTTCGGTTTGCTTGCAACGGCAGAGAGCTGCGCGTACCCGATCACGTGGCTTATTCATTAGATTTATCCAGTCCTGAGTTCATCTATTATTGGGGCCGCGAGTGGCCAAACGCAACCTGTACGACGCTGCTATCGGGTCGTAATGACCAGCTGCTTCCCTCTTGAAAGATCCCCATGGGAAAGAAAGTAACCATCAAATTCTTGGTCGTCGTAGGTAATCTTCTTGATTTGTGTGCCGGAGTTCACCCTAGAAATCGTTAGCGCCTTGCCGTCATTCAGTCTCAGCACCACTTTATTGAAGAGCGGTACCGACACGATATACTTCGGATCCGCAGGCGAATATGGATAGAACCCGATAGCATTGAAGGCGTACCAGGAGGACATCTCTCCCGCATCATCCATTCCCGACAAAGCCAAACCGTACTCTCCCATGCCGTAGAAACGGCTCATGATCGTGTTCAAAAGGACCTGCGCCTTCGCCTGTTCCCCAACGAAATAGTATAAATACACGTAACCGTGATCTGGCTGATTCCCTTGGCAGTATTGCCCGATAAAAGAGTTGATGTTCTCAGCGATGTAGTTTGGATTCCACGGAATGGAGAAGAGCAGATCGAGCTGCTTCGTGAACTCCGCCTTGCTCTTGTAGAGCCCGATAAGTCCATTGGTGTCGTGCGGGACGAAAAAGGAGGACTGCCATGCGTTCGCCTCGCGATACATGTGTTCATAATAGGGGTATTGTGGATTGAAGTTTTTCACCCAATCCCCGTTCTCCAGGCGGCCTCGCATCAGCCCCGTCGAGGGATCGAACATGTTCTTGTAGTTCTGTGACCGTTTCATGAGCAAATCGTAGTTCGGCTCGTCCTTTAATTCTTTGGCCAGCAGCGCCACGGCGTAGTCATCATAGGCGTATTCCAGAGTCTTGGTAACGCCCGCCTTCCCCTTTGTCTCCACTTGGGGATTGGCGACATCGGGATCGGAGATGTAGCCCTTTTCCATGTACTCCGTAATGTACGGCCTCGTGCCTCCGGCGATGGTGGCGTTGCGCAAGAGTAGGTGGTAGGCGCTGGCTACGTCGTAACCCCGGATTCCTCGCAGATACGAGCCCGCAATGAAAGCGGCCGCGTGGTCGCCATGAAAGAACGTGGGAATGAATCCGGTCTTTTCGCCCCTGTCGATGAGAGAGCGTATGACATTTTGCGTGACATCTGGTGAGAGTAGGCCAAGCAATACCAGCTTGTTTCGATAGTCGTCCCATAGAGAAGGCAGCGTGTAGTACTGGAAGTTTCCTTTAACCACATCGTTCTTAGCGTCTAGGTACTCTCCATTCCCGTCGCTTCTTAAAGCCGGCCAAAGGAATGACCGGTATAAACAGGAGTAAAACAGTTCTTTCTGCCGTTCGGTTCCTCCGGAGACCTCGATCTTGGACAGCAAGTTCTTCCAGGTTCCCGAGGCATCTGCTCTTACCGTATTAAAACCCTTTCCGGCCAGTTCCTCTTCCAAATTCTGTTTCGCATTGTCTGTGCTTACAAAGGAAAGGCCGATTTTCAACTCCACAGAAGCATTGCCATCGGCTAGATCTACGACTTATAGGTCGCTTTTATTCCCTTTTAGCCGTTCGATCTGTTTGATCTGGTAATTTGTCACGGCATAGAAGAAGACCTTCTCGCTCGCTGTCTGAAATCCCTTGAAGGCGTGATCGCCTTGCTGATCAATCTTCCAATCTCTTACCTTCTCATTCGAAACCGCAAGGTTCACCACCAGCCGTTTCGGCTGTGTGTTGTCCTTATAAGTGTATCGATGGTAACCCGTTCTAAGTGTTGCCGTTAGCTCGGCATTGATGTTGTATCTTTCAAGAAGAACCTGATAATACCCTGGATGAGCGGTTTCGTTGCTGAGCGGAGCGCAAAGCGCGCAGTCGAAGGACCTGCATTGGCCTTTGCGGTTGCACTTGCCGTTGCCTGTTTCCAGCCTTCCAACCCAACCTTAAACACGATCTGCGCGGAGCGTCACCAAATCCCAACCCGCTACCAAAACCTCACCTTCCACGCGCTTCCCTCGGTGCTCACTCAAATCACTCAGCCACATCTGCGGAGCCCCCGTAGTCCACGTCACCTTCGCCTTCCGCTCTTCCCCCGAAGCCCCAAACAATCGAATCACCGTCCCCGCGCCATCGTCACTCGTCTTCAGCATCAGCGCCAGCACATCCTCCGGCTCCACACGCAGCAGCGGAGTCGCCACCGCCCCCGCACTCGCCACCGTCGCCACCAGCGGCTGCGACAGCCCAATCGCAAACCGGCTCGCCTCCGCAGCATCGTATCCACCATGTGGACGCAGCGCATACCGGAACTCCACCACGCTCTCCTGGTACGCGCGATAGTTCGTGCCCCAGTGGTTGTTCATCGCCCACGAGTAAAACCGCTGTGTCGGTGTAATATGCTTTCTCCACTTGTCCGGGTCCCGCTGCGATCCCAGCATATTCGCCGAGATCCCGCCCACCTCCACCAGCGGCGCATCCAGTGTCACCCACGTCACCCCATGCTTCGCATTCGACACATCCACCCACCGCCCCACTGGCAGCCAGTTCTTATTCGCTCCCGCAAGCTGGTCCGCCTCCGGCCGCATCACCGCCAGAGGCACATCGATCCGCATCGTCCCGTCACTCACCGCGAACGGAAACGCGAACTGCACGCTCTCCTTCGCCTCCCGCTGCGCAAAATCATCCCCCGGCCCACCCTTGCCCGGATGCGGATTCAGCTGCGCCCGCTTCTTATCCACCACATTCGTCAACTCGACATGGTCCTCCCCTGCGACCAGCCGAACCCTCCGCACCAGACTGTTGCATCCCGGCGCACTCGACTCGATCCGCACCGAAACCACCAGCGGCCCAACCTCCTCCACACGCACTGTAGCCGCCCCAGCCTGCTGCACCTGCGTCACATCCGCGCCTTCGAGAAACAGATACTCGTTCGCCCCCTCGCCCTTGCTGCGATCGACCAGATTCTCGCTCTTCCCATGCAGCATCATCTCCACAAGGTTCCCAGTAGCCGCATCAATCTTCACCCGCACAACACCGTTCTCCATCACCCCATCCGCAAACGTCGCACGCTTCGCCGGAGCCAGCGCCTTCCCCCGCGACAGATGAAACCGCGCGCTCCCAAACGCCGGAACCGCATGCGCCACAAACGCCAACTCCCCCGTCGCCAGCCGCTGCGAAGCCACCGAAGCCCCACGCCCCGTTTTCACATGATCCCCAGCCGCCGACATCGCCGCCGACAACACCACCAGCTCGTTTCGCACCCACGAAGTCGAATTATGCACATCGATCGACGCAGCATCCCCGCCCGCAGCCGGCATTACCTTGCTAAGCAGCGCCTTCGACAAACTCTCCGCATCCACCGCGAACTGCCGTTTCACATCCCACTGCTTCTTTGTGAAGTCGCTCTCCGAGTCCGACACGCTGCACCATGCGCCCCACGTGTGCTCCGAGTACAGCAGAATATTCCGCCACGCTTCATGCACCTTCGCCGTCCGTGACACCGTCGGCGAGAACATCGCACCCAGCGCCTCCGCCTGTGTCAGCCGGTCCGCCGCCACGCGGCTCATCTTCGTCTCCTGCGCCGACGAGCCCGCACCATCCTCCCAGTACGGACTCAGGTCGCCATGCATTACCGGCACCTCGTCTCCATGCCTCTTCTCGAACGCCGCAAACGCCTCACTCGTCGACGAGATATGAAACTTCGGCCACTCATACGTCTCGTTCCATCCCTTGATAAACTCGCTCAGCTCCGGATCAGGTACCGCATTGTCCCCATGTCCCGACCAGCGGATATACGAGATGTCATACGGAAAGTCCACCGTATCCAGCCGCTCCTGGTACTTGCCCACCCACTCCGGACTCAGCTTCATCACATGCGACATCGCATATCCCGTCCACGGAATCCACACCAACACCTTCTCCTTGCCTGAAGGCGACATCGCCCAGAACGGCCTGTCCTGCCACTCCGCCATCAGGCTCCCGATGCGGTCGAAAAAATTCGGCGCGGTCGAAAAATACCGTATTCCCGCCTGCGCCATCGCCGACACCGTCCCCCACGTATAGCCCGGCACATCGCTGATCATCGCCGAGTCCACCTGTACCCCGCACGTCTTCCCCAGTTCCGTCCCGTACCGGAATAGTTGCACCAGCTCCTCCGGCCTGCACAGCCCCGTCAGCTCGTTCGCATACATCCCGTTGATGCTCACCCAGCCCTTCTTCACCGCAGCGATAAACGCGTCCTTCTCCGCCTGCGACCGACGCCGCATATACAGGTCCGCTCCCCACAGCACCTCCAGGTTCCACACAAATCGCGAACCCTCCGGATACCCCGCCGTTTTCTCCGCAAGCTCCATCCCCAGCGTGATGTTCTTTATCTGCTTCTCTTCCACATCCGACTGCATGTCGGTGTACCCAAGATCATGGTGCGAGTGCGGCAGCACATATACCAGTACCTTGCGCACCGGCTCGAGCTTCACCGTCGCCGAGCTCACACTCTCCCCCACCTTCACCGTCACCGCGCCATCCCGCGCCTCTGTAACCGCGGCAATCAACACGTTGAACGTATGCTGCCCCGCACCCAGCGTCCGCCGATCAATCTCCGCCCCATCCAGCATCGTCACCAGCGGCGCATCGCCGCCCGCATGCTGCACCGAGATCTGGATCGGCTGCATCAGCCCACCATCCTTCCGTACCAGCCCGCGAATCCCAATCACCAGCGGAGGTGCATCCGCCGTCTTCTCATCACCCATAGCCAACGCCTGCAACGAAGAACCCGCACACAACACGCCGCCCGCTACGATCGACATTCCCTTCAACACATCCCGTCGCTTCATCATGCTCCATTCCCTGTTACAACTTCGTTCAGCACCTGATCCCATGCGATCCGTGTTAGCGGCCGCCGTCGGAAGGCGAACCAGCCAACGCTTCCTTCACCCTGCGATCGCTCAACTCATTCACCGCATCGCCACTCTTCTGATTAAGCTCCTTGTATAGCCCCTTGGCCTCATCGGTCCGCCCCAGCGCAAAAATAAGCCCGCGCCAGATGATACCTAGCGCTCCGCGAGCCCGGATCGGTCCGATGCGCCAGCTCCAGATCCGCAACCGCCGCCTTCGGCTGCTGCTCTTCCAGCAGCAGCTTGCCCGCAGCGTCCGCGCCGAAACCGACTCGCTCCACGACGCAATCGCCCGGTCAAGCTTCGTCATCGCATCCGCCGTCTTCGCCGCATCCAGTTTCAACAAACACTCCGCCAACAAATAATGCAGATCAGAGTCAACCACTCCATCACCGATCGCCGCCCGCAACTCATCCGCCGCAACAGCATAGTTGCTCTGTTTGTAATCCGCCACCGCCAGCAAAAATCGCGCATCGGCCTGCTTCGGCGCAAGCTTCACCGCCGCCGCAAAATCCCCATGCGCGTTCTCCATCTACCCTGCAACGTATACGCCGCCCATGCACGACAAGCATCTCCGCATCCTGCGGAGGCGCCGCAACGCCAGCACTCGCAACGTGCGCCGCCTCCACAAACTTCCCCGCGTCGCCTCCGCAGGCACCGTTGCATTAACCGGGACCCGGCACCTCGAGGGCGGGTACGATGGTTCATGTTCAGGCGTCGTCGCTTCCCAGTCGAGATCATCCTGGTTTGTCTCCGTTGGTACTGCAAATACGGGATCAGCTACCGCGATCTGACGGAGATGATGCAGGAGCGGGCGTGGAAGTGGACCCGTCCACGATCATGCGCTGGGTCCATCGTTATGCCCCCGAGCTTGAGAAGCGAGTGCGGGCGTATCAGGGTTATGGCTCGACGTCCTGGCGCGTGGACGTGACCTATGTCAAGGTCGGCGGCCGGTGGAAGTACCTGTTCCGTGCTGTCGATAAGCATGGTGTGCTCATCGACTTCATGCTCTCGGATCGCCGAAACACTCGTACGGCACATCGTTTTCTAGCGAAAGCACTGACGGTTATGCGGAACTGGCCACCAGTGTCCATCACCACCGATAAGCTCCGCTCCTACCCGGAAGCTATTGAAAAACTCAAGCGTGACGGCCAGCTATCGAAGGACACGAGGCACCGAACATCGAAGTACCTGAACAACATCATCGAGGCAGACCATGGGGCGTTGAAGCAGGTCATCAAGCCGACCCGAGGCTTTCAGACCTTGCGGACTGCGACAGCGACGATCAAAGGCTTCGAGATCATGCGGATGATCCGGCGCGGACACTGCCTCACGTGCAAGCCGGGCGTCCGCAATGAGATCCGCTTTGTGAACCACCTCTTCCAAGTTGCCGCCTGATTCTCGGCCGGATGCAGGCGAACTGCGCTCCAGCTACTTAATGCAACAGAGCCACCGAGCCGGATCTGAGCTATCCTGAGTCCCGGCAAGGCTCGTTCACCGATTTGCTGGAGGAATCGGTTGTGTTACGTGGCGCTAGGCTATATCCCATTGTGACTAACATCTGCCTTTTGCTGGCAATACGGGCCGTTCTTCGACACCACGCAGTGTCCTTGAAAGGGCTGGTTTCTGCGCATCGTTTCGAGACGCCGAACCTTCGCCACATGGCCGTCCTTCACAGTAATGGTTGACAGAGACACTTCTGGCCATTACCGTTCTGGCACTCTGTACAGCATGTTACGCCAAGCTCCTAACGAGTTATCATCCGCTGAGCATTGGTGTAGGAAAATGGCGCGACACGGTAACCTTGGAGGCAATATGTCCCATACGCGAAACATCTTTGCGGTCACCGTTACTGATCTTCGTTCATGCGTTCTCCGCACTGGCCTGTTCATACTGCTGCTTGCTGTTGGCGCTAACATCGGATTTGCCCAAGCAGCCAGCGGTATCACCGGCACCGTCACCGACAAGTCCGGAGCTGTTATCCCGGGGGCGGCCGTCACGATCACGAACAACGACACACAGACCAGCGTGAACACCGTTACCACCTCGGCTGGCACCTATGCCGCCACCGGCCTGCTCCCGGGGCGCTACACCGTCACCGCCCTCGCCCCGAACTTCAGCAAATCCGTGAAAAATCAGGTCAACATCGAGGTCAGCGTGACCGCGACCATCGACTTTAACCTTGTGGCAGGAAGCAACGACCAGACCGTCAGCGTCACCGCCGATCTTATCTCCCTCAATACCACCCAGCCCGAACTTGGCACCACCATCGAGCCCGAAGTCGTCCGGGCTCTACCGGTGGCCATCGGCGGCGGCCGCGGACGCCAGATCGACACCTTGCAGTTCCTGGCGCCCGGCACGCAGGGCAATACCTTCTCGCACCGTATCAACGGCGGCGTCGACTTTGAGTCGGAGATCATCTACAACGGCATTCCCGTTCCGCAATCGGAAACGGCCGGCTATACCTCGAACTTCAACCCACCCTTCGAACTAGTCAGCGAGTTCCGCGTAGAGCGATCCACCTTCTCGGCACAGTATGGCCTCGCTCAGGGTGCTGTGACGTACCAGATGGCGTCCGGCACCAACGCTATCCACGGCGACGCCTTCCTCATCGATCGCAATACTTACTTCGATGCGAAGGGCTACTACAACGACACGACCCCCGCGGATAAGGAAAACAACTACGGCTTCACCGTAGCAGGTCCGGTCGTCATCCCTCATCTGTACAACGGGCACGACAAGACCTTCTTTCACTTCTCCCTTGACTTTTCCAAGGTGGTAAGCGCGAATACTAGCTTTGGTACGGTGCCGTCCGCCCTTGAAAAGACGGGAAACTTCTCCGACCTAGTCGACGGCAAGGGAAATCCCCTCCCAATTTTCGATCCGCTCACGGGAAAGCAGTTCCAGTATGGCGGACGCCTGAACGTGATCGACCCAGCGCGTTTTAGCAAGATCTCGCAAGGAATCCTTTCGTTCATCCCGGACCCCGATTTACCAGGTGTGACGTCCAATAAGAGAGCGGTTCCCAACGCCTACCCGACCATCAATCACACTTTGGGCTTTGTCGTCGATCACAACATCAACGAGAAGCAGTCGATCCACTACACCCAGTGGAGAAATCCCTATAGTTCGTCGGGCTTCGATCATGCGCCGATCGTTCCACAAACCAACCCGCTCATGAGTCTGAGAACCTTTCCGACGCTGGGAACGGTCTACCTCCTCAACTACACCAACGCGGTAACACCGAAACTCGTGGCGACAGCCGGGTTCGGGTGGGTAGGCGAGATCAACAACCAATTTGCCACGAGACACGGTGTAACCTTTCCAGCTGTTCAGAGCAGTCCCATCGGTGACGTCTTCCCGGCGATCACCTTTGATGGAACGAATAGCCCAACTAGCTATGGGACCGGAGGCGGAAACAGCGGTTCCGTCAATCGCAAGTTGGGCATCGCCATCGTGAACAACTGGTTGTGGTCCAAAGGACGGAACACCTTCAACATTGGAGGGGAATTCCGCCGCACTTATCAGGACGATAACGAATGCCAGAACTGCGGCGGGCAGTTCAACTTTAGCCAGCGGACGACAGCTGACCCGAATAATATTGGCTCCACGGGGAGTTCCTTCGCCAGCTTCCTTCTGGGTGAGGTCGATAGCGCAAATCGCGTCTTCGCCAATGAGCTCCGGCTGCGTAATCTGTCCCTCTCCCCTTACATCCAGGACGACTTCAAAGCTACCCCGAAGCTCACGGTCAACCTCGGCATCCGGTGGGACATCCTGCGGCCCTTTACGGAAAACGGCAATCAGGTCGTTTATGTTAACCCCACGGCACCCAACCCGGCCGCTGGCGGCCTGCTGGGAACGGCAACCCAGTTCGGTACCTGCGCTGGCTGCGCCAACCTTGATCGTGCAGCTATTCATTGGAAGAACTTCGGTCCGCGTCTCGGTTTCGCTTATGCGATCAACGACCGCATGGTCATTCAGGGCGGCTTTAGCCTCTCCTACCTGGACGGTGGAGCGTACGAGTACGGCACCAGCAAGGTCGCAGTCAGCTACGGCAACCTCCTGCAGGGCGCCTTCACCCGGAACAGCACAAATGGTACCGCCCCAGCCTTCGGCTCCTGGGACGCTAATGTGCTGCCCGCTCCTGCCAAAACTATTCTCGGTCCCCGCCTTGGCTTCGGCACCACCATCCGCGCCTTCGATCCAAAGCGGGATGGCTTGGCGCCCTATGTGCAGCAGTGGAACGTCCAACTCCAGCGGCAGCTGCCGTTCAATACCTTCCTGAACGTCGCCTACATCGGCAACCGCGCTGTTCATCTTCCGGGGCAGCTCAATCCACCGAACCAGCCCGACCCATCGATATTGCAGTATGGGTCCTTGCTGAGCAAAAACATTAATGATCCGGCAGTCGTCGCAGCCGGATTCAAGAGCCCATACCCATCCTTTGCGGCAGACTTCGGAAAAGCCGCGACGTTAACCCAAGCGCTAAAACCCTTTCCGCAGTACGCATCGATCTACAATAACTTCGACCTAAGTGGCGCGGCGAACTACAGCGGCTTGCAAGCCAGCCTGGAGAAACGCTTTTCCAATGGTCTGTCGTTCTTAACGTCGTACACGCTCTCAAAAACCATGTCCAACGTCGACAGCGGTTTCTCCACCTTTGCAGGTCGTCCGGTGAACAAGTACAACCAATATCCGGAGTGGACGGTAGCCGGAAACGATATACGCAATAACGGCAAGGTGAGCGGGACTTACGAACTGCCAATTGGTCCCGGAAAGCGCTTCCTCAACAACAAAGGAATCACGGGGCAGATTCTCGGGGGTCTTCAAATTGGATGGATTGCAACCTACTACTCGGGCACTCCGTTCGGCATAGGGGAAAATGACAATCCGTTGGGTGGAGGCAATCGGCCGGACCGGGTGAGCAGTGTCCCACTCTCCACCAAGTACGTTCACCCAACCGGACGCGCTCGCGTTACGGTCAGCTCGATCCCTGCAGGTGCATTCGTCTCAACGAGCGGCACCTACAGGTTGGGTAACGCGCTCCGGAACTATAACGAGCTGCGAAACCCTGGGTACTCCGACGAGGATTTCAATGCGCGGAAGAAGTTTGCTCTAGGGGAGCACGCCAGCTTCATTCTCACGATGAACTACTTCAACGTGTTGAATCGGACTCTCTTCCGTGGCCCGTCAAACAATATCAACAACAGCGACTATGGCCTGGCAGGTGTAGGCCAATCCAATACGCCGAGACAAGGTCAGATCGAAGGCAGGATTGTCTTCTAACCAGGCCGCATAGGACTCACAAAGGGCTGCTCTCGAGCAGCCCTCTCTTTATCTCCCACTTTCTCGATACTCCGATCACGCATGGTCCGACGGGCCGCCAAACTCTGCTGCTTCATTACCCACCCCCCAATCTCCAACTCTACTGAGCAAGGATGTGGATGCGGTGACTTGTTCAGAGCTTCCCTAAGCTTTCTGCTTCGCAGCACGTCTCCGTCTATAGGCGACAGCTGCCGCTCCGTATTCACAGTTGGCTCTCTGACGACCACGATCGAAAGCATCACGGCGACAAACCTGGTGATCGGTGGCGTCCCGATGACGATCTTCGACGGAACTTCCGATTTCACTGCTCCTGGCTTCGACAGAAGGGTGGGAACCTTTGGCTTCTCCACTCAGGGGAACGGGCCCGTCACTTTCTCGGCAACCGGTGCTGCAAATTCACCAGGTGCCTGAACCGTCCACGCTCACCCTGTTGGGAAGCGGTTTTCTGGTCTCGCCGGAATAGTCAAGAAGAGGTTCGTTGCGTAAACGAGAACGGAAAGACATTGGTTTTTCTTTCTCGCGAACCTGCAGACAAATGGCGTTAGACCCTTGCAGAGGGGTTTGTTGCCATTTCTGCGCCGGACCTGCTACAAGGCAACCTTCCATGACGAGCATCGACCTTCCCAGGGGCAGATGATGGGGTCAGATGAGCTGCAAAGGTCGCGAGCCAGCTCGCTCAGTCTGCAAAGTACCTAACCTCGGTGAGGTGACGATCGCTGAGGGGTCCCGTTAGAAAACGGATGATAGAGCACGTTAGCGTTCGGCTCCTCACACCCAGCGAAGAAGGCAGTCAGTCCAACCGCAGTTTCGGCCAAGGCCGTCCGCGGCCCGAAGCTGCCTGCAACCAAGATGACCGAAACGCAGGTTATTCGGTATATGGCCGAGCAGATGGAAGTTCCGCCCAAGCAGGTGGCCGGCTTCTTCAACCTGCTGATCGAAACGGCGACGGCTCAGACCAAAAAGCTGGGTGAATTCACTATTCCAGGTTTGGGAAAGCTCGTGAAGGTGCAGCGTGCGGGGCTGATCATACGCAACCCGTCTACGGGTGAGGCGATCAAGATCAAGGCGAAAACGACCGTCAAGTTCCGGCTCGCCAAAGCGGCCAAAGATGCGGTTGTGCCCCGCCCATGACTACGTCCTCCACCACACGCCGCGAGTTCCTCACCACGCCGCCGCCCTTGCCCCACGCGCAGTCCTCGCACAGCCGGAGAGGGAGCTCGCCCAGGACCCCATGCGCGCGCGCAGCTCCACCTGCTTCCCGCGAAGAACTGGATGAACGACCCCAACGGCCCCATCTTCTTCAACGGCAAGTACCACATGTTCTTCCAGTACAACCCCAAGGCCCCCGTCTGGGGAGAGATGAGCTGGTACCACTCCGTCAGTCCGGACATGCTCCACTGGACGCACCTGCCCCTCGCCTTCACCCCCACACCGGACAGCCCCGACGCGTTCGGCTGCTTCTCAGGCTCCGCCATCGCGGTCGGGAAGGGCGTCTACGTCGTCTATACCGGCACCAGGGAGAGCACGAAGGAACTCGCCACCGCCGCCATCCCGGCACAGACGACAGGCGCCGGCGTCGTCGCATCGCTCCCAAAGGCGACCGGTGAGTTCCTCTTCTACACCAGGTCCCGCAAGAGCTCGCTGCAGCTCACCCTTACTGCCGGTGGCGCCGAGCTTACCCGCCTCCTGTACTCGCCCGAGAAGCACGCTTTTGTCATCGGCGGCCACGAGGTCCCGCTTGAGCCCGAAGACACGCCCAGCGTCCACGGCTTCGTCGGTGGATCGGTAGTCGAGCTGATCCTGGGCGAACGCATCGGCCACACGCGGCGCTTCTACTACAATGACAAGGTCGCGCCGGATGTGGCGATCATCGCTACTGGGGCGGCCGCCGTCGGCCTCGAAGCCTGGAAGATCGCACCTATCTCGCCCAACCGGCTCACCACACCAGCCCGCACGTAGCACCGGAGCCGGAGCAGAATATTGAACCGCTATCTCGTTAAAGCAAGCACAGTCGGCGCGCTGGGTGGCCTCCTCTTCGGCTTCGATACCGCCGTCATCGCAGGCACCACGCAGCAGCTCACGGAGGTCTTCCACCTCACGCCCACTACCCTGGGCCTGACGGTCTTCATCGGCCTCGTCGGCACGGTGATCGGAGCCATGAGCTCGGGCGTGCTGGGCCAGAAGATCGGCGGGCGCGAGGCGCTGCGCATCATGGCGATTCTCTACACAATATCGGCCGTCGGCTGCGCCTTTGCCTGGAACTGGGATGTGCTCATGGTCGGGCGCTTTGTCGGCGGCCTCGGCATCGGAGGCTCGTCCGTGCTCGGCCCGGTCTATATCGCGGAGCTTGCCCCGGCGAAGTGGCGTGGCCGCATGGTCGGCCTCTTTCAGATCAACGTCGTCGTCGGCATCCTGCTCGCGTATCTGTCGAACTACATCATCACCACGCGCAATCTCGGCGCTATGCAGTGGCGTTGGGAGTTCGGCGTGGCGATCGTGCCGTCGATCCTCTTCCTCATCATGCTCTACGGCATCCCGCGCAGCTCGCGCTGGCTCGTCACCACCAACCGCACCGCGGAGGCGCGAGAGGTGCTCGAGCTCATGGGCTCGCCCAACTCTGCCGCCGAGCTGCAGGAGATCGTGGACTCCATCCACATGCAGGCCGGCCAACCGCAGGAGCCGCTCTTCAACGGACGCTATAACAAGCCCATTTTTCTCGCCGTCTCCATCGGTCTCTTCAACCAGCTCTCCGGCATCAACGCAATTCTCTACTACTCGAACTACATCTTCGCCTCGGCTGGCTTCAGCTCGAACTCCGCTGCGCTCCAGACCGTCGGCGTCGGCTTCGTCAACCTGCTCGCCACCACCCTCGGCATGAGCCTCGTCGACAAGCTCGGTCGCAAGACGCTGCTGCTCATCGGCGCGCTCGGCATGGCGGTCGCTCTCGCCGGCGTGGCCGTGGTCTTCCACACCCAGACGCACGGGGGTCTGCTCGTCTGGCTGCTCGTGATGTTTATCATCTTCTTCGCCATTTCGCAGGGCTCGGTCATCTGGGTCTACATCGCAGAGGTCTTCCCCTCGCGCGTCCGCTCGAAGGGCCAGAGCGTCGGTTCGTCCTCGCACTGGATCATGAACGCGATCATCGCCGGCGTCTTCCCTTTGATCGCCGCGCGCTCGCAGGCCGCCCCTTTCGCTTTTTTCGCGGCGATGATGCTGCTGCAGTTCATCGTCGTCCTGCTTCTCTATCCGGAGACCAAAGGCCACTCGCTCGAAGCGATTCAGGCGCAGTTCGGCATCCATTAGATCTCTCTCGGATCCCCTTGCGGCTGCCATCGCGATTCGGAGTTTATCAATGAAAAGCGGCGTCAGGTCTGAATGGAGTGGGCCGTCAAGGAAGATTCGTCACCATCAAGACCCCCACGTTAGCTGTGCGAACGCTCGGGAGTACTCATGCTGCCCGGATGCCTGGCTCTACGCACAGTTTGGTACATTGGGGCTCTAGCGAGAGCGGTTCGTACTGTCCGTGTGAAGCGCGGGCGACTTCGAGCCTAACGCGGGTGCGTTCGATAGCTTCACCTCAGCCAGGCTCGCCATCACGTGAAAGAAGAAGCGGCTCGAGGTGGTGCCGGTATCGATAGATTCGGTGAGGACTTAACTCGACACCCTGCTTCTGAAAATGGCCTCAAAAGCTTACGATGTACGTTCTTGAGTGTTGCCGCGACGGATGATCTTCTATCGTCCGTCGCGGTCCTACAAAACATTTCGGCATGGGTATTAGGACCGTTCAGTTGCGAGTTCAGGCAGCAGTCGGTTGACCACGCTGTAATTGATGGCAGTCCGAAACTCCGAGCTTCCCCATTCAGATTCAACTCCGCGGCTGCAATATCGGAAGAGTCCGCCGGGCTCTGTTGCATTAACTCAAGAACAGCGGATCGACATACAAGTCGTTGCATTGTCCGTCATAGCGGAAGGTTCTCACAAACGGAGGTTTACAAGAACACCCCAATAGCGCGGCCCGCTTATTAGCGTCTCTTTTCGCTATCGAGCATCCTCATCAGAGGCTCGGCATAACGGGCGCCTGCAACGGCGTCAGGTGGAATTGCCTGCTCCAAGCGACGAACATCCTCGTTGGAGAGCTGAATCTGCGCTGCGCTAAGTGCCTCCTCAACTTGGGAAGCGCGCTTTGAGCCTACAACTGGAACGTAACTCCATCCCTTTGCCAGCACCCACGCGATGGCGAGCTGGGAATTTGTTACGGCTTTTCCTTTGGCGATCTCGCTCAACGAGCTTACGAGTTGCAGGTTGTGCTCGAAGTTGTCTCCCTGCAAACGGGGCAGATGAGCGCGTTCGGGAGCTTTGCGGGCGCTACGGCTCAACAAACCATGAGATAGCACGCCGTACGCGGTCACGCCGATCTCCAGTTCCCGGAGCAGAGGGAATATTTCATCCTCTGGACCTCGGCTCATCAAGGAGTATTCGATCTGAAGATCAGAAATAGGGTGGGTGGCATGAGCGCGCCGGATTGTATCTGGGCCAACTTCGGAGAGTCCGACGTAACGCACGTAGCCTGCCTTCACGAGATCACCGATCGCGCCGACGGTATCTTCAATGGGCACGGTAGGGTCGAGTCTCGCTGGCCGGTAGATATCTATATAGTCGACTCCCATGCGTACGAGCGAGTAGGTGACGAAGTTTTTGACCGCCGCTGGGCGCGCGTCCAGACCTACAAACCTTCCATCTGGAGAACGAAGGCCACAAAACTTCACCGAGAGCACTGCTGCATCACGCCGGTCGTGTATCGCCTTGCCGATGAGCAGTTCATTGCGACCGCCACCGTAGAAATCGGCGGTATCCAAAAGATTGACCCCACCCTCCAGCGCTTTGTGAATCGTGGCGATGCTTTCCGCGTCACCTTCGGGGCTGGCATGGCGAGACAGCGCCTCACATCCGAGTGCGATGCTGGAGACTTCGGGACCATGCAAACCAAGTTTTCTAAGATGAGAGCTCATCGATACACCACCTGCTACTTACAAGAAATAAGATGTAGGACAGGAAACGTCAAGGAGGCCACGGGCCACGGTTGGAATTCCCATAGTGGAATTGCGAATGAAGGTCATCGAACCAGGTCTGCGCGGGATGCGTCAGCAGGGTTTCGACAAGGTACCCCTTTTCGATATCGCTAAGGATCTCGGCGTCACTCACGCCCCTCTCTATACGCACTTTGCCGATCGCAGCGCTTTGCTGGATGCGATAACAGAACGTTGGCTCAATGAGACGTCTATTGTCCTGGACGATGTCTGCCGCAGCAGGAAAACTCCTCTCAAGAAAATCGAGGAACGGTTCGTCGCTATCTATCAGATGAAACGTGATCACATGCTGGTGGACCCCGAACCGTACCGCGCATTCGACCTCGCGGCTTCTCTCGAAATACACTTCGTCGTAGAGCACATAAGACGATTGATGACCCAGCTGGAGCAAATGTTGGAGGAGGCTGACCTCGGCCATGGTTCCTATCCGTTCAAGCGAGCCGCCGAGGTCTTATTTGCGGGAACCGCAGCCTTTCACCACCCGAAGCTGGTCATGCAGGCTGCGACTCTCAATCGCGAACCGCTGCTGCGGAAGATCGTGCAATCTCTTCTGAAGGGCTTACAGAAATGACGCTCGCTAACGGGAAAGCGGCTTCTCTGTAATCGCGAGGTATGCCGTATCGCCACTTTAGCCTGCTTGGGACCGGCAACTTACGCTTCGCTGAGCCTAGCCAGGGAAAGCCGAATGGGTCTCTTTTCAGAGCCTGAATGACGTCAATGTCTACGTGTTGCCGGACGCTGTTCAACAGAGGAAAGTCCGATGGCTCAACCCTGATTGTGGCAAACGGGAGGATTGAGGGAGGCGGTTTTGGAGCGCGATGGCTATCGTTGCCGCGTCTGTGACGCCTCGGGCCGGGACAAGCGTTCCATTATCGTGCACCATCGTGTGCCTGGAAAATCGGTTCTGAATCTGATGCTGTCGCTGTGTCCTGGCTGCCACGCAAAGGTTCACCGCACTAAAGCCGTTCTTTCGGCAATGCCGCCGCTTCTGCTGGGGCTATGGCGAGAACAGCACCCGAATGGGCATGAACAGGTCCAGCTCGACTTCACTAGCAAGAAACCTGCAGCAAAGCCGGTCCGCTTGTTTCCAGAAGAGCTCGAGATGGGTTCAATAGAGAGGATTCGGACGGAAACTTCCGAGAGGCGCGTTTCAGAGTACCTCTGCCGATCGTCGGACGGGTCGGATTTCACGTTTTCCCGGAACAGGACTGTCATGGACTGGAAAGGTGTTGCCATGCGGTTACGGAGTGATCGATGGGTTTGAGAGAAATCTGCTTTTCCACACCATCAACCCTGACGGTGAAGGGTAGCCAGTCGCTCCGTGTTTCCTCCGTCGAAATCCCACATTATAAGGGGTGACCATCGCGCAAACCGGCTTGAAAAGCGGGTCCTTTCGGGTCTACCCCGGCGATTGCCTCAGGCGAGAGAGCATGGGGGAGAGCTCCTGTGCATGGTGGACATCAGTTTGTCTGCGGAGCCCGAGCTGTAACGTTGCGGGTGCGATGAAATATGCGAAAGACCGGTGGCTCCCAGGGACAAGGCGGGTAGTGCGACCGGCGGCGCTGCTGCATTCAGCAGCGTTGAGCTTTGGTCGATCCCATGAAAGCCCTTCTGTCGGTTGTTTTCTTGGGCGTTGGGTAGGACGGCTCGCACTGTAACTTTTCAAGCATGATAATCCTCGATGGCCGCGATGCGGCGGCACCTGATCATCCTGTTGTCGATCCCCTGATTCCAAAGCGAAGGAACGCCGTCATTTTGCAGAGCCTCAAAGAGAGTAGGTGACATGCCTGGGCCGAAACCCGTTACACTCAACGCGTGGAAATGAAGATCCTTTTTGTATCTATCCTGGCGACCGCGCTAGCCCCGACCGTCGTTGCCCAAGACTGCAAAGAGTTCTTCGGCCGTTGGGACATGACGGTTACCCCCGCCACCGGCAAACCTTATCCGCAGTGGATGGAGCTTACGGATAACGGCGGCAAAATTGAAGGTCGCGTTCAGCCGAGGGGCGGCGCATGGCGTCCGATCGCAGGCGCCCACATGGAGTCGGGCAAACTGATCGTTTCAGTGGGGGAAGCGGGCCCTGGGTCGGCAATTAACTGGGAGCTCACGTCTCCCAGCTCAGGCAAGCTAACCGGCGTAGAGAAGCGCGGTGACGACGACGGCTCGATGCTCGCTGGCGTGAAGGCGCCTACACTTGATCGGCCAATGCCGAAGAAGTGGACCACGCCCAAGCCTCTGTTCAACGGCAAAGATCTTAGAGGTTGGGAGCCGATCGGAAATGTCGAGAACAACAAATGGGTTGCCCGCGATGGCGAGCTGGTGAATGACAATCCCGAAGTGTCCGGTCAAAGAACCCACGCGGCTGCCAACCTCATGACCACAGAAAAGTTCCAGGATTTCAAGCTGTATGTTGAAGTGAACTGCCCAGAAGGTGGTAACAGCGGCATCTATCTGCGCGGTCGGTATGAGTTACAGGTGGGCACCGAAGGGGGCAAGCTCCCCACGCATGAAATGGGCGCGATCTACAGTTACTATCCGCCGCCAGAGGGCTCAGAACTTGGTCTCGGAAAATGGACGACCTTTGACGTCACCCTGGTCGGCAGACATGTGACGGTTTTGCGCGATGGCAAGATGTACCACGACAATGTCGAAATTCCTGGCCCGACCGGAGGTGCTCTTGACAGCAACGAGGCCGAGCCAGGACCCTTCTTTCTGCAGGGTGATCACCACGGCGTGATCGCTTACCGCAACATCACTATTTCCGTTCCGGAAAAGTAAGGTTCTGTCTTGAGTCGCGTGTCTGCTGGCTGCTTGTTCCTGGTGCCCGTCATGTTCGATCGAGAGGCAGCTATGCGGAATCCAGCCGAAAACGGATAATGCAGGAGCAGAAGTCGCATTCGACCTCGTTGATGCCGGAGAGCACATCCGGCACCGGAAAAGTCCGCAGGCACTCTGTGCAGGTAACGCAATCGTGCCTTTCTCATTCTTCACCCACATCGCGGCTTTGGTGGGCTTGCAAACTCTGGGCCGCGTGGGGAGCTCATGCAGCAGTTCCGAGATGTTCGCGAACAGTTCCTCAACCCGGTATTACCTTTGGGAAAAGAAGGCATCCGCGAGCACGCTTTCGGGCACTTGTGAGGCCAGAGAACTCACCGGATATCACGATGACGGGGATCACAGCGAAGCACCGGCGCACGACAGGCAGGAACTCGAATCCGTTCATGTTGGGCATGCGGAGGTCCGAGATGATTTCCGCCTGGTCAAGACGAATCCTCTGACCTCCGCGGCACCGTAACAGAGGTGACCCGGAGCGATGGAACCAAGATGCATGTTAGGTTCTATGGTCCCGCGGACGGTCCGACTCTGGTCCTGACGCATGGATGGGGAACCAACAGCTCGGAGGTACTAGGCAGAGGCGGTACCTCGCACAACTGTTCCATCTCATTGTGTGGACCTGCCCGAGCTGGGTGAATCTAAGCAACCACGCGATCGCGACTACGCGTTGGAGAAGATGGCAGTAGACCTCCACTCCGTCGTTGCGCTGGCGAACGGCAAGCCAGTGGTTCTGGTTGGACACAGTGGGGGAATGATCAACCTGACATTCGCCCGGCTCTATCCCGAACTGTGTGGCACGCAACTTGCGGGGACCGTGCAACTGGACACGACTTATACGAACCCAGTGCGAACCACAAAGAACAGCAGGGCTCCCTCGCGATTCAAAAGCAATCGCGGAACCACTGCTCCACACTGATTGCTCTTTCTCCGTTGGTCCATGGGATCGACTGGCTCAGCTACCAGGAGCGCCTCACATACCTCCGAAACGCCCAGAGCTCCTTCGCCGGGGCAGAGACTCGAGGGGAAGTTGACCTGCTCTCAAGATCTCAGGCTGAGGCGTCCCCTGCTATCGTTGCTCGGGGAACGCTCGCGATGTTTCCACTGGGACGCTACACCGGTCTTGGAGCACTTGAAGATCCCTGCCCTCAGGAGGACACGACCACGCTTCCAAGTGCAAGCGAGACTATGCACAGCGCGATCTCTCGATCGGACCTACACCCCGTCCATCCAGGTGCACACTACGCGCTGTTGGAGCAGAACGAAGCCGTCGATTCAGCCATTGCCGCGTTTGCGTTTTCCATCCTGAAGTGAGTATAAGCGACCGGCTCTGTTGCGTTAACGGCCCGGAGGCCGAGGCTTGTTGCGGAGAAAGTAAGCCCTCGCGACGAGATGGTGCTCTATGCCAGGAGTGATCGAGCGTCGCTTTCGGTTCGAAGGCTTTGCTGACGGCGAGCTTCAAACGAAAGAAGGAGGGTGAAGATCCGGGCATGTTGAACACACGCTTGGATGCTGCCTGGGCCAAGCGTAAATTCCCCTTTCTTGAGCTGTCCCCTCTCTGTACTATCGAGACAAATAAGCTCTTCGCGCCCCGTACCCATACGGGTGCTCCAAACGCAACCTAAGCCAATGGCAAGAGATCCATCGAAGGTCCCAAAACTCGCTGACGTGGCCCGCGCTGCGAAGGTAGGAAATGCGACGGTTTCAAGGGCTTTGAGCGGGGGCAAGAACGTAAGCAGCGACGCAATGAAGCGGATCTTGGATGTGGTCCTCGATCTCGGGTATCAGCCCAACCGAGTCGCCCAGAGTCTTAAAGGAGCATCTTCAGGGATTGTGGGAATGATCGTTCCCAGTCTTTCGGACATGTTCTTTTCGAAGTGCGCCGAGGCCGTCGAGAGCGTCACCCGAGAACGCGATGCTCTGCTCGTCCTTGTGGCATCCCACGATGAGGATACAAACGTTCTGAGCAGTTTTCAGAGACTGCTCCTTCATTCATATCGACGGCCTGATTCTCGTCCGCTCCGAGCTGAAAAACGGTGCGCTGATTGAGAGCCTTCGAAATTCGCGAGTACCCATCGTCGGCATCGATAGACCGCTCAACGAAATCGGATGCCCGTCGCTCGTATGCGAGAACTTCGAAGGCGCGCGCATGGCTACGGAACATCTCCTCGCGCACAACTACAAGAGAATCGTCAGTGTCCAGGTCAAGCCGGAGCTTTACACCATGCAGGAGCGCCTCCGGGGATACCGTTCCGCCATGGCGAACGGGGGCAAGAGGCCGATTGAAGAGATCATCGGGAGCCGAGAGGATGCCGTGAGAATGCTGAAACGGCATTTGGTCGAAGGAACTCTTCCGGTTGGCATATTTGCGAGCAATAATCTGACTGCACGATACATCTGCGAGGCGACGCGCGTCTTGCAAGTCGCCATCCCGCGGGAGTTTGCGATTCTCAGCTTTGACGATTTCGATCTCGCCGACACCCTCACGCCTCCGATGAGTGTGGTCCAGCAGCCGGTCGAGGACCTCGGCCGCTCCGCGGCGAAGCTCCTGTTTCAGCAGATGCCCGGATGGAGGAGCCGGCAAGCAGGCGAGGGCGCGGTGCCTGTTCAGCTTTCACCGCAGCTCGTAATTCGGGGGGCCTGCGGATGTCATCCTCAACGGCGTACGACAACGATCGAGGCCTCCAGCTTCTCTCGTAGCCACCGGCCACTGAGAGCCCTCACTGATTGGACTGAGTGACTCTGGCAGCGTGGCGTTCTTTCGCGGCGTGCTCTGCGATCTCTAATTGTTGAAATCGACGCTGGGCCTCCGCAGCTCGGGGCAAATCGCCGAGCGCACGATAGGCCTGAGCGAGAAGCTGCTGCACCGCGGGCTCATCCGGAGCGGCCTTTTGCGCGATCTCCAGGTCCGCCAGCGCTTGTTCCGGCTTCTTGGTTCGCAACAGCATTCGGGCACGCTCTGCATGGGCTTGCGGCAGTGCCGGACAGAGTTGCAACGCCCGATTGACTTCGGCCATCCCAGCCTCGGGCGGCTCTCCCATCTCATCGAGGGAGTCCGCTAGCTTCCAATGTGCGATGCAGTTGGCCGGCTGTTTGGCGAGGAGGCTCGTGAGCTCCTGGCGTGCGTGCGCCCAGTCGCCCGTGCTCCAGTAGACGTTTGCCAAGTGCTCAAGTGCGGATGCGTCACCCGGCGAAGCGGACAGCGCTTGCTTGTACGCGTCGACAGCTCCGGGAGTATTCTGCATGCTTTCCATAATCTCGCCGGCGAGCTCGTGCGCGAGCGGCGTGTTGATATCGATCTTCTGAACCTCGGCGAAGGCCTCCTGAGAGAGCTCAAGGTGAATCTTGCCGAGGAGGTACCATGCCTCCTGATCCTTGGGGTCCGTCGCCAAGATCGCGTTGAGCTGCACGACGGCATCCGAGGGCCGCTTGAGATCAAGAAGTACGTGCGCAAGCGTGACGCGGGCGAAGCGATCGCCGGGCAGCGCTTCGACCCCAGTCTCGAGTGGAGCGAGTGCATTCGCAGGCTGCCCAAGCTGGAGGTAGGATGCACCCAGCATGACGTTCGCCGGAGCCATGCCGGGATCGATCGAGAGACCCTTGCGGAGGGTCGTGACGGCATCAGGGTAGCGTCCCAGGTTGTAGTAGAGCCGTCCAAGGTTGTTGTACGCAGCGCCTATAGAAGGATCGAGCTTAAGTAGTTGTAAGTAGTCGGCAACCGCCTGATCGTCTTTGCCTGCCTGTTCATCGGCGTGCGCCTTCCTGTAGAGCTGCTGGACTACCGGCGACTGCGCTAGGCAGTGCTCTCCCCCAAGCATGGTTATGAACAAGCAGAGCAGCAGGGGAAATCTCGTCATGGGTCCAGAAGAGTATAGAGCGGTCCGCCTCGCGGTGCTCGTCTGGATCACTCCCAGCCAGAACGCCTGCTGAACGTGTCAGCGACAACTCATTCCCGAGGCAATTCAGACGATCGGCTCAATGCGCTTCCTCGGGCAACGGCGTCTGATTTGGGGTGTCTTTTTCGGAGTGCGAACCAGCAATGCGCTGCACCTCGGCGAACTGAGCCGCGGCTGCAGGCATGCTCCCGAGGCGCCGATATACCCTTCCTAAAAGAAAATGCGGCTGCTCGGCCCCCGGAGCCAAGATGGTTGCCCGTTCCAGCGCCGCAACGGCCTCGGTGTTTCGCCCAAGCGCCTCGAATGCAAGTCCGAGTTCCTGATAAGCGAACGGATTTTGGGGTCCAAGGTCTACAGCCTCACGAAGCAGCGGCAACGCGCGGTCCGCATGATGCTGCGAGAGCAGCAATATCCCGAGATCAAGATAGGGCTGGGGATCTCGTGTGGAAGCTCCTTTTTGCCAAGCGATCGCATTTCGGTACGCCGCCTCCGCATCTGCTGGGCGGTCCAGCTTTTCAAGCGCGAGGCCCAGGTTGTACTCGGCACGGATGTCGGTCGGCGTGAGCTGAAGGCGCCGCTCAAACGAAGCAGCAGCCGCAGCGGTGTGGTCCAGGTTGTACTGCGTTCGTCCGAGCAGATACCAGGCGGTTGCGTTCGCGGGTGAGTGCTCTGTCGCATACAGAAGCCATCTCTCCGCATCGGCATAATCCTTCAGCAGAACGTAATCCGATGCGACAACGACGAGGTCGTCGTCGTTCGGTTGTCGGAGTCTCGCCGCCGCCGTGTACTCCGCCAGGGACTGGGTCGCGAGCTGCTCGCGGAAAAGAACATACCCCAGCAGAAAGTGTGGCTCCGGGGTCTGCGGTTGGCTGGACAGTAGCTGCCTGAGTTCCCGCTCTGCCCCCTTCCAATCCGCGTTCTTGATCGCAAGGCCCGCGGCCGCTAGATTTCCTGACTGTAAGGCGCCCTCTTCCGCGTGCGTCTGTGCAAGACTCGGCCGTGATATCGCGAGGACAGCGATCAGCACCGCCGGGGCGCCGTGGAAGACGAACCGAAGCCTTTCGACAATGCGCATGAGAAATCCTACCGGGAAAGTGGAGTCGCTCGAGACGGAAGTGCACCAACCCACGCCACTTTACATGCCGAAACCAAAAAAAGGACGCCTCAAGCTTTCGATTCGCAGCGCAAGATTCGCGAGCGATCAGCACAGAAGAACCACCGGACACTTGAGGCGCAGAGAATCGTCCGGGATCTGCGCGATCTGGTCTGACCTCCGCCTCGAATCTGAGACGTTCTGGGATACTGTCATGTAAAATCAAAGATGTCCTGATCGTTGTCTGCGCTCTGATGGCATGTTCGAGGAACGATCGAGTGTCGTCTTCGAGGATGATTCCAACACTTTGTTGCCTTTATGCTCAGCACGTTTCCGGCTCATGGTGATGTCGCGGAACGCCCTCCATCCATCCACACTCTCGTCCCTTAATCTCGCCAGTTTCGTCTAGTCCGCCACGCCGCCCGGCACGCCTTTTCAATCACCCACGCTTCCACTAAACTTGCTCGCGTTCTGAACTTTCAGTTTCCTCATCGCCCGAGGTTCTATGGCCCGTCCTGAGATCTTCTGCTCCACGAAGTCGTGGCTGCTCGCCGCCATCGCCGTCATCTCCCTGGTCAATCCCGCAAAACACGCCGCAGCCCAGACCATGACCGCCCCCGACATCACCAAGCAGCCCACCCTTTACGTGGTCCCCTATGCCCACCTTGACACCCAGTGGCGCTGGGAGTTTCCTCAGGTCATCAGCGAATACCTCCTCAAAACCATGCGCGTTAACTTCGACTACATGGATAAGTACCCGCATTACGTCTTTAACTGGTCCGGCTCCAATCGTTACCGCCTCATGAAGGAGTACTACCCCCAGGACTATGCCCGCCTCAAAGGCTATGTTGCCAAGGGCCAATGGTTTCCCGCCGGCTCCTCCGTTGAAGAAGGCG
>JAABUL010002256.1_pt1 | contig 32613 bp, 62 predicted proteins | sample 5559151 | NCBI WGS metagenome assembly JAABUL01 (sample SAMN10711876, study PRJNA513368) | rock metagenome | isolation source: Antarctica rocks | place: Antarctica: Victoria Land, Pudding Butte sud | reverse complement strand
CCCAAAAATTTTGCATCTGCCACCTAGCCACCGGCGACATGCTCCGATCCCAAGTCTCGCGTCAGACCGATTTGGGGAAGGCCGCGAAGAAGATCATGGATTCGGGGAAATTGGTTTCGGATGAGATTATGGTAGGGATGATTAGGGAGGAGTTGGTGAAGAATGAGGAGTGTCGGAATGGGTGAGTCGCTCCGAGTCCTGAGCGCAGCGAAGGGCGAGGGGCGAGAGGCAGAGGCGAGATGCGATTCGCGACACTGCCGAATGAAACCCGGGTGGAGGAATGAGGAAAGGGAACAGCCGGAGGGTACACAGCGCCCGTTGCCCTCTTCCTGGTTCCCTTCCCAATCCTCCTCCTCTTCCGATTCTCCTGGCTGTGGCCGTGACCATCTGCTGCGTCCCTTTGTCCATTCGCTCCGGCCAGCTCACTCCCCCCTCCATCCGGCTCGCTAACGCTCGGCCCAGCTTCATCCTCGACGGCTTCCCCCGCACCGTCCCCCAAGCGTCCAAGCTCGACGCCATGCTCGCAGAGGGCAAACAGGCGATCGATCATGCGGTCGAGCTCAAGATCCCCGACGCGTTGCTCATCTCGAGGATCACGGGGCGTTTGATCCATCCCGCGAGCGGGAGGAGCTATCATAAGGAATGTGAGTGGGGTCGTCCTTCTGCTTGGTCGAGTACGGTTCGTTTGGCGGTCTGAATTGTCTTCGTTGTCCTTGTAATTCTTTCTGAGCCAATCATTCTTGACGGATCGCGGAGTTTCCGCTGTATCTTGATCGCCAGAATTGCCTTCACGTCCTTACCCTCTCTACCCCTGAAGCGGTTCCCACTCGTTGCCCTTGAGAATCGCTCTCCATCCTCTCTCCTCCGTCCCTGGCGCAGCTTTGTTCCATGCTGTGCCCTCCACCCTCGCCCTCTTTCATCTCCACTCTCTCCCATACCACTACGTCGGTTCCAACGCCCACTTCGCTTGCCAGCGCCCCCTTCTCCTGCCTTCCAACCCCCTCCTGGCCCCTCCCCGTCTCCCTCCCCCCTTCTCTCTCCCCCGCCGCGCCTCACTGACGCCCGGCGTAGTCAATCCTCCCAAAAAGGCGATGACGGACGACAAAACGGGCGAGCCCCTGATCCAGCGTTCCGACGACAACGCGGAAACCCTCAAGACCCGTCTCTCGACCTATCACACCCAGACCGACCCCGTAGTGGATTATTATAAGAATAAAGGACTTTGGACTCCGATCGATGCCGCGCAGAGTCCCAAGCTTGTTTGGGGGAGCATTAGTGAGATCTTGACGGGGCCGCCTACGAAGGGGACGGGGAAGATGGCCAAGGAGGAGTAGGGGGATATAGGGGAATGGGATATAAAACGGCATACGCATGACGCTTTGGGAAGCTTAACTCATTGGTCCGGCTTTTGAGCAGCTTGGTGTGAGAGAGTAGGAGATGAGGGAGCGCGAGGGTTTGTATTGAGGGATCAGGATGCGTCATTTGCCTCGACATCGCCGCCGCTCAACTAATGGTGCAGCGAGCGCTATTGGTTCCAGGAAGAGTCGGGAAGAAGACGCAAGTCAGATAGGCAATGCAAGCGGTCGTCTTCAGCAGATGTATACTCGCGAGGAATGTTTCAGGTGACGTGCTAAAAAGCCAGGACGATGCGGTGCTGATCAGGTTATGCATGCCTACTACGTGCAACATTCTAGCGCCGTCCCGGGCTCGCTTGCGAATGCGGATGTGTCGGTCCGATCGAGAAGATGGATGTGGAGGTTTGCGGTTCTCGGGAATAGGGAATGCAATCTGATGATTCGCGGCTTAATTTGCGATTGAGCACTGATCATCGAGACCACATCAGCTTGCTTTTCTCGCAGTGAGGTAGGTAACGCACGGTGTAGTCAACGCTCGAGTTGGTGTTCAGGATAAGCGCCACGATAAGCCCATAAAGCCCGAGCACCTCGGCGAAAATGAGGATAAGGATCTAGTCCCATAATCAGTCTCGCTTCCCGACCACAGCCCACTATCCGGATCGGATCAGAAGGAGGTCTGGCTCGACTCACCATCCCGACAAACAACCTGGGCTGCTGAGCCGTTCCTCGTACGCCGGCATCACCGACGATCCCGATGGCGAAGCCCGCGGCGAGACCGGCGAGACCGACCGAGAGTCCGGCGCCGAGTTGGATGAAGCCGGTGTAGAGGGGCATGGGGGAGGCCACTGCCGAGAGCCGAGCGTCAGCGAGGTTCGAGGCAGATGGAGATTGACAAGATCCGGTTCTGGCCGAAAGATCGTCGAAGCAAGGCAAGAAGGGTGGAATGCAGAGGGGGAATGGCGAGGTATGGTGTGAAGGAAGGTCGGAAGACTTACGATCACCGGAGATTAGCACCGACACGACCAGCCCGTACTACCGGACCATGAGCGATAGGACTAAGGAAAGACGGAGGAAACAGACGATAGCAATGATACCGGCCATGATGACTGGCACGACACACTTCATCATGAGGTCCGGACGGAGGACGGCCATCGCGGAGATTCCGACGCCGGACTTGGCGGTACCGTATCTGCGGCGAACGTCAGCGAGGCGCTTTGTCTCGTCTCCATACTGCGATTCACGGGAAATTGGCTTGGGATAGGAGAGGAGGAAGGGGAATGAGGGCGTGAGGCAGGCGGGATTAAGGGGTGTCGACGATGGAGATATAGACTCACGCCGCCCCGATACAGGTGAATACGATGGCAGATGTGCATCCCATGGCACCGAAGAACGGTGCGTAGACCGGACACAGCTCGGCGGTAGTAGACATTTTGGCGGGAGGATCGGGTTCGCTGGATTACTGAGGCCTGAAAGAAGGAGTCAGCCAGATCAGATCGGTTACTGCCAGTTGTCGGGAAGCAATAGGCTCCCCACCGAATGGCTTTAAAGCATCTGGAATGACGAGCTACTGACGTACAGGGGTATGTTGAAACGGAATAGCGCGATCAGTGCGAGGACAGGGGGAGGCAAAAAGGAGGCGAAGGAGAGTGGTGATGCGGCTCCCGATGACGGCGAGCAAGCGCCGGAACCAGGTCGGATCTTCGGCGTTTGAATGTGGCGGGCGATATCGTCCGCCACTTTGCCTTTGTCTGGGGTTCCCACGTCTTCTCACACTCAACTTAAAAACATTTGGATTTTACATCCCCATTACTCAGTTTGTACGGCTTTGACAGACTGGAAAATTTCGTTTAGGATGCCTACGCTATCATATTGACCACGTGCGATGAAGAGAATTCACCGTCAACTAGCACAATTGGCCTCTACACCACGCACAAAAACCATCCGCAGGCTCATCTACTTCCTCCTCTGTCTTCGAAATGAAATCGTGCTATGTCGGTATTGGAAGCGTCCAAAAACCTACAAGCTTGCTCGCTACACATCTCACATCGATCCTCTGCTCTCCGCACCCCCTGGCGAGTTCAGGTTCCTCTTCCGCATGACCCACCCCGAAATGTACGACTTGTGCTTCGCTTTGGACAAGACATCGTCTCTCAGGCTCGGTCCAAGCGGCAACCAGCCTACGCAAAGTACCAGATAGCTCTTCTTATCTATAGGCTAGCCCATGGACACAAGGTACGCGCAATAGCGCGGCTATGTGGCATCTCTCGTGCGTCTTCCTGTGCCCCTCTTCCCCGCTGATTGGGTCGCAGCCGGCACCGTCGAGCGGTAGACAGATGACTCCATCCAAGCCCTTGTCCGACAGCTTAACTCTCACGTCTCCTGGCCTGCTATCAACGAGTGCATCAACCTCAAGCGCCGCATCAAAGCTCCTCATGCGCTTCCCAACTGCGTCAGCTTCATTGATGGCTCGCATATCAACCTTGAGCGTGAACACAAAGACCGCCGGCTCATTCGACAGTCGCGAGGAGCGTTACGGCTTCAACATGGTAGCCGTTGTGGACGACATGAAGCGTATTCGCTACTTGCACTGGCGCATCCGCCAGCGACAAGCGAGTTCAGAGGTCAATGCGACTGCATACCGACGCAGACAACTACTTTGACAACGGGGAATACGTCCTGGCAGACTCAGGCTTCACCTGCACCCGCAACATCATCACAATGTATAGCCGCTCGAGAGGAGAACCAGACTTGCAAGGGAGACCTGTGAGTTTCAGCTTGACCGTTAGACACTGGCGTATTTCAACACCAAAGCTGCTACACCGCATGTCAAGGTCGAGCACGCCTTTGGCATCCTCAAAGCTCGCTGGTCAAGCCTCCGCTACCTACGCTTGAAGGTCAAGACCGTCAAAGACGAAGCTCGAGCAAATGGGTTCATCCAAGCGGCTTGCATCCTCCATAACATCCTCATAACCACTTGGCTGGACGTCCTGAGCGAGGATGAGGGGGAGAACATCCTGGAGAGGGAGGCAAGGATGCGACGAAGACGCATTATAAGGCGTCAAGACGCCGTCGAGGTGTTGGAGTCGCATCGGCAATGGGAGATGTTGGTGGATGAAATGCTCGAACTAGAGGAAGACGAGGTCAACGTGGACGAATGGACGTTGTAAAGGGATGTACGCACTGCGCTCACATGCTCTCCATTAAGCCCGCTGCCTTCCTCAACGCCTCAGCCCAAGACAAGCTCGGATCGTCCTTTCTCAACATGTCCGAAGCACGCATTTTCTCCCCAAAGCTAGCGGTCTCCGCCTTCCTCCTCTTGACTTGCAGCACTTCCTCCCTGTATCGCGCCTGCTCCTTCATATCCGCTTCCTTCTTCTCCCTCCAAGCTTGCTCGCCGCCAACAAAGTCGCTAGCGGACATGAAACCGAAGCATCAGTACTGGCGGCATCTTCCATGTAATCATCTGACCGCTTGAAAATCAGCTACATTTGGCGTGAAGGGCGTAGACACACACCCCATTCTGTCAGAGATGGACATAGTGTGGAGTCGTCCCGAGGAAGATGAACTGTGTCCTATAGGTGGAACTTGAGCTTGAACCTCAATCATCGCATGCTCCCTGTCCTCTGGCTCGGATGCAGTGGGCGACTGCTGATGTCGTCTGGGTAGCTGTTGCGGAAAGTCTGCTAAGCTTTGAAGCTGCAGGGGATGCTTCAACGCTTGGGAATGCGAGGAATGCCGCAAGTGTTGGATTGTAGCTTTGAGTTGACCGCCCTCCGGGAAGCTGTGCCGCCGTCCTTGTTGCGGAAGATAGGGTCTAGAGCGTTCCATTCGGGATATCTCAGGTAGACTTCAGCTAGAGAAGACTTGAGTAGCGACCAGAGCACGAAGCCGAGTGCATACCCATGACCTCTGCTTCCGCATCGTCTCTAGCGCTCTCGGGGGCATCATCAATGATCTTCTGCCCTTGACCGTTGCCGGTACCCTGATTCCAGTCTAGCGCTACCTTCCACCCGTCCCAGAGGTAGTTGATCTAGAGGGAATACTCATCAGAGACAAGCCGGAGTCGAGTTGAGACATACCTTCCTCTGTATCGCTTTGGCAGACCGCGGAGAGGGACAACCACTTTGCCTTAGCCATTTTTCACACTCCTTAGCCACCTGCGCTTTCGTCTTGCCCTTAGGCCAAACTTGAAGGCTTCGAAGTTCTTCCCAGAGCCCAACCACTCAACAAGGAGGGAGAGACGAAGGGTTTCCGAAGCTAGCGTCATTGCCAGAGTCCTGCGGACCCTTAACTGTCGAGTCTTCAGCTGCTACGGAACCATCCGGCGCCGCTTGAGGAGGTGTTGATGCAGCTTGAGACGATGGAAGTGGAGGTATATCGAGAGGGATGAGTGAGTGAGAAGGGGTGGGCTGGACGACGGCGGGAAGGGGATGGGTGGTGTCGAACGGAGATGTCATGTAGTAACCTAGGGAAACAAGCCTCTGCACGTCCGACGGCAGTATTTTCAAGGCGCTAGCTTCAAATTTGAAGGTACTAAATGCAGTTGTAACACATAGCCTCAGTCGAGATTGTGTCAAGCCCATACCCAGCAAATTGTGATGTCGCTATCGGGTCTTGAAGTCACGTGATTGGACGAAATTAAGTTAACTTACCCTAGCGTCTCGTGCCTTGGTTTACTGATTGGCTTCCCTCGATCTTCTTCATTGTCCTTGTCGACACCTAATCTCGGCATGGATCTCGACAGATCGACCTCCAAACGTCTACGCTCCCTCTCTCCGTCCCCGTCTTTCTCATCATCTCCATCAACCACCTCCCACTCCCGCCCCTCCTCCCCCTCCCTTTCTCCACCTCCGAAATACCACCGCGCCTGCCCGACCCCCTTATCCAGCAAATCCTTCACTTGCAACCTCCCACCCACCTGCTCTCAGCCTTGCACGTCAACATCGTACGGTACACTCCCCGAACTCGAGCGGCATCAGGAGTCGTACCATCGTTGGTTATGCCGGACGCCTATACGAGTACGACCGGCCCAGACTGAGATTGGGACCGGGACTGGGAGTAGGACTGCAGAGGGTAGAGTACCCGAGAGCTTTAGCGGGAGGATGGGATGGAGGGAGTGTGGGAAAGCTTTCCCTGATGAGAGACTGCTCAACCTCGTGAGTCACTCCTCCTGCTGATTCTTCTTTGGCGTTTATACGATACAGATAAGCGGCTGATGAGGAGCAGCATCAAACGGAGACACACGACCCGATCGCTCGTGAACGACAGGCTCGCGGGGAGAAGATCGTCCGTGAACATTGCTCACCTGTGTAATTTGGCATGACTGATGGGGAAGGAGCAGTTTCAGTGCTTCCTCGAGCCAGCGACATGTGGACGGGTTTTCACGACGCCTGCGAGGAGGAGGCTACATTTGATCGAGAAGCACCGTGCGTACGATCTCCCTACGGCGTACCGATCTCGTTGATGGATGGTTACCCGATAGGATATCCGAAAGAGTACTTCTTCGCCATCACGAACCATGGTGTGAGTCTATCTTCACATGACCATTCGAGGAGGAAGCTCATGAGGACCAGCTGAACCAGATCGCCGCGGAGGACGGGCTTGGGATCAGTCTGATTCGACCCAGGAAACATCATACTCCAAAATCATCTTCGCCGAAGAACACGACCGATAGCGAGCCTGGGCCAGATCCCTTGCCCACGAGAGAGATGTCGACGGAAGAGCACAAGCCCGCGGACAGGACGATGGACGTTCTGGCCGAACAAATGAGCGGGCTGCCGAGTAATCTGGAGTTCGTGCCGAGGGGGGTGAGGAAGAAGGCGGGGTCGAAGGCGTTGGTCAGCTGAGAAGAACATGTAGTGTATATGAACAATTCAAGTGATTCTTTCGTCAGTCCTGGGCAGAGCATGGTAGCGATTGGACTCTACGGTTGTTCCCGTACCTCTAGTGATTTTACGACTCGAGAACGTAAACAGGACGCAAGCCTTGACTTCCATGATGTCGAGTGACGGGCTCCTCTTGCTGTCGAATGCTGTAGCGGATGATTCCGACGGCAGGCCCGCATTTTCCCACCTCTTCATCCCAGCAGATAGTACATTTGAGTATAGCGTCTTCCGTTCTGCCTATGACCCGCCCAAATCGATAGCCACGTTTCAGATCATAAAGCCTACAGCTAACTTTGAGAGTATTGGAAGCCGCCATATCTCCTCATGACTGCAGGATGGGATCCCAAACAGAGGGTCCGGTAGTGTGTGAGGTCATGAAAGTCAATGAGGCGGCGCCCGAGGACACCCATTCTCCCATCTCCCGGAACTCTCTCGGCTCCAATCATCTCTACAGAAGGAATAGACGTCCCCCAAACAGTGATTGCCTTGTATTTGTGTGTTGGTGTCTGGTAGGATAGTGTGGATGAAAGAGGGAGTGTATCCATGCCTACCTCTGATTACATATTGTGCATGGAAGGGCGAGGCGTGGATCTCCACCATTTGTGTTTCAGACACCTGCCAATGATTTCTGACCTGTTCATTTTCTCCCAGGCATCAGGGCCCAGTGGACAGCAACTTCCCTGAGCTGGGTGATTCGGGTGGAATCATTTTTCGATGGGCTCCGTGTAGTCCAGATTGGCGTCCATTACATGGCAGTTTTTGGAGCGAGGCTCCCACTGGACGGTCCAGCGAGAAAAGGAGTTGTGCTTTGCCCAGGCTCGCCAATCGGATGCAGCACGGGAATAGTGGGGAGAGGCATGTCCTAGACCGGATTTATCGACTTAGCAGTGCACCCAAGACCCATCTCACTGAAATCGGGGGTTCAAGGCTTCGTAGCTCCCATCGACTGTTTACGTCGGTTGGTACGGTAGAATCAGTCCGACCAGGTTCTTGGCGGGACCACGTCGATCGTATCGTCCGATCAGCCGACATCAGCCAGCCCACGTTCAATATCCGCCGATCAATCCTCACACCTACCGTTAGAGTCATCTCATCCATCTCCCTATCGCTTTCCCCGCTTAACGAACCCATCCAAATTCCCATCCCCAGCCCTCTTCCCCCCCTTCTCCCTCTTCTTCTCCTCCCGTTCCTCCTTATCCTTCACCTTTCCAGCACCCGTGCCTTCATGTTTCCGCTTAAGCATCTCCCCCGCACTGCCATCCATCACTTCCGGCGAGTCGCCATGCAGTCCCAAGGAATAGGCGTTCTTGATTCGCGCTATACATCGGTCCTTTTCTACACCTTCGTCGAGTATGGGGGTGGGGTAGTCGACGCCGATTATGCAGTGAGCTTTCTCTTGCACGGACAAAGGGGCTGTATGTGGGGCGTAGATGTACTGCTCACGTCAACTGCGTCACATACAAAAGATATCCGAGGTATAATCACGTTGTCGGGGAAATCTCTTAGCTCCGGACCTGCGCCAGTCAGTCGAAACAGGGGAGAGGAGAGGGGGCGTACAGTATTTCCGGACGAGAGCACCGGTCCTGTCGGTTTTCAGAGGCCAAGAGACGAGTCCATACACCCGGACTTTCTCACATCAGCCCTTGTTCCACCAGAATTAGGAGATCCCGCTGACAATATTGCGAGAAGAAAGCTGAACAGCTGAGCCACATCCAATTGCCCGGCTGCTCACCTCAGTTCAAGATCATCTCCTGAGTGTATAGGTCTCCAAGACTGACGTTTGACGACGGATCCCAATCTATCAACCACTCTATTCCCAATCATCAGCTTCAGCGAGAATCAAGCCTCAGGGCGCATCAACACCCACCGTCAAACACCTCCATCCCCCTCTCCCACGAGATATAACATTGACCCCTCGTCAAATAACAAGCGACACTATGCCGTGCGAGGTGATGGATCCAGCCCTCGACTTTGAGCTGGCGCATACACGCGTCGATCCATCTGGCCCCGGTGTTCATCAGTTCAAGCTCCTTCTCGACGGGTAAGCAGGCAGGCCAACGCACGGGAACCCTGTCCGTCCTTCTCGCCACGCCTCGAACCTCTCTTCGTCCACCTCGTCCCCTTTCGGTCTCGGTAGGATCTCCTCCCCAGCCTCGTTATACTGATTCTGTAATCCCCAATCCACAAATCTACGACCCCAACCACACATCAATCAGTCACTCTGCCAATCAACGAAACGGAAAAGGGCTGACTCACCGACAGACCGAATTCCCACGTATTCGCTGGAAATGCGGTACCCCCACCTCCGCAGCCGCATACATATCCCTAAACTCCAACTGCCCAAACATATTCTCAGGCTCCTTCGTCTCCCCCCCACCTCTACTCCCCTCCTTCTTCCACTCCTCAATGACGGCTTTACAACCCCACCAAATCTCACGGACTCCGATACACCCGAATTTGAGGTAGGGTGAGAGCAGGGTGGTACTGGGCTCGAGCGAGGTGGGGGCTGTTCGTGGTTTGGAGAATGTTGCGACTGCAGGCGGGTTGGAGAGGAAGAGGGAGAGACGGGAGTGGGCGGAGGTGGTTCCCCCTAGGATGGAGGTGGTGGAGGGGGGGAAACCGAGTTCGAGGAGGGTGGGGATGGAGTAGGTGCCGTGCGGGCCGGCGAGGTGGTCTGGGCCGAAGAGCGTTAGCTAAGGCGAACCAGCGGAAGGGATCATGCGGGATGGTATGGAATGGAAGCAGAAGCAGCAGGATATGTCATGTCCAGCAACATGAGCAACACGCCCAAAGCCAGAGGGAGGAAGTGAAGGTGATCATAAGAAATCAAGGTGAGCACAAGATGTAAAGGCGAAATACGAGGAGGGGACCAGCGAGGAAGGCAATTACCGTCAAGAGAGAGCACGGGAATCAAGAGAATAGAAGCAGGAGTGAGAGACAGCAGCGAACCCACCAAAACACGTATCCTCCCCGTTCCTCAAATGCTGATTCATATCCACCCCCTCCCACCTATACCTCCCCTCCCTCTCGGGCAATCCCGTCTCGCCCGGATCGGGTATACTAGTCGGCGTGGGGAAAATCTCCTGGACGTTCCCGATCTTCTTCGTCACCTGCCAACCCACCGCATCAGCCATCCCACTCCCACCACCCACACCATTATCCTGAGCCAGGAGAGTGAAGGGGGCCGGGGGGGGGACCCACATTCTGCCATTGATGCAAAGTCATCGTCCCCTTCCCGCCATTCGTCCTTACCACCACCTCCGGATCAAATAGATGTCTTCCATGCACCCCCACAACCTCCACCCCCGCCCCTTGCGCCAACGCCACCACCTTCTTATCCCTGACCCGGGCATAGGCATTCGAATCCTTCTCGTAGACCAAATGCGTGATCCCCCATTCCTTCCACATGATCGGTAACACCTCCTCCGGCGGACCCCTCACCACGTGTAGCATCTGCTGCGGATTGAGAGAGGTGTAGTAGGCGGATAGATCGGACATGGAGGATAGGAGGAATGACCATCGATTGAGACCGACGCGGTGTCCGTAGACGTAGTTTGGGTCGAAACACCAGACGGGGTAGAATACGGAGATACCTTGGAGAAGGAGGGCAGCGGTGAGAGCTGGGGAATCGGTGAGGCGGAGGTCGGTGCGGTGCCAGTAGAGGATCCGGGTGGGTCGGGTCGTGCTGGGTCTGGAGAGGGTGGTCGGTTTGGTCGGTGGAAACTCGGGAGGTTGACTCGAGTTGGGAGCAGGTTCAGTAGTCCCGTTCGTTGGCGGAAGGGCGATACCCCGGATTGAGCGAGTCATGCTGCGGATCTGCGAGAAGGGTGATGTGCGGATCCGGAGGTACATGGGAGAGTAAACAAAATCGGAACCGCTGGAATCAGGTCCGATCGAGCCTAAGCTAGGTCCCGATTTTCCGCTGATCAGACCGAAGGAACCTCCACCGGTCTTTCCGGAGACTGAATCCCACCAGGCAAAAGCAAGAAGCACATTTACATGGATGTGGAGGCACCGAGACAAGCAGGTATATTTCCAGCTCCAAGACTATCCCCCCCCCCCCCGGATTCACTTCTTCCCTCCGGATTGCAGCGCACATCCACCACCAGCCTCCAGCATCCCTGCCAGCATCCCTTAATCCCTCCGGGCGTACCCTTTAAACGCTACAATCCCATCGCCGCCATCGCCGCTCCCTCGCCCATCCTCGTGAACATCCTCGCGGATTTCAACATCTCGCCATATCGGATCCCGCCGCCTGCGTTGCCCGGAGCAAAGACGTTCCACCCAGGTTCATGCGGCGGGGCGGAGTTGAGGATGTTGAGCAAAGCTTGGGCGAGCCAGTAGAATGGGAGCGCCTCTGCGACCAAATCAGCCGTCGATTTTTCAATCTAGCCAATAAACAAGAAAGGCACACCTTCGCAATAGTTTTGCTTGCATTTCTCAGACGCCTCACCGCCGCTAGCACTTCCGCTGCCGCTGCCATTAGATGCTGGCGACACGGATGCCGAATTGCTGCATGTGCCATTAGCGAGACTCGATGCCGGGCTCGGGCAAAGCGGGTCAAAGTCCCATCCTTGGCGCCACTATCCTTCCGTCAATACTTTCAAGGTCGAAGCGAGGCAGACTCACCCGCTCGAGACCCATGGCGAAGCGCCCTCGGAGACACTCCCTCGTGATCGACCCTAGATCCGTACCATCGCTCGACAACATCTTGCTAGACGGCTTCAACCACGAGCAGCTGACCCATAGATCCGTCAGATCCCTCCAGTCCCCACGGTCCCTCTTGCCCTCGCCAATATCCATCACACCTCGCAGCAGGCACAAGATCATCGCGGCACGGGCAAACGGACCGAGCTCCGACTCGTTCAAGAGGTTGTAGAATTTCGTATCCGCCTGTTCATGTAGTGCGTCGAAAGCTCCGAAGGTAGGGAGGAAGAAGATTCGGCGCATCGCCTCGTCCATCGTCATCGGACGGTATTTTTTCACCGCTCGTAGCCAGTCCTCCGCCGTCTCAGCTTTCCACAGTGAGTCAGGCGCGGGAAGGGGGATGAGCGCCACCTCGCAAGCCGAGATGATGCAGGAGATGTTCGATTCGAGCGCGGAGACCGTGTCGAGGTGATAAACGAGGTAGGCTGTTCGCCGACGGGTCTCGAGCTGTATCCATCGCCTCCAGTAGAGGTCAAGCTCGTTTGGCGTGTACGGTTCTTGGGGTCTCTGGATCTCCGGCTCAAAGTGCTCCAGCTCCGCGGTGTAGAAGCCGATTTGGCGGGTGATCTAGGTTCATGAGCTTGCATATCCCTGAGCAAATGACACGTACATTGACGATTGTGCCAAGGAACATGTTCGCGAGCGCTCGCTCATTCTCATCCTCGCTGAGGAAATAGGGCGCATTGTAGAGGACAAGTGCTTGTAAAAGCGCGACGTTGTACTCGGTCATAAGGACGCCTTGAGCGAGAGAGAAAGACTGCGCGAAGTTAGATGTGACATGGTACACCCAGAATTGACCCACCTTGATAAGCATATTCGTCTTTTCATTCCGCACGATCGGCGCATTCTCCCATTCCTCCACCTGCTTCATGTCCTCGCCGTCTATCCTCCCAGACCGATCCTGATAATTCGCCTTGTACAAGCTTTCCCAGCTCTGACCAGACGGTATGGGCCCGTCCATGCGCGTTTGATCGTGACGTCTGTTGGGTTGAGGGCGACCCATCATGTCTTGATGATCATATTTCTGCTTTCCGGTCCGGATACCGCCGACGGTGCAGATTGCGAAACAGAGGCATGCGGCTGTATCTAAGAGCCGGAAGGTTGGGATGTGGATGAAGGAGAAATGGCTGAGGACGGTGTCGAAGGTCCGGTTCGCCATAAGGGAAAGCGTTCGCAGGGGCGGGAGACTCCAGTGCGGGATCTGGTAGCATCCCGCGAAGCGGTCCGCAGACAGGCTGCGAAGATCAGATCACGCTTTTAGGGGGGCTTAGAACCTACAAAAATCGACCTGTATTGGGCTCGGTCCCGGCTCGACAAATCACGTCTGAGTGAGCGACGCGTAGTAGCGGTCTCTCCGGGTTCGGGTTGGTCCGCAGTTGAGGCTGATCGAACATGGCCAGCTGATCTAGGATGTTCATGACAGCCTCATTGGACTCGTCGTCGTGGCTACCACCATTCAAGCCATTTGGAAGGGCCATACCGAACGTGGATGGCGAGAAAAGAGAGGACAGCGGGAAGGGTGAAAGAGGTCTGGGCGATACGTTGGCAGATGCGATCGTCTAAAGCTCTTCAGCCGAAGCCAGCACGGTGCGGCCTACTCACCCATGCATTCGCACCATCACCCGGCGTGGTCCCTTCCTTGTTGTTACCGCCGAGCCAACTCATCGCCCCGAGAAAATTTCCCATCGACTCGCCGAGCACCGTCTGGCCGCCCGGCGAGGAGTTCTCGGTGGGTCCGGAAGTCGTACTGGTGCTACGATCACGATCGCTTGTATCGCGGGACGCGTCCATCATCATGTTGATGGTCTGACCGGCTTCCCAATCAGGGACGACTCGCTGACCTTGCACCGTTGGGTTGTTCTCATTGGCGGGAAGGCCGCCCGGATACGACAGCGATAAGAGAACCGAAGCGTCTTCGAGGTGATTCTGATCGTGCGTATTGTGGTACGGCTGACTCTGCTGGAACATTGGTAAGAGATGAGGAGTATACGTCGTCGACTCCACGCGGTTGTCGCCATAGTAGTTGTCCATACCGTAGACACCGCCGTTGCCCATACCGTTGCGCCGTGCGTATCGGCTGCTCTCAGCATATCGGTCATCATCGTTCGAGTCCTCTTCCTCGTCTGCGCGAGGGTGGCTGCGATCCTCATGGCTGCTCCCGCTGCTCTGACGGGGATGTTTCCGGCCGCGCTGATACGGTGATGCCTCACGGGCGTCAGTCCGGGATGAGGAGACAGGTACACCGGGATAGTTTCGGTGAGGTGGTGGAGGAGAATGCGACGATCGGTCCGGCGGTGGTGGGGTCGGATGACACCGTCGTCGATGGCGGAGGAGGACGTCACTGCGAATTGGTCAGAACGTGCAACACACTTATGAGGGATGCATACCTCCGTGCAAACGCCTTACTGCAGTCCTTGCACTGGAAAGGTCGGACGTCTTGATCTGCACGGAACGCGTCAACGAGTGTCTTTGAATTTGCTCGCGGTCAATAAAGAACGCTGGACCCACGTTTCCTCTGGTGGCGCTTCAGATACTCCATTCGGCTATACGCCTAAGAATACCAAGATATCAGTCATCACTCGATAGTTCACTACAGCACTACAAGCAAAAGTGGCCCTTGATTGAGACAGCTTGACTCCGGAGATGGGATGTGGTCGGAGTAGGATAAAGGAGACTAACTTGACCGCATCCCGGATAAGGACACCCGAAAGTCTCCTTCTCCTTCCCACCATCTTTCCCTCTCCCTCCTCTCTCAATCGGGGAGTCGAACTCCGCGTTCACAGCAGAAGTCCTCCTCGCTGGCATCGTGATCTCGGGATTCACGGGGTCACGGGGTGTGGAGAATTAAGTGAGGTGGAGGTCTGGGTGGAGGGATGTACTGCGGAGAGCCTCCACTCCTTTAGCGTGGGCGTGGATCCGGGTTGGAGAGTCAGGTGAAAAGGTACAGGAAAGGTTTGTAAGCCCTCAAAAGCTGTATTTGCGTCTATGAGACCGCTGAAGAGGTCCGACCAGGGGTGGATGCACGGGTGAGTTTGGATGGGATGAGAAAGGTGGAGGTGAAGTGGAGGGTTTTGAAAGCGGGCCAAAGGTGGAGTGGAAACGTCGAGTTCGAAGACACGTCATCGGGAAACGGTGATAAGGTTGGGCCAACGCCGAAGATGATACTCTTCCCCGTGGCACACGATCTCGGGTATGCAGTTTAGCCTTTGCTTTCAACCCATCTACTTCTCAAGGCTCGTTACACCATAAATTCAAGATGCTCACCATCGTCCTACGCCGCTTCTCAATACCTGGACCGTCCCGTATCTCCGCTCTTTCTTTTCCATCCATATCTGTCCGACCTATTCCTACGCCTCTCCTCCGAACATCTGAACTCTTCAAATCCCGACCCATCACCCACCTTTGCTCCCACCCCGATCCACATCCCTCATCTCGTCAATGCACCCATCTCGCTGTACCGACATCCTTATCGCTGTCACGCGCATCTTGGACCCAGATAAGAGGCATGAAAGTCCGCTCTGCTGTCAAGAAGCTATGTGAGAACTGCTCGCTGGTTCGGCGGTACGTCTTCCTTCGAACCAATGAAATGACCGGATGCTAAGATCTCGAAAGGAAAGGGCGGATATATATCATCTGCTCGAGGGACCCAAAGCACAAGCAGGTGAATTTCCCTCACGCAGCGAAATCGATCGGAATGAGAGCTGATGAGGGGTGTAGAGGCAGGGATAGGGGAAAGAGGACGAGCCTTACTCGGCGGTGTGGCTGCATGTATCTCGCTCTATGCACCTTTTCGACGCGATCTCCATCTTCCCGATATCAGCCTCCCATCATCCGCTTGACGACTACCGGTAGTGCCCTCGAGCCTGCCTGCCGTTAAGGGAAGAGACGAGTTGTGGTTCTGCGCGGCACCGGGCGTTCGTCATGTGCGCAGATTGGCGGATACATCTAGCGGGATGGAAAGTGGGCTGTGAGAGGTTTGGAAACGCCATTGGGCACGCCAAGTTGCTCTAAAGCTCGGCAGAGTCGGCTTCGTATTCACATCATCGGTTCGTGAAAGTCACGTTCAGCTGCGTTGTCCCTCAATTTATGGAGCCCGGTGATCCGCACAACGCATTGATCCAGGTTGCATACACATCTCTGCGCCCAGATACTGGGTATACACGCCCCCTGTTGACATACTGCACGACCTCCTCGATCCCTCAGCACTCCACCTCCCCAATCGTTCCCTTGACCGTATCATAAACCCACCCGACTCACCTTCACCTCCTTTCTCAAATACAGGCACCTCCTCAAGAACGAGACATCATCCCTAACGCTCTCCTCCGTCTCTTCGTGATCGGCATGAAACTAACCCAATCCACACTCGATCCACAACTTTCCCTAACTTCCTCCCTGACCATATCCTCCGAATTCGCCTTACTGAACCCACAATCCGTATGATGTACCACCATCACCTCCTCGCTCCCTAGCACATGCTCGGAAGCGATAAGTGATCGAAGAGCGTCAGGAGCGCGTCCTCCGCCGACACGGATGATGTGCGCTTCACCGAGGGAGAGACCGAACATCTGGAATGGGTCGAGTCGGGCGTCCATGCATGTTATGATCGCTATTTTGGCAGTGGGAGCGGGACGGGGATTGGACTTCATGGTGTTTGTTGGGGATTGGGGGGAGAGAGAGTAATGGTCATTGCAGTGCGTGGCGTATTGGTCCGCTTTCACCATCGTGGCGGAGCAGAGGGTCGAGCGTCTGTATGTTGAGCGCTTTTAGACAACGGGATTATCAGAGACGACCTCTTTCATGAATTGAGAGTTTGATTCCAGCGAAACCTTCTCGGAATCGGTCCTGAGATTCAGCTGATGGTCGATTCCGCTGTTCATCCAAACCTTATTCCTCCACAATGATTTTGCCATAACGGGTTCAGGGAAACAGAGCATGGCTAGTCCCCATCGGTCTACCGGGTCTGATCATGATGCCAACTCTGCAATCTCGCCGAGAGGGAAGAATGGGCTCCCGACGTGAGATCTTGAGCCATGTGGCGAGTGGCGTGTGGCGTGTGGCGTGTGGCGGTGGGCCTACGGTCAAGATGATACCTGTCGGTCCTGCTAATTACCACAAGATCTGGCAAGATCTGCTATACAAGTCGATCTGTATAGATGGACAACGCCTAGCAGGGTTTTGGTACCCGCACATCTCTTTCTGGCGCTCAGACAGGACACAAACCTTCAGGAATTGGGATCTTGACATACGGAATTGTGTTGGCGTACGTGTCACGGGGGACAGGTGGCATGGTCTGACAGAGCTAAAGCTGCATACAAGTCATGGCAAGACTATATAATAGCGGTTAAGGGCAAGATGCGTCTACGAGTTACCTTAAGTACCCAGAGCGAGTCGGCGGCATTTCGGCGAATCTCGTTGATTTCGTCGAGTGGCGACTTGTGGTGTGGCTTGGTCCATGACGGTGTCAGTACGTTAGCGCTGTTTCTCGAGGTAAGTGATTTGCGATAGCCACACACGTTCAGGACACCCAGCGCCTCCCCCTCCCCCCCTTCTTTTCAGATTTGACGCAGATCGTGTAAGCCATGTCCTCATACCTCTACTATCCTGATCACCGGCGGCTCCGCGTGCCCCGGCTGTGCAACCGCGCTCCATCTTGCCCAATCTCACCCAGACCGCCTTATCGTCATAGCCGCACGTACTGGCACAGACGCTTCCCATAAGATAAACCCCGCCACAGGTAATCATAACTGCGGTACCATCGCCTTGAACTCGCCCCGCACGCTGCCACTCGCTCGTTCGTGGACGAATTCCTCTCGAAGGACTACCCGCCTATCTCAGCACTTGTTCTCAATGCAGGGTACCGGATGTGTGCCACTGTCAAATTCTTGGCCGACGGACTCGAATTGATGTTCGCTATCCATCACCTCAACCACGCCCTTCTCTTCTTCTTACTCCAGCCGCACTTGACGGATACCGCCAGGATAATCCTGGTGTCGAGCTCAACCCACGATCCGAAATTCAGACGCGTCCCAACCCCGCCCAATTCCACGACCGGCGACCCGGCCGCCCACCCGCCTATTGGGAAGAAGTACGAGACCTACGCTGAGGGAAACCGACGATACGCGCTCTCGAAGTTGTGTAACGTCCTTGTCACTTACACCTTGCATGATCGTCAGACCAGAGATTGGGTGGTGATGGCGCTCGATCCTGGAGTGATGGCAACAAAGCTGTACCGCTGGGTGCCAGGTCTGTCCGGTAAAGTTTTGAATCGCTTCTTCGCGTCCTCCATTGGGAGGGGCGTGATCAGAGATTTGTACAAGACGGATTACGTCGCGGGAACGCTCGCGAAGATGGCGGTTGATCGGCGTTCGGGAGAAGGGGAGGGGAGGGAAACCCCCATCCAGTCACACACCCACCTCCGCGAGCCAAAAGTCCCGTCATCCGAACTCGTCGTCAAGTTGACCGAAGGCCATATCTTGTTCATGAAATCCAGTCGCGTGAGAACGGTGCGAAGCTCTACGGTCTAGGACAATGGACGACCACCTACCGAGGGATCGATATCGTCATTCATACCGGCTCAATACAAGGTTTCATGTCGATTATCATCCGTGTGCCATCACGAAAACTCGGGTTCTGGATAACCGTTCATGACGACGATTTCGGTGGCAGTTCATGAATGTCGTCGCCAATCGGATCCTCGACGAGCTTTGGGGTTGAACCCGATCGATTGGGAGGAACGTACCTTTGCCGCATCTCTCAGTATAACAAAACCGCCTTCCCTTCCTCGGCAAGATCCACCTCGCCCCGCACCACCAGACAGTACTATCATCGGAACATTCTTTGATCCGGGTTACGACGCTTAGCGTCCAACGCCTCGCGGACGGTTTCACCCACCATTTCACCAAAGGCGGCCCCACCCTTACCCTCAACCCAAACGAACCAATTTTTTTTTTCGCCGCGGTGAACAAGCTCTTCCTCACCCACATCGTCTTCCGACATCTGGGCGGACCTCGATACGAGTGGATCCGGATGATCATGTTCCACGCTCTGGATACAACCGGGAAAGCTACGGACGAATGGGTGGGCCGGTTCTACGAAATTGGGACAGCAGTAGTGACGGCCGGGGGGATCGGGATGCTTGAGGGTTGGTGGGATATACCTGGGGGTTAAAAAGGTGGTGGGGTTGGAGGAGGCGTTGGCGGAGAGCGCGGAGACTTGGTTGGAGAGGGTTGATGTCTCTTGAGATCCAGCCTAGATCGCGTCGCATTGGAACTCGCAAATTACCGTGTACAAGCGATGGCGAATATATTGCGTAGCGCTGCGATGTTGCTGCACGCTTTCAGGCGAAGGGAGCACGAAAACATGTGCTCCCTGATCATCAAGCTGAGGCGGACAATTTCGGGCCCGGTCGGCCACGAGTTGAAGATTGTTGCTACGGGGCTCCAAGATTCGACAAGCTACGTCCTCCTTTCTCCAGTCTCTTGCGTTGACAATGAGGGGCGTATGCCTATGCTCAATCTCAGACTTCTCGGTATCGACAGATCTACCTCTTAGCACGATCTGGGAGAGGTTACCGGAGTAATCCAGCCCGACCCGAAGATGAGCACCCCAATACCCCCTCCTTCCGGTCGGACGTCACCATCAGCGCCCATATACCGAAGAGCGCCAATACGGATAGCTTGTGTACAATATGATGTCAAGGTAAGCTCTTGCATGCCACTATCTTCTCCCTCGTTGACTTGAAGCAGCTCGGACGGGTCAAAGAGAACGCCGAGAAGGTCGAACGAATGACCTCCGGGTCAGCCCCCGCCCGTACATACATGACACCACACTGATGAGCACGAACTCAGCCTTCGACCCGGCACGATCGACCTCCTCGTCCTCCCCGAGATGGCTCTATCAGGCTACAATTTCCTCAACCCCACCTCTATCCTGCCCTACCTCGAACCCCGACGTATCGGCCCCACTTCCCTCCTTGCACGATCACTAGCAAGGCGGTTGGGATGTCATGTGGTAGCTGGATATCCCGAGGCACTCCCTTCATCAGAGGGCTCGTCTGGTCCTGAGAGCTCGGCGAAGGAGGTGGAGGGGGACGGGGACGGGGATGGAGTCGGGTGGAACTCCGCGATGGTGGTGGGACCTTCTGGCGAGGTTGTGGGGAATTATCGGAAGACGTTCAGGTTTGAGACGGATAAAAATTGGGCTAGGGAGGGTGCGCCCTTCTTTGATCTCACCCGGCGAGAAGGCATCTGGAAGGCGGGCTCACGTGGGATTAGGGGACGGGTTCACGCATTTCGACTTGGCTGGACCGCTGGGGCGAGTGGGCATCGGGATCTGTATGGGTGGGCCAATACCCGCTTCACTCTGAAGCTACGGACGCTGATGTGAGAAGATATGAATCCAAAGGACTTTGCCTGTCCGTCTCATCATACCATCTCATGAAATCAGCTCATAAACCCAGCTCCCTGGGACGCGTACGAGCTCGCCACGTATTGCCGGAGATATGCATGCGACATGCTAGTCGTCCCGTTCGTCCCCAGTTTCCTTCCGCCTCAAACGGCTACGGACTTTTTGACTTCAGGATGAACTGGCTCGACCCACCCGCCGAACCGCCCAATACCGCCCCACCGACCGATCCCAGCGCGCCATCCGAGCATAATCTCAATTACTGGGCAGCGAGACTACAGCCGCTACACGACCCGACGCCGGGGTACGATAGTCGGGAGGTGGCGGGTGAAGGGAAGGAAGTGGTCTTTGTAAGCTGTAATCGCGTTGGGACGGAGGAAGGTACGTCCTGCTCTCGGCGGGATAAGCAGGGGTACTGATGTGGATAGGGAGCACGTTCGTCGGAACGAGCTGCGTGATGAGTATATTTTCGGACCCTTCGAGGATCGATTTGGTGGAATGTTGTAATGTCTCGGAGGAGAGGGTCATGGTTGCGGAGATAACGTGATTTGATGTGACAGAGCTGTATTTAGCACTTCGATATGGTGTATGTGCAAGGAGGGTTGAAGTTTCATTGGACGGCCTTGTCGACGGCTGTACTCACTACCTGGATGACTGTCTGTACTCCTCATGATATCAGTCATCCCGTTGGCAGGCATAAATTGTAAGCACTTGAAATCTTGTTTCATCCGTGAAGGTTTTCAAATAGGTCGAACAGCCCTCAGGTGTTCTGCAGACGCCTACGGAAAATCATCGTCTCAGCTCTAGTTATACAGATGATCCTAGCATTTGAATGGGTCATGATGCCTTATTTCTGGGACATCCTACGGAGCCAAGGGAAAGATCCCGAGGTCTGCTCTGGTGCAGGAATACAACAATTGGTCGCAGATTGTTTTGACAGAGGACCAGCCTTCCATAGGAAGCGGGAGCTGGGGACTTTCTGCTGATGGATCCAAATCGATGGATGGCTCACGATGCATGGAGGGGAAGACCACCTTGTCCTTGCCAGACCAGGCAGAGACATTGCCTTGTCCCTTTGTCATCCTCGCCCTACCTCGACTTTTGCCACCCAGCCAAGCACCTCGCGAGCCCCGACCGTGACATTTGAACCCGGAGGTTAGCGGGGTATGGAGTGGCGTCCAGGACATCCGACCGTATTCAATCGCGGGCGAAGTTGAAAACCTTGCCTAGCAATACACCGTAGTCGAATTTTCCGATACCGGGTGATCGTGACGAGTTCTCCCAATTCTGTGAGCATTTACCGTTGACAACGATTTGGCGCAGTTTATCTTCAAGGATTGGACGAACAAGGGTCCCGAACCCACAGAAAGTGATCAGAGACGTGACTCGCCCAGAGTGATTGTGATTACGATGATAACATCGTAAGATGACTGGAGACGACGAGATTTGCAAAGACAAGATGCCACGCGTTATTCGGATCAGATCCACTCCGATCGGAGGCCGCCTGTTCTCTCCTCCTCACCCGCAAGACGGGCTCAGAATAAGGATGACATGTGACGGGATCATCATATCCGACCGGTACGACGGAGCGCGCTGGAGTGGAAATGCCAGAAGACATGAAACGATGGGGGTGGGACGGTATATCCAATGGGCACGGAAAGAGAGGCTGGCAGGGTAGATGAACAGGTACTAGCGAGTATCAGATCAGGGCGAATTATTATCATCACTCCCGCCATATGCCCGTCGGATGACGTCTAAGGAAGCACCGCGAACATTGAAGCGCTTCGAAGCCGAACAACAGAGAGCTGATGGTGATCAGCTTACGGGTACGAAGAGAAGGGGCTGTCGTAGTAAACTCACCCCATTGAAACATTGGCCCATTCTCACACGACCAGATCATCCGAACGCCATGATCACACCTTTTTGCAAGGATAACCGAGCCGCGTCATTTCCAGGCGAAGCGAATGAAGTTGTGGTTGATAGTTGTGGTTGATGGGAAGGCCGCGGGATGAAGTCGGTCCTGCGTCAGCACCGTTCAGTGAGCTTTAGCTTTCAAAGGTTGTCAGATGGACGAGATTTGCATGGGATGATTCCAGTCGAAAGCTTAAGCGTTCAGCAAGAATGGCAACTCTGAGAGCTCAAGCGTTAGGGTCCGGCGTTATTTATGAGGACCAATGGGGTTTCGAAGATGTGGCATCTGTCCGATTCAAGGGCCAGGTCCGGAAGCTGAATCAATTCGTCATCTCAACAGCTTGAGACGCCCGTCTCTTGTCTCGTGCTGTCGTCTTCTCTCGTAAAGTGACTGGGAAAAAGCCGCCCTTTGGATACCTCCGTCGAGCTATTGCCGTGAAATCGTTGCTGCTTCCTTGGATTAGATCTCACCACCGGTGAATCAGCATTCGCATCTCTCGACAACTGCGCTTTCAGCATGTCCGTCGAGCTCAGTCCGGCCAGCACGCTCGGCTTCCCCCGTGAGTCCTCACTTTCCGTCCTTTTCTCCTACCCGGCCATTTGTCGGTGAACGGACGATGGCTGTCCCAGCGCGCTCCCCATCACATCCGTGTGCAATCAATCTCTGGCTTCATTCTCACTTGTCCGCTCCATTTCGTCTCGAACAACTCTGGTTTATACTCAATTTCCCATCACCATATCTGTCTACCTATCGCGTCCCCAATGTCATCAATGTCTACTAACGTACACCTTCCGCTTAGGCCCCTTAACCCAGCTCGTCAAGCGCGCCCTCGTCATTCACAATCCCAACCCCCATCCCATCGCGTTTAAAGTCAAGACCACTGCGCCGAAGCAGTACTGCGTCAGGCCGAACTCGGGGAGAGTAGAGAGTGGAGAGACGGTTGAGGTGCAGGGTGCGTCTACCAGTGCAGGTATTGTCCGAGACTTTGCTCATGGTTCGACTCCTTCTACTTCTCTGCACCTCCTCTTGCTCCCGCCTCGCTATACTCCCGCCTCGCTATGCGGGAGCTCCCTGCTCCGCTTCGCTTCGTCCCCCAACAGTCCTCCTCCAACCCCTCCCGACCGACCCTCCGCCCCACGCAAAATGCAAGGACAAGTTCCTGGTACAGTCAGCTCCCATCGCGCCAGATGAGGAGATGCGAACGTTGACAGAGATGGTGAGTGCGCGAGCTACGCGGACCTCTCGGCCCTCCTGGGTCGAAGGGTGCTGACGATACCATCATCATTTTTGCCAATTTCAATTACCGTACCATCCCACTCGATCACGTTTTTGCGCTGTGCCCTCTCCCTCTCGATGGAAATCCCATTCCTCTCGCTCTGCTATCCCTCCCCCTCGCTTCGCTCGGTTTTCCGACGCAGTGGGCGCAAATGGAAAGAACCAACAAAACAGCCATTCACGAGCAGAAGATCAAGTGCGCATACCTTCCTGCCGAAGACGGGTCGGCTGGTGCCAATGGGATCCCGGAGGAGAATGAAGAGACGCAGAGCGGAGAGCCTAGTCGGATCGAGGATTCGGTGAGTACCTTTACGGAATATGAACCTGGATCGTGCTCAGTCGTGGAGTTGGTGATCGTTTGGTTGTTCTCCAACCACAATTCATGTCCCCTCTTGAATCAGTCGAGTAGTCCCCGTAACGGCCTGATCCGCTGTACTGCTCGGCCGCATCAGTAGTGCGAGCCCGCATTGTTCCGCAACTGGGGCTAATTGCACTGGGAGCTTGAGCGACCAGCTTACCCTCCTCTCCGCTTTTGTCCCTCTCATGGTTCCCCGCATCACATCTGCATCCGTGCATGACCTCTCCATGACCCGGCGCGAAAATGTGGCTGATGGAATCTCAGCAAATCTACGCCGCCGCGCAAACCTCGCCGATCCCCGCCAGCGGTTCCACTAACAAGCCGAAATCTCCCCTCACGCCCACGCCCGCTCCCCGATCCGAGCAGTCTGCACCCACCCCACCAGCGCCTCAAGGCGCGAAAGCCAAAGAGGTATCATCTCTCTCCGCGAACGATATCCAATTGGGTGGTCCCTCTCCGACAAACGTAGCTCTCGAGTCTAGTCTGGCCACGACGACATCCGATTCAGACAAGCTCAAAGTCGCTCTTGCCGAGATTGATCGGCTCCGCGCACAACTTTCGGAAGCACAGGCACCTTCGGCTACGGGACTTAGGAAAAGAGGTGGTGGGAAGGGGGCGGAGACGACGGTGGAGAAGGCAAAGGAGGTGGTCACTGGACAGTCAGGGGTGCCGCTGGAAATCTGCGTGGGGTTGGTCGTTGGAGTGTTTGTTTTGACCTATCTGTTCGTCTGAGGGAAAAGGGGCCTTTCACTTAACAAAGTCGGGGAATCGGTGGTGACGGCCAGAGCCTAGGTCAGGGCTGGAGAAATAGCATATTCCCCATGCAAAGCGTATATGACCCGACGACGTTTTCCGCCGAATCAGTGACGCAAGAGAATTTCGCATACCACGGGATGATTGCGTCACCACACGTGGTCTCCCGTTCGAACTCCTCGTTGCAAAGCCCCCTCACCATCAACGGTTACTAGGATCAGCTTGACCATAGGTCTCTCGGTGTGTCATCTGTAGCTCATCTCCGACAGCTATCGCCGTCCTTTATTTATTTGAAATTCGGCAGCAGCAGGGTCCGAGGGTCCCGCCCCCCGCATCTGACGGATTACACCCCCTTGACTTGTTAAAGCTCAGGCCGCATCAGTCTGATCTTCGTCTCCTTCGCCGCCCACCTTTGCCTTGCCGACGAGGGTTGGCCTACCCTGGCAACAAGCCTCACCTGCGTCTCTCCCCCAACCCTCTACGCTAAGCCTACGTCGTCTGCGACCCCTCAACCCAAATCCTACCGCCATCATGCCCGGTTCGAAACGACGAGCCCTCAAGAAACTTCTCACCCCCACCCAATCACCCTCTTCCACCCCCCTACCTGTCCCCATCGATACTCGTGACAACGCTCAAAGTAATGGCGCCATGTCCCCAACCTCCAATCCCCATCGGTCCGGCTCGAACCACTCCCTCTTCCACCTCCCTCACATCGGGCATCACAAAACCGGCTCCAATTCTTTCAACCAGAACCATACTCCCATAGCTTCTGGACTCCACCCATCAGCATCCATGACGAGCACGACCAGTATCGCGTCCGACCGGGGAAATTACCTCACCGACAAGGAACTGAATAACGAGGCGGTGTTGGAGGAGATGGAGTCCCGGGAGGAAATGATTGGGAACGGTGTACATCGTCAGGAAGATGGGTTGGGGAAATTGGCGGTTAGTCCCGGGGCGATGCCCATGCCGCCGGGTATGGGCGGGATGATGGAGGGTCAGGAGGGAGGGGTGTTGTCCCCTCGTCCGCAGGTACATGCGCAGCATGTGGCACCGCAGCAGATGACGGCGGAGGAGTTGATGTTTGGGGATGCGGATGGGGTTGCGGGGAAAGGAAGGATGAAGAAGAGCTCGAAGCAGAGGTTTGAGGAGCGCCAGGTGGGTTAGCTGTCCAAGCTACGCAGATCTCGCTGACATATTCGGTGTCCGCTTCCTTCCTTGTCTCGTCCGTCCATCTCCGGTCCTCAAAACTGGTCTCCATAATCCGTCAACCTGAACCATCGCGCTCGCCCTCTTCACTCGCTGCAGGCCCGGAACAAAGAACACCTCCTCCAATCCGCCCCACCCAGCGACCCCGCCTGGACCGCCCAGCTCGAGCGCGAGCGACAAGAGGAGATCCAAGTGATCAGTGATGCGTGCGAAGTCCTCGAGCGGGATCTATATGAGGTGAGGGCTTTCTCCCCTTATCTTGTTTGTGCTTGGTCTGGGCTTCCCCTGATGAGGGCAGATCGCGCCGGATGGACATTGTATGTTCAATGCGATTGCGGATCAGTTGTATCAGATTGGCTTGATTGGTGCGCACCAGGCGAGTCAAGCTCCTTGACGCAAGAATGTGCTGATCAGGATCCCTCTTTGCTTTCAGGCCACCAACCCGCTCTTCACCCGTCGAACAGCCTCCGAATACATGCTCGCCCACCGCGACGACTTCCTCCCCTTTCTTCCCTCCATCACGGGCGAAGACAGTGCCGGTGCGAATGACGATGGGGAGCTTACGACCAAGGAGTTCCAGAAGTATTGTAAGCTAGTGGCGGAGACCGGGGAGTGGGGTGGGGAACCGGAGGTGAGTGTAACATAGATCATTAGGCAGTACATTGCTGACTGAGCTCTCCCATCCTTCTCCGATTCGCTTCCCATTTCCCAATTTCGATTGCTTGTTCACCGCTCGCTTCAGATACAAGCCCTCTCCCGCGCATTCTCCGTCCCGATCCACGTTATCCAACGAGGACCACCGACTGTTGTCTCCCATGGCGGACTAGACGACTCCTTTGGCGGAGCGATGACACCGAAGCTGAGCGCTGCATCGGGAGACAACATTGTGAGGATCACATATCATCGGCGGATGTATGGGTTGGGTGAAGTGAGCATTCCTGCGGATGATTGAAGACAGAAGCTGATGACGGGTGCAGCATTATAACTCTTTGAGAAAGGGTATGTAGTATATGTAGATGGGTACCGAAGTTGTATGACTGCGAGGCGTTACTTACGGGCACCTCCACTGTCGATAAACACTTGGGGTGGAAGGACGAGGGCGACCTTGGCAGACTGAGAAGTCACTGACACAATCAGGAGCTGCTCACGCCTCAGAACCTTGTCGCTGCAATGGCGCTGGAGGTCTACTGAGAACCATCTGCTGATTTGTCATGTCAGGTCCCGAATCATTCGACCGGAGAAGAGAGTCCGCACGAGACCATTGACCTCAACGAGGACAGCGATGAGGACCCATATGACATGGTGATCGACGCCAAGCCGTATGAGCTTGCGGAAACAAACTGAATCGAAGGAGATCGTACTCAGTAAGTTCCACAACTACTTGGACGTGTTCCTTGAATGAACTGAGGCGGATCACCTTCCACCGCACAGGGAATATGACCACACGATCCATCTGGTCCCCGGTGGAAAATTGAATGTGGCACCTCTATACCAGCTATCGAAACATGAGGTGACAACCCTTGAGACGTACAGTGAGAAAGAGGTGAAGTCGAGGATACGGCCGAGCCGGTCCCCGTATGGTTCACCCACCTTCTTCGTACCCAAGAAGGATGGACAATTGAGGTTAGTCAACTATTGTCGACTTAATACTGTCACTGTCAATAATGCTTATCCTTTGCCGCTCGTCATCCAAATATTCGATTCCCTCTCGACTACCGCCCACTTCACCAAGCTTGACTTGACAAGCGCGTACCAACTCCTGAGAATAGCCCCTGGACACGAGCAGTTGACGGCATTCCGGACCCCGCTAGGTATGGACGAATCTCTCGTGGCGACATGCTTGGACGCGGACTATGGGTTTACTTTGACGATGTTATATTGTACGCAGAACCCACCGAGGAAATTGACCGATTGACTAGGGAAGTGATGGAGCGATTGCGCGTCCCAATCTGTGTATGAAGGCCAGGAGTGTGTGAGTTTGATAGAGACCGTATGATCTTCCTAGGTCATGAGATCTGTTCAAAGGTGATAGCGACTGATCCAGAAAAGGTTGCTACAATCAAGAGTTTGCCGATGCCAAGGAATCCGAAGGAGCGCCGCAGCTCATGGTACAAGGTTGAGGAGGTACAGTTCGACTCGCGATTCTGACGAGAATGCGCTGCTGCAAGCGATCGAAACGAGAAGCATCCATATTCCCGATAGACTAAATCACTTCTTCATGCCATTGACCTATCACTCTTCACCGCCGCTATCATCACAATTCCGCGCATCGCTCAAGGCATCGACGGGACTGGCATCCCCATAAAGCTCCTCCCGTCCTTATTCTTAAACTCGAGGTTCTTCCCGACCAGATGAGCCGTCTTTGAACCCTCGGCGACCTCGTCCATCGTATAACCCGTGCGCTTGTCGGCGGGCATGAGGTCGTAGATCCCTTTGGCGTAGTCCGGTGAGATGGCGTATTGCTGGATCAGGTAACCCTTCTGGACGATCGCGTCGGCAAACTAGACACTCCAGCGATCAGTGTTTTGCTTAGAGAAACAGGGGGAAGGCACGCACGACGAGGAGCTTAGCGGTGTTGTAGTGGAGATGATCCCTCTGTTCCTGGGTCATGACCCGCGTGTAAAGCTCGCGGACTTGAGCATACTCGCTCGCCTCGCCTTCATGCGACCAATGACTCTGGCGGGAGACAATATTGCTCGCGGCCTGGTACGGCAGTTCCGCGGCTCCGTGGCCGGCGAAAGTTGGCGCACGAGACGAGGGGCTGGCAGAGTGGTAGCTGTTCGGGAACTACGGGTTTAACGATGCTCGGAAGGGAAGCACTCACGTAGACCGGCTTCTGCGCGGCGTCGCCGTCGATCCTCATTTGGCCGAAAAAGTTGTCGGTGGAGTGGAACCTGGCGCCACGTCATTCGGCAAACGGGGCTAGAGTGATGTTGCTGCTCACTTGGACAGGACTGGATAACGCAGTCGTCAGTATGCTCGCATCGTGTGAATGCCGAAGTGCTTACATGGGCAGTTCACCGGGATCTGGCTGGGTCAGCGTTGAAATCTTGCGGGAAAGTAGTCGATCTCACTTGATGGATGTTCGCGCTCCCAAGACGGTGAAGCTGGGCATCACGGTAGCTGCCAAGGACATGAGCTGGAGTCTCGCGCCCTTTCGACGTCGGACTCACAAGAACGCCCTCCACTGCAGGAGCGTATCCGGGGACAGCTCGATTCCGGGTACAAGTGAACCCGGAGAGAACGCCGATTGCTCGACGTCACGGTGGTAGTCCTCCGGGTTACGGTTGAGCTCGAGCTCTCCGACCTCCTGCATCGGGAACTGGCCTGAAAGACGATCAGCTCTTATCCCGAAAGCAGGAGAGGGCTTACCCCTCGGCCAGATCTTGGTGACGTCGAAGGGGTCGAAGTCAACCTTCACAGCCTCCTCCGGCTTCATGACCTACCAAATCAGCTGAGCTCGGGAGTATCGACCAACCTGAATCTTCATCGTCCATTTGAGGCTCCCGCCCTTCTCGATGACATCGTAAAGAGCCCTCTTGGAGTAATCCGGGTCGATTCCCTGAGTCTCCATAGTCTGGTGGAAGTCAAGCTGCTTCGGCCCATGCTCCGGGAGGAAATGGTACTGCGGGATCAGCGGAAAATCGATGCGGTAGATTTACCTTGATGAAGACAGACTCGCCCTGAGCGTTGACCCACTTGAAGGTGTGGCATCCGTACGCCGAGAAGTGGTTACCGTCGGGCGTGGCGTGGTCGGAGAAGAGCATGAGGCCAGCATGCTGAGACTCGGGGACATTAGCGAGGAAGTCGAACCACGCGTCTGGACCGGTATCAGTGAGCTTCAAGTGAGAGGCGGCGGAGACTCGCTGAAGTCGAGTAGGAAATTCTTGGGGTTCCTCTGCTGCGAGCGGATGTTGTCCGGGCCTTGGAAGGGATCCCTACTTGTCAGTGTTGCTAGGACATAGAGGCATACCTGACGAAGAAGACAGGCCAGTTGAGCCCGACAAGGTCGTAGTTCCCGTCCTGGGTATTGGTCAATTCTATCGTGAACCAAACCGGTCCGACGTACCTCGGTGTAGAACTTGACCGCGAAGCCTCGCGGGTTCCTGGCGACGTCCGGGTACTCGCGCTGTGAATAGACGTGAGCACGCCGCCCGAAGCGACAGTGAAATCCCACATACCCCGTAAGTGACGGTACTTAAACGGGTGTAGAGCGGAGTCATCTTGCCGACCTGGGAAAGGAAGCTAGCCTTGGTGAGGTGCGAAACGTCCTTGGTGACGGTGAACTTTCCTGCACCTCTCATCAGTACCGGTCTGTTACCCTATACAAACGACCAACCGAAAGCACCCCATCCAGCAGGATGCACGATCCTCTCAAGCAACTTCCCACGAACAAACGACTGCTGCTTCTCGAGCAAAAGCGGATCGCCCTGATAAGGGATTCCACCGACGTTGAGCGGATGACCCGAGTCGGGCAGGAGCTGACCAAAGTTGGAAGTGTAGTATGGCGAGTTGTCTTTCGCTTCCGCAGACGAGACGAGTCCTGCAATACGGGAAGCGGTCGCGGCGGGACCTTCGTTGAGACCCGAGAAGAATTGGGAGCGCTGCGTCGGGCGAGGGTCAACGCCGGGGACTTTGGTGAGCGTGTCCTGCAACATGGACGTCATGCTGGGCATTCAACGTGAAGAGTGTAAGGATTGAGTGTGAAGGATGGGTAGGTTTGGTTGAGGGAGATCGGTAATAGCGCCGTGACGCTTCGATCGGAATCTGATTACGAGGATGAGTTTGCCGTACAAAGGGAGCGGAAGCTGTTGGCCAGGAATCGATTCTAGTCTCTGACGCATCGACTGTCTTGATCACGTGCGAGCAGAGTGAGATTGAATTCGGGCGCCACAGTGACGTGCTGAAACGGGATGATTCGTACCTGAACTGCTCCGGGCCGGAGATTTTATCCGAGGCTCCCGATCGACGATCAAAAGGTGTCCCGCAGCACAAAGAGACTAATAAAATTAGAACTGGGACGAGGGGGCCCCCTCCGGAGATGATAAACTTCTCGCCCAACAGTCCCTGCTGGAATCGGGCCCAAAAACTAGCTTTCCTGATAAGATAAAAACATCGCCATGACGTGGCCTTTCCATACGAAATCTAAGCGGGAGCTCGTGTTGACATCCGACGTCCAATACCGAGCCTCAAGCTGAGGTACCGATTCCTCGCCAACGATGGTGGAGGCCGCGGTGTCGAGAATCCTATTCAAACCCTCTCCACCAGTCCTCGCCATCTCCCTCAAACTCTACTTCTCCCCTTCCCGCACGCAAACCTACCTCTCATCCCTCGTCTCCCTCGTCTCATCCCACCCCTCCTTCCCCGGTCAGCTCATCTATATCCCCGACTTCCTCAACCTCCAATCCTGCGCGTCCAAGCACCCTACATCCACCTCGAGGATCCACTATGGCGCGCAAGATGGGCATTGGGAGGATGAAGGCGCTTGGACAGGGGAGGTGTCGATGCGGAGCTTGAGGGAAGTGGGCTGCGCTGTCGTCGAGCTTGGGCACGCGGAACGGAGGAGGCATTTCGGGGAGACCAACGAGGTTGTTGCCAAGAAGTGTGCGGCGGCGGTGCGGAATGGGTTGGTCCCCCTGTTGTGTATCGGGGAACTCGAGCAGGCTTCCCTCGAAGAATCAGTCCAATTCCTGAAGACACAACTCGTCGACGTATTCTCCACTGTCTCACCCAGTGAGAACCTCATACTGGCCTACGAACCAGTCTGGGCGATCGGCCAGCCCAAACCCGCGCCCACGTCGCACATAGTCGATATCGGACTCGCCCTGAGGCAATACCTGAAGGAGGAAGGACGAGGGGATACAGTCAAGATGTTGTATGGAGGGAGCGCGGGACCGGGACTGTGGAAGGAGATTGGACGGGCGGTTGATGGGATGTTCTTGGGGAGGTTCGCGCATGTGGTTCGTAACGTGGAGGTCGTCATGGGTGAGATGGAGGAGGGAGTGGAGGAGGGGGGGAGGGGCGGTGACGTATCTTCCCAGAGGTCGTTGATCAGTATGGACGTTACTGATATGAGGTGTTACTGATCAACATCATGACCTCATCATGGGTCGACTTTCGAGTCGCCTTTCCGCCCTGCAGATTCCGCAATCGAGCTTGAAATCATGATGCTTGCTTCGCAGCGGGACAGGAGAATGCGAGACCCCTCGAGTCACATAACCTGACAGGTGTTGCTTAAGAGGACCGGCGAGCGAACCACACAAACCGCCATCAAGCCTCATCAGCAGACTCCGTCGAACCGGGACCTTACTGAGCCAGGAGGAGACAAGTTTGACCCAAACATCTTGAATACACACACTTCATCCCGATCAGAAAAACCTCGAACCTGCTCAAACCTCATACCTGAAATACTCAAGCCTAGACCAACTCGTACTCGCCCAAAACGATGTCCGACCTTGTGTTCACCCATACCCAGCCCGATCTCGCAACCAAGAAACCCTAGTTCGCTCGAAACTCAATCCGCCCTCAAGCCTTGATCAACCCGCCATCGCGCAAGATGATATCCGCGCACTTCTCCGCACAAGCCACGACCGCCGCTTGCTATTCTCCCATCAGGACTGTACCCAGTCAGATGACAGGGACGCACTGGGTGACCTGAGACTGAATCTGGGAAGATGGACGCATCGCAGATCCGCAGATTGGTCGTCCCGTAGACTCTGAGCTTGGTATCGACTACACCTTCTTTCTCCCTCGGAC
>JAABUL010002254.1_pt1 | contig 32618 bp, 1 predicted proteins | sample 5559151 | NCBI WGS metagenome assembly JAABUL01 (sample SAMN10711876, study PRJNA513368) | rock metagenome | isolation source: Antarctica rocks | place: Antarctica: Victoria Land, Pudding Butte sud | reverse complement strand
GTCTTCAAATAAACCACTTGCTGGTAGATATCTAAAATAGCAATCTAGAAGATAGATAGCAGATAGATAGCAAATAGAAATATTATAAGTAAAAAAAAGTTGAAAAATTATCTAAGTACTTCTATATTAGTTATAATTATCTTAGTACGTACGCGCTAGTAGGGGGGTTAAACACACGCATACAATTTTCGTAAATCACATTATTTTGTTATTGAAATTTTAATAACGTAGATAATTATAGAGCTAGAGCAATCTCGAGTATATAAAACTTTAAATTTAAGGTTAAAAACCTTAATTTATTAATAGAATTAATACAAAAACGTCTTAACGACTTTACATTTTAACGAATTAACAACTTAGATATTTTACTTTTCGATATGCCAAGACTTGAAACCTCGATTGCGCTAGCGTCTGGACTTAGAAAAATTCAAAACTTTTTCAAAATTTTCAAATTTTTAAAGAATTAACACCTATAGGTTGGATAGCAGATAGATAACTGCTATATAGCGGTTGACTAACTTCTAGTTATCTAAAAAAGATTTCTAACCGATAGTGAGTCGCTTTCTAGCAGACAGCTAACTGCTATCTAGCAGATAAGTAGAAGTTATCTATCTAATCTAGATATCTAGCCGCAATCTAACCGATATCTATCGGTTATATAACTTTATAGATAGGCCTCTAAGTAAAGTACAATTAATAATATATAATATATATTAAGTTTAGATTATATTTATATATAGATTGTCTATTGTTTTTTGTAGTTTTAACAATAGATATTGCTAATACTTAGTATAAACTAAGTTGCAACAAAAAATTTCTTTTTATTAAATTTGCTATCTATTTAATTGTATCTTAATTGTATTGAATATAGACTTAATATATATTTAATATAGAATTACATTATAATTAAATACTTATATTTAATTACAAAGTTTAGATTTGAATTAAAAAAAAAATTAATATATAATTAATATATACTAGATAAAAGTATTGTATATATTATATTTATTATAATAATATTTTAGAGAAGATAAATTTTGTATATTTGTTATATTAAAATTGTTATAATATATTCTAAAATTAGCAAACTAAATTGTAACAATACTTATACTAAATATATACAAAGATAATAGAAGCAATAAAACTAGAGAATATGCTAGACTTATACTATAAATTTGTTAATAAAGATAAAAATATACACTAAAATAATGCAAATATTTAGAAAAGATAAAGATAAAAAATACAACAATTGTATTTTAATTTTAAAAAATATACTAAAGACTTAATGCGCAACTTGTACAACTCTATTTATTTTTAATATATATTATAGCAATACTAAATCTATATTTAAATTATATTCTATATAAGTATATTAAAATTGCGCATTTGAAATTAAATTAATAGTTTTTGTTTTAACAATTATTAACTATATCAAGTATAAGTCTAGCTTATTCTAAATTTTAGAAATTAAACAAAATTATAATTACTCAATATAATAGAATGATTAGCTAATATATTTAATATATACTAGATATATACAACTTGTTTTTAATATATCTTTTCAAACTTTTAATCTCTTTACTTTATTTAGCACAATCTATATTAAGTATAGACTAAACATAAATAGAGTTTATCTTAAGTAAAAATTTCTACTCGGGATAAGCTTGTTCCGGATAGGAAATCTACATTCGGAATAAGTTATATATTCGAAATAAATTTAGTTGTCTCGATTACTTAATTGTTTATTTGTTTTAGAAATACAACAATTTCGTAAATAAATTTTAAATTGTTCTTAACAATATCTTATTGCTTTAAAGAATAATTAAAATTAATCTTAGAATTTATAAATACACAATACATTTAAATAAGATTAAACAAGAATTCCAACTATAAGATAGAATCTATTGTTCAAGAATTATAATTTGTAAGCAATTAAACTATAGATTGAAGAGTTAAGATATTAGACTCGATTAAATTGTAGCGTTGTAAAGAAGAAAATTATAATATATAGTTTTAATTCTTAATTGCAATTAATACTAGTTTAATATTAAAAACAACAAAAAAGCTACAACTAATTGTAGATATTGTTAGCTTTAAACATTTTAATAACGTTATTTTTAAAATATAGTTACTATAGTCTTTTGAAAGAATTCTAGCAAGATAAAGCTATTAATTTAAATTGTTGAATAGTATAGATTAATTTTATTAATTAACAAACTTAATTTTGATTCTTTGCAACTAAAGAGACTTATTATATAAGATTTAACTATTAAAATAGTGTTTATACTTTTTTAGCAAGCTTGCTTTGTTAAACATTTTCTATATTTATCGATATCTCTATTAGTTTTATAATACAAATTTGCGATATACTTTAAGATATTATATTAGAAAAAGTCTTAAAAATAATCGATATTAAATTTGCTTTAAACAAAGACTTTGTAATAAAAGTATTAATACAAAGAACTTTATAAAAACCCTTATTTATCTATCAAAATTTAATTTTTTCCTTTTAATATCTATAAAATTAATTTGTTAAAAATCTTATATTTTATTATTAATTGTAATATCTTTTGTATCTTTTTTAGTTTTAATATATTTATTAATTTAAATATTGTATAAAGCAAATCTATTGTTCTTAATATTAGTTTAAAAATATTCGGTTTCTTGTTTTATCTTTATTTATATATTATAAAATTTATTAAAAGATTTGCAAAATACTATTATTCTACTATTAGAAATAATAGAAACAATCTAACAAATATTTTATTGAAAATAATAGACAAAATTGCGTTTAATAAGTTAATAAATATAGATATTCTAAAAGAAGCAAACGCAAAATATTAGTTAATAATAAATAGAAATTCGAATAAAGTTCAAATAAATAACTTGAGTTAAAACAATATATATTATAACAAATTCAATAAATTCAATAAATTTTTTTTGTTGCAAGTTTGTAAATCTTCTTTGTTGTTACAAGTTTATAGATCTTTTTTGTTATTATAATTTTAAAAGTTTTCTTTATTGTTACTAGACTAATTGCGTCGAATGAAGTTATCGATAATTCGTATTAAGTTAACTTAAAAGTCTTGGCAATTTGATTTCTAGAATTGAAATCGACAATTTAAACTGATTTCTAAGATTAGAATCGAAATTTAACTCAAAAAATTCAATTTAAATTGCTAAAACTATTATTTTAATTATATTATAATTATTAATAGTTATTATATAATTAACATATATTTAATATAGAAGACTACTCTATAAACTTCACTCTACTTTAGATAAACTTTACTCAAACTTTGCATAAACTCTATTCTTGTTACTAAGTCTAATCGAGTAATTTTTAGAGTTTATCGCGTTCTTTGTTTATATTGTTGTTCTTCTTCTTTATTACTTACTTCTTATATTAATAATTGCGCATTATTATTATGCTTGCTTCTCTATTTGATAATCTTCTTTAAAAAAAAATTTAACGCTAAATTATCTTGTTGCTATTGTAAACAAATATACAAAGAATTAGAACTACGCAATTAAAAAACGTTGTATCAAATTGTTTCAAAAAGATATTATTATAAAGATTGCAATTGTCTACAATATATATAAAAAGACTATATTTGCAAATTAAGATTATCGCAATATAATAAATAAGCAAAAGAAGTACTTTTTTAGATACAATACAAAATTAAAGAACAATTATAAAGATAAAAACAATATAGAGAAATAAAAACTTATATTTATTATATTAGAGTATAATTATTCTTTAATTGAACAAAATATATATTCGATTTATTATAAAGCAACAATAACAAAAAAAAAATCGAGAAAAGATTTTTAAAGAATTCTAAGATATTATTTACTCTTATTAATTTTGTTTTAATAACAACTCGAAAAATTTAATCTTTAAATCTTAAAATATTTAAAATATATATCAAGAATTGAAAACAAAACAATTAGAATTATTAATATAATTTACGCAAACAATAATAAAATATCTAAATAATGCAAAAAAGTAATATATAAATTATAAGAAGAAACAATATAGTAATAAACTAATTTAGATACTTTTTTGCAATGTTAAACTTATCTAACAATCTATAAATTTCTCTTTTTTACTTTTAAATATATACAACAAATATTGTACAAATATCTAAAAATACTAACTATAGATTGTATTTACAAAACAAACAAATACAAGATATTGTTACTTATTATTATTAATATTATATATCTAAATATTTTCTTTTTTGTTGTTTTTTATTTTATAAAAAACAAGATCTTTAATAACTATTGTTAAGTATTAAAAGTTCTAACACAACTTTACAATTATCTTAATCTATTTTATTTCTTAATTACTTTGTCAAATAATAATAAAGTTTTTATTTTAGCTATATTATATATATTTGAATAACAAGAATTTAATTATAATATTGTATATTATACTTTATATATTTAATATATTAACAATAACTTTACAAAGTATTGCAAGAAATATTTTAAAACTATACAAAATTAAAAGTCTTGTTTAACTTAGTAAAAGAAGCTATATTTATACTCTATAATAGCCAAGTTTAAGAAACAATATTAAAGCTTCTATATAAAATATATCGAGATAGATATATATATTAAACTTTATATTAAGAATTATATTTAATTGCAATATTAAAAGTAAATTAAATACTATATTAATAAAATTTTGTATTTCGACAATATTACTATTTTACGTAATAAGAACAAATATTAAGTAATAAAACAAATAAGTTACAACTTAATCGAGTGCAGATTTCCTATCTAGAACAAACTTATCTTAGATAAGAATTTCTATTCAAGATAAGCTCTATTTATACTTAGCTTATACTTAATATAATTATATTAAATTACAAAAATTAATAACAATCTTTGTTCGCAATCGAGATACAAGCTTAATATATATATAGCTTATATAAAGTATAAACTTTTTTATTTAGTATTAATTAAAAATTAACTTTTAAAGTTTTGTTTCTTTTTAATATATATTAGATATAAACTTAATTCTCTATATTTATAGTATTCTTAAAATTGTATAAGATTTGTAACGCGCAATTAATTAATTTAAAAACAAGATTTATATATTGCAAGATTAAATTTTATTATAGTATAAATTACTTTTAGATATAGTATAAGTTTAATATAGTTTTATATTTGCGCAATTTAGCTATTTGTTTTGTATATATAATATATTTAAACTTAGTTTATATTTAATTTAAATCTTAATAACAATATATTTTTTAATAGTATTATTAATTTCTTTGTTTTCGAAATCTCTATATTTTTTAGCAAAAAGAATTTTTCTATATTTAAAAATCTTGCAAATCAAAATTAACAAACAATTTTGGAATAAATAATTAAAATTAAAATTTATTTTATACTTATTATATATTAGATATTTGCTAAATATATAAATTAATTTTAAATTTTAATAATATTAATAATATTAAATCGAATACAATACTAAATAATTAAAATATTAACAAAAATACTTCTATAAACAATTAAGAAAATTAAAATATATTAAACAATTAAAATCTTAATAGTTTTAACAAATTATTATTTATAAAATTTAAAAAAATAGATTCTTTTTTATACTTTATATTTATTATATATTAAATTAATATTTATTATATATAGAGCTTTATTAATATCTATAAAATTGCAATTATTTTTAAAAAACACAATTAAGTAGTTATATTAAAAATATAAAATTATTACAATATTCTAGCATATTTATATATATATTTAAAAAAAATTCTTTATTTTATATATAAAAAAAGTACAATATTAGTCGAAATCTTAATTAATATATTTATTAAAGTATTAATTAACAAATATATATTTAATATATATTTAATTTAAATAAAATATAATTTATATTTAGATTTAGATTAAATTTAATTCTTTGTTGTTACAATTAACTTTAAAATTACTTAAATTATTTTTTTATTTTTAAAAATAAAAAAATAAAATAAAGTAAACAAAATTTAATATTAAAGTTTTAAATAGTTCGAAATTAAGTATTGCAAATATATATATTTAAATATACTATATATATATTTAGTATACAATAGAGTTAAGTTTAAGAATATTAATAATTTTCGACAATATTTTATTTAATTAATATATATAATTAATATTAATATACAATTAAAGTATTGTACAAAAATCTAATATTCTAGATTTCTTAAAAAATAGCAAAATTAATATATATATTATATATATCTCGAATCTATAACTTGTATATATAAAAATTAAAAATTTGCTATATAAAAAATTTATAAAATAAACTTTTATTTTATTTATATTATTTGTAAACTAATTTTATAAATTTATTAAATTAAATATTTTTTATTTTTTAATATAAAATTATAGTATACAAATCAAACTATTAACGCAAACTTAATATATATTAATTTTAATTATTTTTATATTTTAATAAACTACAAATTATAACAATATATAAAAAACTATATTTTTATTAAATATCTAATTTTTAGAAATTTTATTTGCAATTAATTTTGTTCTAATATAAATTTAGTATATATTAAATATATATAGAATTTAATTATTTTTAGAAAAGTAATAAAATTAAGATTAATATATATAATATATAATTAAATATCTATATTTTTGTTAATTAAAAACAATTTCTATTTTTTATACTAATTATATACAAAAATTATACTTATTATTTATTATATTTTATTAAAATATTTTGAGAAATTATTAACAATATAATTGCAATAATTAAACAACAAAATTTATTATTTTTAACAATATATAAACTAAACTTATATTTAATATATATATTGTTTGCGCTAAATATTTTGCAAAATATTTTATTATTTTTTTTATTATATTTAATTTATATATAAAATATAACAAGATTGCTTTATATTATATATATAATAGTTTTAATATAAAAAATTGTATAACAATATTAATTTACAAACAAAAATTTAAGAAATTTTTTATTAAAATAGTTTTAAAAAATTAATTTATATTTAGTTTAAATATTGTATAAATTTAACTTATAATTTATAGAAATTAAACAAAAATTTGTTTTTAATTAATTGCGTTCTTTAAAAAAGCAATAAATTAAAAATATTATTTATTTTAATAAATTTTTTTAATAATATATTGTTGTATATTGTATTTATATTTAGACTAAAATTTTTATAAATTAATTATATTTTAATATAAATCTTGTATTTAAATAGATTTAAAATAAAACAAATCTATACAATATTTTAAATTAAAATAAGAATTATTATTGTAAATTTAATATATATATAATATATATTAAATATATACTTAAATTACAATAGAAATTAATATTTATTATTATATATAAATTTATATAGAAACTATTAAAGATTATTATATAATATTTATTAAAATATTTAAAATATTAAAAGAAATTGTTTATTAAATTTTTTAAATTTTTTAAATTAATTATAAAAACAAAAAATTGCAAACTTTTATAATAAATTTAAACAAAAAATAAATTTAAAATAAATTTAATATATATTAGAATTATATAAATATTATTAATATTTTGTTTAAAATTTAAAAAATATTTTTATAATTTTAACAACTCTTAAAAGTTATTTAAATATTTTAAATATATATTAACTTTTTGTTAAATATATTTTAAGTATAATTTTCGAAAATATTATTTTAATTATTTAACAACTTATTTTATTAATTAATTTTAAAAAATTAAAATTGTTAACAAACTATTATAGTATATAAATAGTATAAATAGTATAAATATATTATATTTTAAATTTAAAATATAAATTAAATATTAAAAAACAAAATAAATTTTTATCGAATTATATAAAGAGAAATTAAAGATTTCTTTGTATTAATAAATATTAATTTGCAATTATATTAATATATAAAAAAGTAATTACTTTTAAAATAATAAATTTGTAAAAAAAAAACTATTACTACTTGTTTCTATATTTAGATAAAATTTATATTTGTTTTAAGCTATATTTATACTAATTATATAACAAAATAAGAAAATATATTATTAAAATATTTAAAAAGAACAATTTAAAGACAAAAAAAGATATTCTATTTATTTAATATAATTGTAATAAATTTAATTATATTGTTGCTCAACTAGTTAAAAAAAATATATACAATTAGTTTATATTTAATTTAACTTAATAATTAATTAAATTATAAATAAAAAAGATTAAAAAGTTGTAAAATATTGTTAACAATATTTATATCTTTCTTTTAATTTAGAAAATTCTTATATAATATTCTTTCTTAATTGACTTAATATTAAATATAAATTTAGCACAAATATAGTATCTAAATTTAATAGCAAGATTTTTTATATATTTTAAAGTTGCAACTCAAAAATTACTTATTTGATAAAAAATTAATATTAAGTATTAATTCGATATATATTAGATAAAGGTTTTAAAATGTCTTTCTTAATATAACAATATATAAAGATACTATCTAAAAAAAAAAAATTAAATATTTGCTTAATATATATTAGATAAAGATTCTAAAACATTTTTTTTAATACAATAATATATAGAGATACTATCGGAATACTATAATCGATTTAATCTAGTGTTAACACTACTTGGCTCAATACTACTTAACTCGATATTATATAATCGATTCGAATAGTTTCGATCAATATATATAGATAGACAAAGTCTTAACTCTTATATAGTAACTAAGTATTCTATTATTTATTATTTTGACAAGTTATAAGCTCAAAATAGAGCAAAAAACTTATCTACTTATTAACTAGAATATCTAAAGTATAATTAATAGATCGAATTGACAATAGACTTACAATTACTACAATTAACTAAATTCTTGTTAATTTTTAATATATAGAAGTTGACAATTAATTATTTGGACACTTAAATTATTATTGCTTTAAAAATCGAAATATTAATATTATAATATTGTCAAAACAATAGCTAAAAAGCTATTAGAACTTGTCAAACAATTAATCTTTTAACTATTTGAACAACTAAAATCTTTAACTATTAACAATTAAATAGTTAATATCTAGTTAAAAATTCTAGACACAAATATCTTACTAAGAAAACTAATATAAGTTGTAAAAACAACTAAGTTTATTTTATTTGCAACTTGTTGTTTTCGTTAAAAAATGCTAATTATTTTTAATAGATATTTATCAATAACAAGTTCTAAGAGATCGAAGAACTAGTTATATAATAATTATACAATTGAGAATCGATAATTAGATAGTTAGTAATTAGTCGAAAACACATTATTAAAGCAAGACAAGATTTTGCTTCGATATATTAATAAAAGAACTAAATTATCTAGTTTTTTTAATCTTCGATTTTCTATTTATTGCAAAATTCTCTTACTAATAATTAAATAAGTTAACTTGTTAGCTCGATAATTAAAACAAGTGCTAGTTAATTTTCCTTACTACAATATACAAAACAAATTAGTAAACTAGATCGCAAATATACTTTAAAGATCGAAATAATTTTATTAATTATTCTAAAAGCAATATCTAGATATAACTCTCGATTAAATAGCAATTAATTTTGTTTAAATAAAATTAAAAAGCTCTTAATTATTGCAAAGACGCAAAAGACTTAAATTAAAAAAATTAATACTTAATCTTAGTAAAATAAAAAGACTAAAAAAATCGATTTAACAATTGCAAAAATACAAAATAATATTGCTATCTTTATAATTGTTAAGATTAAAAAGAAAAATAAAGAAATTAAATAATTTAGTTAAATTCTAGATAGTTAACAAACTTTATCTATAATTAAGCAAAAACAACAATTTGATTAGAAATTATCTATTAATATTTTATTTTTTAAACAAATTAAGTTTATTAAGCTTGCTTAAATCTATATTTGTTATAATTGTAAGATAGAACAACAAAAATATAAAACTTATTTAAAAACTTATTAATTGTTTATCTATTAAAACTTTGCTCAATCTATAATTGATAAAATCGATTAAATTAATATTATTAACAAAAAGAAATATATTTAGCTATTTTCTTTATCTATATTCTTTGAAAAATATTTATTAAACTAGATATCTAACTTAAATTTTGTTAACTTACTTAATCTTTATAATCTAATAGCTAAAATATCTTTATTAGAATTGTTATTGCGCAATCGCGCTTCTTTATTATATTTACTAGTATTATTGTCTATTGTTTACAAGTTATTAGTAAAACTCTAATAGCAAATTATATTAATACTATTACAATTATTAATATTTTTGCGTTCTTTCTTGTAGTTTTTAAACAAATTATTAAAATTAAGAATAGCGTAAGTTTTCTTATTTAAAAACAAAACTTGTTCGAAGTTCTTAAATAAATTAAGCTTTAAAAATATATTAAATCGAATATTAAATCTATTAATTTATTTAATATAATTATCGAAGAACAAATTAAATAGAATATTAACAACAAGAAATATATAAATATGCTTCGAAATATTATTAATAAAAATCTATATTATAATATAAAGAAGATCGATCTAATTAAAAAAACTTATTAAAAGATTGTTAAAATATACAAATTTAAAAAATTAAATATATTAATAAGAATCTTTGTTAAATTCGAGTCTTTTAAAAATTTTAGTTTCTAGAATATTAATAAATACAAAATTAAGTTTTACAATATTATTAATAAACTATCTATCTATTTAGACAATTTAATTATAGATAAAAATTAGCTTATCTTTAAATATTTAGTCGATTTTAACAATTTTGCTTGTCTCTTTATTAATTAATAAATATTTGAGTATAAGTTTTTCTATAACAATAATACTCGAAAGTAAAAGTTATCTATTGTTATTTACAATTCCAAGATTTAATATATTAATTTAATAAATATCTCGACTATTAATACTATTTTAATTCTAACAACAATTACTAGATTAATTTTTATTACAAAAAATACTCTTTTTGTTATTAACAATTTCAACTTTGTATATATTAAATAAAAGAAATACACAAATTGCAAAAAATTAAATTATTAAAAACTAAATTGCTAAAACTTATATTTAGAACTATATTTTGTTTTAAAAAACAATAGCTTCGAAAACAATTAAAACAATAACAAAAACAAGTATTGTTAAAATTACAATAATTAAAAGAAAGATTAAAAGAAATTTAAATTTAAAAAGAATAAGAATAAGTTTAAATTTAAATTTAATAAAAACAAGAACAAAAATAGCAATAACAAAAAGTAAAAAACTATTAAAGTAATAGTTTATAAATATTATTTTATCTTTGTTATTATAGCAATTCTATTTGCAATTTTTAAATTGTTTATTTTTACAACTATAATGCTAACTCTTATTGTTAATTATCTTTTGTATAAATAGACTTTAATATAAGATACTTGCAATATATATTTAAGAACTCTAGTATCTTTATATTCTATTTTAAAATATTTTAACAATTAATTGAAAATATAGAAAACAATTTATTTGCTATAAATATTAAAACTATTTGTTTATTTGTTAGATACAAAGATAAAAGAGCTTATTATATTACAATTTATAATATATAATATATATTTAACTCTTTCTACAATTTGATTTTCTATAGCTAGTAAAAAAATACTAATATTGTTCGAAAAATTATTAATTATAATTTTTCTATTAATGTTTAACAAGCTCGAATAATTAAAGATTTTACTTTTTACTTTTTAAATTTAAAAATACTTATTATACTTTTTGTTATTATTATTGCTCTATTAACAATTAGCAAGAATATAGTAATTATATAGTACAAACAACTCGATTATCTAAACAAACAAAATATTTATTAATTAACTTTGTCGCAAAAAAGTTTTTAATTTTACTAAATTATTTTTGAATAATACTTGTATTTTTTATATATGTACAAAGAACAAAACAATATTTTATTAAATCTCTATTAAATCTAATTGCTAGAAAAATAATCTTATTTATATCGATATTATAAAACTTATATCTCTAGACAATTTCGATAGTATTTGCTACGTTTGTATTTAACTAAATAATAGAATTGAATATTTGCAAATAGAATATCTTAAAAACAAGAATAAAATTAATTTGCTAATTTTCTTTAAGTACTATATTAACAAATTTAAATATAAAGACAACAAATATACTTGTATTCGCATTAATAATAACAATAAATATATAGATAAAGATTTTCGAATCTAACGCAAAAAGCGCAAAATATATATTAAATTAACAATTATTGTCTTTTTTAAAACAAACAAATATATTGAATATTATAATTAAAGATGCTAGCTTAGTTGTAATTCTTTAATTAAAGATTATTTAAACAATTAACTTATATTATAATATCTCTTTTGTTATTAGATATTTTATTACTTTTTTCGAAACAAATATTAAGTATCTTTATAACTACAAGTATATTTAACGGATTAATTAATAGAAAGAAGTATTAAAAACTTAATTAAGTATTAATTAACAAAAATTCTAGAATTGTATTCAACTCTTAATTCTAGTAAAATATAAGAAAGAGTATATTTATTGTATAATAAATAACAAAAACAAGATTTAACAAATATTAAAAGTTTATTAGCTAAACAATAAATAAACGTTATTTAGCTCTAATATTAATTATAGCAAAATTAATTGTTAAAACAACAATATATATTTATTTATAATTCTATTTATGCAATCTAATATTGCAAATTTTATTAACAATACTCTTAAATTATATAAAAGTTAAATTAAACAAACTCTTTGTAATAATATTATAACAACAATAAAAAATTGTCTTATTCTCAAATTATATTAAGAACTTTAAACTAGATTTATTTATTTTATTTAAAATTTTATTTTCTTTAAGCTCTAAAAGTACTATATCTTTCGAGTTATTTTTTAATTTTAAAGATAGTATTTTTTTTAATTCTACTAACTTCTAATAAGTTTTTTAAAATTATTAAATTACTAGATATATTTTAAAATTTATTGTTCTTAAATCTTAATCTAATATTGCAAAGACATTTAAAGTTTCGATTGTATTAAAATAAATTTGCAAATTTTTTTATTTTACTATTTAAGATTATATTACTAGAGTTATATAAGTCTAAAATCTATATTAAAGCTATAACAAATATCTATTATAAAATAAATTAATAGCTAGTTAAACAAAACAAGATTAAATTTTTAAAAAAAAACAATACTTATATTGTTTGCGTAATATCTAACAAATATTATATATTTTGTAAAAAATAAATCTACAAGATTAAACAAAAAATAAATAGCAAGATTTTTTATTATAAAGTTTATTAAGTTGTTAGAAACTTTAAACAATACAAAATTTTAAATTATATTAAGATTTTTGCAATTGTAATTAAGTTTATAAGTTATAAAATTATCTTTATTTTTGTTATTGTTAACAACTAAGATTTAAAACAAATAAATATTATTATTGTCTTTTTTTACAAAAATATTAACAAAAAGATTTATATAAAATTGTTTTACAATTTTAAACAAAAGAAAAAAATTAATTAATTTAGAAAAGCTCTCTATAAGCTTAAGCAATTATTTTAAATATAATATAATATTTTTGCAATATTTTTTAAGAAGTACTACTTTTGTTTATTAAACTTCGATCTAAGTATTTTTACTAATAACTTTACTATTATTGCTATTTATATAAACAATCTTTTAATTATTAATATTAACAAGAAATTTATTAATATTATTAAAAGAATTTTTGTCAATTAATTTAAAATAATTAACTGAGATTTTGTTTAATAGTATTTAGAAATTAGAATTAAGTGCAATCTTACAATTTAAACTCTCTATTTAAATCAAAAAATATATCTAGACAAGATACTAAAAAATTACAAAATATAGAAGTATAAATTAGTTGTTATTTTTATAAATATATTTAAAATATATATTGTCGACTTAAATTATATTGTTAACTTAAATTATTGTTATATCTATTAATTAACAATTAATTTTCTTATATATATAATACTAGATATTTAATTAAATATTGCTTTTATTATCTTAATAATAAGCAAATATACTTTCAATTTTATCAATAGTTACTAAAAAATTATTAAACAAATATTTTGTTATTTTCGAAATACTTTTAATTTTTGTCTTATCTTTTGTAAGAGTATTTGTTTTTTGTTAGACTATATTAATATTAACTAAGATAAAAATCAAGATACTTATTGTTTTATCTCTAAATATATCTTTAATCTAAAGAGTATTGCTATTAATTAATTATCTAAATATTAATTAACTATTACTTTTTTTATTTGCGAAATTAAGTATATTAAACAAACGCAAATTGTTAAGAAAACTATTTAATTTTAAGTATTATTAAAGCAATTGCAACTATCTTATTTATTTTTATTTTTATTATTTATATCTAGAGTTCTTGTTGCTATTAAGATTTTTTCTTTAATACTTTTAATATTGTATCTAGTTGCTATTGTTATCTATTGTAACAATTAGAAAGCTATAATATTTGCTAAAAATTTTGCGCAATATACTTAAACAAAATATATAAATATTTAAATTTAATTTGTTTGCAAAAAGATTGCAAATAGTTAAATTAAACTAAAATATATTTTTATTAAAAAACAAATAGTTAATAAGCTAATTAAAGTTCTCTCTTATAATATATTTAAAATATTTTAACAAATTCTTAAACTAACTTAATAACTAAATTACTTGTAATTCTAAGTATAAATATTAAATTTAGTTATTTAAATAACTTGCAACTAAATAGTTGCTATATTTATTGCTATTAATCTTTGTACTATTTATTCAAATTTATATTTACTATTTTTATCGGCAATTCCGGAACCTTTGTTAATAGTACTATTGATAGCAAATAGTCAAAATAGCTAATATGTCGATATGCTCGCTTTATATAATCAAGCGTAGAATTGAACTACAATTAGTAGAATTTGTAGATGCGTAATTGATACGCGCTTTGTCAAGATCTAATCTTGTACGTTGTTAAGTCTTATAATAGACGCAATCTATAGACGCAATCTATAGACGCAACTTATAACTACTATGCGCACAATACAATTACGCAATAGAGACGTTTATGTCGGCGCATAACTCGCGCGTAGAAATCTTACAAATTGTTCGATTCTGCTATACAAATTACTATAGTATAAACAACTAACAAATAAAGATATAAGCAAAGCATTACAAGAGTTTATACGTATCTCGAATATTAAAATTGAACTTCTATTAAGCAAGCGTTAAAACTTTTCCTGCTAAATAGATCTTAAGCTAGCTAATAGTTAAATTAGCAGAATTTGCAATCAGCACTTTCTGAGCAGAGATTCCGGAATTGCCGATATTCTTTGTTTTATTAATAAAATTATTAAGTATTATTAACAATATCTATATAATTTGAGCATATAGCTTATCCCGGATGCAGATTTCCTACCCGGGACAAGCTTATTTCGGGTAGAAATTCCTATTTGGAATAAACTTTGTTTATACTTAGTCTATACTTAATATAGAGCGTATTAAATAAAACAAAAATTATAAGTTTAAAAAGACACTTTTATTGCAAGTTATATATATTAGATATATACTAGATCTATAATTTTGTTATTGCAAAACTTATTTCGAATAGAAAATCTATATTTAAAATAAGCTTTGTTTATATTAAGTTTATACTCTATATATATTATATCAAATTAAATAGAAAGACTAAAAATTTAAAGATATATTAAAAAGAAAATATATATATCTAGTATATATTAAATATATAAATTAATTATTTTAACATATCGAGTAATTATAATTTTGTTCGATTTCTAAAATTTAGAATAAGCTAGATATATACTTAACATAATTTATAACTATTAAAAAAAAACTATTATCTTAATTTTAAATACACAATTCCGACGCACTTATATAAAATATAATTCAAATATAAATTTAATATTGTTGTAGTATATATTAAGAATAAATAAAATTGCGCAAATTGCGCGTTAAATCTTTAGTATATTTTGTAAAATTAAAATACAATTGTTATGTTTTCTATCTTTATCTTTTCTAACTATTTATATTATTATAATATATATTTCTAATTTTATTAACAAATTTATAGTATAAGTTTAGTATATTTTCTAATTTTATTGCTTCTATTATTTTAATATATATTTAGTATAAGTATTGTTGCAATCTAGCTTGCTAATTTTAGAATATATTATAACAATTCTAATATAACAAATGCGCAAAATCTATCTTCTCTAAAATATTATTATAGTAAATATAATATATACAACACTTTTATCTAATATATATTAATTATATATTTAAGAATCTTTTTTTAATTTAAATTTTAATTTTGTAACTAAATATAAGCGTTTAATTATAGTACAATTCTATATCAAATATATATTAAGTCTATATTTAATATATATAGAATTTAACTAAATAAATAGCAAATCTAATAAAAAGATATTTTTTGTTACAATTTAACTTATATTAAGTATTAGTAATATCTACTATTAAAATTCTAAAAAATAATAAATAATCTATATATAGATTTAATTTAAGTTTAGTATATACTAAATATTATTAGTTGCGTTAAATTCTAAAACTCGAATTGTTTTTTTAATACAAATATATAAATTGTATAAATTTAGTTGCAATTCTATATATACTAAATATTAGCAAATATAATTGTACAATAGTATTAATTAATTAAATATATAAAGTAATTTTTATTGTTTTTAATTATTAGTTATTTGTATATATAATTGTAGTTTTATTTATACTTAATATATACTAAGTTAAGATTAAAATTAAGCTATATTATTATTAAAAAATATATTATACTAGAACAAGTAAACAAATATCTTAATTAATTATATATAATATATATACTAAATATATATAATTGCAAATTTAAATATAGAAAATATTTTTTTAAATATATATTATCTTAAAAAGAAATATATATATTTTTTTTATTTAATATATATCTAGTTTATACTAATTTAGTATTGTAAAGCTTTAAATTAGATTTAAAAAATAATAAAATACAAACTACTTTACAAAATCGAAATATAATTTCTATATATTTTGTTTAAATTAAACTTATATTTTGTATAAATACAAATATATAGTTAATATAATTATCTATTAATATATAAATAATATAAAGTATATTGCGTAAACTAGATTAATATCAAATATATATTAAACTTATATAAAATAGTTGTTATAATTAAAAATTTGCAATTGTTTTCGATATATACTTCTATTGCAAAATAAACTTATTTTATACTTGTTATATATTTAATTTATTTTTTATTTTCTCTATTTTTATACTATATATACAAATGCTTATTTTGTAATTTAAAACTTTAATAATATATTAACTATATATAGACTTAACTAATATTAGATTTGTATTAATACAATTTTTAGAATTATTAATTAACTATTGTTTGTTGTTGTTTTTCAAGTATTTGTTTCTTAATTTAAAAAATATTTGCAAAAGATAGATTTCTAGTTTAGTTTTAAAATATATTGAATTTATACTAATTTATTTTTAATACTATACTAGTATTTTAATCGAAAAGCTTTTTTTTTTGTATTTTATTATATTAATTTGTATTTAGTATATACTTAGACTATATGCAAATTAATATATCTATTATAGATATTAAATTTTTGAGTAGATTATTTAATTATATTTTAGATTTAGTCTATACTAAATATATATTAATATTAAAGAAATATAAAGAAACAAAAAATTTTGTAATAATAATATATTTAAGATTTCGAAAATCTTTAAAGATTTATATTCTATTTATATTTAGTATATATGTAGCTAACAAAAAAAAGTTGTTTGTAATAGTAAAAAATCAAATATAATAGTCGATTCTAATAAGAGAGTTTAAAACTCGTATATATTATACTTATATTTACTATATATATAGAAGAAAATTATAATACTTTTTTTAATTTGAACAAAAACAAATCTTATTTGCTAATTTACTATATTAAAACTATACTAATTTTATACTTAATAGATATTTGTGTTCTAACTAATATTCTAATAGCAAAAAAAGTAAAATACTATTTGCAATTTTATATTATATCTATAATATATCTATACTAAGTTTTATCGGGTTGCAGCTTATTTCGAGTACAGAAATTGCATCCAAAATAAGTTTATTCTAGATAAGAATTTCTATTCGAAATAAATTTTGTCAATGCTCAACTTATACTTAATATAATTATTTCGAATTATAGAAATTAATTGCAATCTTTGCTTGCAATCGAAATATAAGCTTAATATATATATAGTTTATATAAAGTATAAATCTTTTTATTTAGTATTAATTAAAAATTAACTTCTAGAATTTTGTTTTTTTCTAATATATATTAAATATAAATTTAATTTTTTATATTTATAGTATTTTTAAAGTTGTGTAAAATCTATAATATACAATTAATTAAATTTAAAAACAAAATTTATATATTGCAAAATTATATTTTGTTATAGTATAAATTATTTTTAGATATAGTATAAGTTTGATATAGTTTTATATTTGCGCAATTTAATTATTTGTTTTGTATATATATTATATTTAAGCTTAGTTTATATTTAATTTAAATTTTAATAGCAATATATTTTTTAATAATACTATTAATTTTTTGTTTTTAAAGTCTTTATATTTTTTAACGAGAAAAAATTTTCTATATTTAAGAATTTTGCAAATTAAGATTAATAAACAATTTCGCAATAAATAATTAAAATTAAAATTTATTTTATATTTATTATATACTAGATATTTGCTAAATATATAAACAAATTTCGAATCTTAATAATATTAATATTATTAAATCGAATACAATATTAAGTAATTAAAATATTAATAAAAATATTTCTATAAATAATTAAGAAAATTAAAATATATTAAACAATTAAAATCTTAATAGTTTTGACAAATTATTATTTATAAAATTTAAAAAAATAGATTTTTTTTTATATTTTATATCTATTATATATTGAGCTAATATTTATTATATATAGAGCTTTATTAATATTAATAGAATTATAATTATCTTTAAAGAACGCAATTAAGTAGTTGTATTAAAAATACAAAACTATTACAATATTTTAATATATTTATATATATATTTAAAAAGAATTCTTTATTTTGTATATAAAAAAAATACAATATTAGTTGAAATTTTAATTAATATCTCTATTAAAATATTAATTAACAAATATATATTTAATATATATTTAACTTAAGTAAAATATAATTTTAATTTATATTAAGACTAGATTTAATTTTTTGTTATTACAATTAATTTTAAAATTACTTAAATTGCTTTTTTATTTTAGAAATTAAAAAGAAAAACAAAACAAACAAAATTTAATATTAAAATTTTAAATATTTCGAAATTAAGTATTGCAAACACGCGTATTTAAATATATTATATATATATTTAATATACAATAGAATTAAACTTAAGAATATTAATAATTTTTAACAATATTCTACTTAATTAATATATATAATAAATATTAATGCGCAATTAAAGTATTGTACAAAGATCTAATATTATAGATTTTTTAAAAAATAGCAAAATTAATATATACTTTATACTATATATATTTCAAATCTATAACTTGTGTATACAAGAATTAAGAGTCTACTATATAAAAAATTTATAAAATAAACTTTTATTTTATCTATATTGTTTGTAAGCTAATTTTATAGATTTATTAAATTAAATATTTTTTACTTTTTAATACAAAACTATAATATACAAATCAAATTATTAACGCAAACTTAATATATATTAATATTAATTATTTTTGTATTTTAATAGACTACAAACTACAACAATATATAAAAAACTATATTTTTATTAAATATTTAGCTTTTAAAAACTTTATTTGTAATTAATTTTATTCTAATACAAATTTAGTATATATTAAATATATACAAAATTTAATTATTCTTAAAGAAGTAGCAAAATTAAAATTAATATATACAATATACAATTAAATATCTATATTTTTATTAATTAAAAACAATTTTTATTTTTTATATTAATTGTATACAAAAATTATATTTATTATTTACTATATTTTATTAAAATATTTCGAAAAATTGCTAATAATATAATTGCGACAATTAAACAACAAGATTTACTATTTTTAATAATACGTAAACTAAGTTTATATCTAGTATATATATTGTTTGCGCTAAATATTTTGCAAAATACTTTGTTATTTTTTCTATTATATTTAATCTATACACAAAATATAATAAGATTGCTCTATATTATATATACAATAATCTTAATATAAAAAATTGTATAACAATATTAATTTGCAAACAAAAATTTAAGAAATTTTCTATTAAAATAGTTTTAAAAAATTAGTTTATATTTAGTTTAAATATTATATAAATTTAACTTATAATTTATAGAAACTAAACAAAAATTTGTTTTTAATTAATTGTATTTTTTAAAGAAATAATAGATTAAAAGTATTATTTATTTTAACAAAATTTTTTAACAATATATTGTTGTATATTATATTTATATTTAGATTAAAATCTTTATAAATTAATTATATCTTAAAATAGATTTTATATTTAAATAGATTTAAAACAAAACAAATCTATATAATATTTTAAATTAAAATAAGAATTATTATTGTAAATTTAATATATATATAATATATATTAAATATATATTCAAATTATAATAGAAATTAATATCTATTGCTATATATAAATTAATATAGAGACTATTAAAAATTATTATATAATATTTATTAAAATATTTAAAATATTAAAAAAAGTTGTTTGTTAAATTATTTAAATTTTTTATATTAATTATAAAAACAAAGAGTTGCAAACTTTTATAATAAATATAGATAAAAAACAAATTTAAAATATATTTAGTATATACTAAAATTATATAAATATTACTAATATTTTGTTTAAAATTTAAAAAATATTTTTATAATTTTAATAACTTTTAAGAGTAATTTGAATATTTTAAATATATTTTAATTTTTTATCAAATATATTTTAAATATAATTTTCGAAAATATTATTTTAATTATTTGATAATTTATTTTATTAATTAACTTTAAAAAATTAAAATTGTTAACAAACTATTATAGTATATAAACAATATAAATATATTATATTTTAAATTTAAAATATAAATTAAATATTAAAAAACAAAATAAATTTTTGTTAAATTATATAAAAAGAAATTAAAGATTTTTTTGTATTAATAAATACTAGTTTGCAATTATATTAATATAGAAAAAAGCAATTACTTTTAAAACAATAAATTTATAAAACAAAAACTATTATTATTTATTTTTATATTTAAGTAGAATCTATATTTGTTTTAAATTGTATTTATACTAATTATATATTAAAATAAGAAAATATATTATTAAAATATTTAAAAAGAACAATTTTAAAATAGAAAAAAAGATTTTATTTATTTAACGCAATTGTAATAAATTTAATTGTATTGTTGCTCAACTAGTTAAAAAAAATATATATAATTAATTTATATTTAATTTAACTTAATAATTAATTAAATTATAGATAAAAAAAATCGAAAAATTACAAAATATTATTAACAACATTTATATTTTTCTTTTAATTTAGAAAATTCTTATATAATATTTTTTTTTAATAGACTTAATTTTAAGTATAAATTTAACACAAATATAATATCTAAATTTAATAGCAAGATTTTTTATATATTTTAAAGTTGCAATTTAAGAATTATTTATTTAATAAAAAATTAATATTAAGTATTAACTTAATATATATTAGATAAAAATTCTAAAATATCTTTTTTAATACAACAATATATAGAGATATTATTTAGAAAAAATAGATATTAAATATCGACTCGATATATATTAAATAAAGATTCTAAAATATTTTTTTTAATATAATAATATACAAAGATACTATTTAGAAAAGATAAATATTAAGTATTAATTAAATATATATTAGATAAAGATTCTAAAATATTTTTTTTAATACAAGAATATATAGAGATACTATTTAGAAAAAATAGATATTAAGTATCAACTTAATATATATTAAATAAAGATTTTAAAATATTTTTTTTAATACAACAATATATAGAGATACTATTTAGAAAAGATAAATATCAAATATTAACTTAATATATATTTGATAAAAATTTTAAATTTTTTTTTTAATATAGTAGTATATAGAGACACTATTTAGAAAAAATAGATATTAAATATTAATTCGATATATATTGTTGTTTAGCTTAAATAAATATAAATTAGATTTAAACTTTATAAACAATATATTAAAATTAAACAAAAAATATAAAACAATACTATTAAAATATTAAATTAAAAATTAAGTGCAAAAATAGCGTATACAATATATATATCAAAAATATAATAAACTTCTATAAAAAAAAGAGAAAAAACAAACAAAAAAAGTTGTTAAATTAAAAAAATTTAATATTATTAACAATACAAAGAATATTTTAAATATAATTTTATTATAAATAAATTAATAATATTTATTAAGCAATTAAGATAATAACAAAGATAAACTAGTTTATAAATTTATATCTTTGTTTTACAAATATTATATAATATTAATAATTTAAGAACTTTTGTTTAAATTCGAAAGACTATATATAGATTTAATATATATCGAGTTTATATTAAGTATTAATTTGAAAAAAAATTTATTACTTTATTAAAAGATTCGAAATTAAAAAAAAACAATTAAAAACAAAATTATATATAAGATATTTATATTATTTGTAGAACTAATAAGTATAACAATACAACAAGCTATTATAGTTGTTTGTTTAATTTTATCTTATAAAAAATAGTATTTAAAATAGAAAAAATAAATACAAAATTAAAATAATAAATAGAATAAATATATAGCAAACGTAGACAAAATATAGATTTAATATATATTTAAATATAATTAAAAAAAAATCTTAATTTAAAATTAAAGAAAATATAAAGAGATTTTATATTAAATATAGATTGTATTTTATTTTAAATTAATTTGCAAAAAAAAAATTTTTATCGAAATATAATTGTTGCAATAGTTAAGTAAAAGCAAAGTATATAATAAATATTAATTTATTTTGTTAGATTAAAGTTAAAAAAAACAAATATTTAATTATTTATATTATATATACTAGATACAATTGAAAGTACACAATTAATTAAGACAAATCAATATACTATATATAGTATATATTAAATCTAAAATTTAATTAAACAATTTTAAAAACTTTTTGTTGTTAATTTGTTCTAATTTATATTTAGTATATATTTAATATATACAATAGAAAGCAATCTAATTTTTGTCTTTTTTAGTTGTAGATATAACAATAGTTTTTGTAGCAATTATATTAGCTAAATATAAACTTAATATAATTTTAGTATAAATAAAAAAATAATTGTACTAATTTTTGTTATTAATAAAAATAAATTTATTTAAAAAAGAATTAACTATATATAAACTTAATATAAATATATTATAGAAATAATATAAAATTGCAAATAATATTTGACTTTTCTTTGTTACAAAAATATTAATTGAAACGCAAATATTTGTTAAGTATAAAATTAGTATAGTTTTAATATAGTAAATTAACAAATAAAACTTGCTTTTATTCAAATTAAAAGAAATATTATAATTTTTTTCTATATATATAGTAAATATAAATATAATATATATAAGTTTTAGACTTTCTTATTAAAATCGACTATTGTATTTGATTTTTTATTATTACAAACAACTTTTTTTTGTTAGCTACGCATATATTAAATATAAATAAAATATAAATTTTTAAAAATTCTCGAAATCTTAAACGCACTACTATTATAAAATTTCTTTGCTTTTTTACGCTTTTTTAATATTAATATATACTTAGTATAAATTAAATCTAGAGTATAATTAAATAATCTACTCGAAAATTCGATATTTATAGCAAATATATTAATTTGCGTATAGTTTAAATATATATTAAGTACAAATTAGTATAATAAAATATATAAAAAGAAGCTTTTCGATCGAAATACTAGTATAGCGCTAAAAATAAGTTAATATAAACTTAATATATTTTAAAACTAAACTAAAAGTATATTTTTTGCGAATATTCTTTAAATCGAGAAACAAATACTTGAAAAAAAACAATAGATAATAATTAATTAGTAACTTTAAAAATTGTATTAATATAAATTTGATATTAGTCGAGTCTATACGTAATTAATATATTGTTAAAGTCTTAAATTACAAAATAAATATTTATATATATAGTATAAAAATAGAAAAGATAAAAGATAGATTAAATATATAACAAGTATAAAATAAGTTTATCTTGCAATAGAAGTATATGCCAAAAATAATTACAAATTCTTAATTATAACAACTATTTTATATAAGTTTAATATATATTTGATATTAATCTAGTTTACGCAATATGCTCTATATTGTTTGTATATTACGTCTAGAGCTTTCTACTAATTAAAACAACAGTTATACAATAGTTGTACGTCGGTTGAACAATAGAAATCTAGATATTTTATAGTTGTTTAACGGTTGTTCAACGGTTTGATGTTAGAAATTTGGAAATTTAGATTTTCTTCCGATAAACAGCGGTTGAACGACGGTTGAACAACGGTTGAACAACGGATGAACAACTAATAGATGCCTATAGGTGCTAATTTTGATATTGAAATTTTTAAACAACAGTTTAAGACTAGAAAATTAATTTTTCTACAGTTGAACAACGGTTGAACAACGGTTGGACAACGGATGTTCAACGGATAGATGTCTATAGATGCTAATTTTGATATTAAAAATTTTAAAAATTTTAAAAATTTATTCTAAGTCTCGAAGCTAGTCCAATCAGGGTTTTAAGTCTTGGTATGTCGAGTAGTAAAATATCTAAATCGTTAATTCGTTAATACGTGAAATCGTTAAGACGTTTTTCTATTAATTCTATTAATAGTTTAGAGTTTAAACTTAAATTTAAAGTTTTATCTTATCTTGGAAAGTCTCTATTTTGATTACTATTGACACTAGCAAGTTATAAATAGAAAAATCACGTAATTTACGAAAAACATATACGCGTAAGCGACTCTCTTATCTATACCCCTCTCTATATATCTCTCTACTAGACTAGTACTTAGGAAGTCTAATTAATTATATATTTTTTTCAATTTAATAAAAATTTTAATCAACAGTTGAACAATCGCGGTTCAACCCTAAATTCTATTTTTGCGGTTAATGATTGTTAGGGAACTCAATCGTTGAACAATCAAAATTTAGAATTTTTCTAGTTGTAAATCGGTTGGAAAACGGTTTTCCAACGGTTTTTCGACGGTTTTTGGACGGTTTTCCGTCGGTTGTACAACGATTATACAACGGTTGAATTTTTCACTAGTCTAGCTATACAGTAATAGACAATTATATTAATTATATATTTGTATCTATACAAAATATAAGTTTAGCTTAAACAAAATATATAAAAACTATATTTCGATTTTGTAAAGTAGTTTGTATCTTGTTATTTTTTAAATCTAATTTAAAGTTTTACAATATTAGATTAGTATAAACTAGATATATATTAAGTATAAAAATTTTTTTTTTTTTTTCGAGATAATATATATTTGAAGAAATATTTTTTGTATCTAGATTTGCAACTATATATATTTAGCGTATATATTATATATAATTAATTAAAATATTTGTTTATTTGTTTTAATATACTATATTTTCTAATAATAACGTAACTTAATTTTAATCTTAATTTAATATATATTAAGTATAAATAAAACTACAACTATATATACAAATAACTAATAATTAAGAGCAATTAAAATTATTCTATATATTTAATTAATCGATACTATTGTACAATTATATTTGTTAATATTTAGTATATATAGAGTTGCAACTAAATTTATGCAACTTATATATTTGTATTAAAAAAGATAATTCGAGTTTTAGAATTTAACGCAACTAATAATATTTAATATATATTAAATTTAGATCAAATCTATATATAGATTATCTATTATTTTTCGAAAATTTAATAATAGATATTGTTAATACTTAGTATAAATTAAATTGCAATAAGAAATATCTTTTTATTAAATTTGTTATTTATTTAGTTAAATTTTATATATACTAAATATAAATTTAATATATATCTAATATAGAATTGTACTATAGTTAAACGCTTATATTTAATTACAAAATTAAAATTAAAATTAAAAAAAAGTTCTTAAATATATAATTAATATATACTAGACAAAAGTATTATATATATTATATTTATTATAATAATACTCTAGAGAAGACAAATTTTGTATATTTATTATATTAGAATTATTGTAATATACTTTAATATTAGCAAACTAAATTGCAACAATACTTATATTAAATATATACTAAAATAATAGAAGTAATAAAATTAGAAAATATACTAGACTTATACTATAAATTTATTAATAAAATTAAAAGTATATACTACAATAATACAAATAATTAGAAAAGATAAAAATAGAAAACGCAACAATTGTATTTTAATTTTACAAAATACGCTAGAAACTTAATACGCAATTTGTGCAATTTTATTTATTTTTAATATATATTATAGTAATACTAAATCTATATTTAAATTGTATCTTATATAAATGCGTCAAAATTACGCATTTAAGATTAAGATAATAGTTTTTTTTTAATAGTTATAAACTATATTAAGTATATATTTAGTCTATTTTAAATTTTAGAAATCGAACAAAATTATAATTATTTAATATATTAAAATAATTAATTTCTATATTTAATATATACTAAATATATATATTTTCTTTTTAATATATTTTTAAAATTTCAATTTTTTTGCTTAATTTAGTACAATATATATAAAGTATAGATTCGATATAAATAAAATTTATTTTAAATATAGATTTTTTATTTAAAATAAACTTTAAAATAACAATATTATAGATTTAATATATATCTAATATATACAACTTGCAATAGAGATGTTTTTTTAAACTTATAATTTTTGTTTTATTTAGCACGCTCTATATTAAGTATAGACTAAGCATAAATAGAGCTTACTCTAAGTAAAAATTCTTACTTAAAATAAGCTTGTTCTGAATAGGAAATCTATATTTAGGATAAGCTATATATTCTAAGTTTATATATAGTTAATTCTGTACAAACTTTTGTACAAGTAATTCTATCGAAAGTTTCTAGTGCTTCTACTAGATAGTTACGGTTTTTAATTATTTCTAGAGAAATTATCAAGAGTTTATCAAGAATTTACTAAGTTTCTATCGATTCTAAACTTCTTACTAGATTTGTATTAATAATTTATCGATTTTTTATCGTATAGACTCTATAGATACTATTTTATTCAATTTTGAAAATTTGAAAATTTAAATTTTTTTATCAAGTCTCGACGCTAGTTTAATCGAAATTTTAATTTTAAGAATATTAAATAATAAAGTATCTAAATTATTAATTTGTTAAAGCGTAAAGTTGTTAAAGTATTTTTCTATTTTTAAATTTAAAGTTTTAATCTTAAATTTAAAGTTTAAAATATTTAGAAAAGCTCTAGCTTTATAATTATTAATACTAGTAGAATTTTAATTAGATAATTAGATATTTTGCTTAAAATATATATACGCGAAAGATCTCTCTACTAGTGCGTGCAAATTTAGATTTATTATTATTAATATTAGATAGTATAAATACTTACTTAATTTAAAATTTATTTTTTGATACTTTAGTGCAATAACAATAAACAAGCATATAGCTTATCTCGAATACAGATTTCCCACTCGGGACAAGCTTATTTTGGATAGAAATTCTTACTTAAAGTAAATTCTATTTATGCTCAATCTATACTTAATATAGAGCGTACTAAATAAAGCGAAAATTATAAATTTAAAAAAGTATCTCTATTGCAAGTTATATATATTAGATATATACTAAATCTATAATATTGTTATTTTAGAGTTTATCTTGAGTAAAAAATTTATATTTAAAATAAGCTTTGTTTATATCGAGTTTATACTTTATATATATTGTGCTAAATTAAGCAAAAAAATTGAAAGTTTAAAGATATATTAAAGAGAAAATATATATATTTAGTATATACTAGATATAGAAATTGATTATTTTAATATATTAAATAATTATAATTTTGTTCGATTTCTAAAACTTAGAATAGACTAGATATATACTTAATATAGTCTATAACTATTAAAAAAAAACTATTATCTTAATCTTAAATATATAATTTTAATATATCTATATAAGATGCAATTCAAATATAGATTTAGCATTGCTATAGTATATATTAAGAATAAATAGAATTGCGCAAGTTATATATTAAGTTTTTAGCGTATTTTGTAAAATTAAAATACAATTGTTGCGTCTTTTATCTTTATCTTTTCTAACTATTTGTATTATTATAATATATATTTTTGATTTTATTAACAAATTTATAGTATAAGTTTAGTATATTCTCTAATTTTATTGCTTCTATTATTTTAGTATATATTTAATATAAATATTATTGCAATTTAGCTTGCTAGCGTTAGAGCATATTACAACAATTTTAATATAACAAATATACAAAATTTGTTTTCTCTAAAGTACTATTATAATAAATATAGTATATGCGACACTTTTGTCTAATATATATTAATTATATATTTAAGAATTTTTTTTTAATTCGAATTTCGATTTTGTAACTAAATATAAGTGTTCAATTATAATACAATTCTATATTAGATATATATTAAGTTTATATTTAGCGTATATAAAATTTAACTAAATAAATAACAAATCTAGTAAAAAGATATTTCTTGTTGCAATCTAATTTATACTAAGTATTAACAATATTTATTATTAAATTTTTAAAAAATAATAGACAATCTATATATAGATTTAATCTAAGTTTAGCATATATTAAATATTATTAATTGCGTTAAATTTTAAGACTTAAATTGTTTTTTTTAATATAAATATATAAGTTGTATAAATCTAGTTGCAACTCTATATATACTAAATATTAGCAAATATAATTATATAATAATATTGATTAATTAAATATATAAAGTAACTTTTATTGCTCTTAATTGCTAGTTATTTATATATATAATTGTAATTTTATTTATACTTAATATATATTAAATTAAGATTAAAATCAAATTATATTGTTACTAAAAAATATATTATACTAAAGTAAATAAACAAATATTTTAATTAATTATATATAATATATACGCTAAATATATATAACTACAAATTTAGATACAAAAAATATTTCTTTAAATATATATTATCTTAAAAAGAAATATATATCTTTTTTATACTTAATATATATCTAGCTTATATTAGTTTAATATTGTAAAACTTTAAATTAGATTCGAAAAATAGCAAGATACAAACTATTTTACAAAATCGAAGTATAATTTCTATATATTTTGCTTAAACTAAATTTATATTTTGTATAAATACAAATATATAATTAATACAATTGTCTATTAATATGCAAATAACATAAAATATATTATATAAGCTAAATTAATATTAAGTATATATTAAGCTTATATAGAATAGTTGTTATAATTAAGAATTTGCAATTATTTTCGACATATATTTCTATTGCAAGATAAGCTTATTTTATACTTGTTATATACTTAATTTATTTCTTATCTTTTCTATTTTTATACTATATATATAAATATTTATTTTGTAATTTAAGACTTCGACAATATATTAATTATATATAGACTTAACTAATATTAAATTTGTATTAGTATAATTTTTAGAGTTATTAATTAATTATTGTTTGTTGTTTTCTCTTAAATATTTGTCTCTTAACTTAAAGAATGCTTGCAAAAAGTATACTTTTAGCTTAATTTTAAAATATACTAAGTTTACACTAATTTACTCTTAGCGTTATACTAGTATTTTAATTAAAAAGCTTCTTCTTATATATTTTATTGTATTAATTTATATTTAATATATATTTAAACTATATGTAAATTAATATATTTATTATAGATATTAAATTTTTGAGTAAATTATTTAATTATATTTTAGATTTAATTTATACTAAATATATACTAATATTAAAGAAACATAAAGAAACAAAAAAAATTTATAATAGTAATACGTCTAAGATTTCGAAAATTTTTAAAAATTTATATTTTATTTATATTCAATATATGCGTAGCTAACAAAAAAAAGTTGCTTATAATAATAAAAAATTAAATACAATAATCAACTCTAATAAAAGAGTCTAAAACTTATATATATTATACTTATATTTATTATATATACAAAAAAGAATTATAATGCTTTTTTTAATTTAAACAAAAACAAGTTTTATTTGTTAATTTACTATATTAAAACTATACTAATCTTATACTTAATAGATATTTTTGTTTTAATTAATATTCTAATAGCGAAGAAGAGTAAAATACTATTTGCAATTTTATATTACTTTTATAATATATTTATGCTAAGTTTATATATAGCTAGTTTTTTTTTAAATAAATTTATCTTTGTTAATAACAAAAATTAGTGCAATTATTTTTCTATTTATACTAAAATTATATTAAATTTATACTTAGCTAATATAGTTATTGCAAAAACTATTGTTATATCTACAATTAAAAAAGACAAAAATTAAATTGCTTTCTACTATATATATTAAATATATATTAAGTATAAATTAGAATAAATTGATAACAAAAAGTTTTTAAGATTATTTAATTAAGTTTTAGACTCAATATATACTATATATAATACTTTGATTTGTCTCGACTAATTATGTGTTTTCAATTGTGTCTAATATATATAATATAGACAATTAAATACTTGTCTTTTCGACTTTAATTTAGCAAAGTAAGTTAATATTTATTATATATTTTGCTTTTGCATAACTATTGCAACAATTATATCTTAATAATAAAAAAAATTTTACAAATTAATTTAAAATAAAATACAATCTATATTTAATATAAAATCTTTCTATATTTTTTTTAATCTTAAATTAAAATTTCTTTTTTAACTATATTTAAATATATATTAAGTTTGTATCTCGTCTACGCTTGCTATATACTTATTTTATTTACTATTTTAATTTTGTATTTATTTCTTTTATTCTAGATACTATTTTTTATAAGATAAAACTAAATAAGCAATTATAATAGTTTGTTGCGTTGCAATACTTGTTAGTTTTACAAATAATATAAATATTTTATATATAATTTTGTTTTTAATTGTTTCTTTTTAATTTTAAATTTTTTAATAAAGTAGTAAATCTTCTTTTAAATTAATACTTAATATAAACTTAATATATATTAAATTTATACGTAGTTTTTCGAGTCTAGACAAAAGTTCTTAAATTATCAATATTATATAATATTTATAAAACAAAAATATAAATTTATAAACTAATTTATCTTTGTTGTTATCTTAATTGCTTAATAGATATTGTTGATTTGCTTATAATAAAATTATATTTAAAATATTCTTTATATTGCTAATAATATCGAATTTCTTTAATTCGACAATTTTTTTTGTTAGTTTTTTCTCTTTTTTTTGTAGAAGTTTGTTATATTTTTAACGCATACATTGTATATGTTGTTTTTATACTTAATTTTTAATTTAATATTTCAATAATATTGCTCTATATTTTTTGCTTAATTTTGATATATTGTTTATAAAGTTTAAGTCTAATTTATATTTATTTAAGCTAAACAATAATATACGTCAAATTAATATTTGATATCTATTTTTTCTAAATAATATTTTTATATATTGTTGTATTAAAGAAAAAGTTTTAGAATCTTTATTAAATATATATTGAGTCGATATCTAATATTTGTTTTTTCTAGATAATATCTCTATATATTGTTGTATTAAAAAAGATATTTTAAGATCTTTATCTAATATATATTGAATTAATACTTAATATTTGTTTTTTCTAAATAATATCTCTATATATTGTTATATTAAAAAAGATATTTTAAAATCTTTATTTAATATATATTGAGTTAATACTTAACGTCTATCTTTTCTAAATAGTATCTCTATATATTGTTGTATTAGAGAAGATATTTTAGAATCTTTATTTAATATATATTGAGTTAATATTCGACATTTGTCTTTTTTAGATAATATTTTTGCATATTGTTATATTAAAAAAGATATTTTAGAATTTTTATTTAATATATATTAAGTCGATATTTAATATTAATTTTTTATCAAATAAGTAGTTCTTAAGTTGCAACTTTAAGATATATAAAAAAAATTATTATTAAATTTAGATACTATATTTGTGTTAAATTTATATTTAGAATCGAGTCTATTAAGAAAGAGTATTATATAAGAATTTTTTAAATTGAAAAAAAGATATAAATGTTGTCGACAACGCTTTGCAATTCTTCAATCTTTTTTATCTATAATTTGATTAATTATTAAGTTAAATTAAATATAAACT